>Ga0302325_10008822_pt1 | contig 22114 bp, 12 predicted proteins | sample Palsa_T0_2_FD_201948 | JGI IMG/M metagenome (GOLD analysis project Ga0302325, IMG submission 201948) | Peat permafrost microbial communities from Stordalen Mire near Abisko, Sweden - Palsa_T0_2 | ecosystem: Environmental > Terrestrial > Soil > Palsa > Peat permafrost | place: Sweden: Abisko...
AGTTGGAAATCACGTGTTTACAGGGGGTTCAGCTGTACAGCCTCAATTATCGGTAATGCCGATAAGAGCCCTACAAGCTGAATATCGGTGATGCCGGTATAGCTGAAATAGCCCAGCTATATAGGGAACATATACCTGTATTGTAGCATGTGATGCCGAATAATAGGGGCCTTAAGCCTCTATATATACGGGCTCCATTCCACTGTAGAACAGTAGACAACTTCAATTATTTCACACCTCACTTAATCATTCATGAATTGGAACCTATGCTCAACCAACTGACAGAACATCACACTCAACATTCGAAATCGTCGACTAGTCCGGATGGTATATCAGGATATAAAGACGGTACGGACGCCTCTCCCGTAGAATATGCAGTCTCTACAAAAGTCGATCAAGGAGATCTTAAGTCGAAACAGCACAATTGTCGATTTTGGAAGACTTATAAGATATTTTTCGGGGTTGTGGTTATACACGTCTACGAACTTTCGAAGAAATCATCTAACGAGGCCTCGGGAGTGCGCTTTACCGAAGACGATACTTGCTCTACCGCACTTGAAATCCAATTTACTCCTCAAGTATGGCTTGCGAGAAAAGCATCTTATATTACAGGAGTATGGAAATCATCGCCGCACATGAGTGCTTGGAAATTCAACATTCAGTCATATCCAGTGGTAGATCGCAACTCGGAAATATTTCAAGCCTGTGGTAATGGTGATATTGAAAGGATGAAAGCTTTATTTGATAGTAGACAAGCTTCGCCATACGATATCACTCAGTTCGGCGAAACTCTCCTCCTTGTGAGAACTCCCTAGTCTTGAATTCTTTCCTCAATACTAAAACCCGATTTAGGTAGCCTTAAGGGACATGCCAACGAAAGAGAAATACAATCGATTCGAAACTTGCAAGTTTCTGCTAGATAGCGGCTGGAGAGGATCAGAGGGTTCCAGCTGTAGGGAGACCCATCACTCTATGTTTCTACTAATACGTGGAGTTTGCTGACGGTACTTTAGTCGGCGAATACGTCCTTGATATGGTAATCAATTGCGGTTTTGGCGCAGAACACGCTGGTGAAATTTACGAGGATGATCTCAAACTCGCGCGTCTTCTCATAGAAACCGTGGGAGTGGAACACTTGAACGAGTCCACGTTCTTATCAATACTCGTTTTCGCGACGTGTTGGGGACCACCTTTTGTACCACCAGCACTGGAATACCTCTGCAAACAAGACAAGCTAGATTTCAACTTGAAAACCATTATGCGAGAGGCTTGTCCACCGGGCGACAAACGTCGCTAACGACGTAATTTCTTTATCCATTCCATGTATCCAATTGCTCCTACCCTGAGGATTCTTCTTGACTGCGGTTTAGAACTAGCTGACCTGGGCAAGTGGTACAACGAGGAGTTAATATTCACTCGGATAATGAGGTATATGGAAAGAGAATTTGGTAATGCTAAGGACCAGCAACAAGAGTTCAACGGCGCAGTTTTGGAGTTCCTAACTCTCCTTCGAGCTGGACTCGATCCTGACGCACCCCTCTACTCACTGGATGAAGCGGTGACAGCGGCGCAACTCCTTAAGGTGGATTCTGACTACACAAAGGTAGCCTGGGATCTTGCTCTTGATTTGTATAATTGGAAATGGGACGAATATGATGACGCTGTACGCGGTATGACTGATGATTTTGCAGCGAGCGAGTTAACAAGTGATAGAGACTTGGAGGATTCGGATGATCTGGGAGACTTATCAAATGATAGGCATGGGAGTGAGCATGACGATGAAGATGGAAATAAGGCCGGACACGTGAGTGCGCAGAAGGTTGATGAGAAGGATGTAAGTCCAAAGGTGCCTGGTGCCTGGATCAACGAAGACGTCGAAGAGTTGGAACTGCCAATCCGCCGCAAATTCCGGTCGAAAGTGTCTGATTTCAAGGGATCCTACTGTGGCTTTTTTTGGCCTCGAGATATTTTTTTGAATGAGGAGATACTTCATACTGATTATGATAGGTTACAAAGCTTAATAAGACCAAGACTGTGAGGGTTTGGACCCTACCTAGTTTGGTCTTAGTGCTTTGGCACGTGCGATTCGCTTAAGTTGCTATGCCGACTTCCGTACGAAGGCCTTATTCCCCTAGAAAAGCTCCTCTCTTTCTTCCTTTCTTTTTTAGTTTAATCTTTTTGTATTTAGCGATTAATTCAAATTATATAATCGTTTTAAATCTATAACATTAGATTAGACTTAAAACAAGACAATCGGAAGCCCTCGTACGATAAAGCAAGCGGACACAGCTTAAATGGGCAGCATAATACTCACAGTGGCTTGCGGAGGCATTAGAATCCTAAGAGCTTGCAAAGGCTTTATAATACTTACGGACAACGACGGAAGCCCTTATACGACGAGACTAATAGACGGAGCTTGCGAAGGCTTTAAAATACTTAAGGAATGGACAGACAATTAAATAGAGAACTTACTCGAAAGATAATAGACTTGCAAAGGCTTTAAAATACTTAAAGCGGACGAAGAGTTGAGGACTCGGCAGCGGACGGATAAACGGGGCTTAGAGAGGCATAATAATACCCACAAACGACAATAGAAGCCTTTGCGGATAGCAAGGCTAGTAGACGAGTGTTACGGTACTGGCATTCCATGTCACGTGGTCTGTCACGTGGTCACGTGCACTAGCGCGGCTAGCATAGGCGGTGTGGAGCGGCAGAACTCGAGTATTTGTACAAACCGATCCTTTGTAAATAACCTCTTCTTTTCTTAGCTTTGAATAGTCGTAATTGAGACCATTCAACCAACGCTCGTTCCTGGCTATGAATCTGGCGCTCGTGACAACGAGTTTGCGAAAGCTTTAGAATACTTAAAGAGGATAGACGACTAGATAAAGGGCTTGCTTAAAGGATAATAAACTTATAAAGGCTTTATAATACTTTAAGCAGACGAAGAGCAAGGGACTCGGTAATAGTAGACGGCTATAGAGCTTGTGGAGGCTTTAGAATACTTTATAAATAGACTTGCTTATAAAGACTTAATAATACTTACAATAAACAAAAGCCCTTATATAACAAGGCTAGCATTTTAATAGACGAAGCTTATAAAAGCTTTATAATACTTGTTGCAATAATGACTATGGTGAAGTAATATATTAGAGATGAGGAGAGCTTAAAGCTCGGGAGCAGCTGAAAAGAGTGACTCCGCATCATTATAGTTATATATATAAAAGTTTGTCTTTTCTTTCGTCTTTAGATCTATATAAATCTCTTTAAAATACAAGTCTTAGCTAGTCTTCTTCTTATTTTGCATGCAAATCAAAGAAAACTTGCATTTAATGCTATTCTTGCTCTTATTCTTGCCCTCTCTTAGCTCTTTTATTAGCCCCTTAATTGCTTTTAGTTCTTGTTAGTCACATGCAAATATTGCTTTTATTCGGCTACTTGTTTTCTTTTTAGATAAGGCATTAAAAAACTTATATCCTTTGTAAAGACTCCATTAATTTAATACAAAGAGAGCCTCCTTACGTGTAGCATATGTCTTTCGTGCTAGCAAATCGTAGTCGTTAAATGAGAAGTCTTAATTAGGAGGAGGAGGGTTAGCAAACAAGAAGAATCGTCGGGTCGGCTTTACTTGACTTAAAGCTTAATCGGGGCATAAGGATATCAACTTAAGGGCTTAAGATAGTGTCGTATTTGTAAGCTAAGAGTTAATAGTGCTTCCAAGAATAGGGGTGCCTCCTAACTGCTCGATTTGCCTTAAAAGTTCTTCTCTTTCTCGGCGAAGTTAGTCGGCCTATTGTAACTGTTAAAGCTATGCCATTAAGCGAGCATTCTCTTCTTGTAAGCCCTTAGTATTGACGTTCTCTAGGCCTCCAGGGGGGCGCTTCAAATCTATAGTTGTTGTTGTTATAAAGAGTTGACACAAAGCTCTCTTATATACTCTTGAAATATTTTTAGTGCGAAAAGGTTTTTCTCTAATTCACCATGAATTAGCCCTATAAACGAGCCTTACTAAGATTTACTATTGCCATATGGCAATAAGCGAGAGAGAGCAATGTGCCCTTAAGTGAAAAGGGGTCACAGGATTATAGCTAAAATCACAAAAATCACCACTTTTTATATTAAATTTTTAACTTTTAATTAAGATGATAACAAGTCTAGTTAAGGGCAAGAAAATGGCGGACCCTAGCCCTAATTATAGGGGGGGTCCGATTTATAAAAAGGGGGGGGTCTGTTTTAGTAGGACCCTGGGGGCCGATATATAATTCGCCGGGAAACAATTGCTATAATAATCGTACCCGGTCAAACCCACTAAAATATGCACTCTCGCATTTCTAGTTCCCGGAAGAAATTTGCAAGGCAGCCTTATAGCGTGCTGCGCGCCCTGAAGAATCCTGTATTATTATGGAACGTACAATACAGGGCGGTCAGTCCGCCTTGCTGCGGACACTTATTCGGTTAGTCATGCCACAGGGTATCGAACTTACCAATATTTTGATTCGCTAGATCAGGGGGGCTTTGATGGATCTCTGTGGCGGTGCTTGCGAGATTTTGAGGCAGTCACAATCTTGACATTGGGCTTCAGCTCGCTTAGTCCGATGAGTCCTAGTGCCCTTCCTTCCAGTTCATCGAGCCTGGATATCTTCACCGAAGCAGGCTGTTATGTCTGTCTTTTATCCTGTGTTGCAAACTCCATCTTGTTCTTGTTCTATTTCTTTTTGAAAACCAAAAAGTTGATAAACTACGACGAGATGTCATTTTATACAACTCCAAATTTTGCTGCTCTTGGATCACTCAATGTTCTCGCTTTCTTACCGGTTCCTCCACTGATCAATATCATTGCTGAATGGTCTGCTCTCATTCCACTTGTCATCCATCTTGCAAGCTACCGACACACTCATCAGCTAGCTGGACAGGTTGCATTGCTCGGCCGGGTGTCAATTGGCATTTTTCCAAAGCTTGGGGTTTTAACTGGAATCTCCAAACTGATTGAAAGCGGCCCTGAATTTCTAGACACTGCAAGCACACTGGGCAAGTCCGGCAGCCAGGTTTGGGACATCAAGTGGGGCAGCAGGTTTCTCAGTGCAAATGGAGCTGCGAGTAATATCTTGGCGGAATGGATTCTGGAACGTGGAGGTCATGTCTCAAGAATACCCGAAGGAATTCCATCTACAATCTTAGCTCGAGCAGGAACCCATGTGACGGAGTCTACCGTGCTTCGTCCTCCCTCACCTAGGACCAAAGCGGAATCAACGACCTCAGTAAATGAACTCCGCAAGCTCAAAACGACGGGAACTACTATTTCAGGGCCGAGCTTTCGAAGATATCAAACTTTTCATATCATGCACTTCTCCAAGATTGAACCAATAGTCTCCTGGCGATCCAGACTTGATGGATTTCTGCAATCGCCGGTATACGAAGCACTTGCGTTCATCTTCAAGCTCGGAATCGTGATCGTCCTGTGTCTGTTTGGCATCTACGGAACATCAGCCACACTGCTCGTCGGCGCAGTCAGCCAACTCGTCTCACGCACCATTACAGTCCAAAGACCATCAGGCTTTCTCGAAAATAATGAAGTTCACGACGCTTGTATGCTGGTAGCTACGCATCAGAATGCTTCGACGTGGTATCTTTTTGTAGGCGACCGTGGCATCGTTGATTCGCTTTTGAACAAAACGATGGTCCAGATCCCTCCACAGAAATTTGCAGCGTGGTGGTTCAAGCAGGCTCATCGAATTCAATTGCTCGCAATGACTTTTGCAGCATCACAGAAAGGATGGGATGGCGTCTCGCTGCTCATCCTGCTGATCGTATCGTCGATCCGCAAACTCCGGTTAAAGAACTGCTTGCTTGCCAGGATGTTCTCTGAGGCAAATGGCATTGCAATCAAGCAGCAGAGCTTTGAGTTCTCGGGGAGAACGTGCATGCTAGGTGCGATACAGAAAGTTGGAGGAGGTGCTTCGTGGGCTTGGATGGACGATATTTTGGTCCCATGCGAGAGGAGAGATGTCTGGGCCCAAGGATTATCGAGTGCAGATGGTGGTTTGAGCACTTTCGAAGAACAAATGGGAAATCTGAGTGCGTTTGACAGAGGGTGGGTATTGGTTAACAAGCAGTTATCGGAGAACGCTTCTGGGATTATAATGAATGCTGTCAATGGACTCGGAACGGGTAGAGTCTGATTTTGAAGATCCTTTGCAGCGTTAAAATAGACAGAGATTAGAAAAACTGCCACCAATAAGACTAACAATCTGACTCTTTCGGACCACAGGAGCTTTGCATGGGCCAATATCTTGTCAAGGCACGTTCGCTTATTTCTTTCTGTTCTTTCGTCTGGGCCAGGCTTCTTATTCTCGATGCCCAAACTAGAGACGAATAAACAGTTATCAGAAGATACCAATTAAAAGCTGTCATGGTTGTACCGAATGTCAATAATTTTGTCGAGGTAGATGTCAGATGGATAATTCTTTTCAAGAAGCCATAAGAATCATTTCCAGCCACTAAGTGCCACACGTTGCCTCAGGCAAACAACAGCTCCCTGTAAGCCACAAAGTGGACATCTTGCACTTTGAAACCAGGGCCCAAGGTCTATTTACAAGCAATTCCCTAAGAAACGAACAGAAATATATGTTTCAGCCGATTGCCCCGGCGTACCATAATATCTATCTTAATCCATAAGTTAAATTGGTCATTATGGTGGAGGATCTCAGCCCAAACGCCTCTGATATCCAGCAACTCGCTGCTCTCTGGGAAGCAGGATGTAAAACATCTCATAGCTTTCCGAGCCAAGACGATGAGCGCTGGCAGACCGACACTCTTTTCGTCGATAGCTTCTCATTCGATTCTTCTGCAGTGAGAATGGATGATTCTCGTCGCCAAGAATCGATCAAAAGGTTTCGAAACCAGCTCGTAGCCGATGCTCTGGATCCTGCACGACATTTTGAATCCCTGGACTCAGCAATATCTGATAGGTTGGTCTGTCAGTTTCAGCACTCATCCTTGGATTCAAAAGTTTCTAGCGAGACTGCGGTCAATAACGCTCAGCAGCTATTGCTGAGGTTGCCTGCTGTCCCACTTCAGATTGACTTGACGTCCATGTTGTGGGGTGACCCGTCCGAAGCGAAGCCACCGGTAGGATATCTAATCAACGAGACATCCATTGACGAACGCTCTGTAAACCCAAGATCAGCATGGGCGCAGTTGACAGTGGTGTCCTTGGCTAGCTCGGCTGTCCAGAAACTAGCTCTGCTCGTTACCAATTCCGGAAACGCTCGGTATAGCCTTGGTGTGTGCATCCGCTCGTTCGTGGATTACATCTCAGAGTTGATCGACGAAGCATCTAACTCCCGTTCAAAAGACAAGTCCGATGTCTTGGGGAACAGCATAGTGAACGCTTTCTTGTGGACAACCTGGCAGAGATCAATAATGCTGCTCTACTGGTTTGTGCTCAAGACCCATCTTGCCTTTGGATATGATCGCGAGTGGGATTCATTGCTCGCGTTAAGAGGCTGCTCCCAGCTCATGAATCCATCTATCCGTGCAACCCTGTATGGGTATGCGAATCAAAATCATGTCTCCATGTGCTCATGGGCGTTCAAATTGTTAAGATCAAGTCGAGCATCAATAGGGCTTGATTTTCGAAGATTTCATGAGAGATTCGCTGCTCTCCATAGAGATAAGGGGGCAAGGTGCCAGTTTGAATCAGATGGCCCGTGCGATGGTGGACATCCGTTGTCATGTGGGAGATTCCTCGACAAACGTCTCGTACAAGAGGAACAATCGTTGCATGACGAAACTTGTTCTGGGTCTTGCAGAAAGGTAGTATGGGACGAAAAGTCATATATCCAAATCTCGGGACCTACTGCTATTGCACTACAAAAATCTTCACGAAAGGTCACATATACCCAAGCAAACGAGCATATACTGGCAATATCACATGTGTGGAGCCATGGACAAGGAAGCCGACCTCATATCGGCATCAATAGATGTCTTCATGAACGTTACATTGGAATTGCCAAAGCTTCTGGGTGTACAAGCTATTGGATAGATTCAATGTGTATCCCCGATGCTCATGATCTCCGGTCGGAAGCTATTGGATTCATCAACCGAATCTTCGCCGAGAGCAAGATTACACTGGTCTGCGACAAAGATCTCATGGGCATCGACATATCCACGCCCACTCGAGAGCTTTTAGAATCAATACTAGCCACTTTCTTTGTTTGCGACTGGAATGTTCGAGCTTGGACATTGCTTGAAGCTATGAAAGGAAGCCATGCAATTCACCTGCTTTGCAAATCCAACAGAATTATATCTTTAAGAGATATACTCATCGAGATCCACCAAACCGGCTCGGTGGATATCAGTATCTTGTGTCTCGCAGCCCAGCATCTCATCCCTTCATCGACCGACTCATTTGGCAAACGGTCTTCTCGCCAAAGCACAGAAGTTGCTGGCAGTCTGCTCAGCCACCGCCATGCCACTCGAGAGAACGACGACATCGTGATATGGAGTCTTCTGAGCTCAACACGGGTGTTCGGTAGCGCGGAAGAGATGTGGCGGTCGAAAATTCGAGGCCGGATTGCAACCGCATATCTCATCTCCAACACGCCTCGATTAACCGTACGCGGTTTCAGCTGGGCACCTAAGACTCCTTACGTCCGATTGATAGGCTATGGTCCGAGCCAGGATCTTTTAGGGCCATACAACTCCTTCGAAGGAAGCAATAGCGAGATCGGCCAAATCACTTCGAGGGGCCTCGTAGCCGAGTGGCTAGTCTATCATCTTGTGTTAAGTGATGCCCCGTTGTATCAGGATGCCCCTGTGACTATGGTCTCGCTCTCAGTCTCTGGCGAGCGTACGGAGACGATTCTCCCAGGTCATAGGATCAGGAACAATTGCTGGGCTACGGCGCTGTCTTTCCGAGATGAATACGAACATGTCGTCCTCATTCAGCCATTGGTTGATTCCGGATCGAAGTCGTACGATGCGGCTAAGAATCGCGGCGAGTCTCATGGAGATGTCTTTGCTATTTGCGCTTCTCATGATCAGGAACGGTGGACCTGGAAGGCTGTCCAGGCGTGGCCTAGTGCAGTTCGTCTGCCTTTACTTGTCACTGATGAGCTTCTAATCGAATGAATACACCTGTATAAAACCTCATGTGCCGTCGTTTCCTACAATTTTTTGGGGACGTCACAAACAATGAGTATGCTCAATAAAAAGTGTCTGTCAAGAAAGCCTTTAAAATAGCTTTCCATGGGAAGCTTATCATTTCAAGCTTCCCATTCTTCCTAAACGTAACTAGGAAACAAGCCACGAAATATAGCACCGTTCGCAGACTTTATGCCTCACAAGTTTGTAGCAATAAATACAGATCTAGGTAGTTTTTGCAAGTCTACCAAAGTCTCTAAACCAACATCAAGCAGCTTAATTATCGCCAAGCATTATCCCACCCACTCTGCTCCACAGCAAAGGCGATCGCCAGCTCCGTGAATCGTGCCATATGCTGTCGAGGTTAGCAACACTCGGTACAAGTATCAAAGTTCAACTCACATCAAGGGGAAAATATCCATGCTCATCATCAACATCCATAGTGTCGTTGATTCCATGCACTTAAGGATCAAAATCACCCGGGAAACCCCTGGCTACTAGATTACTTTCGGAGCAAACGCAGCAGGGTAACCCAGTTTGGTGTACGACATAGAGTCAGAACCAGCGAGACTAGTTGGTCAGTCTGTTAGCACCGACTGAGACGCGGTGGATTGACCTACGGTCCAAATTCATAGATGTCGGCTGGGACGGAGATGTACACCTTGCTCAAGTCAAGACTCCAATCTGTGAGAGCTGTATCGGCTTGAGTTTTGATGAACTCGATGGATTCTGTTGCATTCCTGGCAATGAAGGCGGTCATATCCTGGATGAACCATCAGTTATCATATCTAGGGCCGTAACTTGAAACAAATCACAAACCCCATCATAGCCCCAATGGTAGCACTCTGCTCCTTCTTGTACCTTGCAATCGCTTGACTACCCAACAATCCCCCCTCTTCAGCAGCATACCAATGTAACTCCACCTGACCATCCTTGGGGATATAGCCACTCTCAGCTAAGATCCGAAAAGCTTCCAAGATACTAACAGCGCCGGGCAGTCGTCGTCGGCGCCTGGAGCGGGTAACAGAGGGAAGAGGTAGTTTGCTGAGTCCTAGTGTGCGCCGAGGATGGTGAGAGGTTGGGAGAAGTTCCGCACTTTGGGCTCGAAGCGTGCGATGATTGATGATTGTGGAAAGGGGTGAGTGAAGTATTCTAGGGAGATGTGGGTGCCGAATGGGGCGTTGTCGATGATCTGAATGGCTCCATCAATGTCTCTTGGGACGATAGTCTGGATTCGAGCAGCATACCTTAGCGATGTGGCCATGGAGCTATGTTGCGCTCTGTGCCCCAGAAGTACCCCCCATAATAGCGATTGTAGTAGCTAGTCATATGCTTGAGAACATAATACATTCTCTTTGTAGAAACATGGGGAAACAGGGGTTTGACAAGTCGTTGATGCGTCAGATTCGGGAGATCTAGCACAATTTAAGCAGAACTCTCTCGGCTCAAGCCTGGGGAAGCTCACTCGCATGGCCGGATAATACATTTGCCTGCTGAGAGGCATAGAAATCCTGATGATCTGTGATGTCAAGATGCAACTTGTCTCCTTCGGTCATTCATTCAGGTTTCTCTTCGCCGAAGATATGGAGAAGTCTTTCTTCAGCGAGCTCTGTTCCAAGCTCGGGATGGAGAGAGAGGAGCGCGGCCACAGGATCGGCATGTGTCTCGAGAGCCGCAAAGATTATGCCGTCTACGACATGCTGCCCTGGTGCGGAGGTACCTGAGACCTCTTGGCTATGTTGTGGCGCAAGAGGTATCTGGCCCTGAAGTGCAGAGCTAAGGACTCATTGCCAGGTGCAACTGCTAAGTAGAATAACAAGAATGGGTCGTAGCATGTTGTGGTGCATTGTGTGGAATTGTATGCGGTAGACGATAAAGTGGTGTATGAGACACAAAGCAATGTACATATACGTAATTATTCACAGAATACAGGTCCAATTTGATGACTAAACCAATGATTGACTGCTGCCTTCGGGTCATCATTACCTATCATCTCAACTGGACAGAGAAAGAAGCTAGCAACGAATAGTGGGGTGCTTCCGATAAGCGAACCAAGCACGAAGTCGGCACCAGAAGGTTAGGTATGTTTTCGCGAACGACGTATGATACTCCGCAACGGATAGCCCATCTCTACATTGAATAAACACATACTATCCCCAGCCCCATTCCAATCATATTGCAATGTTTGTTGTTCGGCACCCTGAAGGTAAGCATGATCACGAAGTCACGCCAGAAAGACTTGCAAGCATCTGGAAAGCGCATCGGATAGACCGCTCCACATTATACCCAAGATCCTCATATCACTGTGAAGGTCTAGTTCAAACTGGCATTGAAAAGAGACTTTACCTGTCAAGGCCCCTCTTTGAGTTTGAACCGGATGAGTTCATAACACCGATCAGCTATCTCGAAGATATGATTTCTGCAGCAGGGGATCCACACAGACATTTCTGTCGGCTCGATGATATTTACTCACAGCTCGTTGATTGCATATTTGTAGCCAATGACAATGTTTCCGGGTTTGATGAAAATCTGGCTGACTATGCGACTCGTTTGTTGTCGCGGCTCCCGTGCCGACCTGTGGAGCTCGCCTTAGATCCGGATGTGTCGGTCTCTCAAGTGCTGGATTCATTATCACTAGATTATTTTGAAATTGAGGCAGTACACACTTCGCCGCACTTACAAAGAAATATAACAAACTGCTGGGATAATCTGGTGGTAACGTCGAAATTCAGCGCAAACGTGGTACGGGCTGCATTGACCATTAGCCAAGACACAAAGAAAACCCCGTCACTCCGCAATTTAAGACGTCTAGCAGACACTACTGCAGAACTTTTGGAAGAAACAGTACAGCTTCAGCGACTCATAGTTGACACAAAACGCAGAGAGAGTTGCTTCATTGTACAAGCGTTTCTATGGTCATCCTGGCAGAGATTCGCAATGCTCTTCTTCTGGTAAGCTCAATCTATGTTCCTCCAAGAGTGGTATTGATATAAACTAACGCTAAACTCCCCCTTTCACAATCAGGCAAGCATTAAGAAGTCAGTTAGAGAGTGGTTACGACTATAGCGCAAATGAGGTCGTCGCCATTCAAGGGATACCATTTTCAATGACAGTCTATACTACCCACTCAGCTAAGCAAACTCCGGGATTTAGCATACCCCAATATATGTGTAAATAGGCATTTCGTCTTCTGAGGTCCGAGCGATCCTCAGCTACCTTTGACTATCGACAATTCCACAGTCGCTTCAATTCTGTTTTCAGCGACCGAAGCGCTCGGTGCATTGGCGATCAACCTTGCAACGGCACCTCTCCTGAAAACTGCGAGAGATTTGTAGGGTCACGAGTAGAAGACCAATCAGCACACGATAAAGATTGCTTGGGATTAGACGCTTGCCAGAGAATGTGCTGGGACGAGAAATCCTATCGAGGGGTCCAGGGCACTCGAGCTGTTTGCATTACATCAACTGGATGTGAATCACTCGAGTACTGTAAAGCCTCTGATAAAACTCTTGCTATTTCCCACGTTTGGGCTCATGGGCAAGGGGGTCGTCCGGAAAGCTCTTTGCAGCAAGGGCAACGAGGAGGGATGAATCAATGTCTACACCGTCGATATTCTGACATCGCGAAGACGATTGGCTGTGACTCTTACTGGATGGACACGCCCTGTATTCCAGAGGATGAGGTGTTAAGATCCGAAGCTATCAGAGGAATTAATGAGGTATTTTCTCATAGCAAAATCACATTGGTATGTGATGCGGATCTGATGGTATTAGACATCTCGTCCATCCTGGAAGCAATTCAAACAGAAAACGATACACAGCCTTCAAGAAATGCGATTTTGAGCAGCGAGCGCCTCCTTGTTACGATTGTGATATGCGATTGGAATGTCAGAGCATGGACTTTGTTAGAAGCCATGAAAGGTCGTGACCGAATTCATTTGTTATGCAAGGACAACAAGATTGTGTCACTGAAATCAGTCCTTGATCTTGTCTGCCATAACGGCGCAGTCGATACCGCCATTCTATATTTGACAATGCAGCACCTTCTACCTTCTAAGCCACCGCCTGACGCAGCTGGTGATCAGAACCTGCTGAAACGGGGACTAATCAGTGTAGAAGAAGCGGCCAGTCTTCTCAGTCATCGCCATGCATCTCGAGATAATGACGATGTCCTTATATGGAGCTTACTATTCAACGAAAAGGTCTTCAAGACAGCACAAGAGTTGTGGTTAGCAGACGACGTTCCACATAGGTATGGACTCAATTCTGGTTTTCTTATCTCCAGCGCCCCAAGAATCAAGGGTATCCAGGGTTTGAGCTGGGCTCCATCTCGTCCAGCGATCAGACTTGCAGCCGAGGAAGAGGTCCAAGGTCAGCGAGCACATCTAGCAACTGCTTCATACAACACCTCTTTGTGCGACATTACGACGGAAGGCCTACACGGAGGATGGTTCATTCATGAATTCATATGTAGTGAAGTTGTTGCTCCTGGTCAACTGCTGCAAATCACTCATACATATCTCGGAGGTTGTCATCTCGGTGCACTTCTTACTCCCATCACTCTTAATGTGCAAGGGCAACCAGTTCCAGCCTCTTTCCGTGGGGATGCCATGGGTCCTTTGTTTGCGATATGTGGCCGGGGGGATGGATATTTTCCTTGGGTATGGAAAGGGGTGTTTGAATGGGACGAGAGCGAGTCCCTTCCAGAATTTCACCGTGAGATGCTGCACATTGCATGAGGACATGGCAAAGAAGAGATATGTGAGATGAAGATCGGCCACACTGTGTTTTTTCAAAGAACGAACAAGCTAATGAACGGATAACGACCTTTGAGAGAGGCAAAGAAATACTTCGTTACTCGCTTATTGTGGGTTTAGTACAGGCATCAAAGTACAGACCTTAGTCATATATGGGTTGTTTGAGTTGCCTATTACTAGTTTCATTATTTTCATTAAAATGACTCACTATTTCAGTTGCCTACTAGGCAATAGGATCATATTCTAGGTGGAATAGGCTTCAGTTGGTTTTCATCACTTAGATTAGGTTCCATTTATTTCTCTCCTTTAGTATATAACTGAGGAATGCCCTCATAAATAAATGCAACTTCAGTCTTCTCAAATATCATCATTTTGATCCAACACTTATATTCCTTTAGCACATCGGACTAAAAAGGCAACTTCTTGCAAACGCTCAACATCAGAAGTTTCTATTTCTCACTCGTCGTGGCCCAGCTTGTGGCTCCAAGCAGCTACTTCAAAAATTCATGTAAACAGAAGTCATTCATTAGGGTTTGACGAAGAAAATTTTGATGTTAGCCTCACGCGTATTCACTCATACTTCAGATGAGCTGTGGGAGTTACGAAATTTGGCTTTGCAAGTTTCTAGCAACCAAACTTAAATCCGAACACGAGGCAAAGAAGGATTCCACAGAGATTGCACATGGCCTCTCATCTAACATGACCCTAGCGATAATTTGGATTACCCTGGTTGACAGGCTGAACTTTCATATTTCTTCCTGGAACAAGATCGTGCAGTGGCCTGGGCGTTCTAAAATTGGTTTTAACTATAGAATAATAATTACTCGCGAGGTGTCTTCCAGCTACTTACGGGGCGTCCTAGCTGCCCGTAGTCGCTAGTGTACAGGCTGCTCGTAGCTATAGAGACGTTGAAGTAGCTCGTTGCCTGTAGTCGCTGGCGTATAGGCTACTTATGGGTCGTCTTAATCACGTGAAATTGTAAGTTATGAAGATATATTTCTAAGCGGTTATAACTCGTGAGGAAAATAAGTATTCTATTCTTACTAAGATACGAGCGCGTACGAGGGGCTTAAGAATAGCCGATAGAGAAAACTAAATTTTACGATAAAAATCATAAAATAAGTCGCCTTAAGGCGGGGGTTAGGGGGAACCTCTTTGCAGACGTAAATGATTCTATCGAGTCCCTCTAGCAATCGACCCTAGGGTAGTTTACCAGAAGATACGTATAAAGAGAGTGGACTACGGAGTTACGCCGGACTTGCCGCATCTGGTGGGGGAATTCTGGTTTGGGAATAGTATCGTGGCGGTTACAGGGATCGCGACCGCTTTTCTGTTTGGATTTCTAGTCAACCCCACATAATTGACACGCCTCACTACGAGCGGACAATGACTCCATGTCATCAACGAGAGCGCAATCCATCTCCACTTATACTTCTGAGAGAGTAACGCGCATTCTACAGGATGATCTTCATGTCCGCATCCCCGGTGCTCGCGCCATTCCCGTTGAGTTTGGGGTCTTGAATTTGCGGCTCGAGACATCAGACGATAACGTCTTGAACTACCATTCAATCGAAGACAGAGCTCTACGAGCAACAACATACTGTGAAAAACACTTAGCAAAGATACGAGAATCTATTGAAGCAGAGAATATTATCACGACACTAGATGAGGAACACAGTCATCTCCTACAATGCAGTTTCCGCCCCCAGATGCCGAAAGATGTGGTTGTGCAACGAGTATGCCAGCTCCTCTCACGCTTGCCTGCCACTCCGGTAGAACTAGGAAATGGGTGGGATGCCCATTGCTCTACACTGTCTGACGACCATTTCTTACTTGGAACACCGTCCTCCCCTCGGTCGTGGGGTCATCTTAAGGCCACGAACTTTGTGGCAACGAACACCATTAGGCTGGCTATCCAGATAGAATGTGCAGGGGAGTACTACTGGGCTGGCATTTTTATGAGTTACATCAACCTAGTTGCGGAGCTGCTGGACGCAACCTTGAATATCTCGGCTGCTGCTGAGCGTCCTCCTACGGCGGAAGAGCTAGTTTTGCAGGCGTTTCTTTGGACATCATGGCAAAGAGGGGTGATGCTGCACTTATCTTACCTATTGGGGGGTCACCTCAGGATAGGTTACGACTTTAGTCGGAATAGAGCTTTGTCATTAGAGATACCAAGGACTCTTCACAAAATGTTTCAAGGAGGAAGCTCTTCCTTTCACAAGCTACCATCATACTTGTGCCTGTGGGCCTTCGAGTCTATCCGCTCTGATCGAGCGGCCGTCATGCTTGATTTTCGCGGGTTCGCTGAGCGGTATGGAGACATATTTGGCACTCGAGCCCCTCGATGCGTTTCTGCTCGTGATGGGGACCTGCAATGTAGCGGAGACTCTCCAGGTGCTTGCAATAGGTTTATAGGAAAGAAGATCGAAGACCAGTCTGCCCACGCAACGAGTTGTTCTGGAAGCTGCTCGCGGCTCTTCTGGAACGAGGAGTCGTACAAGGGGTGTTCTGGGGCCCGTGCCGTAACGATCGAGGGTAGTGATGATATCCTTCAGTACTGCACGGCTTCTAGTAATACAATGGCAGTGTCTCACGTCTGGAGCCATGGCCAAGGAGGGAGACCAGAGAATCCACCGCCTCTGAAGCGAGATATCAAGCATCGTCTTCCTGGAAATCGGAACAAAGCACTTTGCGGAACAGGTCTTAATAAATGCCTCCACGAGCGTTACAAGCAGATTAGTACACGCTTTGGCTGCGATTCATACTGGATGGACACCCCATGCATCCCTCAAGACCACCAGCTAAGAAGCGAAGCAATCCAAAACATCAACGCCGTTTTCGCCAATAGTAAGTTTACGCTCATCTGCGATATGGATCTGATGCAATTTGATGTCACGAACCTCACAACCGCGCTCAGAGAGTCCATACTCGCAGCTCTGCTCGTCTGCGACTGGAACGTCAGGGCCTGGACCTTACTCGAAGCAATGCGAGGCCGTCACAACACCCAGATCCTATGTAAGAACGAACAAGTCATTTCTCTGCGAGAGACACTGGAAGATGTCCATCGACACGGTAGTCTCGCACTCGCAGGTCTCTTCGCCACAGCCCAACACCTCCTTCCAGCGCAACCTCCTCCACCTGGAAGCAAGTCCAGTCCATATCTCGTCAACCGCGCCAAGGGCTACGTGAGCCTCGAGGAAGCGGCGTGTCTTCTCAGCCATCGCCATGCATCTCGGCCTGGTGACGAAGTCATCATCTGGAGTCTTCTTTGCGGCGAAACGGTGCAGGAAACCGCTATCGATCTCTGGAGACAACAACCGAATCAGAGCGTTCTGACGGCATTCTTGGTGTCCAGCTGCCCTCGTATTCAGTCTCCATGGAAGAAAGCCCACCGAGGCTTTGGCTGGGCCCCGCGTCGACCCAACATGCCGGCTCTGAGACAACTTCCGCTTCGCGAGACGTACTTCGCAGACGATGGCGCCAGAAGCGACTTGGGACTCTTCACGACTCAGGGACTTAAAGCTGCCTGGCTCGTGGCTCACATGAAAGGAGCATTGTCGTCCCTTCTCGCGCTCTCGGCAGGGTCATCGACCTTTGTAGAGACGGATAGTCTGCTCCGTCAAATTGCCTTTCGCTTCCTTAAGAAATATGCTTGGGGTGCTCTCCTTCAAGCTACTGAGAACCTGCCGACTGATCAGCCGGTTTGGTACCGAGGTAATGCGGACGGAGTGCTGCTTGTTGTGGTGGGATCCCAGGACCGAAGGAAATGGCATTGGAGAGGGGTGTATGAATGGGACTCTTTGATTCCTCTCCCAGTATTCACCCGGGAGGAAATTTGTCTCGTCTAGAATGACAATCTACAATGGATCTCAATAAATAGTATATTACTTCTGAACTGCGAAAATTGTGCTAGGCGCAGACTCGTGAGAGCCCTTTTCTGAATACAAGATCTTATGCCTGAAAGTTCTATTCTTGAAACATGAGGATATCCCAATCAAGCCTCAAGTGAAAGAGAAGATGAACTGCTATCATTGAGTCCTTCAGGCATAAGTTAAACGCTGAAGCTGAATCTATATTCTGCATCGCACCCAGGTTCTCGCTTAACCACCTCAAAATCTCCACCCCTTCCCTCCCTCTTTCCCCTCCACTTCAGCCTAACCTCAACCCCAAACCACATCACTTGCAAACACAAATCTGCTCTCCACCGAGCACCACAAAGGCGACCTCCCAACCACCCAAGCAAACACCCCAACAATCTTCTTCGCGCGCGGCCACGCCCCCGATGTGCGTCTACACGTTCTCGACCGCGCGGTATTCCACGTGCACTCCGTGATCCTGAAGCTACACTCGAACTCCTTTTTCAAGTTTCTCGACTCGCCGAATAATTCTGCCGCGGTACCGGTGCAGGGAGGGCTGAGGTACGAGTGGGTTGCCAAAGGCGATGAGGATGGGAGCCGGAGCTTGGTGGCTGCGATGGATGGGAAGGTGAGTTCGATTGAGATTGGAGGTGGAGGGGGGTAGTTGAGCGTAGATGATATTGAGAAGAATGCGTGCTGATACGTGGAATAGATCGAAAGCTAGGGCATGGAGAACATCCAAGTCAAAGCTTCTCGACTCACTGCCGAGTTTCACAGATTCCTCCGAGCTTTGTACAACCTACCATACAAGCTGCGGACAATATACGAGCTCTCATTACTCACACAGCTGGCAGATTAGTACTGTGTCCTCCCTGCAGTATCAAGAACAATTTCTAAAGCGATACAAGAAAATATCTTTCGGTGGTTCCCCGTGGAGGTTGAGAATCTGATTGATATTGCTCCTCTTCCATGACTGTGTGGTGTCCTGGCGGGGAATCGAGCGCAATTTGAACCCTCCTGGCCCCTGCAGATAGAGACACTCGATCCGAGATCTCAAAGATGCGTAAGCAGGGTCAGTGACAGTATTGAGCATGACGATGACCCACCCAAGCGGGAAGGTATCCCGGAGGCTAGCAGGATGCTCAGGGGCACATTTGTGACCAGCGTTTGCCGCCAGCATAGCCGGATAGTTGAAAGGGTATGTCTCCACAAGCAAGTGACGGTTTCATACGAGCAAGGCAAAGCAGAACCACCTCAGTAGCAAAGTTACGTTGGGATTGTACTAAGGCTCGGGTGACCCCTCACTTGATACGAAGAGAGGGGGAAGCTGAGCGTAGGCAGAGCCTCGCCCTCTGGGATATTCTAAACCTTTGCATGAATGAGATCGGCCACAGAAATCATATAGCAACCCTGCACCCCTTTTGTCACCGAACTATGCTGCTGGTGTGATTCTGCCTTGCTCTCCCAGTGCCGCTAGCCCTTGGTGTGACTCTTTGGATGTGGCATCGATACTGTATGAATCTCCACCTCTGTCTGACGCCTACCAGCTGACACTCCCACTCCCACTCCCCCCTTTGTTCGTGAAGCTCCGGTGCCGATACGATCCTGAACTGCTAGGATTTACAGAAATCTACTAGTGCCACTGGACACTGGTGCGACTTCTGCCTGACACGGCATCACTGCTACGTAATGCCACCATCAGCAGGTGTGCTACCGGCAATCTCTCCTTTCTTAGTCTCGCTAATACGATTGTCTCTTTAATGGCACGCATGATCTCTCTTAACCACCCGCCGCAGTTATCCAACTAGCCGTCGGGATAGAACTGGTACAAGTCCCTTCCTGAAGTAATGCCAAATGTGCACGAATAGCACAGGAATCAAACTCGCCGTCGGAGCACCTTGGCCCTTTGCCTTCTACAAGCAGAAACACAACTAGGAGAAACAGAAAAGAAACACGCAGGGAAAGTATAGCATTAAAATATCTAAAAGCAAAGAGGAGTGAATTAAATGCCAATGAAATTCGTATTATATGAAATCGCCCCTGTAGACATTAATAAGACGTTATAGAATGCTAAGGCTAACCTACTTATCACGCGTATAAAAGCGAATGTGGATCTAAATATGGCTCCGGGGGAATCTCGGTCGCAAGGGAGCCAAAATGGGATCTGTGCTTGGAGACGAGACAAGGAAAGTATAATCGAGCGTCAAGGGAGCCAGAACGAGCCCCTTTGGGAACTAAAATTGCCTCTCAGCTCAGGCTGACTCTGCCGGTGCTCAGGTTGCTCCGGCCATGCTCAGGCATGCTCAGGAATGCTCACCCTTGGCCCAGGTTAAAGCGGCAGCTGCTCACGTCCTAAAACTAAAGTAGAACCAGTGAAAAAAAAATTTGAGTCTGACTTATGTGGTAGTCATCGACATCTTAGAAGTTCCCTATCGGTGACTTAATGTCAAGTATTGAGCTCTCGTACCTTCTGATTCAAAGAGGAATAGTTTCGGGTGCTCTACAGTGCCTCCGACGTTCAGAACCCTTTTCAGCAAGACCGGTGGCTGAAGAGAGAGGTGATTTCCACGCAAATAGGAATCTTGTTTGCAAGCTTCGTGCTCTTCGGTGCACGCTTTAAGCCATCGAGTCATCTGAAAGGGATTATCTGCAGCCAGGACGGATCGACCAGTGAAATAATGTTGATATGGATTTTCTATCACCATCGATCAGTTGAAATACTTGGAAATGCAAGATCTGAGAGCTTACCTTGATCTACGAAAACATCTAGTTCAGTGTATCGCACAAATTTCGTAGCCTCGTTCGCGGACTCCGGCCGATCTTTCTCCAACGACGGATACCTCACCTCGATCTTGCAGATGTACTGCGACCCAGAGACACACTTCCCAAGTAACTTTATCTTCTTGCTAGAATCTGGAACGAATGTATCTGGCTCCAAAACCGAATCAAGTACCAGCGCGCAAAAATCACAATCATCGGCATGCTGACCCAAGTCCCCGAACGCTCGATGATCAAACCCGGTCTGAAGAGTCCAGAAATCAATGGCCTTGCATAATTCACATAAACTACCTGTAACCTCTCGATTCGTTACTTTCGGGGTCGTCTTTCTTGCCGCTCGTATCTCCACAACGTCTGATGAAGTAGAGACCAGCGTCACGTTTCCAGTGGCTCGCGCATCGATATGTTGGATCTCGGCGATCCCGCCAGGGACAGATTGGCCGAGATGCTCAATAGCAGAATGAGTGCAGCCTGGCTTGCAGGGAGAGAACGTGACATTGGGGACGACTTCTCCTTCGTAGAAGGTCTCTCCTGATACGGGGTCGGGTGCCTGTTGGGGCTTGGCTCCTGATGCGGTTTCGAAATTGAAGATGACGCCTCGTGAGGGGATATTTGTCGCTACGTCGGAGAGATTAACTTTCTTGTTAAATTGGACTGCTAATTCGGAATCTTCGTGTGCATCTGGATCTGCTGATGGGCTTGAGGTGGCTGGATCCTGGCGTTCAGGGGGACTTTGAGGTTTCGGCGACGACATTTCGGGAACACGACTTCGGGATACAGTCCAACGGCACGAATTCACAGCACAAATCCAAAGGATATTGAGGAAAATAACTTCGTGAACTTTAAGGTTTATTTGAGGTCACGGCTGAACAAAGAAACGTGGCTGGGGCTGAGCTGCAGCAAGTCTGCAAGTCAACGGACTTTAAATACGCCACATTTGGCAGTATGTGTACATCCAGCAGAAACCAGCAGAAATTCCGTCGATTAACGAGCATCTCCAATCATTGTACTGCTGCTACAAACTGCTTCTCCGGAAATCACAATCTGGGGTCCATTGAGAGTTGTGGTGGTGGTTCCCTCCGCCATTGAACATGTCACGTGATGGAGACCCCTTTCCAACCCTGTATCTTGTGCTACGTCATCTGTGGTTCACACGACGGGTTGGGCCGGAGCCTTGGGACAAACAGCAGTAGCGCTTTGTTATGACTCATCCTGATTTGCTGTATTTTCGTGTCGTACCATTGAAACGTCACGGCAGGCGTCGGTTAGATCAATTCACCTGTTTTGGCGCCTGTTGGGTGACCTCCTTTCCTATCCTGTGACCTTGATTACCCCGCTTTTGAGGCTCTTCGGCACTGCGTGGCGTGACGGGGTAAGCCATGATTGGTTGCACTTCAGCCCTACCGGCGCTCTGCTTTTGACCTGTTGATCACGCCGAGGTGGAAGGCGAGCCGCAAGCGAAAGGGGGAAAGGGGGGGGGAGAGGATGAACGGATTTAGGAACAGGCTCAGCTCATGTATCTTGAAGGGCGAGACATGATCTCCAGACTTGTATTTGGTGGGTTTGGAGCATGAAT
>Ga0302325_10008825_pt1 | contig 22112 bp, 25 predicted proteins | sample Palsa_T0_2_FD_201948 | JGI IMG/M metagenome (GOLD analysis project Ga0302325, IMG submission 201948) | Peat permafrost microbial communities from Stordalen Mire near Abisko, Sweden - Palsa_T0_2 | ecosystem: Environmental > Terrestrial > Soil > Palsa > Peat permafrost | place: Sweden: Abisko...
CGGCTGGAACTTCGAAGTGGAACAAAATCGAGCACCGCCTGTTCAGCTACATCTCGATCAACTGGCGCGCCAAGCCGCTGACCGACTACCAGGTCGTGATCGACCTGATCGCCGCGACCACGACCAGCACCGGCCTGAAGGTCTACGCCCACCTGGACACAAACACCTACCAGACCAAGCTGAAAGTCACCGACGCCGAGATCAACGCCGTCAACATCACCCGCGACAGCTTCCACGGCGAATGGAACTACACGATTCACCCCAAAGTTCCAACAGTAATAAACGAGTGAGCCCTTACTCTCGATGCCATCATCGTCAACTGCGTTGGAGTGATCTAGAGGAGGCGTCCGGCGCCGCGGGCTCTCGCTGCTCCAATGCATGGACGCTGGTAGTCCCGAAGCTCGACCGGCTCGCGAGATGGGTGCCCGACGCCCGGGCGATCGGCGGCTCGCTCGCCGCGAGCGGCTGTCGATCGGCGGCACGGTGTATGACCCGACCGACCCGATGGGCAAGATGTTCTTCAACATCCTGGCCACGTTGCGCGGAGTTCGAGGTCGACCTCTTAGAATGCGCACCCGCGAGGGGATGGTGATCGATCGCGCCAACGGTGGTCAGGGGCGGTCCGACTATGACTCGTAGCGCGGGGCGGAAGCGCGAGATATTCTCCAGGACGCTTATGCGCCCACCGTTGAACGCTGCTCCCGGAGGGAATTACGCCCTGCAGGACGGCCAACGCATCTCGGACTCAGCGGGACCGGTCTCGAGACCTCGGTCCGCACGGCTTCCCGCGCCTCCACTCACACTGAACCCTGAGGAGGGACTATGAGGAGACCGGTCACATCACACGGGCTGTCCGCGGCGATCGTTGCTGTCGTAGTGGTGCTCGCCGCCGGCGGTGGCTATGCCGTAGCCAGCGGCAGCAGCAAAAAGATCATCGCCTGCGTCCACAAGCACGGCGGTGGGCTGTACACCGGCAAGTGCGCCAAGCACGACAAGAAGCTGACCTGGAACACGACCGGCCCAGCCGGTCGGGCAGGCCCTACCGGACAAACAGGAGCGACCGGCGCCACCGGCCCGATGGGGGCGATCGGAGGCACCGGCGGCACCGGCCCGCAGGGGCCGGCTGCGACCACCTTCGTCTTCGACGGGACGGGCGTCGCCTCGCCCACGGCTACGACGCTTGGCACCGCCGGGCCCTATACCCTGAGCGCAGATTGCGTCCAGCCGAGCTCGGGCACGACTCGCGTGCAGCTGCTCGAAGCCGGCCCGGCCGCGACGATCGACGGTTTCGACATGGTCACCACCACAGCGCACGCGCTCAGCCTTGCGTTCCCGGCGCACCCCACCGCCGCGCAGCTGGTCTCCGTCGACAGCACGAGCACGACCCCGGAGGCCTCGTACTTCCACCTGCTGTTGCTGCCGGCGAGTGGGACGCCCGTAGATCTGCAGATCACCATCTCCGCGGTTGGTGGCACCACCAACACCTGCCACGCCTCTGTGGTGGTGATCCCGGCGAGCTAGCCTAGCTATCTTGGCCGAGCGCGAACTCGTCGTTGACTGCCGAGCGCGATCCCTCAGAGTTCTCGATCAGATCTGAGCCGCGCTCCAACGTAGATCCCGCCTCTGCATAGTCGGGCATGCACCCCTGAAGTCCAACCCTGGCTTGGACGGCATCCCAGCCAGCCGAGCACAACGATGCACGTTCAAGCCCCGTGTCCATGTCCGCTGGTCCTTCCTCAGCGGGCGCACGGGATCAGCTCTTCCACCGGGCGACGGGCGCAGCTCGGTGTCGTGGCATCCTCCGCGTATGGGAAACATCTACGACGAGATCGACGGGTCACCTGCGGGACTGGATGCTGCGTCAGCCGTTGTTCTTCGTCGGCACCGCCCCGGCGAGCGTCGACGGCCACGTGAACGTTTCGCCAAAGGGGCCGATCGGAACCCTTCGTGTGCTCGGGCCGCGCTCCGTCGCCTACCTCGACGTGGTCGGCAGCGGCGCCGAAACGATCGCTCACCTGCGCGAGAACGGCCGCATTGTGATCATGCTGTGCGCGTTCGACGGGCCGCCGAGGATCGTGCGCCTACACGGCCACGGAACGGTCGTCATGCCCAGCGACCCAACGTTTGGCGAGATCGTCGACGGATTTGAGCAACCAGAGCATCCAGAAGCGCGGCGGGCGATCGTGCTGGTAGAGCTGACCCGGATCGCGGACGCCTGCGGCTACGGCGTTCCCCTCATGAGAATCGAAAGCCAGCGGCGACACATGAACGCCTGGGCGGCAAAGAAGCTGCGCGTCGGCGGTCCTGAGGCGATCATCAACTACGAGCGCGAGAAGAACGCCATCAGCATCGACGGACTCCAAGGACTCAACCTGGACGCTGCCGATTTGAGGCGCCTGTAGGCGGGTTCGCTCAGACCGGCGCGCCCCGCTTCGTCTGGTGAGGGGTCGCGCGCACGCGGACCGCTCGCGGGTTGCGCGCCGTATATCGACCATGCGCGGTACTAAGTTGGTATTGCTCGCGACCCTGATCGGGGGTGCCGCCGTGGCTCAAGGCTCCCTCGGCAATGACGCGCGCGGTAGTTGCGCTAGCCGCCCTCGTGCGTGGGCCTGGCCTTCCTGCGCCGATCACGGTGGCGGCTGGCTACGTCACCGGCAGCGTCGGCTTTGTCGTCGGGCGTGATGGCCGCGTCCGGCGCATCTCGAACCCTCAGAGTCTGAGCCCGTTCCCGCGGGGCGCGGCCTGGTTCCCCGGCACCGACACGTGGTTCCTTATTCGGCATCGCCACATGATCGTCGGTCGTGGAAGCAGGCCGCTGTGGCGCTCACATGGAGAGTTCGCGTCGCGGTGGCAGCTCGGCGTCGTCGCGGTCGGCCCGCATACGGTGGTGTTCCAGTACGACCACAAGCTCTACCTCGCGCCACTGACGGGAGTCGAGCGGCCGGTAGCGCGTGCTGAGCTCCCGCTCGGGTGGACTCGCGGCGGCTTCTATACGTACCGGTATCGAGGCCGGGAGCTGCTGCTCCGCAGCGATACCGGCGAGCTCCTGAAGACGATCGCGCGGCGGCCGTTCGGATCTGACTATGTCGTCGCGAACGGCAGCCTCTACTTCATCACGCACGGCGTGCTGATGAGCGCGCGCGGGGCGCACATCCAGCGGCTCGCGTCGCTTTCAGACCTGGGACTGTCGGCGGGCCTGTGGTTACAGTCGCTTGGCCGGCTGCTCGAGCTTCAGGACAACAGCCGCCTGGTGGTGCTGCGTCCCGACGGCTCCGTATTCGCGTCGACCCCGCTCCCGCGCAGCCACGGAAAGTCCGAGAGCATCTCGAGCTCGCTGGTCCCGGCCTCGCAGGAGACCGCTGTCGCCTTTGTCGCCGCGGCGGGCGAAAGTAACGACCCCGATGCGCCCCGGCGGGCGCACGGCACCGAGACGGTGTTTCTGCTCCGACCGGGCGCACGGACGGCGGTCCCGGTGCATACCGAGCGTGTCGACTTCATGGTCTGCGAGCGGGGAGCCAGCGTCCAGTGGCACGGTAAATGGCTGCTCTACAACAACTCCGAAGGCAACCTGGCCGTGATCGATACCACCGGCGTTCACCGCGCGATCGAGCTGACCAGCCTCGTGCACGGCCTCCTGAGTGCACGCGACGGGTTCAGTGCGCGGGAGGCTGGCCGTCCTCGTCTTAGGGCACCCTAATTAGGGTGCCCTAATATGTGATACGGTGCCGCTCGCTGCACGTCTGGTGTCCACGTCGGTTGAGCGGGAGGTCGTCTGATGGCTCAGGATCAGGAGGCGTCGAAGCGCGGTGATCGAGGCCTCGCCAAGCGGGCGAATGAGCGTGTGAGCTTCTATATCTGGACGGTCGTGGTGCTTGCGGTAGCGGTGGCCGTGGTCGTTCTCAGCTGGCACGCGCGTGGTGGGACGACCGACCCGACCGCGCTACCGCCAGGCGACCGCCTCAGCCATACGACAGTGGTGATCAACAGCGCGATCCTGGTGCTCCGCGAAGGGCTGGAGACGATTCTCGTGCTCGCCGCGATCACGGCCAGCTTCCTCGGCGGCAACCGCGTGTATCGCCGCCCGGTTGCAGCCGGCGGCGCGGCGGCGATCGGTGCGGGCGTCGCGACGTGGTTCTTCGTCGTGTGGCTGATCGGGCGCTTCCACGGCGGCGAGTTCGACGTCCAGGCCGCGACCGGCCTGCCGTCGTTGATCGTGCTGCTGATCGTCATGAACTGGTTCTTCCACAAGGTCTACTGGACCGGCTGGATCTCCCATCACCATAAGCGCCGTCGCGGCCTGCTCTCCAACGACCCGGACGCAAACAAGCGGCGGATGCTGATCGGGCTCGCCCTGCTCGGGTTCACGTCGGTCTACCGCGAGTGCTTCGAGATCGTGATCTTCCTCCAGAACCTCCGCGAGCTCTACGGATCCAGCGTCGTACTCGAGGGCGTCATGATCGGCGCGCTCTTCACCGCCGCCGCCGGCGTCCTGACCTTCGCGCTGCATCAGAAGCTGCCCTACAAGCGCCTGCTGATCATCACCGGCGTGATGCTGCTCTTCGTGCTGCTCGTCTCGGTCGGTGAGGAGGTCAACGAGATGCAGCTCGCCGGCTGGATCGGAACGACCCCCGTCCATGGCCTCTACATCCCGGGCTGGATGGGAACCTGGTTCTCGCTGTTCGACAACTGGCAGACGTTCATCGGGCAGTTCATCGCGCTCGCCATCGTCCTCGGCTCCTACTTCGGCGCTCAGTACCTACGCGTGTTGCGCCCACGCCGCCGCGGGCAGCAGGCCGCGCGCCGCGCCGAAGCGCCACCAGACCAACCCGCCGACGTCGCCGTCAGCGGCCGGACCGCGAGTCCGCTCCCCTCAGCATGAATGCCCATGGCGGCGCAGACCGATCTGACACGGCGCCCCCTGGTCTTTCGGGAACGCCGTAAAGATCAGTAAGACAATCGAATTTATTGAGTATACTCTTCATGCTTTCCAGTTCAAAGGAGTGACGATGAGCAGCATCGCAAGTCCCGCAGTTTCTGCTCGAGGCCGATCGTCGGCTCTCGAGGGACTGCGGTCCTACTTCTTCTCTGACGTCCGACGCTCGGTTCAGACGTTCCTCGGCCTGATCTGGCTGCTCGACGGCGGCCTGCAGTTCCAGTCGTTCATGTACTCGAAGGGGTTCATCCAGATGCTCAAGGCGATGTCGCCGGGGCAGCCGCACTGGCTCGCAAGCAGCGTCAACTGGGGAGCCAACACTGCCCAGCACAATCTGACGTTCTACAACACGCTGTTCGCGGTGATCCAGGTCGCGATCGGGCTCGGGATCCTGCACCGCGGCACGGTCAAGCAAGCGCTGATCGTCTCGTTCGTCTGGGCGCTCGTCGTGTGGTGGTTCGGCGAGGCGTTCGGAATGCTGTTCATGAACATGGCCAACCCGCTTACCGGCGCCCCCGGCGCCGTCATCATCTACGCGATCATCGGCGCCCTCGTGTGGCCAAATCAACGCCCCGGTGGCCTGATCGGTGCCACGGGCGCGCGGATCCTGTGGGCAAACCTGTGGATCCTGATGGGCTCGCTATGGCTGCTGCAGGTCAATTCGACCGCGAACGCGACCCACAACCTGATCCAGGCCGCGCCCGCCGGGATGGGATGGCTCGCGAGCCTGCAGAACGGATTCGCGGGCGTCACCAAGGGTAACGGGCTGATCATCTCCGTCGCGCTCGCGGTGCTCTCGATCGCGATCGGGCTAGCGGTCGCGTTCAACTGGAAGCCGAAGACGTTCCTGTGGACCGCGGTCGGCCTGAACCTCGTTTATTGGGTCGTCGGCCAAGGCCTCGGCGGCATCTTCGCCGGTGGCGCCACCGACCCCAACGCCGGCCCACTGTTCATCCTGCTCGCCGTCGTCGTGTACTCACTGATCCCGGTGCCCGGGCAGGCAACGCGTCCGGTGGAACGTACCGTCCCTGCTGGTCGGTCTTCCGAGTCCCGCGGGCGGGGACGCGCGGCTCTAGGCTAGGGCGTGATCCGGTAGATGGCGCCGGCGGTGTCGTCACTGTCGTAGAGCGCGCCATCCGGGCCGGGGACTGCGTCGACGGGTCGGCCCCAGCGTGAGCCGTTGGCGAGCTGGAAGCCTGAGATCAACGTTATTGGCGCTCCCAGCGTGCGGCGGGCGCTGTACCAGGGAAGCCATAGCACGGCGGGTGGGCGTGGCGGCTCGCGGTCCCAGGAGCCGTGGACGCCGACTATCGCGCCGTCCCTGAGGCGAGCGGGCAGCGAGGAGCCTTCGAGGAACGTGAAAGCTCCGGACCACGCGCTCCATCCTGCCACAGACGTTGCGCCACCCGATGACCCCGCCTCCAAGCGCACTGCGGTCCGACCACTCTGCTGAAAGCCTTCCGCCGTCGCGCGCGTGAGTGTCAGTCGAACAGGCTCGAGCCGACCCAGTCGCCGCCGGCAGCTCCAGGCGGGGCGAAGAAATAGCCGCCCCCGACCGGAGTGATGTAGTCGCTCATCGGTTCGGATAGCAGGCGGGTTTGGACCGCGACGAACTGCCGCTGGGGGCTTTGGTTGAACGCGACGAAGATCAGCCCCTCGTCGAGCTGGCCCGCAGCGTCGAACCCGCGTGAGTAGCTGTACCCGCGGCGCAGGATGCGCTGGTCGCTGGTGACGTCGGTACGTGGATTAGCCAGGCGAATGTGCGCGTCAAGCGGGATCCGCTTGCCCTGCGGGTCGAGGTCGTACCGCGGATCCTCAAATTCGCTCGTGCCGCCGAGCGGGGCGCCGGTGGCGCGGACCCGCCCGATCATGTTCTGCTGCTCGGTCAGCGCGACGCGGTCCCAGAACTCGACGTGCTGCCTGATCACCCGGACGACCTGGTACGTACCGCCGGCAGCCCACGCCGGTTCGCCGCTGCCCGCCCAGATGAGCCGTCGCATCTGTGCCGCATCCGTGGTCAGGGGGTTGGAGGTGCCGTCACGAAAGGCGAACAGGTTGCGCGCATTGTTGTGCGCTGTCGGGCCGCGGTGCGCGCCCTGGAAGCCGTCGATCACCCACCGTAGCTGTAGCGAGCCGCGGACGGTGCGCAGCAGCTCCCGCAGCGTATGCACGACGGTGTCGCGTTGATTAGCGCAGATCTGCAGCAGAACATCACCGTGGCTACGCGCCGGATCGAGGTCGTCGATCGCGAAGACCGGCATCTGCACGAGTTCGCGGGGCCGTCGCGCGGCGAGCCCGTAGCGGCCGTCAAACAGCGACGCGCCAAAGGCGATCGTGACGGTTAGAGAGTCGGGGGCGTTGTCGGGACCCAGGATTCCCGAGTCTGCCGGAGGGGCGTCGGCCTCGAGCAGCGGTACCGGCGCACCGACGGCGAGCTCTTGTGCCCGCTGGCTCAGCGCCTGCAGCGTCTCCGCAAGGACGTCGCGATCGGGGGCGAGACAGTCAAGCGCTGCAAACGTCGACTGCGTCTGTCTCGGCGTCAGGATCCCCGCCTGGTGCACGCCCGTGAACGGCTCAGATTCTGCGAGCTCTGCCTGGGACATCTGCCACTGCGCGTACGGGGACGGCACTGCCGCGTCGGCCGGCGCAGCACCAGCCGGATGGCTGCTGTTGACCTCAACGGCGGTGGCGGCACCGGCACCCGCGCCCAATACCACGGCCGAGCGCGTCAGGAAGGCACGACGATCGATCCGGCTCACGGGTCGATCTCCACATCTCGTGCCGGGATCGCGGGCGTAGTCGGCGGCTTCGTGGTCTCGAGCGATCCGGGGACCTGGGAAAGCGCCTCGAGCGCTTCGCCAACGGCGGCGTCGAGTGCCTCTGACTGGGCCTGGCTCAGCTCGGTGTTGCTGGGGAGCGTGCCCCCGTGCGTCGCCGCCAGCGCCTCGATCGTCGTCTTCAGCTGGGCCAGCTCGGTATCGACAACAGTCATGTTGATCAGCGGGCGGAGCGTGTCGATCACCTCACCGGTCGCCGCAAGGGCGGATGCCGTGCCAAGCACCCCCTGCTGACTCCAGGGCACGTCCGCACCACTGAGTAGGTCACGTACCGCATCTTCAAGGATCTCGTGTGCGCGCGTGGCGTAGTCCAGTGGACTGATCGAGACGTGCGGCAGCAGGGCGCGCAGCTTTTCCACATTCGTGCCGAGCTGGCGAGTCCAGCGAATCAGCGAGTCGGGCCGCGCCCCCGTCCAAAGCCCGTACTCGATCCGGTGCAGCCCCGTGAACCGCGGGCTGGCGGTGCCACCCGGCAGCCCACCGGGTGAGCCGTCGATACGCTCGTTGAGCACCGCGACCGGGCCTTCGAGATACACCCCGCCAAGACGGAGGTATCGAGCATATGCGGCCTCCCAGGCTCTCTCCGCGTGATTGCGGTTGTTTTTGGACAACGACAGCTCGAGCGAACGCAGCGGGGCTGCCATGAGCTTCAGTTGCGTGGCTGCGTACGCGAGATACTCAGCGACCGGACGGGCGAAATCCGACGCCGGCAGCGGCGGATCGCCGCCCGGGAGCACGAGCGCCGCAGCGCGCCTCCCGCTCTCGAAACCGGTAATCACGAGTCGGCTCGCCACGTGCGGCGCGAACTCCACGTACGCGGCCAGCGGCACACGAGCTCTTGACGCGCCCGAGCCGGGAGCACCGAGACCCAGCGCAGTCACGACCACAAATGCCGCCAACCCGGCGCACGCCACTGCCACTGCCACTGCTAGAGCTAGACGCGCCCGGCGAAACGGTGTGCACATGCTCCAGATCAACGTTCGGCGCAAGGACCCATGCTGGCGCACCTCGGCCCGAGGAACCGATTCGCGCTCGCGCAAGGTTGCCAGAGCGAGCCTTTCTAGCAGTTACGCCGCCGCCGCGCGTAGGACCCTCTCGCTCCCTGATTGGCCGCCCAGCCGGCCAATCGGTGTCAGGCAGCCGCAAAGCAGCGAGGGTACGATTCCATGAATCGGTTTCCGCGCGACTCCAGACGCCCACTCCCCTGACGCTCTGCGGGTGCGGTTGGGGCGTGAACTCGGGCCCGGCCACGATGTTCGTGCTCGCGGGCTCCCCGCAAGGGGGAAGGTCCCGCTTGGATTCGGCGTCATAAGGGCAGTGAGCGACGCTAGACGAAGTGGGCGGACATCTCGGTGACGAGGGCGGCTCCGCGGAGGCTTGTGGGCGGGATCCCTCGTGGCCTGCTGCTGACATGCGCGCTGGTCGCGGTCGTAGCGCTGCTGCCAGTCCTGATCACGGTCGTTCAGGCTGCCCAGGGAGGGGTCTCGGCGGCAAAGGCCGCGATCACGGACAGCGCTACGCCGACGCTGCTCCTGCACACGCTGGAGCTGGCGGTCATCGTGACACCGGTGTGCGGTGCGCTTGGGCTCGCCGCCGCGTGGGTCGTTGAGCGCACGCGCGTTCCTGGCCGGCGCGTCTGGCCGCTGCTGCTGGTCGCGCCACTGGCCGTGCCGCTGTTTGTGACCAGCTATGCGTGGGCGACGCTGAGCTCGTCGTTGACCGGTCTCTGGGGCGCGGCCGGGATCGTCACGTTCTCCTACTACCCGATCGTGTTCCTGCTTGTGGCCGCCTCGTTGCGGGTGATGGACCCCGCGCTCGAGGAGACGGCCCGATCCTTGGGGCTCGGGGCGTGGCGCACTTTCTGGCGGGTGGTCGTGCCGCAACTCCGCCCGGCGCTGCTGGGCGGCATGCTGCTGGTAGTCCTTGACACGCTGGTCGAGTTCGACGCTTTCGTGGCGCTGAAGTTCCAAACGCTCACGGTCAGCATCTACGCTCAGTACCAGCTCAGCTTCAGTGCCGCGGGCGCGGCAGCGCTGTCGCTGTTCTCGACTGCACTGTGCCTGTTCGTGCTGTTTGGCGAGGTTCGCTTGCGCGGGGGCGCCAACTACACCCGGATAAGCCAAGGCGCGCGGCGCGGGATCGCTCGCTACGACCTCGGCCGTGCGACGCCGCTGGCGCTGGTCGGGCTGGGGTTGCTCGTCGCCGTGAGCCTCGGGATCCCGGTTGGCCTGCTCGTCCACTGGTTCGCTGGAGGCAGCAGTACTGCCGGCGCGCCCGCCGGCACGGGCTCGCTATGGCCCGCGACCGTGACCTCGGTGCTTCTCGGGATCGCGTCGGCGTTGGTCGCAGTGTTGCTGGCACTGCCGATCGCGATCCTTGCCGTCCGGCGCTCGGGCAGGCTGGTGACGACGATCGAACGCAGCGTGTACCTGTCGTTTGCGCTTCCGGACCTCGTGGCTGCGATTGCACTGGCGTATGGAGCGAGCCACGTCGCCGGCTTTCTCTACGGCACAGTGTTGTTGCTGGTGCTGGCAGAGGCGATGTTGTTCGTCCCGTTCGCGGTCGTCGCGCTTCGCAGCACGATCGGTCTGATCGAACCCTCGCTCGAGGATTCGGCGCGCGCCCTCGGGCTTGGGCCATTGCGCACGGTGTGGCGAGTGACGGTGCCGCTCGCACGCCCCGGGCTGGCGGCCGCCGGCGTGCTGGTGTTCGCATTTGTGCTCGGCGACCTCTCTACCGCCCAGGTGCTCCTGCCCCCAGGCCTGACCACGCTCGGAACCCAATTCTGGGCGGACAGTGGCTCTGTCGCGTTCTCGGCCGCGGCCCCGTACGCCGCGGTGCTGATCGTGCTGGCGCTGCTCGCGACCTACGTCCTAATGACTCGCTTCGGCCGCGTTCGCGCGGTCGGGGAGGACTGAGCGATGGCCGAGCTACGCTGCGAGCACGTCTCAGCCTCTTACGGGCAGCGTGCGGTGCTCTCAGGGGTTGAGCTCGTCGTCGCCGACGGCACCTTGACGGCGATCCTGGGCGCGTCCGGCAGCGGCAAGACCACCCTTCTGCGTGTCGTGATGGGGTTCATCGCCCAGCAACGAGGCACGATCACGATCGGGCGAGCGGTCGTCGCCGACGCCGGTCGCACGCACCTCCCACCCGAGAAGCGCTCGGTCGGTTACGTCGCCCAGGAGGGTGCGCTTTACCCGCATCTGAGCGTCTCCGAGAACGTCTCGTTCGGCTTGCCGCGACGGGAGCGCAAGGCGTCCGCAAGAATCTCCGAGGTGCTCGACCTCGTCGGATTGAACGCGGGCTACGCGGAGCGGCGTCCGCATCAGCTCTCGGGGGGTGAGCAGCGGCGCGTTGCCCTCGCGCGGGCGCTCGCCCCTCGCCCGCCGCTGGTGCTACTCGACGAGCCCTTCTCGGGACTCGACGCGGGGTTGCGAGCAGAGACGCGCGAGGCGGTCTTGCACGCGCTCGCTGAGCAGGGAACGACGGCCGTGCTTGTTACCCACGACCAGGCCGAGGCGCTCTCGATGGGACGCGAAGTCGGCGTGCTCCGAGCGGGCCGCCTGATCCAGACCGCATCACCGATGACGCTGTACCGGGCGCCTGCCGACCTCGACGTGGCGCGCTTCGTCGGCGAGGCCGTCGTGCTACCCGGGCGCGCAAGCGCTGGGATCGTCAGCTGCGCTCTCGGCGACCTGCCGCTGATCAATCAGCGGATCGAGGGGGCCGTCGACGCGATGATCCGTCCCGAGCAGATCAAGATCCGCCGTGCCGGCGCCGGATCCGCGGGAGCTCCTTCGGGAGGGCACGGGGCGATGGCCACGGCGATCGCGAGCACGTTCTACGGCCCTGACACTGTCGTTCGATTGGAGCTCGACGCCGCACCTGGCCAGCTCAGCGCCCGAACCCTCGGCCACGACGCGCCCGAGCCTGGCGAGCGGGTCGAGCTCGCCGTCGCCGGACCAGTCATGGCGTATCAGACCGCGGACACGCTGGGCGACCAGGCCCCGCCGGACCCCGAGGCGCTCGGCACGGGGCGAGCGGCGCAACCATGACGAAACGGCTCCTGGCAGGGTGTTTGATGGCCCTTACGCTCGGCCTGGCGCTGGCCGGATGCGGTGGCGCGGGATCGGCGAACACAATTGTGCTCTACAACGGTCAGCACCCGCAGCTCACAGACGCGCTCGTCCATGCGTTCACACGGCAAACAGGGATTCAAGTCAGCGTTCGGACCGGCGACGGCATCGTGCTCGCCGACCAGATCCTCCAAGAGGGCAGCGCGTCACCGGCCGACGTGTACCTCACCGAGAACTCTCCCGAGCTGATGAACCTCGAGGCCCACGGGCTGCTCGCGAAGCTACCCACGACGGTCCTTGACCAGATCCCTGCCCGCGACGATTCACCGGCCGGCGAGTGGGTCGGCGTCGCGCTGCGGGTCTCGAGCCTTGCCTACGATCCAGCGCGGCTGTCCCAGTCCCAGCTGCCGACATCAGTGCTCCAGCTCGCGCAGCCGCAATGGAAGGGAAAGATCGCGATCGCTCCAACCGACTCCGACTTCCCGCCGCTGGTCGGAGCGATCATCTCCACCTACGGCAGAAGCGTCGCCCAGCGCTGGCTCGCCGGGCTGAAGCGTAACGCGCAGACCTACCAGGATGAAGAGGGCGTCGTCGCGGCGGTGAACCGCGGGGACGTCGCCGCCGGGATCGTCAACCAGTACTACTGGTACCGACTGCGCCTCGAGGTCGGTAACGGCGCGATCCACAGCAAGCTCTACTACTTCCCCGACCACGACATCGGCTCGATCGAGAACGTCTCCGGCGCCGCCGTACTCACCTCCCGCACCCACCGCAAAGCCGCACAAGCCTTCGTGCAGTTCATCGTCAGCGCCGCGGGCCAACGCATCCTCGCGCAAAGCTACGACTTTGAATATCCCGCGCGACCCCGAATCGCGCCAAACCCAGCCCTTCCCCCGCTCAGCAGTATCTCACCTGCAACCCTCAGCGTGACTGCGCTCGGAACGGACCTGGCAGCCTCACAACTGATCGAGCAAGCGGGGCTCGCCTAGAACCACTCAAGCGGCGGGTGCGAGCGCGGCCAACGCGGTGAACAGACGTCGAAAAGGGTCGAGGTCGGGATCTTCGAAGACTCCCTTCCTGAGCGCGCAGAGCAGGAGTGGGCTTCCCGGATTCGCCTATTCGGCGCAGCTCGGCGTCGTGTTGTCACCCGTTCGCGCCGTCCGCATGACAGAGACGGCACTTCGCGGCCTAACGCGGCCTGTCGTGTGAACTGGTGATCGCCCCCAGGCGACGACGAAGGATCGCGTAGGCGATCCCGCCGCCGGTCAGCGGCACGAGCAGCCCGATCGCTTGGTGCAGTAGGACCGCGGCGATCGCGGCGTTGCGGCCGACGCCGTAGAGGATCAGCATCCCTGCTATGCCGCCGACCGTCCCGATGCTGGCCGGTAGGGGAATCGATCCGCCCAGCGCACCGATGATGTACGCCATTACCACGACGGCGAACCCTGGAAGCGGGTGGGCGTGGACCGCCAGAAAGGCAGTCCACAGGACCAGCACGTCGAATCCGAGGTAAGCCAGCACCCCGAGCGCGCTCGTCCAGCCGGCACGGTGAAACAGAAGCCGCTGCGTGTCCTGAACGGCGTTCGTGAGCGTGGTGATCGCGCTGGCGATCTTGGGGTGGCTGGCCTCCAGCCGTTCGGCGCGGTTGCCGGCGCGCCGGGCGATCAGCACCGCCGCCGCGATCCCGGTCACTGCGACGGCTGCCGGCAGCAACGTGAGCAGGAAGTCGGACTCGCCGGCGAAGATGCCGGTCGCGAGCGCGACGCCGAAGACGATCAGCGCCAGCGCATCGACCGCGGTGTTCAGAAAGCTGAGATTGAACTCGCGCTCGGCGATCACCTTGGTCGGCATCCCGAACCGGTGCAGGATCAACGCGCCGACTCCCACACCTCCCCACGCCCCACCGGGCACCAGCAGCCCACCTCCGAGCTGCGCCCAGGCGACATCGTCGTCCATTCGCCGCGAACGGCCGTCACGATCAAGCACCCTCTGCGGGTCGACGATCGCGCACCATGCAAGGACGAACCCTACCTCGGACAGCACCTCGAGCATGATCGCTCCGAGCACCCATTCCCACGACACGTGCTCGAGGCTGCGCAGCGCCTCCTTCAGGACCGGAACCAGCTTAAGTACCAGGTAGGCGACCACCAGATACCCAGTCAGCTTGAGAGCCGAACTCTGCAGATGACGCTTTGTGTCGCTCAGCGCATGCCGTGTGTGGTGCTTCTGCATGGACAGGTTCTGCGCCGCCGGCACGGAGCCGTCCACGATCAGGCCCCGAACGCGGGCGCGCCCGCGCTCGAGTCATTCAGCTCGAGCGTATGCCGGCATCGCTGCACGAGCACAGTCACGCACGCAGCTTCGCAAATCGTGGCCCGTGAAGTCTCGGTGCCGAGGGAGTTCGGGACTCCGCGCCTCCCAAACGGTTGCGGCATCCGTCCTGCGGTAACGTCGTGCCGCAGGTGGGTACGGACGCGAAACAGCGCTTTCAACTAGATCCGTCGATCCCGCGATTGACGACGGGGCGCATCGTGATGCGTGAGTGGCGCGGCAGCGATCTTGAGACGTTCGCGGCGATCGGCGCTGACCCTGAGGTCATGCGGTTCCTGGGAGGGGTCGTCGAACGGCCTCAGGCGTGGCGGATGATGTCGCTGTTCGCCGGCCACTGGCCGCTGCGTGGCTTCGGGACCTGGGTCGTAGAGCGACGGACGGATGGCGCGGTCCTCGGCCGCGCGGGCTTGTGGCAGCCCGAGGGTTGGCCTGGGTTAGAGGTCGGCTGGATGTTCGCTCGATCGGCCTGGGGCCATGGCTACGCGACCGAGGCGGCACACGCCGCCGTTGACTGGGCCTGGACGAACCTCGAGGACAGGCAGGTGATCTCGCTCATCGACCGTGAGAACACGCGGTCGATCAGAGTCGCTGAACGGCTGGGAATGGCCCCGTCGCGCCAGCACGAGCTCGACGGCGTGCAGGTGACCATCTACGCGCTCCAGCGACCGAGGCAAACGTAACGAGACGCCGATCGTAGTTATGCCCCTGCACCGCCGGCCCAACCCGGGCTGTGTTCGTAAGACGCTCCTGGCGGGTGCGCTTTCGCTCGCGATCGCCGTCTTCATCCTCGCTGGCTGTGGCGGGACCTCGTCGAGACACCCAGCCGGTGCCGCGGCGCCCGCGGTCACTTTGCGTACGTGCTCGATGGTCGGTTCGGGTGGCCTGGCTGCCGGCTATCGCCGGCGGGCGCTCATCTTCGGCCCGTTGGCGCTTGGCAACCTTCGGACCTACACCGCGCACCAACCGTTGCCGGGAGCACGTGATGATCGCTACTACGCCTACGAGGTGATCGCGATCATCGACGCTGGCGCCAAGCCCGTGCTAAGCCTCCCGCGGCCAGAATGGCCGACCGTGGCGCTGCTCTACGAACCAAACCAATTCCGTAGCGACGGCCTGTACCGGATCCAAGGCCTCGACCAAGTCGTCCGCTTCACGCCTGCCAGGCGCGGAGCTTCAACCACGGCGTCAGCCAATTCGACGGCGGATTCGTCGTGACCAAGGCACAGTGCGTCCACTTCCTCGTGCACCTCCCGAAGGGACGAACTTACGATGGCCAGTTCCCAGCGGCAGCGCCATGCACGAGAGGCTCTACCGCTTGACGTGGGCGCCGTTCGCTCAGCCGGTCTGTACCGCACACGGCGAGGTCGGCGCGCGATCGCCTGGGGAGCGGGGCCTCATCACTCGGTGTAGCCGTCATGCTTTGCGTATAAAAGCCAAGCGCGTGGTGCCTAATCTTCAGGCCGCGGATCCCGCTGCCAGCACGGAGTTCTACGCCGAGGTGCTCGGTCTCGAGCCGGTAATGGACCTCGGGCTGGGTCGTGACCTTCGCCGCCCCCGGCAACCCGTCCGCGCAGATCAGCGTGTTGAGCGAGGATCCGAGCGCGCCGGTGGTGCCGGTCGCCTCGATCGAGGTCGATGATGTCGACGCGGCTTACGCTTCTGCTCGGCGTTTGGGGTGCGAGATCGTCCATCCGGTGACTGACGTGCCTTGGGGAGTGCGGCGGTTCTTTGTTCGCGGCCTCTCCGGCCACGTCCTCAACGTCCTGAGTCATCCCGAGCGATCATGAGCTTCGACGAGCGGCGCTTCCGAGCCGTCGCTCCATTGAGCGGAGATGAGTTCACCGTGCTCCCCGCCGACGTCTGAGATCTCGGCGCCTTCGTTCAATAGCCGCTGCGACGGCGGGCGCGTGGCGCTGACCGATACTCAGGCCTGGACGGCGATGGCTTTCGCGCTCTCGTATTCCGCGTCGGTAAGGACGCCCTGCGCATGCATCTCGGCGAGCTGGGGGAGCGGGTCGTTGACGTAGCCGGTGAAGATGTCAAAGCCGAGCGGATCAGAAAGCCACGTCCGGCGCCAGGCGGTACGCACGGAAGCCTGGGCACCGGCGGTATTTCGGGCGGCAGCCGGTCGGATCGCGAGCCAATCCTCGCGACCTCGCGCCGGCGAGACCGATCGGCGGCCATCCGCGCTGCTCCCATCGCCGAGCCACACTGTCCCGCCGTCTCGACGCAAGGTCGTTCTGCAGCGTTCGGCAGAGCGTTGGTCGGTGAGATGCCGGGATCAGCGATCGGTCTCGATGTAGACCATGGCCGGTCGTGACGGCCAAACCGCCCGCTGGTCGATGCGCTTGTGCGACACACCTGCTGACCGTGCGCGGAGGCGTTGCGCTCGCGATGCTGTGGTGGGACTGGCGACCACCGATCGTGCTGTCCGGCGCGAGCCACAACGCGCAGTGGATCACGCCTGGAGCGACAGTGCGGAATTCGCTGCCGCAGTGGCGAAACGGCGGGAATCTGCGACGGGGTTCTCGGGCTTCGGATACTATCCAAAGCTCCCTTTGGATAGCGCTGAAGAACATCGAGCAGAAGAACCGCGAGAGTTGTCCGACGCCCGGACGATGCGTGCGCTGACTCACCCGCTGCGTCTGGCCCTCATCGAGTTGCTCAGGCTGGAGGGGTCGCTGAACGCGACCGAGGCATCACAACGGCTCGGGGAATCTCAGGCCAGCTGCTCGTTCCATCTACGCCAGCTCGCCAAGTTTGGGTTCGTCGAAGAGGTGGAGGGCGTCCGCGGACGGGCTCGCCCATGGCGGATGACGAGCCTCGGCATGCGCTTCTCAAACGTCCATGACAATCCTGACGCAGACGTCGCATGGTTTGCGCTGGAGCGTCTACTGCGTGGTCGTCAAATGGAGCGGTATCGCGGCTGGTTGGAGGGTCGGGCGGGATATCCACGCGCTTGGCGCGAGGCGGCATACGTCAGTCAAAAGGTTGCCTGGCTGACCCCCGAGGAGCTGGAGCACGTCGCGAAGCAGGTCAACGAGCTGCTGGCCGGGCTCTACCCCGCGAGGCAAGACGATCGCTGCGCCCGCCCCGCCGGATCGCTGCCAGTCGAGATGCTCTCGGTCGGATATCCGATCGCGGAGGCCACGACAGCCGGGGCGGACTAGCTCGGAAGCCTCAGCGCCGGGAATGCGTCCGCTTCGCAACACGGGCTTTCGGCTCTTGGTCGCCGGCCAGCTGGTGTCCAATCTCGGCGACGCGGTCTACTCGGTGGCGCTTCCCTGGTACGTGCTGTCGCACCACGGCGGGCCGCTGCTGCTCGGCACCGTCCTCGCCGCCTACGGTGTCCCGCGGACCGCGCTGCTGCTCGTGGGCGGCCACGCAAGCGATCGCTGGCAACCGTGGACAGTGATGATGGCCGCCAACGGCGTGCGCGCGGTCGCGGTCGCGGTGCTCGCCGTCGTCGCTGCGTTGGGACCTGGGCATGAGCTCGTTCTGCTCCCGATCGCCGTGGTGCTCGGAGCTGGAGAGGGCATCTTCTTGCCTGGATCGTTTGCGATCGTGCCGGCACTCCTTCCCACCGACGAGCTGCAGCAGGGGAACGCTCTGACCTCAGGCACAACCCAGCTCAGCACACTCGCCGGACCCGTACTGGCAGGCATCGTGATTGCTGTCGCCGGCGCCCCGACCGGCTTCGCGATCGACGCCCTCTCGTTTCTCATCTCGATGACAACCCTTGCGGGCATCCGGACCCAGGCGAAACGTCCGCTGGGCAAGCCTTCGAACGAGAACGACCCCGCGACCGAAGTCTTGGCGAGCGAAACGGAGACCTCGCTCCAACAGGCTCCAGCCGGCAAGTTGACAGTGCGAGGCCTGATCGCCAGCGAGCCGATCCTCGTTCTCATGCTGGCCACCTACGCGGTCATCAACCTCGGCTCATCAGGCATGGCCAGGGTTGCCCTCCCAGCCCTGACCAGGGGCACATTTCACACCGGCGCCGGCGGGTACGGCGTACTGCTGTCCGCGATGGGCGCGGGGCTGTTGCTCGGCACCATCAGCGCCGCGACCGTCCCGCACGTCCGAAGACCGCTCGTCATCTCCTCGCTCGCTCTGCTGATCGCGGTGCCGTTCATCGCAGCGCTGCCCTACCTCGGCGGCCCCATCCAGGCCGGTGTCGCGCTCTTGGTCTCTGGCGCGCTCGAGGCACTGGGAAACGTACTGATCGTCACCGCCTACCAACAGTGGGCACCACCGGAACTCATGGGCCGCGTGACGGGACTCCTCATGCTCTCCAGCGTGGGCATCCTTCCAATCTCCGTCCTGCTCGCCGGCCTCGCTGTCCAGATCGTCGGTCCAGCCACCTACTTCCCGCTCGCCGCAAGTAGCGTCACCGTCGCTGTCGCCGTGCAACTGACCTCACGCACGTGGCGCAACTTCAGGGGCACAACGGTGCGCCAACCTGCTGCCGCCGCTCTCTCACAGCAATGAAAACACATGGGTGAGGCCGGACTGCTTAGCGGGTTGGCATTGCCTATCACACGACACCGCGTGCTTCCGGCTGTTCGCTGAGCATTGGCATGTGAGAGCCGTCGATGTGGGAAAGCCGCCACCCTCAACGGACGCTCCGGAGCGTCCGGTGACCCAGCGGACCGCGTGCGACCAGGCGCCCTTTTCCGCGCTTGCAGGGTGCGTGTCGTCCGCGGCGATGTGCTCGTCGGCGAGGGAAAGCAGGACTGCGGCGACTTCTGCCGATCGTCGGTCCGCCGGCAGGTTGTCGCTTTACGCCTCTAGCGGCCACCAGTGCCGCGGCCCCTTCGCCCGAGCTCGCAGTGACGTTTGCGTGGACCCAGGGAGCTCGTCGCTCAGCGGTCTGAGAAGATGCGCTGGTCCGTGTGTACGTGCATCAGACGAGCGGCGTGCCCCGACGGCCGTTGGGCGTTGGTTCCCTCCTGATGGCACGCGGTTATGACCCCGCAGCGTGGCAGGCGTTCTGCCAGGCACTCGTAGGTGCCGCGGCGGCGCTAACCGGGCTGCTGTTCGTAGCGGTATCGATCAACCTAGAGCGCATTCTCAAGCGCCCGAATTTCCTGCCGTCCAGAGCCGCGGAAACGCTCGCCGCCGTCCTCGTGGTGCTGATGAGCTGCGCGCTCACCCTCGTCCCCCAGAACACACGACTGTTGGGCGTCGAGCTGCTCGTGATCGCGCTCGCGCTGCTCGCGGTCACTCCTCGGCAGCTCGCCACCCGGCGCGAGCATCCCGAGGACCCGGCCGCGTGGCACCGTTCCCGCATCGTCACTACGGCTGCACCAGCCATCCCGACGGCGATCACCGGAATCTCGCTCATCGTTCATTGGGGAGGTGGCCTGTACTGGCTCGCGCCCGCCGCCCTCTTCGGCATAGCGGCGGGCGTCTACGGCGGCTGGGTGCTGCTCGTGGAAATCGTCCGTTGAGCAGTGGCCATCTTGACGGCCTGCGCCGGGACTGGCGCGTGTATCGATCGCTGCCAAACCGTGGCCAGCGCTTGGTGAAGCGCGTGGTCACGATCGGGGTCTATGAGTGGGACCTCGACACGTTCTTGGAGGCGCTGCACGTGGTTGGCGTCTGCCTCCTGCTCGACGTGCGCCAGCGTCGTGGCGTAAGAGGTCGTGAGTACGCCTGGGCCAACGCGACTCGGTTGCAGCAGGCACTTGCCGCTGCACGTATCGCCTACCGCCACCACCGGGAGCTCGCACCGACCACCGAGCTTCGTCAGCTCCAGTACGCAGAGGACGCCCGCCAGGGTGTTGGAAAGCGCTCAAGAATCGAGCTTGCGCCCGCTTACCGCGACCGCTACACGCGCGAAATCCTCGACAGGGTCGACCTTGCCCGGATCGTGGCGGAGCTGCCGCAGGACGGTGCCGGCGCGATCTTCTGCGTCGAGGCCGACCCGGAGGCATGCCATCGATCGATCGTCGCCGAGCGTCTGGCCGCCGAGCACGACGTCTTCGTGAGTCATCTGCGGCCCCAACGAACGCATCGTCGAGCACGCCAACCGCAGCTGCCAGCGAAGCGTTCGTAGGTCCTGGAGTGGCTCAAGCAGATGCTGAACTACCCGCCGAGAGCATGGGACTGCTGGTCTCAGGCGGCTCTGCGGCAACGATCATCGGTCTCGCGTGCGCTCGGGACCACGTCACCGCGGGCCAGGGCCGCTTCCGCGGGCTTCCGCAGGGCACCCACGAAGGCACGTTCATAAGGATCCCGCCAACCGGGCTGGAGGCGACCGTTCCGCACATGTATCTCTGCCGGCTGGACGCTGCGCAAATCACCGAGTACGCAGCGGTCCGCGACGACTTCGGGATGCTGAGCTAACTCGGACTGATCGCGGCCGGCCGCTAGCCAGGAGCCGCCGGCGAACGACGGCTGAGGTATGTTTGGCACCGCGTGCGTCACCGACGCCAAATCATGCAGGCGACGGCTGTCGCGGCGACGCTCAGCGGAGCGCCGTCGATGCTCGACTCGTTTCGCCGCCACCGAGAGCTTCGGTCCGTGGTGGCCTATGTGCGTGACGCGACGTGCGCAGTGGGCACATTGGTGCCGCCCGGCCGCCCCGGATTCATCCGCGGCGCGGTCGTCCACTTCGGCATTTCAATCGTGTGCGGCGAGGCCCTGGCACGCGTCCTGCCTGAGAGCAACTCCGTGAGCTGGGGCGCTGCTGCCGGGCTCGCGCTCGGCGTGGTCAACGTCGGAGTGATCGGACGACGGTTCCCTGCGATCAAAGCACTGCCGCTGATTCCCCAACTCGCGGACAACCTGGCGTTCGGGGCCGTGTTCGCGCTCGTCGTCGATCGGTGACACCGACGAAGGAGCTGCTCCGAGCTCAAGATGGATCGAGCTCGCCCGCTTCGATCGGAACGCCCGAGCTGTCGGCATTCCGTAGTTTCCCCCCTGAGCAACCCGCAGATTCGTGACGATGCTGAGGTTGACACAGAGCAGTCTCTGGACATGGGCACCCCCGCCGCGAGGCGGGTCCGCAAAGCCACGGAACTCCGCCGGAGTGCGCCGGGTTACCGAGGACTATTCGCTAGCGCTCGCCAACGAGCCGCATGGGTCGGGTAGGCGAGAGGCGCCAGGTGTCGCGCGGCCGTGGCCGACTGTCACCTGGTTTCCTCCCGCCCCCCATCGATCCGTGCATGCGGTTCTCCCGCACACGGCTCGCCGACGTTCTTCACCGCCAGCATTCAGCGTGCCCGACGCCGCAGCCCGGAGGGACGCGGCGGGACGACAGTCCCGTTGAGGTCGATCATGCCAAGGTGGTCCGGGGATTGGCGGGCGACAGCCCACCACCCGAACCTCCTGTCACGCCGATGGCGGATGGCGACGAAGATCGCCAGCCGGTTCATCGCGTGATGCGTGATCGTGTCGAAGGACCGGGCGGAGTTTCCGTAACGGAAATAGCCCGCCCAACCGCCGAGGAACCGGTTGAGATCCTCGACGATGTCCTCGACCGGTAGCAGCAGCCTGCGTCGGTCGGTGAGTTCACGGACACGGCCGCGGGCGCGCTGCATCGCCTGACGCGAGGGCCAGCGGACAAGGAAGCAGAGGTGCCGAGACCTGGGCGTGTTCCCGCGCACTCAGCGGTGGTGGAAGCCGAGAAAGTCCAGCCCCTCCCCGCCTTCGCGCAACTCCACGATCCGCGTCTTGGCGTCCTTGAGCGTGAGCCCGAGCTCGGCAAGGATCTCGCGCAACGCCACAAGCGCGCGTTCGGCCTCTCCCCGGGTTCGGCACATCACGACCAGGTGAGTCGCCGGGAGGGATCTCACCTCCCGGCGCTCGCAGAACCCGGCGTGAACCTCTCGGCTCACCGGGCTCCCATCGTCCAGCCGTCAGGGCGCACACCGAACCGCCAGTGAGCGAACAGGCCGGGCTGGCGTCTGGCGACGTCAGCGAGGAACC
>Ga0302325_10008826_pt1 | contig 22111 bp, 22 predicted proteins | sample Palsa_T0_2_FD_201948 | JGI IMG/M metagenome (GOLD analysis project Ga0302325, IMG submission 201948) | Peat permafrost microbial communities from Stordalen Mire near Abisko, Sweden - Palsa_T0_2 | ecosystem: Environmental > Terrestrial > Soil > Palsa > Peat permafrost | place: Sweden: Abisko...
TTGGCGTCCACGCCCCAGTTGTCCGGGCCGGTGAGCGCGTCGATGACGTCGAGGCCGTGGGGCCGGCTCGTATCGCGGGGTTCGGGGTTCCATGGGCCGCCGAGGTCTTCGACTTCGATCCGGAGGTAGCCAGGGTGGATCTCGGCGCGGACGGTGAAGGACCGTCCCTTGCTCCCGCTGTGCAGGACCGCGTTGGTGGCCAGTTCGCTCACGACGAGGATGGCATCGTCGGCGCGGGCGCATCCGGCGAGAATGCCCGCGACCGCGTGCCGGGCGCACGCGACCTGCCGGGGGGTGCCGCTGAACGTCCAGGCCCATTCGCGGGTGCCTGCGGTGACCTGCTGCATTCGGGTTCCGTGCCTTCCCCCGGCGCCTGGACGGATCACGTGCCGCGCGGTTAGCGGGTGCGCAGGCAACGTGATCCCGATAGCCAATCACACCGGCTGGGACTACGGTTAGCTACGTGACGGATACCCTGGGCACTTTCCGGCACGTTTCCGGCTGCGGCGGCACGGAGAGGCACTGATGGCCAACGATCGTGATCCCCGCAGTGATCTGGGCGCGTGGCTGGGTGAGGAACTCCGCGGTGCCCGCGCCGATGCCGGCTATAAGAGCCAGGATCAGCTGGCCCGTGAGCTTGGGTTCGACCGGACGGTGATCGTCAAGGCAGAGAGCGGGTCCCGGCCGCCCTCGGAAGATGTGGCAGCAAAGATCGCTGAGAAGTTCCCCGGCCTGGCTAACGGGCTCTACGTGCACCTGGCGGGGATCGCCCGGAAGTCGACCGGGCCGATTCCCGGCTGGTTCGCGGACTGGCTCACCCGCGAAAGCGAGGCCACGTCGCTTCGCATCTGGCAGCCGATCATCGTGCCCGGCCTGCTTCAGACGGCCGACTATGCGCGGGCGCTGTTCGTCGGTGAGCGCTCGAATCTGGGTGACGATGCGCTCGATGAACTGGTCGTGGCCCGGCTCGTACGACAAGGCATCTTCGACAAGCCGGAGCCGCCTCACCTGTGGGTGGTGCTGGACGAGGCCGTGCTTCACAGGCTCATCGGGACACCCAAGACCACCCATGATCAGCTCGTTCATCTGGCGGACATGTCCGAACGGTCATACATCATGGTCCAGGTCGTGCCGGCCAGTACCGGCGCGCACGCCGGACTGGCGTGCGCGTTCATGATCGGCAGTGTGGACGGTGAACCGGACGTGGCGCTGTTCGAGGCCGTCGAGGATCAGACGATAAAAGATGCGGAAGTGATCCGGAAGGCGGCGGTAGTATTCGATCTTGTACGGGGGGACACGTTGTCGCGTTCTGCTTCGCAAGACCTGATCCTGGAGGTGGCAAACGAGCAATGGAACACCTAGACGACCTTGGCTGGCGCAAGTCCAGCTTCAGCGGTAACGGCGGTGCTAGCTGCGTTGAGGTGGCGGGCCACGAAGGCATGATCTTGGTGCGGGACACCAAGGACCACGGTCACGGCCCGGTCCAGCGGTTCACCCGCGCCGAGTGGCATGCGTTCGTCGCGGGCGTGCGCAACGGCGAATTCGACCTGGACGCAGACGGCCGTCTGCCGTAGCCGGCCAGGTCAGGTCCCAACCCGAGCCGGTCAGGTCAGGTCCCAACCCGCTGCTCTTAGGGGTGCCTTTGGCCCGCTATGACGCTGTCATCGACCGGCAACAGCCAGCGTGCCTGGAGTGACGCCGCCACGGTCGGCTTCCCCGCAGTGCCCGGCGGCGGGATCGGTGATCGCGGCGGCGATGCGGCCCAGGAGGGAGCGTGTGGTCGCAGCCGTGACCAGGTATGCGATCGCCGGGCACAGCTCGGCCCCGGGCAGGGGCCGGTAGATGCCGTCCAGGCCGATCAGGGTGGCCTGCTCGCCGTCCGGGACCAGAGCGATGTCGGCATCCAGGATCGGGAACCGCTGCCCGCTCGCATCGGCGGCCTCCCACCGCAGTATCAGCATCGATACCGCGCCGCGCTGCACAGGTCCCCGTGAGCACACCTGAACCAGCTCGGGAAGCCCCGCCGGGCCGATCCCGGCTCTCACTTCTTCCCAGGCCGCGTATGAGGCCCGGACCAGCACGCCGCCGCCGCAGGCCGGGCAGGCCAGCTGCGCCGTCGCTGCCGCGGCGCTGACCGCGGCCCGCACTTCGCCACCAATGAACATGCCTCTATAACACCGGGCGGGGCCACCGGGCGGATATGGCCTTTGGTCCGGGCATCCGGGCCGGAAGTCCCGCCCAGCGGCCCGGCCGGCCCGCATCGGGACAGAATGTCACCAGGCCGTCCCGTGGCCGCTGCCCGGTTGCCGGGACCGGAAGACATGATCGCGGATCTCATGGATGGTGTCGTCCAGCCGCTGAAGCGCACCGCTGATCCCCTCCCGGGCCAGCTCAGCGGACTGGCCCGCGGCCGTTTCCACGCTGAGCCCGACGTGGAACAAGCTGGCGACGATCCGGTCAAGCAGGTCTTCGGCGTGCTGCGCCTGCTCCGCGAGTACGGCACGGACTAGGTCGATGAGGTCGTCCTGAGCCCGCACGTGCACGGTGTCCCTGATCACGGCGAGGAAGAGATTCCCGCTGGCGGTCGGGACTGGGCTCAGCGTGACCCCCACCGGGATGGTGCTGCCGTCCTTGCACAGCCCGACCAGCTGGGCCCGGGCGGCCATCGGCCGAGCCACGGGCTTTAGCGCGTAGGAAGCCCGGTCCAGGCGGTGCGCGTCCCGCAGCCCGGCCGGCATCAGCGACTCCACCAGCTGTCCAGCCAGCTCCGCGGGCTGATAGCCGAACATCGCCGCCGCCCGCCGGTTCGCCAGCACAATCCGTCCGGCCTCGTCGGCCAGAACGGTCCCGTCTGCCAGGGCGTCGATCAGCTGACGCAGGACCGCCTCGTTCAAGAGCGCCGGTCTCGGCCCGTCCTGCAGCTGGGCCGGCGATCGCTTGGCCACGACCGGCGGTGCGGGATCACCGGGAGGATCCGGCCCGTCCGGTTCCCCGGCGGTGATGGCCGCTTCCAGAGAGGAGTACACCGGAACCAGACGGTCCAGGCCCTCGGCGGCCAGCAGCCGCTGGACCGCACGTGAGGTGGCTACCAGCCGCAGCCCGGCCCGGTAGACTGCGGCCAGCTGGCAGGCCCGGACCACCGTGTCGATACCGACGTAATCGCACCACACCGTCGCCGACATGTCCGCGATCACGACCGCCGCGCCGCCGTCGAACACCGACAGCAGCTGCGCACGGATCTGCGCGGCGTTGGACATGTCGACATGCTCAGGAAATGTCACCACGGCCGCCTGCCCGGCCCATCTCATCGATTCCTCGACCTCCGCCATGACAGCAGCTTGGCACGCTGACAAAAGCCACGAAAGCCCCGGCCCGATTCACGATGCGCAACCGGTGTCCCCCACCCTAGTCACAGCAGGCCTGGGCCAGCCAGGCGCCGACCGCTGACCTGGCCGCTGCAGATACCAGCCGCCGGGTCCCGACCGGGCGGGAACTGGCATGCCCGGTCGGCCAGGGCGGCCAGCAGAGCGTGCACGCCGCCACGGCGATACCCAGGGTTACAAGGCGATACCCAGGGTTACAAGGAGGGGAGATTCCCGATGCCGTGGGTTTGGCGTTCGGGCGGGAGCATGCGGTGGGCCAGCCGGAGGAGCACCGACTTTCTCGGGTGCCAGACGCTGCGCTCCTCGAAGGGCCAGGCGTAGATCATGCTCCCGCCGCGGATGCAGTCGAGCAGGCCTGGCTCGCTGAGTTCGTGCGCTGACCACTCATACAGTTGCTGCAGCCTGGGCACGATTACCCCGTAGTCGAGGAGACGGCCGAAACCGAGCTCGTCGGAGAGGTAGTCGCTGACGTTGCCGGTGAGCGGGTACTCGTCGGGGAGCACGCGAGACAGCTGGAGAAAGATCCCGGTCATCCCGAGCCTCGGCTCGGCGAGGAACGGAGCGAGCGGGCGCAGCCACCCAGCGAGATCCGGGGCGCTGCGACCAGCGCGTGCGTGTAGAGCACGCGGCAGAGCACGACGTTCATGAAGAACCGCTCGGCGGTGCTCTCCGCCTCGGCTAGGTCGCGATGGTCGAGGTAGGCCGCCACCACGCTCGCGTTATGCGCCCGGTACCAGGACCGGGCCGTCGGGTAGTCGGCGAACGACACCACTCAGTGGCCGAGGCGCCCGTCTCCACGCTCCTATTCTCCCACGCGGGTCGCCACCGGCGGCGGATGAGGTTCTCCTCGGCGATTGCCAGTACGGGCACCGGTCGCCGGGCGTTCACCCAAATGGAACAGCGCCGGCGGCGCTACGCTGCCGTGTCATGCGAGAAACGCGCCTGGACACTGCCCGGATCCGGGCGGCTCGCCAGGTGATCGACCCGGTTTTTCTCGACACTCCGCTGTACCGCTGCGACGCGCTGGAGTCCGCCCTGGGGTGCACGGTGAGCATCAAGCTCGAAACGGCGAACCCGGTCCGCAGCTTCAAGGCCCGCGGCACCGAGGTCATCGCGAGCCTGCTCGCCGGCCATGGCTCGCGAGCCGTGGTGTGCGCCAGCGCGGGCAACCTTGGCCAGGCCCTGGCCTGGTCCGGTCGCGGCCGGGGGCTCGACGTCACCGTCGTGGCATCCCGCTTTGCGCCTGCGGCCAAGCTTGATCGGATCCGCGCACTGGGCGCCAGGCTGGAGTTGGTAGACGGCGACTTCGACATGGCTCGCGAGCGGGCGGCGGCCCTCGCGCGATACGACAGCATCCGGCTGGTCGAAGACAGCCTGGACATCGAGACCTGCGAGGGCGCGGCGACCATCGGCCTGGAACTGGCGGACACCGTGCCGTCCTTCGACGCCGTCCTGATTGCCCTGGGCGGCGGGGCGCTGGCCACCGGTATCGGTCACGTGATGAAGGCCCGGGCGCCCGAAGTCCAGGTGATCTGCATCCAGCCGCTGGGCGCACCGGCGATGACACACTCCTGGCGCCAACGGCGCGTCGTCACCACCGACTCGACTCACACCATCGCTGACGGCGTCGCCGGCCGGCGACCCATCCCGGCCGTCCTGGATGACCTCCTCCTGGTCGCCGACGACGCCGTCCTGGTCCAGGAGGCATCGATCATCGCCGGCATGCGGATGCTCCTCGACCACGCTGGCCTCGTCGTCGAACCGTCGGCCGCGCTCGGCATCGCAGCGATCCTCGAAGACCGTGACCGCTTCGCCGGCCGGCACGTGGTCACCATCGTGTGCGGCAGCAACGTCGACGTAGACGCCTACCGCCGCTGGGTCGGCGCGGCTCCCATCCACAGGTCGTGACACTTGCCCGCGCAGATCACGCGGGCCGGCCGGCTACCTCACCGAAACAAGGGGCTATTCGTCTCGGTCATGCAGCACGGGTTGCGATGACGAAGACGGGCGGCCCACCGGGTATACCCTGATGCTAGGAGGTGAGGAACGCGATGTCAGGTCCCGAAGCCTACGTGCCCGCCTCTGATGGCACCACATTGGAGCGGAGCCGGGAAGACGTGCTTGAGGCGGCCCGGCCGCTCCCGCCCGATGAGGATGTGGTCATCGAGGAGCTAAGTGATGACGAGGACCGCCGGTTCCTGGCCGTGATCCTCGACTCGTGAGCCCCGGCTCACGGGGACCGGTGATCATCGACACCGGCGTGTTCGGTGCGCGCTGGTTCACCGGCACCGTCTCCGGCGGCCGCCGGATCTTCTATCACCCCGGCGACCAGCCGGCTTCCGCTCCCTCAACGCCTGGTTCCCCGACGACGACGTGCGCCTAGCCGTGCTCAGCAACGACGGAACCGCCCGCCTCGACCCGATCGTCCGCGACCTGATCCGGACCGCCTTCCCCGCCCTCACCCGCGCAGCCCAGCAACCCTGATGACCTGCGGTGGCTCAGTTACAACGGCATAGTCTTGCGCAATGGCGGGCGCTCGTCTGCCAGCTGCCATCGAGATCCTCTGGCTGCTCGTACCGCAGAATGCCGGCTGCCCGCCCCTGCTCGGCCAGGACATATTGGAAGCCGCGAAACCTAGCCCTCGTAGGCGGCGCGCAGGCGGGACTCGGCGGCGGCGGGCGCGTGCACGTGGTCCAGGCCGAGCAGCGCCGCGCCGACGACCGGCGGCACGTCGATCACGCGCACCTGCGCCAGCGGGGCCGCCTCGGTGAGCTGGCCGGTGACGCCGCTCAGCAGCTGCGGGTTCCGCGCGGTGATGACGCCGCCGCCGAGCACGACGGGGGTGGCCAGGCCGGTGAGGCCAAGCCGCCGCATGGCGGTGATGGCCATGACGGAGATCTGGTCGGTCAGCCGGCTCACCACGGTCTGGGCCACGCCATCGCCCGCCTCCGCCGCCCTCAGCAGCAACGGCGCGAGCCCGGTGAGACCTTCGGCCCGAGCGCGTACTACGAGCTGAAGACGTACTGGTCCAGGAACGCGGTGATGGCGGGGCCCCGCCGAAGGCACCATCTTGTGCTCACCGTTCGGGCGGAGGTGCCAGGTCGCGGCGGCCGGTCAGCGCGAACCAGGTGATCAGCCCGGTGATGTCGGCCGGGGCGGCGGTGGTGCCGGGGATCAGCGCCAGCACGACCAGGGCCAGTGCCGCGGTGATCACGGCGCGGCCGAGCAGGTGTCCGGGGCGGCCGTAGCGGACCCGGGCCGGGAACTCCAGCACCGCGGCGAGCGGATGCCGCGGCAGCCCGTCGGTCCGCGGGTCGTGGGCGGGGATGGGAGGCAGCGGCCCGGTGGCCGGCTCGCTGTCCAGGTCCGCTTGCTGGAGCAGGTCGGCGTAGGCCTCGCTGCGGCCCCAGGGCGTGCGCAGCTCGGCGTAGGCCGCCGACGCGGCGGTGTACCGGGCCAGGTCCCCGCCGTCCGGCCGGTCCGGATGGGTTTCGGCGGCGATCGCCCGCCACGCCGCCCGGACGGTCTCGTCGTCCAGGTCGGGGCGGGCGGGCAGGCCAAGCGCCTCAAACGGGTCGGGGGTCACCGGCGGTCACCTCCGGGTCCGAACAGTTCATCCAGGCGATCCGGGTCCGGCCAGCTGACAGGACCGGGGGCGGGTTCGCGGCGGGGCTCCGGAATCCGGGCCGGCGGTGCGGGGGCAGCGGGGGCGGGCAGGAGGGTGAGGGGGGAGGGCCGGGGCCGGGCGACCTGGACGAAGGTCGCCGCGCCGCGCTGGATGTAACACACCTGCCCGACGTCCAGGCGGCGGACCAGGTCCGGGTCGGCGGTCCAGGCGCGCTGCTCGCGGGTGGTGCCCTCATCGCCCCAGGCGCGGCCGATCAGCTTGTGCGCGGTTTCCAGCACCCGCCGGGTCCCGGCCGCCGCGACCAGCGCATCAGGGTAAGGGACGTGGAGGACGAAGATGCCGCCGTCGGCGGTGCCCGCGATCCGGTACCGCTCATCCTCATTCGCGCCCAGGCCCTGCCAGGACTGGGCGGAGACCTGCACCCCGATCCCGAGCGAGCGGCCCCGCTCGTACAGGTTCGACAACGGCACCTTCCCCGACACCGCGGAGTAGTCATCGGCGGCCAGCAGCATCGCGCGGGGTTCGGCGGCCAGGTCGGTGGCGGCGTGGGCGGTCAGCTCGGTCAGCGCCATCGCCTGCGCCTCGGCCACCGACGGTTCCCTCGTGCCTTCCAAGATGCAATACCAGGCGTCCGCGTCGGCCAGGGTGCCAGGGCCGTCCAGCCCGGGGCCGAGCCGGGTGAGCAGGGTGGCGTAGCGGAGCTGGATGTCGGGCAGCTGCCGGGCCGCGCCCTGCACCCGTTTCGCCTCGGCGGGATACCGGCCCGGATCCCACGCGGCGGCCAGCCAGCGAGCGTCCAGCCGGTCCAGGAACCCGGCCGAGCTCAACGGCGGCCCGCCGGGCGCCAGCACCGCGAGCATGACCACGGCCTGCATGATGTCGGCGTAGTAGGCGGCCGCGCCGGTGCCGGTGTCGATCATCTGATACAGCAGCACAGCGAGATCCTGCGGGGGCAGGTCCCACAGGGACAGGCGGGCCTCATCGGGCCAGATCGCGACGCGCCGGGCGCCGGCGCCGTAGAGGAGCCGGCGGGTGCGGTCGGCTTTGACGCGGGCGTCCCGGCCGCCCTTGCAGTCCAGCACGACCAGCAGCGGCCGGGGTCCCTTCCCCGCCCGCGCGGTCGCGAGAGCGGCGGTGAACCACCCGGCCCACAGCCGCATCATCAAGTTCGTCTTTCCCGATCCGGTGGCGCCGACGATGACCGTGTGCCGGGCGCACGCGCCATAAGGAATGCTGAACACAGGGTGCCAGCGGTGCCCGATAGCCCGGATGGTCCCGCCGACCGGGATCCGGCCGCCCCGCGCCAGCAGCGGCACCGCGCCGGGCGCCTCGGTCAGGCCCTTGGCGGTGCGGACCTGGCGGCGCCACTGGCGGGCATCGAACCGGATCGGCGCCGACGCCATGATCCCGCCCAGCCCGGTGCTGATCGCATAAATCCGCCACGCCCACGCCAATGCCCCCAGGGCAAGGCCGGCCGGGACCGCGACCGGGGCCAGCAGCAAGAACACCCGTCCCAGGCCGACGGCGGCCAGATCAGACCAGCTCCGCTCCCAAGTCCGGGCGGGGCCGAGGACGGCGGGCTGCCAGGCGTGCAGCCGCGCGGCTTGCAGGGCGGTCCAGGTGCCGGCCGGGATCAGCGCCCAGGCGGCGGTCCGGGCCAGCCGGGCCGGGGGCCAGCCCCGCAGCCACGCCGAGGCGTACCCGGCGGCCGCCACGATCGTGACCGGCCACGCCGCGACCACGAGCGCGGCGAGCAGCAGCCACCCGAACGCTTTGATCATCTTGCGGAGCAGCCACAAGAAGATGGTCAGCTTCAGAAAGGACCATACGCTCATGGTTGCGGCTCCGGGGTGAACGCGGCGGCGGGCAACTCGCGGATGACCACCCGTGGCTGCTCCCCGGCCGGGAGCGACCCGGCAGCCCTGGTCACCACGGACCGGGCCGCCGGGGCGGTCAGGTACGCCACCTGCGCATACCGGACCGGGGACAGCAGCCCCGTCATGATCCGCATGGTGCGGGCGGCCGCCTTCGGAGTCAGCTCGACCTCGACCGCCCACACCTGCCCCGCGTAGGGGCTGCCCTCGATCGAGGGCCAGTGGATCTCCGCGTCGGGCACGTGCTCGCGTCGCCCGGCCGCAGGCCGGTCCGCGCGCAGCCGCCGTTCGGAATGCCACCACGGCCGCCCGGCCGCCCAGACCGGGCTGGCCGCCAGCCACAGCCGGACCGCCAGGACCGCCCGGATGTGGGCCAGGCGGCCCAGCGAGGGCTCGGTGGCAGGGAACCCGAGCCCGGTCGCGGTCATCCCGGCCCGGGTCAGCCAGCACCACCCCGGCCCCGACCCGAGCCGGCCCGTCTCGGCGTACCCGGCCCGCCGCCAGCGTGCCACGATCGGGTGCAGCCGGTCCGGGGCCACCCGCAGCGCCAGGCCGAGAAGATCGTAAGGGGCGCCGTAATGCTCGCCGCAAAGCAGGAGCCCGTCGATGTCACGCTGGCTGAGCCGGACTGTCCTGGCGTCCGCTCGGCGCGGCGGGCGCGCCGAGCGCGCCGAGCGCGCCGGGCGGGCCGCGGTCGCGGTGCGGGTGGCGGTGTCGTGTGCCTGTGCTGTCATGATGTTTCCCGGCTTTCCCCGCTGTCACAGCAGCCTCGGATGCCTCACGTGTCCGGTTGAACACGGGATGTGACTATTTTTCCGCGTGGGACAGTGGCGGGACGAGACCGCGCGGCATCCGTAAGCGCATCGTCATGATTACGTTCTGGCGCGGCAGAGGGAGCCTGCCCTGGCACGGGCGTGGAGTCCAGGGCGAACGAGGGTCGCGTGCTCACCGGCCGCAGGCGTGTCCCGGTTGTTCCCGATCACGCCGGTCGCCTAATCTCGTGTCGTGACCGTCCACGAGCTTTCTCGCGCCGATGCGCGCCGCATCGCCGTGCGCGCGCAGCTGCTGGACAGCATGCGGCCGGCTGGCCTGCTTGATGTGGTGCGGCATCTGACCTTGCTGCAGATCGATCCGACCGCTGCCATCGCGCCGAGCGCGGACCTGGTGGCCTGGAGTCGCCTCGGAGCGTCGTACTCGCCAGCCGAGCTGGGCGGCGCGCTGGAGAACCGGACGCTGCTGGAGCTGCGGGCGATGATCCGGCCCAGCGAAGATCTCGCCCTTTACCGGGCGGACATGGCCTGCTGGCAGCAGCCCGGGCAAGGAGAACAGCCCGGCTGGCGGGCCATCTACCGCGACTGGGTGCGCGCCAACAACGCGTGCCGTCGGGACATCCTCGACCGGCTTGCCTCTTCAGGGCCGCTGCCCTCCCGCGATCTTCCCGACACATGCAAGGTGCCGTGGCAGTCGACCGGGTGGACCAACAACCGCAACGTCTCGAAGCTGCTGGAGCTCATGGTAGTGCGAGGCGAGGTCGCGATCGCGGGGCGCAGCGGCGGCGACCGGCTGTGGGATCTGGCGGAGCGGGTCTATCCCGATGACCCGGTGGTCCCCGCGGACGAGGCGCTGCGCATCCGCAACGAGCGGCGGCTGCGCGCCCTGGGCATCGCCCGCGCTCGGGGACCTGAGTGCCCGGTCGAGCCGCTGGACGTGGGCGAGGCCGGCGAGCCGGCCGTCGTCGAGGGCGTCAAAGGCGCGTGGCGTGTTGATCCTTCCTTGCTGGGCCAGCCGTTCTCTGGGCGCGCGGCACTGCTGTCGCCCTTCGACCGGCTCCTCCATGACCGCAAGCGGACAGTTGAGCTCTTCGAGTTCGATTACCAGCTGGAGATCTACAAGCCCGCTGCCAAGCGCCGGTGGGGGTACTTCGCGCTCCCGATCCTTTACGGCGACCGGCTGGCTGGAAAGCTCGACGCCGCCACTGACCGCGGAGCGGGCGTCCTGCGGGTCCATGCGATCCACCAAGACGACCCGTTCACCAAGACCATGACCGCAGCGATCGGCCGCGAGATCAAGGACCTGGCTCACTGGCTCGAACTGGACCTCACGCTGCCCGATTGACTGGCCCCGGCCCGGGGGAATGCCGCATGACATAGCCGCTGCTCCGGGTACCTATCCAAGGACCGCCCTATGGGCATGCCTTCAGGCGAAGCCACATCACAGCGGCATGGGTACGGATGGCCGGGCTTTACCCTGCTCAGACCTGAGTTGGGCCACGATTTGATCATGGCCGCTATCGCGGGACGTTGACCTGCTGGTTTGCAGTTCGTGGGGGCTGATCTTGCTCGCCTCACGGGTCGTGATGACCGTGGGCGACCTGGTGCGCCCTAGGCGCGGTCCGTAAACTGGCCGCTGCGGGCCCGGCGTTACCGGAGCGGTTCAGCCGATGCTGCCCGCAGCCGGGCTACCGATCCGGCTGCCACCAGGGCTGAGCCGACGGCCATCCTCGGCCTGCGCCGCTGCACGGCCCGGGCCGCCCGCAGGACATTGAAGGCGACGTTCCTGCCGGAGGGCTGTGCGTCGCGAACAGAACGTCCAGTTATATGCCGTCTTTGTCAGGATGGTGCCTGTGCCTGTCAGGTGCCGCCCCTGGATTGTCTCCACATCTGGGAGATCATCTTCCAGATCGGCGATTTCCGTCGTATGCACGGTTGGCGGTATGTGGATTAAGGCGGTCTTGGTTCGCATGCTACGGCAGGATTCCAGCTTCGTAGGCCCATGCGAAAAGGCCCGAGCCGGTGCTGAACGGCAGGCGCATCCCAGTGCGGATGAGGTCATCCACGGTCGCCTCGACTGTGGCGCGATCAAGCGCTCCGGTCTTAAAACTCCGAATCAGCAGCCACGGTGTCCCGCGGACCTGCAAGCTTTCCCGGTCACCGATAGCGCGAGCCGCGGCCTCGTCAATAATCGCTACGCCGCCGTTAACGCTTACCCAGGCGAGCACTGCCGCTTCGCCGTTGTTTCTTTCCGGGCCTCCGCCAAGTTCCCCCTTGTACCTAGCGAATGCCGCAATTTCTTGTAGCTCCTCAAGTTCGACCTGCTCGAGCCAGCCGCCTGCCGCTGCGCTCCCGAGTGACGGGTAGCCGGAAACACCCCGAGCCAGTTCAGTCGCTACCTCCGCCAAGAGAATAGGCTCGTCGTCGGCGACGAGTATCCGCAGCGTTTCCGTACGCCCGGCGCGGGCAAAATGACTTAGTGCCGTGGTGTCGAAGATTAGCCTAGTCACGGTTCTACATCGAACTGGCCGCGAAGTTCATCGAGCGACATAGCATCCGGTTCGGGAAGGTCAGCTTCACCCACTGACTGGTGCAGCAGTTCCACGGTTTTAGCCGCTGTCAGCTGCCCTCTTCGGTAACCGCCCACAACTGCACGAGCATAAGCCGGGGGCACGCTCGGCGGCTCAAGCTCAATGGCGAAACGCTCGCCGAACTCGAACAGCTCCCCTCGCCGCAGGTCATCCGAGACGAGGCGTTCGCGCTCCCTAGAGTCAATAAGGTTGAGGTTCCTGAGTTGGTTGCATGCAGCAGTCCAGCTCACGCTGAATCGAACGGCGACTGCGATGGCGGCCAGCCGCGACGACTGAGCCGAGAATTCATCCCAGACACTCAGCACAGAGGCCCGTGGCATGAGGAGATACGCGGCGAACGCGTTCAACATGCGCTCGGTATCGGACGCCCCAAGCCTAGGTGATGGCTCGTAGGCGTCACCAGTTAGATGGTGACCGAGCTCATGAGCAAGACTGAACCTCCGCCGTCCCGGATCGGTTGTTCCGTTGATGACTGCTACGCCACGCTTGCCGACCTCAACGTATGCGGCATCGCCAGCATCAGGGCCAAGCGCGAGGGAAAATCCCAGCAGACCCAGGCTCTCCGCAACCGACTGAAGGTCCAGCAGCGGCCCCTCTGGCCGCCCTGTTCCGGCTCGTATATCTCGGGCAAGGTGCTCGGCATTCTCGAAGCTGCCCGGCGCCTCGCGTGCCAGGGGCCGCTCAGCGGACGACAGCAGGTGGCGAAGCTCAAGGAAGGTCACATCTCGCGCCGTTAGCTCCAAGGCACGGTCCAGTGCGCGGGAGAACCCACCCACGGCGGAATCGCGTCTTCGACTGACAACCGCTGCCGGGGACTCAATGAAGAACCAGTCGACTGGCCTGCCCAGGGCACCCGCGATGTTTACCAGTTCTGTCGCGGAAACCTTTCGCTCTCCGGACTCAACCCTGACCAGCGCGGTGCGCTCCAGGCCGATCCTGGCCGCCAGATCGGCCTGAGTCATGCCAGCCTCTGTCCGCGCATCTGCGATGCGTCGTCCAAGGTCGGCCTGGGTGCCAACACCATCCTTACTCATAGTGCGATTATCCCACATGCGGAACCCAGAGGCACTGGACACGAGGCCAATCCTCGGTTGACCTGCACTCCGGCAAATCAGCGTTGTTAACCATCACGCGCAGAACGTCCCGTTCTGCGCGCCTTAGCGGGCGGACGTCGAGATTGCCGCCGCCGCTCCGAACGGCGGAACTGCGCGCGGCTGGCACAGCTTCCTCCAGTTACGCAGCGTCAGCAGAACCAGGGCCGGCACGCCGCCGGCACCGCAGGCCAGGCACCGGCGGGCTCGACGCGAGCGGCACTCATGCTCATCGAGCGTCGCCGATCCGCGCGCACAGAACGCCGCCCGCAAGATCTCAGACCGCTATAGCGGCACCCGTGACCCTGCGTGCCCGACTGTCCGTAGGACTGGAGCAGCACTGGCCACCGGCCTGGAACCAATGGCCACATACCTGGAATTTCTGATGCCGCTATCAGCACCGCGATGACATGAACGAACCGCACGGTTAGGAAGGTCGATATCCCTGCACGACGCGCAGGTCAGCGGGCTGGTTCGCAGCCGCCGAGCGCCGTCAACAACGGGAAGCCAGTTCGCTCAGTTCTGGCCATCCTCACATGCTGAGCCGCTAATTCGCTTTCTTGGTCCGGCGGGCGAGTTCGTTGCGGGTCTCCAGAGTGGCCGGGTGCTCCGGGCCGAGGACTCGCTGGTGCTGCAGCTCTCCTTGGCCACCGGGCAGCCGAGCGGCATCTTGTACCGCTCGGCCCCCTCGGTCGGCTCATATGCGGGGCTTGTTCCCGTGCTTTCCACCGATGGCCAGGCAGAGCACTGGCTCCTCTGGAACGATCCAGAGCAGTTCGGCTGGATCTCCGGCGGCAAGCTGGTCCCCCTCCCGATAAAGGCCTCGGCGGGGGTGCTGGCGATTAACTGGTGACCTCGGTGCAGGCAAACCCGAAAGGCTTGGCCGGCGCTCTGGGTTCTAGCGCAGGTGCGAGGCTCCGTTGAGGTCGATGATGGTCCCGCTGGCCCATTCGGCCGCGTCTGAGGCCAGGTAGATGACCGCGGCCGCGATTTCTTCCGGCGTCGCGACCCGGTTGAACGGGCTCTGCGCGCGGATCTCGTCCCCGCGCGCGGAATTCAGGTCCGCCGCGGCCATCTCCGTCTCGACGTATCCCGGTGCCACCGTTCCGACCGAGATGCCCAGCGGCGCCAGGGCGCGCGCCATCGACTGCCCGAACCCGTTCAGGCCCGCCTTGCTGGCCCCGTAGGCCGGATGCCGGGGCTCGCCGCGGAACGCTCCGCGTGAGCTCACGTTGACGATCCGGCCGCCGGTTTCCTTCATGTGCTGCACGGCGCACCAGGTCACGTTGGCCGCGCCGGTGAGGTTGACGGCGAGGGTCTCGCGCCACGCGTCCTGCCACTGCTCGTATGACACCTCGGTGATCGGGTGCCAGACGTAGATCCCGGCGTTGTTCACCAGCACGTCCAGCCCGCCGAGGTCCGCGGCGGCCTGGTCGACCATCCGCCGCACGGCGTCGGCGTCGGCGAGGTCGGCCTGAACGACCGTGTGCCCGCCGCCCGGCAGCCCGGCCCGCACTTCCTGGGCGAGCCCGGCCGAATCGCGGTGGTGCACCGCCACCCGGTCGCCGAGCTCCGCGAAGGCCTGCGCGACCGCCCGGCCGATGCCCCTGGACGCCCCCGTCACCAACACCGCTCGCTTCGCCATGACTCGCTCCTTCCGGTCGTCACCAGCTGGCTGGCGCCGAAATCCGGGTTACTTTTCGTCACACAGGGCTAGCAGCTTGGTGGCCGTGGCCCAGTTCCTGGCCGTGGCGGCCAGGCCTTCACCGTTCTGCTTGGCCGGCGGGCTGACGATGCGGAACAGGGACTGGGCCACCTCACTGTTCCCGTAACCATCCGGCGTGTGCAGGAACAGGGCGCGGCCGATCGCGGTGACGGTGTCGTGGCTGCCCTTGGCCGCCGCCGCGCTCTGGGCGGCCGCGATCCGGTCCAGCAGGTCGGCCGGCGGTTCGCCGTTCAGGAACACCACGTGCACCAGCTTCGGGTTCGGCTCATCCGGATACGGGTTGTCCCGCAGGACCCGGGCGAGGTCGTCGCGGGACAGGACCACGACCGAGGCCGAGATCCCGAACCTGCCGGTGATCGCGGACTCAAGCGCCCCGGCCAGTTCGCTGGTGCTGGCGCTGTCCGTGGTGAAGAGCACGTTCCCGCTCTGGATGTAGGTTGTCACCCCGGTGTGCCCGAGCGAGGTCACGACCTCACGCAGGTCCGTCATCGGCACCTTGTTCCGGCCTCCGACGTTGATGCCGCGCAGCAGTGCGACGTGTGTTGCCATTCCGCCATTCTGCCCGCTGCCGGCCGGGTAACCCCCGGCGAGCCGGCTCAAGGAAACGAGCTACTCTTTTCGTAGGTTGTGCTCGTGGAGGCGCCGTGACGATAGGGCCGGGAGACGAGATGGCCGCGGCGGGCCGTGGCGTGATGCGGGCGTCTGACGCCGACCGCGAGCGGGTAATCGGGGTGCTCAAGGTCGCGTTCGTTCAGGGTCGGCTGACTAAAGACGAATTGGACCTGCGGATCGGCCAGGCGTTCACCGCCCGGACCTATGCGGAGCTGGCCGTGGTCACGGCCGACATCCCCGCCGGGCCGATCGTCGCCCAGCCGCTGCCCAGACCCGCTCGGGCCCAGGGCTGGCCGCCGTTGAACAGCAGCGCCAAGACGGCCGTGGGCGTGATCACCGCCGCCACCATGGTGACGGTGGCCTTGTGGCTGATCGCCTGGTTCGCCGGTAACGGCGCGCTGCTCGCCGGGGCGGTCTTCGCTACCGGTGTCGATCTGGTGATCTGGTGCGCTGCCGGAGCTAATCTGCTCGAGAGGCGGCAGCAGAAGCGCTCCGGCGGGGCGCTGCCGCCGCCATCATCCCGGCGATCGGCCGAGACGGCCCCTATCGCTGGACGTGACCGGTGGCCAGGTAAGGACGCGCTCTGCGCGATCCGGCTGGCGCCGAACGCGCGGCCGGCCTGACCGGCCAGCGTGACGGCGACCAGGCGTGCCTGCAGCGACGGTCTGGAGCCCGGCTTGGCCTTGAGCATGAACCGGCCGTAGTACTGGCCGTTGCCGTAGGTGCGCAGCTCGATCTCGTCGGCGGGCAGGCCCGACAGCTCGACGTCCCACGAAGAGCTACCGACCGTCACAGTGCCGTCTGGTTCCAGCCGCGGCGGGTGACCCATCAGGGTCCCGTACTCGAAGCGTGCTCCTTGCAGGCCGAGCAGCTCGATGAGCTGCACTTTAACGAGATCGACCACGACATCAGGGGCGAGGGCCGACTTGGCCAGCGAGGCCGTCCGGTGGATCTGCGCCAGGTAATCCGTGTCCGTGATCGTGACGACTTTCAGCCACCGGGCCCGAGCCGCGAGCTGAGACACCGCGATGCCGGTGAGCAGAAGCAGGATGACGGTCGTGACGTCCGAGGACCGGCGGATCGTGAACCGGTAATACGGCACGGTGAAGAAGAAATCGAACCAGACCGCGGCCCACAACGCCGCCAGGGCGCCGGCGACGCGGTTTCCTATCGCCGCCACCCCGACGATGACCACCACCAAGAGCAGGGCCACGTTCGTGTTCGACCAGCTCGCCCGGAACGGCATCAGGATGGCCGCTGCCGCCAGCGGCGCCGCCAGCGCGGCCAGGATCGCCACGCGATCCCTGCTCAGGTAGCGATTGTGGATGGTCATCGCTCACTCCTTGGTGGACGACTTCGAAGGTCACGAATGTCGTACCGACCAGGCTTCCCGGCGCACCTGAGATGAGCATAACTCCGGCCCGCCTGGCCGCCAAGTAACCATCAGCCAGCCGCGAACAGGACCAGGGAAGCCATCTCCGCCGGGTATCCGATTCTCCTTTGCTCTCGCCGCCCCCGCTATGGTGGCCCAATGAGCGTTCCTGCCCCAGCGTGGGTGGTAGCCGGGCCGCCCGGGGCCGGCAAGACCACGGTCGCCGACCTCTTGCTCGCCTCGCTCGAACCGACGCCGGCCCTGCTCGACAAGGACACCATGTACGGGTCGTTCGTGGCGGCCCTGCTGGCGTCCGCGGACCGCCCCGCGGGGGAGCGCGAGGGCCCGTGGTACGACGAGCACATCAAGGTGCACGAGTATGCCGGAATGACGGCTACCGCCCGCGAGATCCGGGCACATGGATGCCAGGTCGTGCTATCCGGCCCTTTCACCGGGCAGATCCACGACGCTCAGCGGTGGCAGTCCTGGGTCGCGGAGCTGGGCGGCGGGACGGTGCGTCTGGTCTGGATCTCCTCGGACGAGGCCACCCTGCGCCACCGGCTTACCGCTCGCGGGCTCGAGCGGGATTCGGCCAAGCTGGCGAACTTCGAGCAGTTCGGCACCAGCATGCGGCTCGGCGCCGAACCCGCCGCCCCGCACGTCACCGTCGATAACCGCCTCGCGGCCGCCGTAGCGCTCAAAGACCAGATCGCCGCCCTGGTCGCGCGGGCCTAACCGTTTAAGGGCGCAGGACCGTGTAGCGGACCGTCTGCACCCGGATCAAGCCGTCGCGGAAAACGAAGGTGTCGATGCCGTCGTCAACCCTGGTCGCCCCGGCGTCCGCGGCCCATTCCAGGAAGAGCACGTCGCCTTCGAAGATCAGTGTCTTCAGATCCCAGGCCGCGTCCGGCACATCGGCGAGCAGCTGAGTGAACGCCTCCCGGATGCCGTCCTGGCCGCGCTTGACGCCTGCGGGCGTGATGAAGACAGCGTCGTCGGCGTAGTCGGCGACGATTCCATCCAGGTCGCCCGCGCCAAGGGCCTGGGCGTGGTGCTGGAAGACTTCCTCGGGCGTGCGCGTCATCGCGTTCCTCCTTGGCAGCGGATCTTGGTTCCTACCCTATGGCCGCCGGCGGTACGCAGGACAGAGCGTCGCCACCCGGCATTCGCTCCCGTTACGTAGAAGCCGATGCCGATGCGGACGGAGGTGCGCTCGTCGGCGCGGATGCGGGCGAAGACGTGGACGAGGAAGGGGTCGGAGCCGGGGTCGTGGAGGCCGATGCCGACGGGGTCGGGCTCGGGGACGACGTGGAAGGGGTCGGGGTCGGGGTCCGGGAGGCGGACGGAGATGACCTCGGGGACGCCGATGCGGTCGGCGATCGGGACGAATGTACCGACGAGGACGCAGATGCGCTGGTCGGCTGAGATGTGCCCTGGAATGATGATGCGCTCGCTGAGGAGGACGCGGGCCGGGAGGCAGGCCTGCCGGAGGGCGTCCGCCCGGCCGGTGTGGATGCCGCCGATGAGGAAATCTGTGCGGCCGGAGACTGGACCGGGGCGGGCGTGTGCCCGGTGAAAGCGGTCACGGCGAAACCGGCTACGGCCGCCGCGACAACAAAGCCACCGATCCACGCCAGCGCCAGCGGCCGCCACGTGCGGCGACGCGGCCGGCCACCTCCGCCTCCCGTGGGCTGACGATACGCATCCCCGGGGGGATACGCGTCCCCGGGCGGATAAGCGTCCCCGGGCGGATGCGTGCTGCCGGGAGGCACCGGCATGCTCTCCGAGGTGGCGGCCGGCGAATTGCCCGCTGGGGCCAGGAGCAGGCTTTCCCCGCTAGGCCGCTGCGCCACGGAGTCAGCCCGCGTGGTCTGTGTCGCCGACTCGAACCCGATCGCCGCATTTGACCCGAACGGCACAGCAGTCGTCGCGGGCGCGGGACCTGGCGCGGCATCCCGGGCGAACGCGCGGATGATTGATTCGGGCAGCCAGCTCGCAGTCGGCTGGAGGGCACCCACCTCGGCGAGCAGGCTGCCGGCGGTGGGCCGCTGCCGGGGGTCCTTGGCTAGGCAGCGCTCGATCAGCGGTCGCACCTCGGCCGGCACCCGGTCAAGGCCGGGCGTGCCATGGACCACGCGGTACAGCAGCGCGGCCGTTGTCCCGGCGCCGAAAGGTCCCTCGCCCGTGGCGGCGAAGGCCAGAACCGCCCCCAGGCTGAATATGTCGGTCGGGATTCCGACCTCATAACCTTCGGCCTGTTCGGGGGACATATACCCGGGCGAGCCGATCACCAGGCCCGCCTGCGTCAGAGCGGTGGATTCCGCGGCCCGGGAGATGCCGAAGTCAATGACCCGCGGGCCGTCCTCCGCTAGCAGCACGTTCGACGGCTTGAGGTCGCGGTGCACCACGCCCGCGGCGTGGATCGCGCTCAGGCTCTCCGCCAGGCCCGCGGCCAGCGTCAGCAGCGACCCGGCAGGCAGCGGCCCGTGCGAGGCTACCGCCTCAGCCAGCGAAGGCCCGGGAACATAGGCCGTGGCCAGCCACGCCGAAGGGCCATCGACATCCGAGTCCACCACCGGCGCCGTGAACACGCCGCTCACCCGCCGCGCCGCGGCGACCTCCCGCCCGAACCGCATCCGGAACTCCGGATCCGCCGCCAGCTCAGCGCGAATGACCTTCACCGCTACCGGCCGCCCGCCCGCGGAGACGCCGAGGAAGACCCGTCCCATGCCGCCGCCGCCCAGCTGGCCTACCAGCCGGTACGGGCCGATCGCCTGCGGATCTCCAGGCTGCAATGCCCTGACCACGCTGCCCCCCAACGTCATCCAGAAGCTTTGCCGTCGAATCCGACAGAACAACGATAATGACTGTGTTCGGGAATTAACATGGGCACGAGCGGCTGTTTCCGCCTTGGCGGGAATCGTCAAACGGAATCTATTAACGCCAATCACATTGGTTTCAATAGTCTCTCTGGCCCCGCAATTAACGCCGATCCCGGCGAACGCGCGGCGCGTTTAATTCCCCGGCTGGTTGTGCCGGCCGGCGAGCGGACCCTTGAGCGGGACGTGTCACGTCTTCCCGCCCGTGCGCAGGGCCGCCTGAAGATGGACGAGTACCTCGACCGGATGGGACACGCGTCGGGGGCATCCCGGCCCACGTCGCCTGCCGCCCGGGCCATCGACTTAAGGCCAGCGCGAGATCACCACACTGACCCCTCGGCAACTTGTAACCCTGAAATTACCTTAAGTCATTATTTCCGTGTAGGCCCAGGTGGCAGGAGCATCACGGACATGTCCTCGATGCCGCCCCAATGTATACAACCGAGCTTGGTGCGGCAGTGAACCTTTTGGCGCCTCATTGTCGTAAGGAAGTCGTAAGGACTGTGACAGTGGTGTGCGTCAGTTGCCCAGGGGCCACGATCGGCTTCGGCGAGGGGAAATCAATGGCTCGCATGTCTCTTCGGACTTCAGATCCGGTCCGGGTCGGGCAATACCGCCTGACCGCGAGGCTGGGTTCAGGCGGCATGGGTGTGGTCTATCTCGGGGCGGGCCCGGACGGCGGCCCGGTCGCGATAAAGGTCCTGCGGCCCGAGATGGCCGATGATCCGGATTTCCGGCGTCGCTTCGCCCGCGAGGTGACCGTGCTGATGCGGGTCCGAGGCGTGTGCACGGTGCGGGTTATCGAAGCCGACACCGAGTCGGACCGGCCGTTCATGGTCACCGAATACGCCGAAGGTCCTTCGCTGGCCGACTACATAGACAAGTACGGGTCGCTGAACGCCGACATGCTGCACAGCCTGGCGACCGGGCTGGCCGACGCGCTCACCGTCATCCACGCGGCCGGAATCGTGCACCGGGACCTCAAGCCCTCCAACGTGATCCTGGCGCAGGACGGCCCGAAGGTCATCGATTTCGGGATCGCCCAGACGCTGGACGGGACGTCCTTTACCAAGACCGGAGTGATGGTCGGCTCACCGGGTTTCATGGCGCCAGAGCAGATCAGCGGGCGTCCGGGCTCGGCGGCTGACATCTTCGTCTGGGGCGTGACCGTCGCGTACGCGGCCGTCGGGCATTCGCCGTGGGGCACCGGGAACACTGATGCCGTCTTGTACCGGGTCATGTACGCCGACCCTGACATCGCCGCCGTGCCAGACTCACTCAAGCCGCTGGTCGCGGCCGCTCTGGCCAAGGATCCGCAGAACCGTCCCGCCGCGCACGAGCTGCTTGACCAGCTGAACAGGATGTCCGTCCGGCCCGCGCCGACTCCGGATCGGTCTCACGACATTCCCACCGAGACGGTGCCGGCCCAGCACCAGTGGTGGCAGGCGAGCCCGCCCCAGCCCAAGCAGCCCCTGAAACCCCAGGTCAGCCTGCCCTCGTCGAACGGCACCCTGCTGCTCGGCCCCGCGCCTGCCCCCGCGGGGCCGGGTGGCAGGACAGTCAGCCGCCGTAAGAGGGTGAGCGCGGCCACGGCCGCCGTCGTCGCCGCCGCGGCGGCCGTGCTCACCGCCTTCGCGCTGCACTCGCACCCGGGTCACACTCCCGCGGGCCGCCCGGCAGGAAACACCATCCCGACCACGGCCCTGCCCGCGTACGCCGGCCAGACGCAGCGTGGCGTCTTCCAGACGCTCAGCCGCATCGTCTCCTCAGGCGGCACCATGGTGACGACGGGCGGGCAGACTAACCAGGGCGGAACCGTCGCACGCCAGCAGTTCCGCGTGTCAACCGACGGCGGGAAGACCTGGCACCTGGCCCCGATTCACCTGCCGGACGGCGGCCAGCCCCCGCTCGGATATCTGGCCCCCCTGATCGCCGGCGGCCCGAACGGCTGGATCGCCGTGGGCCCGGACGCGATCTGGACGAGCCGGAACGGCACGTCGTGGACGCTCGCGGCCACGCACGGGATCGTTCAGCCCGGTGACTCGGTGGACGTGGTCACCTACACCGCCGACGGGTTCCTCGCCGCCGGGAACGGCAAGACGAGCGGCGGCGGGACCGAGGCGGTGATCTGGCTTTCGCATGACGGCGTGACCTGGCAGCGGATGACGGCGGCGCAGCTCGGCCT
>Ga0302325_10008828_pt1 | contig 22109 bp, 18 predicted proteins | sample Palsa_T0_2_FD_201948 | JGI IMG/M metagenome (GOLD analysis project Ga0302325, IMG submission 201948) | Peat permafrost microbial communities from Stordalen Mire near Abisko, Sweden - Palsa_T0_2 | ecosystem: Environmental > Terrestrial > Soil > Palsa > Peat permafrost | place: Sweden: Abisko...
CAATCGGCCTCTCAGCCACCGGTAAACTCCTCTGCCCGACTGGTGGACCTGAATTGGACTCCTCCTGCCCTTGCACAGCTCAGCGACGAGGCTTCAACCCGGTCAAGCTTCTCCCTCGATCGTACCGCCCTCAGTGTGGCCGCAGGCCTGGTTCCTGACTCCGAACCGGAGACCCGCCAGGCTATCGCCAAGCTCGACGGCGTCAGTGTCCACATTCTGCGCTTCGCCCCCGCCGGCATTCCGTATGGCGCACCCGTGGACGGCATTCGCCAGGCCTACCACCTGCGCGGCTGGAAGCATCTGGTCACCAACAACACAGCCGCCGGCGCAAATCCCAACGCAAAAGGCCCCCGGCACAACGGCACGACGGACCTGTGGGTGGTGATGGACGGCGTAAATGTTCGTGGCGCCGTGGCGCTGGTCGAGAGCCCCAAGAGCCTTACGCTGATCACCCTGGCCGGCAATATCAGCCCTGTGGACATGTTCCACCTGCGCGGCCACTTCGGCATTCCGCGCTTTGATGGCGACCAGTTCAACGAGGCCAAAGACAGGTAGTCTATTTTCGGCTTGGCTCAGACTTTCAACAGCGGATTCACCCACCGAAGCCCAGGAAAGCGAGCAAAGTCTCGATCCGTGGTGTAGAGCACTCCGCCGTGCTCAATCGTCAGCGCCGCCAACTGAGCGTCTGTGGTTCGTGGACCGCGAATCTGTCCCTCAATCAGCATGCGCTGAAAGATGGCCCAATGGCGCTCAGTCGGAGAAAGCAGTCGGACCTGTTTCAGCGTCATCCAATGCTGAACAATGCCAATCGCCGTTTCAGTTGGAAAGCGATCACTCGTCAGTCTGCTGTTGGTGCAAATCCGAATAAAGGCTGAGATCGATTGCCAAGGCAGGCCAAACACCTCGGAGCTGGAGAATACTTTTTCCAGCCAGACCCGTGCGGCAAAATGCTCAACGGCCACTGAGTCATAGGCGTAGATCAGCAGATTGGCGTCCGCAACGATCACCGATGATACGGCCCTTCCAGTTCCTCAATAAGCTCGGAGATCTTGTCGCAATTACCGACCCCAAGCGGAAAGGGCGTCACCACAAATGGCTTGGTGGGCGCCAGTTCCTTTGAGGCCATCAACCCCTCGCGCAGCAGCCGATTGACCGTACCCTTGAAGGAGTCACCCGAGCGCTTGACCTCCTGTTCCACGAGGCTGGCAACATCATCGTCGATGGTAAGTGTAGTTCGCACATCATGATGCTACTGGCTAAGGCATCATGATGTCAACTTGGAATCGACTCTAATTAGCGCCCAAACCTTTGCATTGTGTGCGGGCGCGGAATTGCGGCTGCCTGGGCAATTGCCACTCCCAATTTCAAGGTGTTAGCCTCATCCTTGACTCCGCAAGGAAAGGAACACCTGAAAGCTATGCCTACTTCTTACAACGGATTGGAACTTCCCAAAGACGGCCAGCCCATTGAATACCGCGACGGGAAGTTCGAAGTCCCCGATCATCCCATCATTCCTTTTATTGAAGGCGACGGCACCGGCCGCGACATCTGGAAAGCCTCGCAGCGCGTCTTCGATGCCGCTGTGGAGAAGGCTTACGGCGGCAAGCGCGCCATCAAGTGGTTCGAGATTTTCGCCGGAGAGAAGGCCTTTCGGCAGTTCTCGACCTGGCTGCCCGACGACTCTGTAGCCGCCGCTCGCGACTTGAGGGTTTCCATCAAGGGACCGCTCACAACGCCTGTTGGCGGCGGCATCCGATCCCTCAACGTGGCTCTGCGCCAGCTTCTCGATCTCTATGCATGTATACGCCCCGTCAAGTATTACCAAGGCGTTCCCAGTCCGGTGAAGCATCCCGAACAGGTAGACATCGTGATCTTCCGAGAGAACACTGAGGACGTGTACTCCGGCATCGAGTTCAAGCAGGGTTCGGCAGACGCCGCGCGCATCATCGACTTCATCAACAACGACCTGCTCAAGGGCGGCAAGAAAAAAATCCGCCAGGATTCCGGAGTCGGAATCAAGCCTATCTCCATCTTTGGCACCAAGCGCCTGGTCCGCTACGCCCTCAAGAGCGCAATTGAAACCGGCCGCAAGACCGTCACCCTTGTTCACAAGGGCAACATTCAGAAATTCACTGAGGGTGCCTTCCGCGAGTGGGGGTATGAAGTTGCCGTCGAGGAGTTTCGCGCGCATGTCGTCACCGAACGCGAAAGCTGGATCCTTGGCAACGTCGATGCCAAGCCCGGAATTACTGTCGAGGAGAACGCGGCCCTGATCGAACCCGGCCTCGAATTCGGCAACCAGGCTTTTCGCGACGAGCTCTATGCGGAGATCAGGGGTGTGCTCGACTCAATCGGCAAGTCCCACGGCAATGGTGCATGGAAATCGAAGATCCTGGTTAACGACCGCATCGCCGATTCGATCTTCCAGCAGATCATCATCAGGCCGTCGGATTACTCGATCCTCGCCACCACCAACCTCAACGGCGACTACATCTCCGATGCTGCCGCAGCCCAGGTTGGCGGCCTTGGCATCGCGCCCGGCGCTAACATTGGCGATGGCTTCGCGGTCTTCGAAGCCACGCATGGGACCGCGCCGAAGTATGCCGACAAAGATGTGATCAATCCCGGTTCAGTCATCCTTTCAGGAGTTATGCTGCTCGATTTCATCGGCTGGAAGGAAGCGGCCAAACTTATCGAGTCCTCACTGGAGAAGACTATCCTGCAGAAGTTTGTAACTTATGACTTCGAACGACAAACCGCCGGAGCTACGAAGGTTGGCACGAGTGAGTTTGCCAAGCGAGGGGTTAGTGGTTAGTGATTAGTTGGGGCTTTGGCCCCTGAGGGACGTCTCAGGAGAGAACGAACATGAGAAGGAAAGTTAGCATTGTAGGCGCAGGCAACGTAGGCGCAACCGCCGCCCACTGGATTGCGGCCAAGGAACTGGCCGATGTGGTCCTCATCGACGTGGTGGAGGGCATACCGCAGGGCAAGGCGCTTGACCTGCTTGAGGCCATGCCCATTGAGAAACGCGACGTCAGCGTCACTGGCGCTAACGACTACGCTGCCACCGCCCACTCGGACATCGTGGTCATCACCGCCGGCATTCCGCGCAAGCCCGGCATGAGCCGCGACGACCTGCTGCACACCAATTTCAAGATCATGTCCGACGTGGTGCAGAAGGTAGTTGCTCAATCGCCGGAGTCGATCCTCATCATTGTCTCCAACCCGCTCGACGCCATGGCCCAGGCCGCATATCGCCAGGCCGGATTTAACCGCGAGCGTGTCATTGGCATGGCCGGCGTTCTGGATTCCGCCCGCTTCCGGACCTTTATCGCGGCCGAGTTGAATGTCAGCGTGGAGAATGTTACGGCATTCGTCCTCGGCGGCCACGGCGATACCATGGTCCCGCTCGCCCGCTACTCGACCGTCGCCGGCATTCCCATCACAGAACTCATTGCTCCGGATCGCCTTGAAGCTCTCATTCAGCGCACCCGTGACGGCGGCGCTGAAATCGTAAAGCACCTCAAAACCGGCAGCGCATACTACGCTCCGTCTGCTGCTGCCACTGAAATGGTTGAAGCCATTCTCAAGGATAAGAAAAAGATTCTTCCCTGCGCGGCTTACCTGCAAGGCGAATACGGCATCGATGGCTACTACATCGGTGTCCCTTGCAAGCTCGGTGCCGCGGGCCTCGAACAGATTATCGAAATCAAGCTGACTCCGGAAGAAGATGCCGCCCTCAAAAAGAGCGCCGAAGCGGTCAAGGAACTCTGCGCTGTCATTGGCGTTTAATGAATGTTGACAGGAACCGGAGGGGGTCAATACCCTCGCAATGATTCAAATTTCGAACGCCACGTAAGTGAGAGCAAAATGAGAACGATCCGAATTCTGCTGTTATTTCTTGCACTACCGCTCGCGGCGAGCCTCTGCCCTGCGCAAACCACAACCGATCACGAGGGCTGCAAAGATTCTCCTCTGATCGGCCGATTTCCCGGGAGCTACATCGCCAACTGTACCGATAGCGATGCGGACAGCTACGACTTCACTGTAACCGTGGACAAAAAACAACAGGCCAAGCACATCGGGGGCGAATTTCACCAGATCAAGTACATCTGGCCCAAGACCGCAAGCAAGGCACAGGTTGTTCACAATCTGAATCTCGCATTGAAGAAGGCGGGCTACACATTCGACTACGACTCCGGCGACTATGGCGACTTTACCGTTCACATGGGCAAGACCTGGATTATGGAAGAAGTCAGCGCAGGCCAAAATTATCTGCAGACCATTGTCGTGGACAAAGAGTTGCCAGAGGAAGTCGTGGCCAACGCAGCGACGCTTTCAACCGGCCTAGCCGGGGTCGGTCACATAGTGGTCAATGGCATCCTATTCGACACGGGCAAGGCCGATGTCAAGCCTGAATCCGACCCAGCGCTGCAGGAAGTCGCCAAAATGCTCAAGGAGAACTCTACGCTCAAGGTCTATGTCGTCGGACATACGGACAATGTCGGCGGTCTTGCTGCCAATGTTGACCTCTCCAAACGCCGTGCCGCAGCGGTTGTGGCAACTCTCACTACGAAGTACGGGATTCCCGCCGGCCAACTTCAGCCCTACGGCGACGGCCCCTACGCGCCTGTGGCTTCGAATGACTCCGAGGACGGCCGCACCCTTAACCGCCGCGTCGAACTTGTGAAGCAATAAGCCGCGCAATGAGGCTTCCCGGACGGAAGCTCTGAGAGGGTCGCCCCGCGCGGCCCTTTTTGCTTAAGCTGCACATCTCTGCAATCAAGTTCCCGATTCCGTGAACATCAGGCTAGAACTCTTTGACGGCATCGAAGTTCATGGCAGCCGAGACGCGACTGGCGCTCACGCACCACCCGCGCAGTGTAAACTTCATTGAAACGAGAGACCGAAGCGCCCCTTGCCCAGAGGAGCCCATGACAACAGCGCACATCAACCGCATTGCGACAGCGGTTCCCGAGCACAATGTGCATCAGGCATTTATTCGCTTTGCCGCCAGCATGCTCCCCGAGGGCACTCCACGAAATCTATTCCGCCGCATGGCGCGCTTGTCGGCCATTGAAAACCGCTATTCCTTCGTCAACCCAATCACCACCGAAGACGGCATATGGAAGGATGCGGAGAATCTCTACGTCGTTGGCGCTTTTCCCTCGACGGCGCGGCGCATGCAGTTCTTTGAGCGCTTCGCACCCCGGTTGGCACGGACTGCGCTCGACCGGCTCTCGCTCAACCCTGAAGAGCGCTCCGCAATCAGCCATGTCGTCGTGACTTCGTGCACTGGACTCTACGCACCGGGCCTGGACTTCGAAGTCGTCCATCATCTGGGCCTCGACCCCACGGTCGAACGCACGATGATCGGCTTCATGGGCTGCTATGCGGCCATCAATGCGCTCAAATCGGCGCATCACATTGTTCGTTCCGTGCCCGGCGCGCGCGTTTTGATTTTGAACCTGGAACTCTGTTCGCTGCATTTTCAGGAAACCAATCAACTGGAGCAGGTGCTGTCGTTCCTGGTCTTCGCCGACGGCTGCGCAGCATCGCTCGTCAGCGCGGAGCCTGAAGGCCTCGCCATCGACAGCTTTCTCGCCCTCACCATCCCACAGACCAGCGACCTGATCACCTGGCGCATCGGCGAACTTGGCTTCGATATGTTTCTCTCCGGCCAGGTTCCGGGCGAAATCGGCGGCGCTCTCAAGCAGGTGGGCAGGCAAGCAACGCGCGGAAAAGACCCACTCGCCATCGATCTCTGGGCCGTTCATCCCGGCGGCCGGTCAATCCTTGACGCTGTTGAAAAAGGCCTTGCCCTGTCGGCTGATGCGCTTTCATCCTCTCGCAGCGTTCTGGCGCAATACGGCAATATGTCTTCGGCCACGGTCATGTTCGTTCTGCGCGAAATAATGCAGCGCGCGCAAAGCGGCCAGCAGGGTTGCGCTATGTCGTTCGGGCCCGGCCTGACGGCGGAAACCATGCTCTTTCATGCGGCCTGATTTCCGTTATCGCGCACAACTGATCGAACGCATGGACGAGCCATGCAGTCGCGATGTTCTCCGCGCGTGCCTGCGCGATATTGCCCTTACAAATCGCTGCACGTTTGCCTATCGTCCTCTGCTCAATTGGCTCAATTCAGTCACCGATTTATTTGCGCCGCTCAAAGAACCGCTTCGCATTCTCGATGTGGGCTCGGGCTACGGCGACGGACTACGGCGTATCGAACAGTGGGCCGGGGCACGCCGCATCGCCGTCGAGCTGACAGGGCTGGACCTTAACCCCGACGCAACCGCGATCGCCGCCGAAGCCAGCCTCGCCTCAAGCAGAATTCAATGGGTCACGGCGGACATACTCACTTACTTTCCCGAGCAGCCACCGCACCTGGTGGTCAGCTCCCTGTTCACCCATCACCTTGCCGAGCATCAAATCGTTCAATTCCTCCGCTGGATGGAGACCAACGCGAGGCTTGGATGGTTCATCAACGATCTGTCTCGCGCGCCCATTCCTTACTATCTCTTCCGCGCTTTTTCGAAGCTGATGCGGCTCCATCATTTTGTGCAGTACGATGGCCCGGTTTCCATCGCCCGCTCGTTCATCCCCGCAGATTGGTTGAGCATGTGCGCCGCGGCCGGCCTGAGCGATCACAGCATTGAGATTGAGGCTTTCAAGCCGGCAAGGTTGTGCGTATCCCGGAGAAAATTGCAATGAGCGCGACGACCAGAACCACCGCCCATCTGGTCATCGGAGGTGGTCTTGCCGGCTCCATGGTCGCCGTTCGCCTCGCCGCGGCTGGGCGAGAGATCACCCTGCTCGAGCGCGAGCGCACCTCTCACCACAAGGTCTGCGGCGAGTTTCTCAGCCGCGAAGCCGTGCAGTATCTCGAACAGGCTGGCGTCAATCCGCGCGATCTCGGAGCGGAATCCATCCGCTTTGTGCGGCTCACATCAAAGCGCCGCGTGGTGCAGGCCGAATTGCCCTTCACTGCTCTTTCGCTCTCGCGGTGCGTTCTCGATGAAGCGATGCTTAACCGTGCAGCACAAGAGGGATGCAAAGTTGAGCGCGGCGCCTTTGTTGAAAGCCTCATTGCGGGCGACGGCCAATGGCACGCACAACTTCGCGGCGGCGATTCCTGGTCCGCCCCAACCGTCTTCCTGGCCAACGGAAAGCACGACCTGCGTGGCCTGGAACGCAAGCCAGGCCCGCATGGTGATCTTGTCGGTTTCAAACTGCATTGGCGCCTGGCTCCTGCGCAAACAGAAGCGCTGCGCGGGTTCATGGAGCTCTTCCTTTTCCCCGGCGGATATGGCGGACTGTCGTTGGTGGAAGGAGGAGTTGCGAATTTCTGTCTCGTCGTCCGTCGCGCTGCACTGCGAACGTTTGGCGGATGGTCTGAGTTGCTTGCCGCCATTCAGATTGAAAATCCGCATATAACCTTACGGTTATGGGGCGCGACGCCACTGTGGGAACGGCCCCTGGCCGTCTCATCAATACCTTACGGATACCTCGCCGGACGTCCTGACGGCCTCTGGTGTTTGGGCGATCAGGCAGCGGTTATCCCGTCCTTCACCGGAGACGGAATGTCTATCGCGCTGCATAGCGCCACGCTCGCCGCGCAAATGTATTTGGCCGGGGAAAGCGCGGATCGCTATCACGAGATCTTGCACTCGCATCTCAGCCGGGGAATGGGTCTGGCAACGGCTCTGTCAAGAGCGATGGTTACCGGCGTCGGCCGCACGCTGGCTCCCATCGGTCTCTCCATATTCCCTGGAGCGATGCACTGGATTGCCAGAACTACAAGGATTCCGCAAAAGGTTCTGCATCGAGCTCTGGGGCAATAACAGGAAAAGAACGAGTCTGTTTCCGTGTAAACCGGCTCACTGCTTCACGAACTCCACAACCTTTGGAGCGATCTGCGCCGCGCACTGCTCCGGCGCAAGGTGCCCGCATCCCGGAATCACGTCAAACTCGGATTGCGGAATCAGCCGGTGCATCGTTTCTCCCTGATCGACCGGCGTAATCTTGTCCTCCCCGCCCCACACAATCAGCACCGGCATTTTCAATTGCGGAAGCAGGTTGCCGGTTGCGTCCTGGCCAGTGAGCATGGTGTCAAGCGCGCGATGAATGATCCAGGCTCTCTCGTTCGAGACGCGCACAATGTCCCGCGCAACAAATCCTGGCACCCTCGGTGGATGCGGCATCAGCAGCACATTCAGTTGATCCAGCTCACCAGCGGTGGTGGGGGTAAATAGGCGAATGTCCCACTTGGGCAGTACAAAGATGCCGGCCGAATCGAACAGCATCAGCCGCGTCACGCGCTCCGGATGCGCGGCGGCCACGTGCTGTGCGATTGCGCCGCCCATCGACCAACCGCCCAGGTAAACCTGCTTCAGGCCTAGCGCATCCAGAAAGTCCAACACCACAGCCGCTTCATCACGGACAGAATAGGAAAAATCCGGCGGCTTTTCGCTGCGCCCGTAGCCGATCAAGTCTGGCAGATAAACACGAAATCCAGCTTTAGCAAGATAGGGTGCGAGATTGCGCCAATCCTCGGCGCGGCTGCCCAGCCCATGAACCAGCACCACCACTGGGCCGCCGGCCGGTCCCTCGGCTTCGTAATGCATTCGATGGCCGGCAACCATAACCTGGTGGTTCTCAACCCCGAGAAGAGAATCTCGCACATACATCAATTCGTTGAAGTAGCTGACTGGCCGCTCCCAGAAACCCACTCCGGCAAGCAGCACGACCAATCCCGCAATAGACAGCAGCTTCTTCACTAGTCTCAACGGCCCTCCGAAACCTGCCCAATCGCGCGCGCCCTTTGCCAGCCTGCCTCAATCACCCGCACAGTCACAGGATCAAGCTTCAACGCGCTATGGCTATTCCACTCCGCCCGCTCCACCCAGCGCACCGCTTCCGCATCCGAGGCTTCCTTCAACTCCCCGCTCACCACGCGGCACAGGTAGTCCGCAATCACATAATGGTACCGGACGCGTTCCCCATCCCGATGAATCCTGTCGAGCAGCTCGACCAGTTCCAACGGCTGCACGGTCAACCCTGTCTCTTCCCTCACCTCGCGCACCACGCCGGCACTCAGCGACTCACCCACTTCCAACATGCCGCCCGGCAGCGACCAATGTCCCTTCAGCGGCTCGCTTCCACGGCGCACCACCAGCACACGGCCCATATCCACCACCACCGCGCCCACTGCCACCAGGGGCGATTCAGGATATTCGCGCTGCATCTGTCCTCCATTCTCATCCAGCATCCTGAGGCGGTTGACGTCGTCGTGGGTATAGCTGACCGACGCGCCAGCGTCACAGGTTTGCTGCGTCATGAATATGGGCCGACTTCCATAGCCATTGCCAGCTTTCAGTCGTCCCAGTTTTGCGGCTTTAGACTGGGATGTTTGTCATAGAGCGGACCAAGCACCTCCATCACAATCGGGCCGGCAACCCTTCCCGCTGCCTTTCGGTAAGCAGCGGCCTCCTCGTCCGCGCAGGTTTCTTTGACAATGGCCACGGACTCATTCACGCGGCTAAATATTTCGAGCATCAACTCGCTGATCTTACTGGCAGTTTCACCGTTCGATATCACGGCCCCTCCTGGCACTATCTACAATAGTTCCCTTGACGCTATCGCGCGCAATCGGTCTCCTGGTCTCAGTTCTCCGCAACCGTTCACTCGCGCCCGCATCTTTCTGCTCGCGCTATCATCGAACAAGTATGGGTAAGCTCGATGTCTGAATTCACTTTGCGCATCGAAAACATGCATTGCGGCTCTTGCATCCGCCGCGTCAGCCTGGCATTGGCATCCACAGAGGGCCTCAAGGTCAAGGAGGTCCGCGTCGGAGCTGCCCGGCTGAGTTCGACACTGAACCCAGCGCCGATGCATCTGGTCGATCTGGCTTTGGCCTCGCTGGCCAAGGCCGGTTACCCGGCGCGACTGGAAGACTAGGTGACCGCGCCCGCAACCGAATCGCTTACACTCCCGGTGCTGGGCATGACGTGCGCTTCTTGCAAGCACCACGTCGAAGAGGCTCTGCGTTCAACTGCCGGAGTCCAATCGGCTCGCGTCGATCTGATTGCCAATCGCGCCAGTGTCGTGTTCGACCCAGCCGTTTCAACTCCTCAAGTCCTCATCGACGCGATTCGCGCGGCCGGGTACGACGCTGTGCTTCCTCGAACTGATGCTTCCGCCGCGAAGTCTTCAACCGACGATGCAATCGCAATTTCAGCCGCAAGGAAGGCCTGGGCGACGTTGGCGGCGGGTGCCGTTGCCATGCTGCTGGCCATGCCGCTCGATTCCGCAATGGGGCCGCTCGGTCATCGCTTGATGAGCGTCGCTCCCTGGCTCTATGCGCTTTCACCTGACCTAATCCGCTGGTTTCTGCTGGTTCTGACGGCCATCCTCGTGGCGTGGGCCGGGCGCGGCATCTACCTTAATGCGGTCCGAGCGCTCCGCCACGGCTCAACCAACATGAATACGCTGGTTAGCCTTGGAACCAGCGTAGCCTTCGCCTGGTCTGCATACGCTACGATCTTTCCGGCTCCCGGCCGCCAGATCTACTTTGACGCGGTATTACTCATCGTTGGATTTCTGCTCTTGGGCAAGAGCCTGGAAGGCCGAGCCAAGCGCCGCGCCCTTGCCGCGCTCGACTCGCTGGCCCGTCTTCGTCCGGTCACGGCGCGCCGCGTCATTGATGGCGTTCAGACTGTCGTTTCGCTCGAAGAGATAAAGCCCGGCGACAGCGTTCTGGTCCTGCCCGGCGAACGCTTTCCTGTGGATGCGGTGATTCTTGCGGGGCGCACATCCGTTGACGAATCCATGCTCACCGGCGAGCCCACTCCTCAACCCCGCGGTCCCGGCGGACGCGTTCTTGCCGGATCCCTCAACTACGACGGCGCCGTCACCTGCCGCGCTCAATCTCTCGGTGAAGATACGGTGCTCGCCCAGATCACGCGCATGGTGCAACAGGCGCAGTCCTCGCGCGCGCCCATGGAACGCCTGGCCGACCGCGCAAGCGCAATCTTTGTCCCCATCGTGCTGGCGCTCGCGGCTGTCACCTTCGCTGTCTGGCTGATCGCCGCCCACTCGCTTCCGATGGCGATGGCAAACACAGTTGCCGTGCTGGTGGTAGCCTGCCCATGCGCCATGGGCCTCGCAGTTCCCGCCGCTCTGACCGTTGCCGTCGGGCGCGGGGCCCAGCTTGGCATCCTGTTTAAAGGCGGCGAAGCTCTTGAACGCCTCGCCCACCTGGACGTAATCGTTCTCGACAAAACCGGCACCCTTACTGTGGGCCGTCCGGTACTGGCCGGAATTCACTCCCTCACTTCGCGCCCGGCCGATGATTTGCTCCGCATGGCCGCCGCAGCCGAGGAGCAATCGAACCATCCGCTGGCGCATGCCGTGATTGATCAGGCGCACGCTCTAGGGCTGACATGGCAACCCGCGTTGAACCTGCAAATCTTCCCCGGCCGCGGCCTGTCCGCCACCATTGAGGGGCAGGAATGCCTGCTCGGCAACGAGCTCTTGTTTCGGGAGCTTGATGTGCCGTTGCCCGCCGAGACGCAAGCCCCACAACCCGGCGTTACCCGCCTTTGGATGGCACTCAACAGCATCCCCGTAGGCTACTTTGATGCCCGCGACGCGCTCCGGCTCGATGCTGCCAAAGCCATCACCGCGCTCCGCCGCCTTGGATCAGGCAGTGCCGGCCTTCGCATCCTCATGCTCACCGGCGACACCGCGCAAGCAGCCCAGCCTATTGCAGAACAGGCCGGAATCACCGACGTCGAAGCCGGTCTTGACCCGGCCGGAAAGTTGGCACGAATACGCGCTCTGCAAAATGAAGGCCTTCGCGTAGCCATGGTTGGCGATGGCATAAACGACGCCGCGGCCCTGGCTCAGGCTGACGCCGGCATCGCCATGGGCTCGGGCGCCGATCTGGCCCAGGAAGCAGGAGATGTGCTGCTGCTTCGCGCTGAACCGTCTGCCATCTCCGATTCTCTCCGCCTGGCCCACGACACTCTCCGCATCATGCGCCAGAACCTGGCTTGGGCCGTGGGTTACAACCTGCTTGGCATTCCCCTTGCCGCCGGGCTGCTTTATCCCAAATTCCACCTGTTGCTCACACCGTGGCTGGCCGCCGCCGCCATGGCTCTCAGCTCCATCTGCGTGCTTGCCAACAGCCTCCGACTGCGCAATTGGCAGCCCACTGCCGCAGTGGTTAAGTCTGGAACGGTAGACTAGAAGCGGAGCCGGCTCGTGCGCATCCTGACCCGTTACATCCTCGGTGAAGTTCTCTCCCACACGCTCATCGGGTGCGCGCTGTTCACCTTCATTCTCTTCATGCGCGAGCTGCCCAACATCCTGAATATGGTGGTCCGCAACAGCTCCGCCTTCACCACCGTGATTGAGGTTGTCCTATTCCTGCTGCCCAACTTTTTCATAGTCACCATTCCCATGGCTGTGCTGGTGGGCATTCTGCTGGGGCTCAGCCGCCTGGCCGCCGACAGCGAGATCGTTGCCATGCGCGCCTCTGGCCTGGGCATCGGCTACTTCGTTCGCGTAGCGACCATCATCGCCGTCGCAGGAACTCTTCTTGGCCTGTTCAACTCGCTTTACGTCGCCCCGCGCGCTAATCAGCGCATTCTAGAACTGGACAAGGTCCTTGCCTCGCAAGCCTCTTACGAAATCCAGCGCGGCGTCTTCTATGAAGACTTCAAAAATACTGTTCTTTATGTGCAGGATGTGCGCTCCGGAACCGGCGCCGCCAACTGGCGCCAGGTCTTCATGGCCGACATTACCGACCCCAATTCACCGAAGATCACCACCGCTGCCTCGGCTGTGGTGGTGAGCGATACGGGTCAGGAGCTGCTGATGCGACTGCGCAACGGAACCGAGCACGACCCGGTCGCCGATCACCCGGAACAGTACAACATCTCCACCTTTGTCGTCGACGATCTGCCCTTTGCCGCCAGCCAGCAGAGTGAAGGCCACCTGGGCCGACTCGACACCCCAATCCTCGCCCTGTCGATGAAGGACCTTGTTGAGCGCACGCACGGCCCTGACGGCAAGAGATTCCTCATCGAGCTGAACAAGCGCTTTGCCTATCCCGCCGCATGTTTGGTGCTCATGCTTGTTGGCGTACCTCTCGGCGTCACATCCCGGCGCGGCGGTAAGAGCTCCGCCTGGGTGTTCACCATCCTGCTCGTCATCCTCTACTACTCTCTATCGCTCATCGGCATTGCGCTGAGCCGCCAAAACTGGATTCCTACATTTCTCGCCGTCTGGTCGGCCAACATTCTCTTTGCCGCGGGCGGCCTCTTCCTGCTCTGGCAAATGGCCAGCGGCAGCCAGGCATTCAGCTTTATGGCCGCCTGGACCACGCGCACTCCAAAGCCCGAATCCGCTGCGCCCGCCAAACCGCCGGGCGCGTCCGTTGTCGGCCTGCTCGCACGGTCGATTGTACGGCCGGGGCGCAAAGTTTCCCGCGGCGTTTTTCCCCGCATCCTCGATCAATACGTCGTGCTTGAATTCCTTAATATGTTCGGACTGGTGCTGGTGGGCTTTGTCCTGCTCATGCTGGTCTTCACCGTCTTCGATCTGCTCAGCGACATCCTGCGCAATCGCATTGGCTTCACCGTTGTCGGCGACTACCTCATCAACCTCACCCCGCTCATGCTGTATAAACTCGCTCCACTCGCCGTCCTCATTGCGGTGTTGGTGACCTTTGGTGTGCTCAACCGCAACAGCGAGATCATCGCCATGAAGGCCACCGGCATCAGCCTTTACCGGCTTGTAGTGCCAATCGTCGCCATCGCCGCCATCCTGGCCGTCAGCCTCTTCCTGTTCGATGAGTTCTATCTGCCCCAGGCCAATAAGCGCCAGGATGCCCTGCGCAACGTCATCAAGGGCAAGCCCCCGCAAACCGTTAGCCATCCCGAGCAGAATTGGATTTTCGGCCAGCCCCGGCCCGGCGAAGCTGGCCGCATCTTCTACTACCGCTTCTTCGATCCCGACCGCAACGAGTTCGGCAACATCTCAGTTTTCGAGTTCGACCCGGCCACCTTCGCGCTCACCCGCCGCATCTTTGCCGCCAAAGCTGTCTGGGACAACGGAACCGGAGCTGGAACCGGAACTTGGCGCTTCCTGAACGGTTGGGAAAACGACATCCAGGGCGACCACACCAGCAGCTTCCGCGCATTCACGCAGACGTCCTTCGCTGAAATCCACGAAGACCCAGGGTACTTCAACAAGGAAAGCCTGCAGGCGCAGCAGATGAACTTCGGCCAGCTCGACCGCTACATCGACGACCTGCGTCAAAGCGGCTTTGACACCATGAAGCTGCGGGTCGCTCTTTGGCAGAAACTCGCTTACCCGCTGATTGCCATTGTCATGGCGGTGCTGGCCATCCCCTTTGCGCTCTCCATGGGCCGCCGCGGCTCACTTACCGGCATCGCCGTAGCCATCGGCGTTGCCCTCACTTATTTCGTGATTGACAACCTCTTTGGCGCCCTGGGCAATGTCAACTACCTTCCAGCGGCGCTGGCTGCGTGGTCGTCGGATATTTTGTTTGGGCTGGTGGGCGGGTATCTGCTGCTTCGAACGCCCACATAGCTCATCGCGAACATCAGGCTTGAGCGGGCGATGCCGCGGCGCTAAGCACCGTACTCAAAGCCAGGAACGCCTCCGCGGTTTGCGCATCGGCAAATGAGAACTTGAGCCCCACGCCTTTCCCCGGCTGAATATTCACCACCACAGCAGAGGTGCGATAGTCGACATTCTTGAATTTGAATTGAATATCCGCCTCGCTGTCGCGCTCCAACCGCAAGAACGCTCTTGTCATCACAAAGCATCCGCTTTCACTGATGTCCAGCATCTCTCCACGAACCATTGAATTGCGCTGATGAACCACTACTTTAGCGAATAAATCGCTGGAGTAACGGCGGTGGCGTCTGCGTTCCGTTCGCTTCGAGCCCTCCCCTGCCGGTCCCTCGTCGATAGTTTCTGAAGGCTCCATCGAAACTCCTTCCACTGCGGAGATGCCCTCCGCAATCGGTACCCGCTATTCTCAATATCGACCGTCTCCCGAAATCCTTTATGAAATCAAATGCCCCTTGAGAACCAGCCAGGGATAGATCCATCAGATAGATCCATTACTTTCGGAGCCGTACAATTTGCCGTCTGTTCATCCGCCGCCAATCGGCGCCGGAGAGATCGCAAACCTGTCCCAGCCCGTTACAGCCCCGGCCCCTTACAATAAAACCATGCTTCGCGAACTGCGACCCCTCTTCGTTTACATGCGACGCTACCGCTGGGGATACCTGTGGGGCAGCCTCTCCTGCATTGCCACCAACGCGGTCTGGGTGTTTTTTCCTCAGGTCCTGAAGAGGGCCATTGATGCGATGGGCAACGGGGCTACGCGAAGGGGCATTCTGTTGTTTGCGGGCGAGCTGGTCGCAATTGCTGTGGTCAAAGGCATCTTCCTCTACGCACAGCGCTGGATACTGATCGGCATATCGCGCGAAATCGAATTCGACCTGCGCAACGACCTCTTCCGCCATCTCGAACGACAGGATTCGGGCTTCTATCAGCGTTACCGCACTGGCGACATCATGGCTCGCCTGACGAACGATCTCAACGCAGTCCGCAACCTGCTGGGGCCAGCTCTGATGTACAGCGCCAACACTGTCTTCTTCACCCTGGGCGCGTTGCCCTTCGTTCTGCGCATAAGCCCCTGGCTGACGCTGGTCGCACTCGCACCGATGCCCGTTGCCAGCATCCTGGTGCAGTATTTCGGAACCAGGATTCACGACCGCTTCGAACGCATCCAGGCCAGCTTCTCTGAGATCTCCTCCCAGGCCCAGGAAAACTACTCCGGCGCCCGTTTGGTGCGCGCCTTTGCTCGCGAAGAATCGCAGATTGGCCTCTTCGAGCGGCTCAATCTCCAATACATCGCTCGCTCGCTTCGCCTGGTTCAGCTCATGGGCATGCTGTGGCCCACGCTGGAGTTCATCCTCGGCATATCGATGGTCATCACGCTACTTGCCGGAGGCCACCTGGTGCTCGCACATCGCATCACCGTTGGCCAATTTGTGGCGTTCAACACGTACATGGTGATGCTGATCTGGCCCATTATCGCGGTGGGTTGGGTGGTCAATCTCTTCCAAAGAGGCACGGCTTCGGTCAAGCGCATCGATGAGTTGTTGCAGGCCGAGCCGGCAATCGACGACTCCGCCGCCGATCCTTCCATTCCGCGGAGCGCCAAGCTGCATGGGGAGATCGAGTTCCGCCACCTCAATTTCAGCTATGGCGATACTCAGGTGCTGCGTGACATTTCGCTCAAGATTCCCGCCGGCTCGAGCCTGGCCATCGTCGGTCCAACGGGGTCTGGAAAGACGACCCTGGTCAGCCTTCTCACGCGTCTTTATGAAGCCCCCGAGGGGTCGCTTCTCATCGATGGCCGCCCGGTGCGCGACTATCCGCTCGCCGTGCTGCGCCGCAATATCGGCATGGTGCCTCAGGAGACTTTTTTGTTCAGCGACACTCTTCGTGAGAACCTTGCCTTCGGCGCCCCGGAAGCGAGTGCTGAAGATATGCTCAAAGCCGCCGAAGCCGCGCACATTCGCATCGAGTTCGAAGAATTCCCCCAGGGGTTTGAAACCATCGTCGGCGAGCGCGGCGTGACGCTGTCAGGCGGGCAAAAGCAGCGCGCTGCCATCGCACGGGCCTTGCTGCGCCGCCCGGCTATTCTCATCCTCGACGACGCGCTGGCTAGCGTGGATACCTACACTGAGGAGCGCATCCTCGGCGGCCTCGGCAATTACACCGCCGCGTCGACTTCCATCCTCATCTCGCACCGCGTCTCAACCGTGCGCAGCGCAGACCAGATCGCGGTGCTCGACCATGGCAGGATCGTGGAGATTGGACGGCATGACGAACTGCTGGCTCTGGATGGCTACTACGCCAGCCTCTACCAGAAGCAACAGTTGGAAGAAGAGCTCGCCGTCGCCGGATGATCCCCGCGGGGATAGACTTTGCTGTTCCCTATTCCCTACTCCCTAGACCCTGTCTTTCAAGCATTCCAGCTTGAGCCTGAGCCGGCATGGGCATATTCATCTTCATCGAACCCCGAGTCCCGGCTGCCGGCCCGAGCCACTACCTGTAGCGGAGCCGGATTGACTCCTGGATCCCGGGCCACCTCACGCCATGCATCGCGCACGTTGCGCACGCATGCGATCGCGTGCTCGAACTTCTGCCGCGAGGCCGATTGCGAGGCCTGCAGAATCTGCGCGAAAACAGTGGCGTAAAACTCGCTCAGCGCTTGTGCAGGCCTTCCGCCCACATCCATGCGCAGCCTGGCCTGGAGGTGAATGATGATGTCCAGCGCCCTTTTAGCGGCGGCTCGCCGTCCTGCCTCGTCTCCGCGCTCCGCGGCTTCGCCGGCGGCGTATAAGAAACGAATAATTCCGTCATAGAGCGCCACCACCAGGTCCACAGCCGAAGCGCTTTCCAGCGCGCAATTCTGATAACTTCCCATCTGCGTATTACTCCTTAGAGCATTTCTCCTAGAGGTGTGAAGTGGGGTGCCCCACCCTCGGCGCGTCTTTGTTGTTGCGCCTAGTGTGGGATCGCTGTAAAGCAAAAGGAGGAATGCCTTAGCCGCCCTGGTTCTGGTTATAGCCGGTAATCGCCGAGTAAAGCTCGTTGACGCCATCGAGCTGCGTCGGCAGTTGTTCCATGATTTCGTTGGCGCTGTTCAGCTCAGCCGTCAGGCTGGTCTGCTGAGCCGATATCAGGCTGTTCTCCTTGGTGATGTCTGCGTTCAGCGTGGATTCGATGTTGCTGTTTGAAGTTGAAGCGAGCGATAGAATGCCCGTCGCCGCACTCGACCCGGCATTGGTCAGCATGGTGGAGAAGTTCTGCCCCCAGCCATTCGTGTTTTGGAAGAAACCCACCACGCCGCTATAGTCCGAATTCAGAACCGAATCGAGCGAAGTAGCGTCGAAAGTAATCGAACCGTCATTGTTCACGCTGATGCCCAGCCCGGTGAGGCTGGTAACGTCAGACGAATTCGTATAGTTCAGCGTCGTATGGCTGACGTTGCCGGTGTCCAGGATGTTTGAGGTAACGGTCAGTGCTCCGGCGCTCCCCACGGTTCCCGATACAAGCCGCAGGCTTGACAGCCCGTTGCTGGTAACAACTGTGGCCGTCACCCCAATGTTGGCCGTGTTGATGGCGCCCGCCAGCCCGGCCAGCGTGTTGCTCGGCGAACTGACTGCATTGGGCGGCACATTGATGGTGTGGGCCACGCCGCTTCCCATCTGGATGGAGACGGAGCCGGAAAGCGTATCGCCGGCATTGGCGATCCCTGTCAAAGTACCGTAGTCTGCCGTGGTGCTGGTATATCCCCCGGTGTCGGAGTAGCTCAGAGCCGGGTCGGTAGAGGCAACGATGCTTGAGCTCACGCTCAATGCTCCTTCGGCCCCGGCGGTTTCCGACGCCAGCGCGAGAGTGGACATGCCACCGCTGGTCACCACGGTTGCCGTGACACCGGTGCCGGCGGCAAAGACGCTGGAGGTCACGGTCAACGTTCCGGCGGTCCCTGTGGTTCCGGAGGTCAGCGCCAGGCTCGTTGTTCCATCAGTAGTGACCGTGGCAGCCGTTACGCCGATGTTGGCAGCGGTGATCGCGGCTGCTAGGCCGGAGAGCGTGTTGACGCCACTCCCGGTGTAAATCGTGTTGGTCGCCGCACCGCTGCTCGGCTGAGCGCCAAAGACAACGCTCTCAGTCGTGCCGCTTCCCACCTCAATGCTCATCGTGCCGGAAAGTATCGTGCCAGTGCCGGCGCCGGCTGCAGTTAAGGTTCCGTTTGATGCAACCCCGGTGCTTCCCGCCGTGCCCGAGTAGCTCATCGTCGTACCGCTGGCCGCCGCGTTAATGGCCGCAGCCAATCCGGAGAGCGAATTGTTTGACGAGCTAAGCGTGACGGTCTCCGATGTGCCGCTCCCCACCTTGATTGAAATTGAGCCTGAAAGAGTGGTGCCGGCGGTGTCGGAGATCGAAGCCAGGCTGCCATTCGGATTGGTGGTATTCAGCCCGCCCAGAAGTTGTTGTTGCAGCAATGAAAGTGTCGGAGATCCGAACAGCGCCTCGGGCGTGCCCGAGCTGGTATTCCCGTCCTGGGTGTTCATGGCGCTGACGAGCGAGTTGTAGTCGGTGACGAATTGGTTCACCGTGCTCTCGACGTTGGTATTGTCGTTGCCGATCACCACCTGCACCGGTTCCAGGGTTGAATTGGATTCTTCCGTGCTGGGCGCAAGCAACTGAAACGTCACGCCGGGAATGAGATTGGCCACCGTGTTCGAGGCGCTTGTAAGGCTGATGCCGTCCACTGTCAGGTTGGCATTCTCACCTGTGACCGTGGAGGTGTATCCCAGCGAATCGCTGGTGTCGAGAATACTCGAGGCCACGGTCAATGTTCCGGCGGTCCCGGTAGTACTGGACAACAACGACAAGCTCGACGAGCCATCGCTGTTGGTAACAACCGAAGCCGTGACCCCGATGCCGGCCGCGCTGATGGAGCCGGCCAGAGCGGAGAGCGTGTTATCCGAGGAGATGGTGACGGTATGCGCCGTGCCGCTGCCCACCTGGATCGAGATGGACCCGGAGAGCGTATCCCCGGCATCGGTGATCCCGGTCAGAGCGCCGGTGGAAGCCACTCCGGTCGACCCCGCCACGCCGGAGTAACTCAACTGCGCGCTGGCGGCAACAATCGAATTCCCGCTGATGGAGATGTTTCCATCCGCTCCGGAGGATCCCGAAACCAAGCTCAAGCGCGATCCCGAGGCATCGGTCAGCACGCTGGCAGTGATGCCCACGCCGGAAGAGTTGATGGCCGCTGCCAGCCCGGAAAGCGTGTTGTCGGAAGAGATAGTGATGGTCTGAGCCGCGCCACTGCCGGCCTGCAGCGTGACGGAACCGGAAAGCTTATCGGTTGCATTGGAAATCTCCGCCATGTATCCGCTGGAGGTAGTGGCCAGGTTGGTCACCGTCACCGTGTGCGTTCCGGCAATCGCCGAAGAATCTGCCGCGGTCAGGCTAAGTACATTCGTATCCGAACTGGACCCCGTTTTTTCCGACAGAATCCCTTCGAGATTGGTCAGCGAGCTCATGTCGTTGGAAAGGTTCGAAAACAGCGTTCCCAGGCTGGAGATCGCCGTATCCTGGCTCTCCAACGACGCCAACTGCGTCTTCCATGGCGTTTCCACATTTTGCAGATTGGCCACAATCGCCGAAACCGTCGAGCTCACGTCGAACCCAACTCCGCTCGTAGGCGACCCGAAACTCAGTCCTACTGTGCCCATTGAACCCTCCCAGCTTGAAACGAAGCAGCCGGATAACCACCTGGTATCAAAAGCGATTGGAAATCATTTATATCGCTCAAATCATTCGGCTTGACTCCACACCGAGGACCGTTCCTGACCCACAGTTCATCGGCATTGAACCGCTTCAGCTTTAGCCTCCGCAAGGCTCCTCCCGGCGATTCTCATTTTCTGCCTTGTCTCGCCTGATTCCATTTCCTTTTCTAATTCCACTGCGCGCCCTATAGCGGAACCAAAATTGGTGTACCCCGAAACTGAAGTGCGCAAGTTGACGCGACCAGCAGGGAAAGGCAACCTTCCAAACTCAGCAGGGAAAAGCCATTCCGTTTCCGCTCGAACCCGCATTTCTCGCGCGTTGCCGAAAATCGTAGCGCCGGTCTCCAGACCGGCTGTCCTGAGGGCCTCCTGGCCCTCAGCGACTGCGCCAGACCTTGAATTCTAGGCTGTCGAGCCGTCTGTGAGAGATGCGGGCTAAACCACTTGCCCTCAAGGCGACGCAAACGTTCAGCTGAGGCGACCCGACACTGAACTCACTCGCCCACGCCGACTCCCCGCTCCGGCGAACGCGCCTGCATATAATTTCGCCTCTCCGGCGCACAATAGACCTTAAGAGGGTCAGAGATGGGAACCCGCAGCATCCATACCGAAACCAATCACCGGAACTGCTCCCCAGCCCCGGTTCAATCTGTCAGGCATGTGCCCGGTCCGTACCCCCACCTACCCCCCCTTTTTGTCCCATCTCTATGAAACAAAAAATGTTAGCTTCACATTTGCCCATTTTTGCCCATCGAAACAAAGGACTTACCTGTTCCCAGTTTTGCGTCTTTCCAAAAAACGGACCACTTACAGCGAGTACAGAGGGTCTGCAGCGCGAAGCCGCAACCCCGTACCGAATTCTCCAGGGCACCCCAGCTCTGGTTTCGCTCCAGAGCATTTTCGGATTTACTGTAGACTCCTGTGCCCCATCCATTCCGCGCTTTACAGCGGAATGGGTGGGATACCAACAAGGTTCAGGTCTACACAATTTCGAAAAATGCTCGAAAAGAGAAAAGCGCCCCTGGTTTGGGACGCCTTTCTCTTTCCTTGACGACTCATCGCCGGTTTACTTCACTCCAATTACTGGAGCAGCTTGGTTACTTCCTGCGACATGCTGTTGGCCTGCGCCAGGGCCGAGATGCCGGTCTGGCTGAGGATTTCGTACTTGGACATGTTGGAGGTTGCCGAAGCATAGTCCGTGGCCTGCACCGCATTCTGCGCCGAGGTCACGTTCTCCTGCTGCGTGCTGAGCACGGAACTGACCGCGTTCAGCTGGTTGATCTGCGCGCCAATGTAGCCGTCCTGTGCCGAAACGTCGGTGACTGCCTTGTTGAGCAAGCTGAGTGAAGCCTGCGCATCGGCCTGGTTGGACAGGTCGGTGCTGCTCAGAGACGCGCCGGCGCTATCCGAGTAGCTGGTGGTGGCGACTCCACCGGAGCCGGTTGAGTTGGAGACGATCCCGGTGTTCAGGACGCCGCCGCTGGTTGAGGTATCCGCGATGCTGCCGGAGATCCCGAGGCTGTAATAAGCGGAGCTCCCGACAGAAGGCGAATCGGTGGTTCCTACCCCGGTGAGTGTCGAAGTCGCGTCCACCAGAGTCGAGGTGATGCCAAGCCGCTGCGTCGCGGCACTGGTCGAGACAAGCGTCAGGGTCTCGGAGGCGTTTGCACCGGTTCCCGTCCC
>Ga0302325_10008829_pt1 | contig 22108 bp, 15 predicted proteins | sample Palsa_T0_2_FD_201948 | JGI IMG/M metagenome (GOLD analysis project Ga0302325, IMG submission 201948) | Peat permafrost microbial communities from Stordalen Mire near Abisko, Sweden - Palsa_T0_2 | ecosystem: Environmental > Terrestrial > Soil > Palsa > Peat permafrost | place: Sweden: Abisko...
GCTCACATCGAAGTATAAATCTGAATTTCTCGCCAACATGTCGCACGAGCTGCGCACGCCGCTCAATTCGATCCTGATCCTTGGCCAGCAGCTTACCGACAACCCGGAAGGCAACCTCACGGCGAAGCAGGTCGAGTTTGCCAGGACCATCCATGGTGCCGGCACCGACCTCCTCAACCTCATCAGCGACATTCTGGATCTGTCGAAGATCGAGTCGGGCACCGTCACGGTCGATGCCGAAGAGATCTTCTTCTCCAACCTGGTCGACATGGTCGCGCGGCCGTTCCGCCATGAGGCGGACACACGTCATCTTTCATTCGACGTTCATGTCGATCCCAACCTCGGGCGGACCATCACCACGGACGCCAAGCGTCTGCAGCAGGTGCTCAAGAATCTTCTTTCGAACGCCTTCAAGTTCACCGGTCAGGGCGGCGTACGGCTCAACGTCTCCGCGGCCTTGGGCGGCTGGAGCGTTACCCATCCGGTGCTGAGCCAGGCGTCGGCGGTGGTAGCGTTTGAGGTTATCGACACCGGCATAGGCATCCCTGCCGATAAACAGAAAATCATTTTCGAGGCTTTTCAGCAGGCTGACGCCTCCACCAGCCGCAAATACGGCGGCACCGGTCTTGGTCTTGCCATCAGCCGCGAACTCGCCGGCCTGCTCGGCGGTGAAATCCATCTGCGCAGCGCGCCGAATTCCGGGTCAAGCTTCACGCTTTATCTGCCGATCAAGTATGTCGGCTCGAACACCGTGCCGCGGCTGGCGACGCCGGGCGCCATGCCGGCGCCCGCGGTTCCGGTGGAGCGCGTCGTGGAGCAGATACCGGACGACCGGCTGGAAATCCAGCCGGGTGACGCGATCCTGCTCGTCGTCGAGGACGATCCGCACTACGCGCGAATCCTGCTCGACCTCGCCCGCGACAAGGGCTTCAAGGTGCTGCTCGCCATGCGCGGCGATGACGCGCTCGATCTCGCCAAGCAGTATCAGCCGACGGCGGTTTCGCTCGACGTGTTCCTGCCCGACATGCTTGGCTGGAACGTGCTCAGCCAGCTCAAGCAGAACCCGCTGACGCGCCATATTCCCGTGCAAATCGTCACGCTCGACGAGGATCGTCAGCACGGGCTTGCGCGCGGCGCATTCTCCTTCGTCACCAAGCCGACGACGCGGGAGGGTATTTCCGAAGCGCTGACGAAGATCAAGGACTTCTCGCAGCCGCGTCGCCGGCGGCTTCTGGTCGTCGAAGACAACAAAACGGAGCAAATGAGTATCCGCGAGCTGCTCGGTCACGACGACATCGAGATCGTCAATGCCGACACTGGCAAACAGGCGCTCGATATCTTGCGTGAAGGAGCGTGCGATTGCGTGGTGCTCGATCTGCGCCTGCCTGATATGACGGGCTTCGAGGTCCTCGAGTCGATGCGGGCCGAAGAGTCGCTGGCGGATGTGCCCGTCGTCGTGTTCACGGGACGCGAATTGTCGGCCATCGAAGACGCCCAATTGCACACCATGGCGCGCAGCATCGTGGTCAAGGGCGTCGAGTCGCCGGAACGGCTGCTCGACGAGACCGCGCTGTTCCTGCACCGCGTGTTCAGCGATCTTCCGGCCGAGAAGCAGCGCATGCTGGAGCGGCTCAACAGTTCTGACGAGGATTTGGTCGGCCGCACCGTCCTGCTGGTGGATGACGACTCGCGTAACATTTTCGCGCTGTCGAGCGTGCTGGAGCGCCGTGGCATGCGTGTCCTGACCGCGACGACCGGCAGTGAGGCGATCGAGCTTGTCGCGCAGACTCCGGAACTCGCGATCGTGTTGATGGACATCATGATGCCGGAAATGGACGGCTACCAGACGATCGAGAATATCCGCGGCAATCCGGCCTATCGCCGCCTGCCGATCATTGCCCTGACAGCCAAGGCGATGAAGGGCGACCGCGAGAAATGTCTTGAGGCGGGCGCCTCGGACTACCTGGCCAAGCCTGTCAACACTGAACAGCTCCTCTCCGCGCTGCGGATGTGGCTCCATCGCTAGGCCCGGCATGAACGACAAAGTCAACGTTCTCCTGGTCGACGACCAGCCCGCGAAGCTCCTCGCCAACGAGGAGATCCTCCGCGATCTGGGCGAGAACCTGATCAAGACATCGTCGGCCCGCGAGGCTTTGGATTTCCTGCTCAAGAATGACGCCGCGATTGTCCTGATCGACGTCTGCATGCCGGAACTCGACGGCTTCCAGCTCGCCGCTATGATCCGCGAGCACCCGCGGTTTCAGAAGACGGCCATCATTTTCGTCTCCGCCATCCAGGTGACGGACGTCGATCGGCTGCGCGGCTACGAGATGGGCGCTGTCGACTATGTGCCGGTGCCCGTCGTTCCCGCGGTGCTGCGCGCCAAGGTCAAGGTGTTCGCCGAGCTTTACCGCAAGACGCGCCAGCTCGAGCGGCTGAACGCCGAACTTGAGCGTCGCGTGACGGAGCGTACCGCGGAACTCGAAGCCTCGAATGCCCGGCTGTTGCAAAGCGAGCAAGGCCGCAGCCTCGCGCTGGCCGCCGGGCAGATGGGGTCGTGGGATTGGGACCTCACCACCGGCGAATGGAAATGGGACGAGGGTCAACACCACATTTTCGGTGTCGATCGCGAGGATTTTGAATCGACGCTGGGTAATATCCGCGCGATGATCCACCCAGAAGACTGGGATCGGCTGCGGGCTGTTGGCGGTGGTATGACCAAGGACCAACCCACGCTGCAGACCGATTTTCGGGTCGTACAGCCGAGCGGCAATGTGCGCTGGTGCACCGGCACGGCGGCCGCAAGCTTCGGCGCCGCCGATCGGGTGGTGCGCATCAGCGGTGTCACCATAGACATTACCGAGCGCAAGGAAGCCGAAGAACGCCAGGATTTGTTGGCGCGTGAGGTCGATCACCGCGCCCGCAACGCGCTTGCCGTCGTGCAATCGATCGTCCGGTTGACGCGCGCGAGCAGCGTGGGCGGTTACGTGGCCGCGGTCGAGGGGCGCATCAAGGCGCTCGCCCGCGCGCACGCGCTGCTGTCGGATTCGCGCTGGCACAGCGCCGATCTTCGCGCGCTGGTGGCGGAGGAGCTGGCGCCGTATCGGGCTGGCGAGACCGAAAAAGTCGAAATTCGCGGACCGAACGTGGCGCTGTTACCGCATATGGCGCAAGGCGTGGCGCTGGCGCTGCACGAGCTCGCCACCAACGCGGCAAAGCATGGTGCGCTGTCGTCAATGGCGGGCAAGGTCAGCCTGACGTGGCAATTGCAGCAGGAGGTTCTGGTCCTGCAATGGGTTGAAAGCGGCGGTCCGGGGATCGCGCCACCATCGGCCCGCAGCTTCGGCCTGAAGGTGATCCGCGCCAGCATTGAGACCCAGCTTGGTGGCGAGGCCATGTTCGAGTGGGATCCGGCGGGAATGCGATGCGTTTTGTCGATCCCCAGGCACGAAATCATGAGCATGGGCGAGCCGAAGAAGGTGCGCAACGGAGCGGACAACGCAGCCAAACAGGTTGGCGTCGCGCCCGGTCGCCGGGTGCTCCTGGTGGAAGACGAGGCGCTTGTGGCCATGATGATCCAGGACTGCCTGACGGAGTGGGGACATTCCGTCATCGGACCGATCGGCAGGGCCTCTGACGCGCTGCAGGCCGTCAAGGAATGCGACTACGATGCCGCAATCCTCGACATCAATCTCGGCGACGGCATGGCTTATCCCGTGGCCGAAATATTGTCGGCGCGCGGCGTGCCGTTCGTCTTCGTCACCGGCTACGAGGCCGACACGGTCGACGACCGGTTCAGTAACATACCCGTGTTGCAGAAGCCGATCGAGCGGCAAATGCTGCAACGGTTGTTCCTCCCGGGCGTCAACGCCGCGTCGGTCGTCAACGGCGAGGGCGTCGTCGCGGCAAAGGCCCAAGCGCGGCGTTAAGTGTCCATGCAACATCGAGGTCAGGCGGTCGTGCAGCCAATTGCCTGCGTGTTGTCGCCGTCGAGCCCGACCTGATAGGCTGTGATCCGGTGCCGGTCGATAAGTTCGTCGACATTGGCGACGGCGGCCATTGTTTTCTCTCCCGGGACAAGTATTACATCGAATTCTTGTATCTGGCATGGCGATCTTGTCAGATCGTAGAATCAGCGCGGCCTCGCGAGGTGAGTCTGTATGAGCGCGACGACGACAGAAAAAATCGAGACCTTGAGCGCGTGCTTCGGCACCTACCCGCATACGCAGGCGCTGAAAGACGGCGCCATCACATCGGATCGGGTGGCGTTCCATTTCACCGAGATCAATCCGGTCAACCGCGCTTTTATGCCAATGGCGCGGGAGCAGAGGTTCGATGTCTGCGAGATGGCAATTGTCACCTATTTGCAGGCCAAGGCGTATGGCAAGGCGCTCATGTTGATGCCTGCCACCATGATGGGACGCTTTCAGCACGGGACCATGCTGTACAATTCCGAACGCGGATCGTTGCGGCCCCAAGATCTTGCGGGCCGCAGGGTCGGCGTGCGGGCATTCTCGCAGACCACAGGCGTGTGGATACGCGGCATTCTGTGGAAGGACTACGGCCTCGACCTCAACAAGGTAAAATGGGTGACGTTCGAGGACGCGCACGTCGCCGAATATCGCGATCCGCCAGGCGTCGAGCGCGCCGCCGCCGGCAAGGACATCACGAAAATGCTGCTGGACGGCGAGCTCGACGCCGCGATCTTCGGCGGCGCCATGCCGAGCGAACCGCACCTCAAGAGCGTCATTCCCGATCCCGGGGCGGCCGCGAAGGAATGGTACAAAAAGAGCGGCATCGTGCCGGTCAATCACATGGTCGTCTTCAAGGAGAGCCTGTCGAAGTCGAGTCCGGGGGCCGTGCGCGAAGTTTTCCGCATGCTGCTCGACAGCAAGAAGGCGGCGGGTCTGCCCAAGGCCGGCACGATCGACACCATTCCGTTTGGGTTCGATGCGGTCAAACCGGCGCTCGAATTGATGAGCAGCTACGCCTTCGAGATGAAGCTCACGCCGCGCCGTTATGCGGTCGAGGAATTGTTCGACGATACGACACGGGTGCTGCAGGCGTGACCGGCCGTTGTTTTACGCAATGGCGCCAATATGATACGTAGATATCCCGCTCCGGAGTGACACGATGCAGCTTCAATCGCTGGGATATGTCGGCGTTCGTACCAACGACCTCGAAGAGTGGGCGACCTATGCTACGCGCTTCCTCGGCATGCAGCTCGTCGACAAGAGCCGCGGCACGCTGGCGCTGCGCATGGACGATCGCAAGCAGCGCGTCATTGTCAGCGCGGACGACGGTGAAGGTCTCGGCTTCTACGGCTGGGAAGTCGCCGACGCTGCCGCGCTCGACGGGTTAGCCGCGCATCTGGAAAAGTGGGGTGTGAAGGTCGCGCGCGGGTCCCGCGTGCTGGCCGATGAACGCCGGGTCAAGGATTTGATCGTCTTCGGCGATCCCGTCGGCAACAGGCTGGAGGCGTTCCATGGCGCCGAGATCGCGATGGACGTGTTCAAGCCGGGACGTTCGATCTCGGGTTTCCGCACCGGCCCGCTCGGCATGGGGCACGCCGTGTTCACCACCGCGCGGCTTGACGAGGTCGTGCCGTTTTACACCGACATTCTCGGTTTTCGGCTGAGCGACTACATCCTGCGGCCGTTCAAGGCCTATTTCTTCCATATCAATCCGCGCCACCACAGCCTCGCCTTCATCGATACCGGAACCAACGGCGTTCATCATCTAATGGTCGAACTCTGTTATCTCGACGATGTCGGACAAGCTTACGATCTGGCGCTGCGCAAGCCGGAAACAATAGGCACGACGCTCGGCCGCCACACCAACGATGAGATGACCTCGTTTTATTCGCGGTCGCCGTCGGAATTCCTGGTCGAATACGGCTGGGGCGGCCGTAGCATCGATCCCGACAGCTGGACGCCGCAGGAGCGCGTCGACGGCCCAAGCTTATGGGGCCACGACCGCATGTGGCTGTCAGCGGAGAAACGCGAAGAAGCGCGCCATATGCGCATCGGCGTCGCCGAGGCCGGCGGCCGTATTCCGCTCAACGTCATGGACGGCAACTATTTGCGCGCACGCGATGTCTGTCCCTGGTGGAACGCCAACATCGCCGCACGCAAGACCGGCTGAGTAAGCCGCTATCTCGATCGGCCTAACCGTGTCGAGCGGCCGTCCATTGGCCGGCGCATTCGCCTGTGGAGGTGCTCCAGGTGCCGCGGCCGTTGTTGCGCGACAGCCGTCCGATGCCGCTTGCAGACCGGCCGCCCTCGGCGACGACGACGCGGATCGCGCCGCTTGCGACGACTGCGCCGGCGACCTGATAGTTCCCTTCTTCGGCCTGCACCTGGCCATCGACGATGCGGAGCGAATAACGAAGCGACTGGCTGCAATCGCCCTGGAGGGTGTAGATGATCACGCTCCAACCGCCGTCAAAAGCCCTGGTGCGCGACGATTCTCGGCCCGCGGCATCGGAGGGAACGCTAGCGCCCGCTACCAGAAAAGCGGCGGCCGCCGCGACGAAGATCGAACGCACAACATTCATCATCAGTTCGCTCCGGTTTTCTCAATACGATTTGGTTGCGTCGTGGATCCGCTCGGATAGGGCGGCAGCTCCGCGCTGAACGCGGTCGCGCCCTGGCCCTGATCATAGCCTGTTTGAAAAAGCGCCTTCATGTAAACCGGATCGAAGGGCCCTTTGCTCGGGGTATTGAAGCTCGCAGGGATGGCGGCAACGTTGAATGCGATATCGCTGCGTTTCGCCACGGCGTAGGAGAGGCTCAGCATCAGGCGGGTGTCGACCGGCACTGCCATGCCGATTGCCTGGGTCAGGATCGTCGGTGCGAACCGGTCGACAACCTTGAAACTCGGTTGGAGACCGGTATTCACCACAATGTAGAGCTGCGTGGCCGGCAAGTGGTAGTCGCTCGTGGTCGTCATCAATGCGGCCGGCGCGACGAAGAACTGGCCGCCGAGGCCGCCGTCGACATGCATTTCCTGAAAGTGTTTGCCGTTTGCTTCGACGTCGATCAGCACCGGCGGAAATCCGCCCGGAACCGAGGCTGACGCCAGCAGCACGGCGCGAAATAGCTTGAGCCCGTCGTCGCCGCCATGTGCGGCGATCGCGCCCATGTTCCACACCACGCTGCGCTCGGCATCGAGGTTGCTGGTGACGACAAACAGCCGACGGCCGGCGCGATGCGCGGCGGCGACGTCGTCGAGTAGTGCCGGCGTAACCTGCTTGGCGATGAAATCCCGCAGCGGCCACGAATCGACGAAGCTTTCGCCGGTGCTGGCGCCAGCTTCGAAAACATCCGCGGCGGTGACTTCGGTATAAGCCTTGCGCAATGCCGCATCATAGCGCGATCCGGCAAAGGCAAAGGGCGCCATCAGCGCGCCGGTGCTCACCCCGGTGACCACCGTGTAATCGGGCCGCTTGCCGGCGGCGGTCAGCCCGTTGAGCAATCCGGCGCCGAAGGCGCCGTCCGCTCCGCCGCTGGAAAGAATGAGCCAGGGACCCGGCTGCAGGGGCAACGCGTTCCGGTAGTCCGTCTCGGAATCCGCCCAGAAACGGGCGTCCGGCATGCCGGAAATCGTCGCGCCCTCGTCTTCGGCGGCTGTGAATGGCACGCGCGGCGGCAATTCGGATGATTTAGCTGCAACCGGAGGTGGGCTTTGCGTCTTGACCCGCGCCTGCTTGGCCCGAGTCCGTTCGAAGGAAAGCGGATGAGGCAGGGCCTTTGCCGGTGGGTTTAGGCCCTGCGCCTGGGCCGGCTTTGCTATGAATGGAACCCCTGAAGGCATCAGGAGGGGCACTGCGAGAAAGGCGGCAGCCGCCAGAAGGGTCCGTCGCGGATACATGGTCATGGGCGGATTGAGGGTACCGTCTATTACGCGCGGCTGCGCGGCCTTGGGGCAGATAGGGCCCGCCGGTGTGAAGTTCAATCGGTTGAACGGGAGCTCCGGCAAAGCCTAGGAACGCGCGGCCGGGAGGGCAATTGCCGTTTAGCGCTTATCAACCATCTCGTTGTGCCTTGATGCCGTTCGGATTGTGACCGCAGCAAGTTCCTTCAAAGCGTTTTCGATGCACTTGACCTTCGTGCGCGCATGTGCCGGGGTCGCCCGGAAACCCCCTGCCGCCTTGTCCTCGCATCAGCTGCTATTGGACACGTCGTCGGCCGTCAGTGCAGCCTTCCGCGAAATGTCGCGGCGGCCGCCTGGACGGCGACCGCCGCTCCCGATTTGTCAGGCGAATGACTATCGAGCGTATTGCGTGCGCGGCGCCATCATACTTTGAAGCACACCATAGACGACGGCCGCCACGACGAAGGCAGCAATGGCCGTCGAATATTCCGGCGCATATTCGCTGACGAAGAAGGCGACGATCGAACCGGCTGCCCAAGCGATAAAGGGCACCACGCGCCATTCGGCCGTGGCCTCCGAATTCACCCGCAGCAGGTATTGGTCGACCAGTATGATCGCTCCGATTGGCGGCACCAAAATGCCGAGCAGCGTGAGCCACTGGATGAAGAAGGCCCAAACGTTGCCGGCTGCGACGATGATGCCGATTACTCCGAGCGCGATGGCGAGGATCCGCATGCGGCTTCCGAGAATGCGCGACCAGCCCGTGGCGGCGTTGTAGAGACAATGCGCGCAAACCGATCCGAGATTGCAGTACAGGAATATGAAGGCGATCACGGACAGCCAGACGAGCTGCTCGCTGTTCATGTAGCCGAACATGTTGTCGGCGCCGAACGGATTGGCATTAGGCGTGGCCAATGCCGCCGTCATGATGCCGCCCACCAGCATCGCGATGAGATTGGCGAAGGGGAAGGCGCTGAAAGTAGAGACCAGCGAGCCCTTCAAGTCCTTCGCCCATCGATTGAAGTCGGCCGTCACCGTCCCGGCGTCGACGAACAGCGTGAGCACGATGGTAAGTCCAACGCCCATCGACATCGCGCCTTTGCCGTCGGCTCCAGCATACGACATCACTGCCCCCCAACCGTGGTTGGCAATGGCGTCGCCCGCGACCCAGACGCCGAGCACGACGAAGAGCGGGACGGAGACCAGGCCGATATAGTGGAGGCCTTTGACGCCAATGAAGGTGATGGCGATGTAGAGCACGCCGGCGATGATCGTCATCAGCACGTAGTTCAGGTGGTATGTCGAACTGATGAGGTTGCCGGTGATGCCGGTCTGCACGGCGTACCAGCCGAGCAGCAGAGTGGAGAGCAGCCCGGAAGAAAACACATAGCCCTTGCGGCCAAAGACGATGCTGGCGATCAGCGCGAAATTCATTCCCTTTTTGGTACCCAGAGCACCCAGGGCGCCGACATAGGCGAACATGATCAGGTTGCCGATGATCATGGCCACGAGTGCGCGCTGGAAGCCCATCCCAAGCACCAGCACGGATCCGGTCATCGCCCCGGTGATGATCATCGGGAACCCGATCCACACCATCGTGACCGAGAACAGGCTCCGCCGCGCCTGGGCCGGAACCGGCTTATGCTCATATTCTTCGCCGAGAACGTGATCTATTTGTTCGACTTCCGACTCGGCAACAGCGCTGACGGAGGCATGACCTCCTCTTTCCGTCGTAGACATCAGAAATCTCCAATTCGCCCGGACAGGCGTGAATTTTCGCGAACAACAAAAAAGCCCTTGCGCGTCGCGAGACGCCGCCAAGGGCTTCCATGCCGGCATTTCGAGCTTCATTGCTCGAAATGAAACAGAGCCGCACTACGGCTCATGCAGTTTAATCCCAAGAAGGCTACGATGGTTTTGTTGTTGGCGCGTGCAAAAAAAATGTGAGAGATGCAGAAAGAATCATCACCCATTGGCGCATAAAGATGCGATCACGCATGCCGCTCGGCGACGAATCGCGCGCCTTCGATGAGGATGTCGGCGCCGGGGCCGAACGACGCAAGCGCATGTTCGGCTTCTGCGACGAGCTCCTTTAGCCGGCCCTTTGCCCCAGCCGGCCCAAGTATGTCGACCATGGTTGCTTTGCCCGCTACCGCATCCTTTCCCGTTGATTTACCTACCAGCGCGGGATCGCCTTCGAGATCGAGAAGGTCATCGGCGATCTGGAACGCCTGGCCGACCGCCGATCCAAAGCGTTCGAGCGCCTTGCGCTGCAAAGGGGTCGCCGACCCGAGCATGCCACCGGCCTCGCAGGCGAACCGCAACAGCGCGCCGGTCTTCATCGCCTGGAGCGTGCGCACCTCGCCCTCGCCGAGCCGCTGCGGCCCGCTTTCGGCGAAACGGCCTTCGGCGGCCAGATCGAGCATTTGACCGCCGACCATGCCGCCGAGGCCTGACGCGCGGGCGAGCGCGCTGACAAGCTCGACGCGGACGGCCGGGTCGGGATGCGTTTGCAGGCGGGAGAGGATATCGAAGGCGAATGTCAGCAGCCCGTCGCCGGCGAGGATCGCCGTTGCCTCGTCGAATGCCTTGTGCGCCGTGGGCTGTCCGCGCCGTAAATCATCGTTGTCCATCGCTGGCAGATCGTCGTGCACGAGGGAATAGCAATGCACGCATTCCAGCGCCGCGCCCGCCATCAGCGCGTGTTGGCGCGGAACCTCGAACAACGCCGCACATTCTACCACCAGGAATGGCCGGAACCGCTTGCCGCCACCGAGGCTAGAATATCGCATGGCCTTGACGAGGCGGGCTGGCCGGCTGAGCTCGCCGTCGGCCGGCGTTGCCGACAACAGCCGATCGAGCAAGTCCTCCGTATCTTTGGCGGTCGCATCGAGACGCGAAATAAAAGGGCTGATTTTGCTGTCCATTGCTGTATTGCCCGCTCTACCGGCGTCCCCAATCTGTCCTATCTGGCTCTATAATCACGCCCAGGAGCCCCGCCCGCGGCACGGGCCACTCCGTCTCCGGCATTGGCGAATAGCCGCCCCCAATCACCCTTGAGGGCTATCTGTGACCAACGACCTCATAGCGTCAATGGTGCTTGCGATCTGGCTCTATCTCCTGGCCGGGCGCGGCGTATTCTGGCTCGCCGGCGAACGCGACGACGAGGTTGCGGCCGGGGAGGGCGCCCGCCCCTGGCCACCGATCGCGGCCGTGATTCCGGCGCGCGACGAGGCCGAATGCGTCGGCGAGACCGTAGCCTCATTGCTGCGGCAGGATTATCCCGGCGAATTCACGGTGATTCTGGTCGACGACCAGAGCCGCGACGCCACCGCGCAGGTCGCACGCGATACGGCGGCTGCGCTCGGCGCCGCCGAGCGCCTCACCGTGTTGTCCGGCCGCGCGCTGCCGGCGGGATGGACCGGGAAACTTTGGGCGCAGCAGCAGGGCGTCGAGGTGGCCGAAGCGGCGTCGCAACCGCCGACTTATGTCCTCTTCACGGACGCCGACATCGTCTATGCCCCCGACGAACTGAGGAAACTCGCCGCTCGGGCGCACGCTGGCGGCTATGTCCTGACGTCGCTAATGGCGAAGCTCCGCTGCGAAAGCTTCGCCGAACGCACGTTCATCCCGGCCTTCATCTTCTTTTTCCAGATGCTCTATCCGTTCGCTTGGGCGAACGATCCGCGCCGCGCCACCGCCGCGGCGGCTGGCGGCTGCATGCTGGTGCGCCGCGCTGCGCTGGATCGGGCTGGCGGCATGGCTTCGATCCGCAGCGCGCTGATCGACGACTGTGCGCTGGCGAAAAGGCTCAAAGTCCACGGCCCCATCTGGATCGGACTTACCGACGGCGTCCGCAGCATCCGCGCCTATCCCGGGGCGGGAGATATCCACCGCATGGTCTCGCGCACCGCGTATGCGCAGCTTCGATATTCGCCGCTGCTGCTGGCGGGAACCGTATTGGGTCTGGCGATCACCTATCTTGCCCCGGTCCTGTTCGCCGCTTTCGGCAACGGCTTAGCCCGCTTCCTGGGCATTACCGCATGGCTCCTGATGGCGTTGGCCTTCCAGCCCATCTTGCGGTTCTATCGCCTGTCCCCGCTATGGGGCGCGGCGTTGCCGGCGATTGCCGCGATCTATATGGCGTTCACGCTTGATTCCGCCTATCAGCATGCCCGCGGGCGCGGCGGCATGTGGAAAGGCCGCGCCCAGGCCAACGTTCAAGACAACCCTTCGGAACTGCTATGACCGATGCCGGCATAGGCGACGCCAAACCTTCAGACATTACGGATTGGCGGTCGGGAAAGGGACACCGGAATGAGAACTTCCCGGTCGCCTCCTTCCTCATCCATCCGCGCCACCGCGGCGCGATCCTCGCGTTCTATCATTTCGTGCGCACGGCCGACGACATCGCCGATCACGCCGCGCTCGCCCCGCAGGAGAAGCTCAATCTCCTCGATCGGCTCGACGCCGGTCTCGTCGGCGCGAACGACGACGATGCGGTCGCGGTCCGCCTGCGTGACGCGCTCGCCGAGCGGGCGCTTTCGCCGCGGCATGCGCAGGACCTGCTTGCCGCGTTCAAACTCGACGTCACGAAGCTTCGCTATCGCGACTGGGACGACCTCATCGGTTACTGCGCGCTGTCGGCGATGCCGGTCGGCCGCTTCGTGCTCGACGTGCACGGTGAGAGCCGGAGCACCTGGCCGGCCAATGACGCGCTGTGTGCGGCTTTGCAGATCATCAATCATTTGCAGGACTGCAAGGACGATTATCGCGATCTCGACCGGGTCTACGTTCCGCTCGATCTCCTCGCCGCGCACGGGACCGGAGTGGAAGCGCTTGGCGAGGCGCGGGCGTCGCCGGCCCTGCTTGCCGCCCTGCATAGCCTTGCCGAACGGACGGAGCGGCTCCTCTGCGACAGCGATGTCTTCCAGCTCCTGATCAACGACCGGCGGCTCGCGCTCGAAGTCTCCGTCATCAACACGCTGGCGCACCGGCTGATGCGCCTGCTGACGGCGCGCGATCCCTTGAGCGAGCGGGTGCAGCTTGCCGTGCCTGCGGTCGCCGGCCTGACGCTGCTCGGCATGTTCCGCGGTGCGTCCCGCCGGCTGGGCCGGCGCCTCACCGCCGCCGCGCACAAGCCGCGGGGTGCGTGAGTGAACAAGCCCACTCCGGCGGCCGAGCGCGCCTCCCGCAGCTCGTTTTATACCGGCATGCGCATTCTGCCGCGCGCGCAGCGCGAGGCGATGTTCGAAATCTATTCGTTTTGCCGCGCCGTTGACGACATCGCCGACGACCTGGGCCCGCGCGAGGGACGCCGTCAGCAATTGGCCCAGTGGCGCTCCGACATGGATGCGGTGTATCGCTCGGCGCCGCCGCCGGCACTCGCCGGATTGGCGCAAGCGGTGCGTGGATTCGACCTGCAACGCGAGGATTTCATCGCCATCATCGACGGCATGGAGATGGATGTGATCGCCGACATCCGCGCTCCGGACCGCGCGACGCTCGATCTGTATTGCGACCGCGTGGCCTGCGCGGTCGGACGGCTTTCGGTGCGTGTGTTCGGCATGCAGCGCGATGCCGGAATTGCGCTGGCGCACCATCTGGGCCGCGCGCTCCAACTCACCAACATTTTGCGCGACCTCGACGAGGATGCTTCGCTCGGCCGCCTCTACCTGCCGCGCGAGGCGCTGCAAACAGCCGGGATCGCCGCCACCGAGCCGGGCGAGGTGCTGGCGCATCCAGCCGTCGGCAAGGTCTGCGACGGCATCGTCGAGCTGGCGCGCGGAGAATTTCGCGCGTCTCAGGCGATCATGGCGAAGAACCCGCGCCGCGTCGTGCGGGCGCCGCGCATCATGGGCGAGGCTTACAAGATCATTCTCGAGGGGCTGGTAGCCCGCGGCTTTGCGCCGCCCCGTGAGCGGGTTCGGCTGCCGCGCGCCAAACTTCTGTTCATCGTGTTGCGCAATCTTCTGTGATGCAAATCTTTCAATGACGGCCACGGTCCACATCATCGGCGCCGGGCTCGCCGGCCTTTCCGCTGCCCTACGGCTCGCGTCGCTCGGCAGACAGGTGGTCGTGCATGAGGCGACCGCTGTCGCCGGCGGCCGTTGCCGCTCCTATCACGACGCTTCGGTCGGCATGACGATCGACAACGGCAATCACCTTCTGCTGTCCGGCAATCGCGCCGCGCTCGACTATTTGCGCAGCATCGGCGCCGAGCATCGGCTGATCGGTCCGCCGACGGCGGAATTTTCCTTTGCCGATTTGGCGAGCCGGGCGCGCTGGACGCTGCGATTCAACAATGGCCCGGTGCCGTTCTGGGTTTTCGATCCCGCCCGCCGCGTACCGGGGACGCGCGTCCTCGACTATCTGCCGCTGGCGCGGCTTCTTTGGGCGCCGGCCGGCAAGGCGGTCGGCGAGGTCATTGCCTGCAAAGGTCCGCTGTACGAGCGCCTGGTCGAGCCGCTTTTTCTCGCGGCGCTGAACATCGACGCGCCGGACGGGTCGGCGCGACTTGCGGGCGCGATCATCCGCGAGACGCTTGCGGTCGGCGGGCGCGCCTGCCGGCCGTTGATTGCACGCGACGGCCTGGGTTCGACGATGATCGAACCGGCGCTTGCGCATTTACAACAACGCGGCGTCGCGGTGCGCATGGAGCATCAATTGCGCGCGCTGCGCTTTGGCGCGGGGCGCATCGAGGCGTTGGAGTTTGGCACCGAAACCATTGCGCTCGACGTGGCAGACGCCGTGATCCTGACCGTACCGCCCTACATCGCGGCGTCGCTGGTGCGCGGCCTTGACGTGCCGACCGAGTTCCGCGCCATCGTCAACGCGCATTTCCGCATCGAGCCACCGGCGGAGCAACCGGCGATCCTCGGCGTGCTCAATGGCACGGTGCAGTGGCTATTTGCTTTTCCCGGACGGCTTTCCGTCACCATCAGCGCCGGCGATCGGCTCGTCGACACACCGCGCGAAGAACTGGCCAGGACCATCTGGGGCGAGGTCTCAACCCTGACCGGGCTTCCTCCGGCATTACCGCCCTGGCAGATCGTACGCGAGCGGCGCGCGACCTTTGCCGCCACGCCGGCGCAGGACGCCCGACGTCCGGGTCCGGTAACCAAATGGCGCAATCTCGTCCTCGGCGGCGATTGGACAGATACCGGCTTGCCCGCTACCATCGAAGGCGCGATCCGATCCGGCAACCGCGCCGCCGAAACTGTCGCGAAACAATCATGATCAACGATACGCTCGACCAGCGCACCCGAACCGCGAAGCAAACCGACTTCGCGCGTCCGCTCGACGACGTTCTTGAGCAGCACATCCAAAAGACCACGGAGGCGCTCCTCGCACAGCAGCGCCCCGACGGCCATTGGGTGTTCGAGCTCGAGGCCGACGCCACCATTCCCGCCGAATACGTGCTGCTGCGGCACTATCTCGGCGAGCCGGTTGACGCCGCGTTTGAAGCCAAGATCGCCGTGTATCTGCGCCGCATCCAGGGCGACCACGGCGGCTGGCCGCTGTTCCGCGACGGCGACGTCGACATCAGCGCGACGGTGAAAGCGTATTTCGCGCTGAAGATGATCGGCGATTCCATCGAAGCCGATCATATGCGGCGCGCGCGCGAGGCGGTGCGCGCCCGTGGCGGCGCCGAGCGCGCCAACGTGTTCACGCGGATCATGCTGGCGCTGTTCGGATTCATTCCATGGCGCGCCGTGCCGGTGGTGCCGGTCGAGGTCATGCTGCTGCCGAAGTGGTTTCCATTCCATCTCGACAAGATTTCGTATTGGAGCCGCACCGTCATCGTGCCGTTGCTGGTGCTGACGGCGAAGAAACCGCTGGCGCGCAACGCCAAGGGCGTCCGCATCGACGAGCTCTTCCTCGCGCCGCCGCAGACTGTCGGGTTGGCGCCGAAGGCGCCGCAGCAGAAGGCGTCGTGGTATTGGTTCTTTCGCGGCGTCGACAATGTTCTGCGCGCCACCGAGCCGCATTTTCCGAGGTCCACGCGGCAGCGCGCCATCGATGCCGCTGTCGCCTGGGTGAGTGAGCGCCTCAACGGCGAGGACGGGCTCGGCGCGATTTTCCCGGCCATGGCGAACAGCGTGATGATGTTCGCGGTGCTCGGCTATCCGGACGATCACCCGCTGCGCGCCATCGCCCGCAAATCGGTCGAGAAGCTGCTCGTCGTGCACGAGGACGAGGCCTATTGTCAGCCCTGCGTCTCGCCGATCTGGGATACCGGGCTCACCTGTCACGCCTTGCTGGAATCGGGCGGCGAGCGCGCGGTGGCGCAGGTCCAGCGCGGTCTCGATTGGCTTCTGCCGAAGCAGGTCCTCGATGTCCGCGGCGACTGGATCGCGCGGCGGCCCGATATCCGTCCCGGCGGCTGGGCCTTTCAATATGCCAACCCGCACTATCCCGACGTCGATGACACCGCCGTCGTCGCCATGGCCATGGATCGCGTGCAGGGTCTGACCGGCGGCGACGGCTTTCGCGACAGTCTCGCCCGTGCCCGCGAATGGATCTTGGGCATGCAGAGCGAGAATGGCGCCTGGGGCGCCTTCGACGCCGACAACGAATATCACTACCTCAACAACATTCCGTTTGCCGATCACGGCGCGTTGCTCGACCCGCCGACTGAAGATGTCACCGCGCGCTGCCTGTCGATGCTCGCGCAGTTCGGCGAGACAACGGCCAACAGCGCGGCCGTGGCGCGAGGCGTCGACTATTTGCGCCGGACGCAGCTCGGCGAAGGCAGCTGGTACGGCCGCTGGGGTATGAACTACATCTACGGCACCTGGTCCGTGCTCTGTGCGCTTAACATGGTCGGCGTCGATTATGGCGCGCCGGAAATGCGCAGGGCCGTCGACTGGCTTGTGGCCGTCCAGAACGACGACGGCGGCTGGGGCGAGGATGGCGCGAGCTATAAGCTCGACTATCGCGGCTACGAGCGCGCGCCGTCGACGGCGTCACAGACCGCGTGGGCGGTCCTCGGCCTCATGGCGGCGGGCGAGGTCGATCATGCCGCCGTCGCGCGCGGCATCACGTATCTTGCCGATACGCAGGACGCCGACGGCTTCTGGAACGAGCCGCGCTACACCGCGACGGGTTTCCCGCGCGTGTTCTATCTGCGCTACCACGGTTATGCGAAGTTCTTCCCGCTATGGGCGATGGCGCGCTACCGCAATCTCAAGCGCGGCAATACGCGCGCGGTGGCTTACGGGATGTGATTGTCATTTCGGGCGGCCATTTTGGGGCCGCCCGAAGATGGGCGAATCTACGCCGCGCTCGCCGATGTCTGCGCCGCCTTTGCGGCCTTCTCGCGTGCTTCGTTGGCGCGCATTTCCGACAGCGTGAGCTGCACCTGACCGTCGAAAACGTATTTCGCCGGCCGCTGGTTTTCGAGCGAAATCTCCGGCGCCATCGGTCCTTCGGTCTTCACGCCGCGCCAGGCAATCGCCAGCGCCTTCAGCGGATGCTTCATCATGGCATCGGCCGCGGTCGGCTCGTAGCCGCAATGCGCCATGCAGTTCGCGCACTTCTCGTAGCGGCCGGTGCCGTAGGCGTCCCAGTCGGTTGTTTCCATCAATTCCGTAAAGGTCTTGGCGTAGCCTTCGCCGAGCAGGTAGCACGGCTTCTGCCAGCCGAAGATATTGCGCGTCGGCATACCCCACGGCGTGCAATGGAATTCCTGGTTGCCGGCAAGGAAGTCGAGAAACATGCCGGAGTGCGTCAGGTTCCACTTCTTGTCCTTGCCGAGTGCGAAGACCTTGCGAAACAGGTCCTTGGTGTTGCGCCGGGCCAGGAAGTGCTGCTGATCCGGCGCGCGCTCATAGGCGTAGCCGGGCGAAATCGACACGCCGACGCCGAGCCCCTCGGTGAGATCGAGGAATTTGGCGATGTCCTCGGCCGGATGGCCGTCAAAGATCGTGCAGTTGACGTTGACGGCAAAGCCCTTGGCTTTGGCGGCCTTGATCGCGGAGACCGCTTTCTCGAAGCCGCCCTCCAGACAAACCGACTTGTCGTGATGATGTTTGATGCCGTCGAGATGCACCGAAAAGAACAGATAGGGCGACGGCTCGAACAGGTGCAGCTTTTTCTCAAGCAACAGGGCATTGGTGCACAGCGATACGAATTTCTTGCGCGCCACGATGCCTTTGACGATCTCGCCGATCTCTTTGTGGATCAGCGGCTCGCCGCCGGGAATGGCAACCATCGGCGCGCCGCACTCGTCGACCGCGTCGAGACACTCCTGCACCGACAGGCGCTTGTTCAAAATCGCGTCGGGATAATCGATCTTGCCGCAGCCGACGCAGGCGAGATTGCAACGGAACAACGGTTCCAGCATCAACACCAGCGGGTAGCGCTTGCGTCCAGTGAGGCGCTGCTTCAGCATGTAGGCGCCGACGGCGGCCGTCTGTCGTAGTGATACCGACACGTTTCGTTTCCCTTTTTTTCGTTGACCCTTGCCGCGAACGGCGTCGAAACCAAACCTCGTTAAATCAAACCTTGGCGGCCGCCCGCTGCGCCGTCCTGCCGTCGGTCAATTCGGGCGGCAAGCGAAACTCGATGGTTTCCTGCCGGCCCGTCAGCTCCGAGACCTCGACCGGACCGAGCCGGCGCAGTGCGTCGATGACGTCTTCAACCAACACCTCCGGGGCCGAAGCGCCGGCGGTGATGCCTACCGTCTGCGCGCCATTGAACCAATCCGGTTGCAGCTCGCTGCCATCGGCAATGAGATAACACGGAATGCCGGCCTCGTTGCCGATCTCGCGCAGGCGGTTGGAGTTGGAACTGTTCTTGGCGCCAACCACCAGGATAACGTCCACGAGCGACGAGAGTTCGCGGACCGCCGTCTGCCGGTTTTGCGTCGCGTAGCAGATGTCGCGCGTCTCGGGTCCGATGATGTCGGTGAACCGGCGGTGCAACGCCGCGATGATGCCGCGGGTGTCGTCGACGCTCAGCGTCGTTTGCGTGACATAGGCGACGGGCGTGTCCTGCGGGATGTCGAGAGTGTCGACGTCGTTTTCGGTTTGCACGAGCGTCACCGGCTCGGAAATCTGGCCCATTGTGCCTTCGACTTCGGGATGTCCGGCGTGGCCGATGAGAATGAGCCGGCGCCCCTGCGCCACATACCGCTTGCCCTGATTGTGCACCTTCGTGACCAGCGGGCAGGTCGCATTGAGCACCGGAAGCTCGCGTTGCGCTGCTTCTTCCTCGACGCTTTTGGCGACGCCATGCGCGCTGAAAATGGTGACCGCGTGGGGGGGGACCTCGGAGAGGTCCTCGACAAAATGCGCGCCTTTGGCTTTCAGGCTCTCCACCACGTGCTTGTTGTGCACGATCTCGTGGCGCACGTAGACCGGCGGACCGTACTTTTGCAGGGCGCGCTCGACGATCTCGATCGCGCGGACCACGCCGGCGCAAAAACCACGAGGCTGGGCGAGTATGACCTTCATTAATGACCTCCGGGCCGGGCGCCGAACTGCGGCTTTGCGCCGCAACACAGGCCGTCCGCCATGTTCCACGTTCAATACTTTGGCCACAACGCCGTGACAATCAAGTTGGCCACGATGCTGTGCCAATCAACCCCGTTGGGGCCGTCGTTGCGAGGCAATCGATCAATCCCGACCCCTACCGGCTATCATTGAACGGGAAATGCACCCCTTGTCCAGCGCGCCATCTCGGCCCAAATGGCAGGCGCCGGTCTGCGGTGGGGGGTACGACAGTTCGCGGCACGAAATAGGAAAATATCCCGATTTCACTTTTAGGGCATTTCAGGGCATCTAGTGCCGCCGCCGTAGGGCGACCGGGAGATTCGATGAACGATCCGGCTCCATGAACCGTCCGCCTTCCCGATACGCCTGGTTACGTGCGTTTTCGCCCGCTGGGCGTAGCCTGGCCCAGCGCACCTGCCTCCATTTTGTCGTTGTCTTAACGCCTCAAATCGCGGTCTGTCGCATTTACATCCCATGAAACCCATCACTGCCTTCGTCGTCCGCGCGATCGGATTTTGCGTCCATTACGCCCGGTGGGTCATTGCCGGCTCAATCGTCATTACCGTGCTGTCGGGCTGGTATGCCGCCGCGCATTTTTCCGTGACCACGGATATCAATCAGCTCATTTCCAGCAACAGTCCGGGGCGCCAACGGGAAATGGCGTTCGAAAAAGCCTTCCCCCAGTTCGACGCCATTATTGCGGTGATCGACGCACCGACACCGGAACTGGTCCAGGAAGCGACCGCCGCGCTGGTAGCGCGGCTTTCCCAACAGAAGAATTTCTTCCGCTCGGTCGAGGCGCCGCAGGGTGGCTCCTTCTTTGCGCAGAACGGCCTCCTGTTCGAAAGCACCGAGCAGCTCGAGCCGCAGATGACGATGTTTGCTCAGGCGCAACGGCTTGTGCAGGTGCTGGCGGCCGATCCGAGCCTGCGCGGTGTGGCCCGCACGCTGCAGTTCGGGCTCCTCGGCGTTCAGTCCGGCAAACTCAAGCTTGACGATATGATTTGGCCGCTGACGCTTGCGACCAACACGCTGGACCAGGTCAATGGGAACAAGCCGGCAAGTTTCTCCTGGCAGGTGCTGGTCCAGGGCCATGAGGCGAAATCCTCCGATCTGATACGGTTTTTGAAGATCCGGGCCGTACTCGATTATTCGGAGCTGCAGCCGGGGCTGAAGGCAAGCGATGCCATTCGCCAGGCAGCCACCGATCTCAACCTGGCGACCGCCTATCAGGCGCGTCTGCGCCTGACCGGCCCGGTGCCCCTGAACGACGACGAGTTCGCCACCATCAAGGAGAACGCGGCGCTCAACGCGGTTCTGACCATCGCCGTTGTCCTCTTCATCCTTTGGTTGGCGCTGCGCTGGTGGCGGATCATCTTCGCCGTCTTCGCCAGTCTCGTGGTCGGACTTTCCGTCACGGCGGCGCTCGGCCTGCTGATGGTCGGCGCGCTCAACCTGATATCGGTTTATTTCGCCGTGCTGTTTGTCGGCCTCGGCGTCGATTTCGGACTCCAGTTCAGCGTGCGGTATCGCGCGGAGCGGCACGAGGTGGATGGTCTCTACGAGGCGCTGTTGCATGCCGGCCGGCGCGCGGGCGCGCCGCTGACGCTTGCCGCGCTCGCCACCGCCGCGGGCTTTCTGTCGTTCCTGCCGACGGCTTACCGGGGGCTTTCCGAACTCGGCTTGATTGCCGGCGTCGGCATGCTGATCGCATTCCTCACCAGCATTACGCTGTTGCCGGCGCTCCTCAGCAAGCTCAAGCCGCGGAGCGAGCCGCGCCAGCTCGGCTATGCATTCCTCGCGCCGGTGGACGCCTTCCTCGAGCGCAATCGCGTGCCGATCCTCATCGTGACGGCGCTGGTGATTCTCGGCGCGTCGCCGCTGCTTTACTGGTTGCGGTTCGATTTCAATCCGATGAACCTCCGCAATCCGAAAAGCGAATCGGTCGCGACGTACCTCCAGCTCGAGAAGGTGCAGGAAAGCGGCGCCAACGATATCGTCGCGCTCGAACCCTCGTTGGCTGTCGCCGATCAGGTTGCCGCCAAGCTCAGGCCGTTACCTCAAGTTGCGCGGGTGACGACGTTGTCGACGTTCATCCCGGCGCAGCAGGAGCAAAAGCTGCCGCTGATCCAAAGCGCGGCCGAGGCGCTTGGTCCCGCGCTCTCGCCGGACAAGGTCAGCCCGCCGCCAACGGACGCGGACAACGTTGCGATCATCAACAGCACCGTGACCGCGCTCAACAAATTCGCGGACGACGCGCCGGGTCCCGGCGCCGACACGGCAAAGCGCCTTGCGGCGGCCATGGATACACTTGCCAAGGGCGATGCTGCGGCGCGCCAACGGGCCGAGGTGGCCTTCGTGCAGCCGGTGAAAACGGCACTCGATAATCTGCGCAACATTCTTAAGGCTCACGAAGTTACCCGGGACAACCTTCCAGCGGACCTTGTGAGTCAGTGGATCACGGCGGACGGGCAAGCGCGGATCGAAGTCGCACCGAGCGGCAACGAGAACGACAACGTCACGTTGCGGACCTTCGCCCGTAATGTGCAAAACGTCGAACCTAACGCCACAGAGGGTCCCATTTCGATTCTCGACGCGAGGCGCACCATCATCACCGCGTTCCTCGAGGCCGGCGCCTGGGCGCTCTTGTCGATCGCGTTGCTGTTGTGGATCACGCTGCGGCGGCTGGGCGACGTATTGTTGACGCTCATTCCGCTCCTGGTCGCCGGCGTCGT
>Ga0302325_10008830_pt1 | contig 22106 bp, 20 predicted proteins | sample Palsa_T0_2_FD_201948 | JGI IMG/M metagenome (GOLD analysis project Ga0302325, IMG submission 201948) | Peat permafrost microbial communities from Stordalen Mire near Abisko, Sweden - Palsa_T0_2 | ecosystem: Environmental > Terrestrial > Soil > Palsa > Peat permafrost | place: Sweden: Abisko...
CTGAACGGGATGGACGGCTTCACACCGTTGACCCTTGCCTCCCAGTGGGCGCCTGAGCTGCGTCTGGGCACCGCGATCGTTGGCATCTATACCCGCGCGCCCGTCGCGCTCGCCGTGCAGGCCGGCACGCTGGCCGCCCTGGCTCCCGGCAAGTTCGTGATGGGCATCGGCACCTCGTCCCAGGTCGCCGTCGAGCAGTGGAACGGCATCCCGTTCGAGAAGCCGTACCAGCGCTCGCGGGACATGCTGCGGTTCCTGCGCGAGGCGCTGGCCGGCGGCAAGGTCACCCGTGAGTACGAGACGTTCTCGGTGAGTGGCTTCCGGCTCGATCCGGCCCCCGAAGTCCCGCCTGCTCTCGCCCTAGGGGCACTGCGGCCCGGCATGCTCAAGCTCGCCGCCGCCGAGGCCGGCATCGCGATCACCAACTGGCTCGCTCCGAAGGACGTGCCCAGGGTGCGTGATGTGACAGGCCCGGACTGCGAATTGGTCGCCCGGATCTTCGTCTGCCCGACCACCGACGTCGGCACCGCCCGTTTCATCGGCAGGCGGATGGTTGCCGCCTATCTCACCGTGCCGGTATATGCCGCCTTCCATCAGTGGCTCGGCCGCGGCGACATCATCGAGCCCATGCTGACGGCCTGGAACTCCGGCGACCGCAAGGGCGCTGTCGAGGCGATCCCCGACGCGCTCGTCGACGAACTGGTGATCCACGGACCCGCGGAGGAGTGCCGGGAGCGCGTGGCCGAGTACCAGGCGACCGGCCTGGACACTCCCGTCATCGCGATCACGCCGGTCCCCGGCCTCGACCTCGCCGACACCATCAGCAAGCTCGCGCAAGCCTGACGTTCCTGGTCCGGACGACGGCGGGCTGTGAGGTGCCCGCCACGCCGGATCTGTCCCGGCCACAGGGCCGCGAGGGGGTGATCAGGCGCCGGATGGCTCTTGTCCGGTCTGACCCGCGGGCGGTACAACCTGTCTATGCGCAAGGTGGAAGCCGCGGCCGGGCAGACCGCCCATGTGCCGCCCGAGGTCATCTGGCCCCTGCTCAGCGACATCACGGTGTACCCGCAGTGGGGACCATGGCGCAAGAGCGGCTACCGGAGCGAGGGCGACGCGGCCGCGCACGGCAAGGGCGCCGTCTACTGGCTTCAGGGGTCCAAGCGCTACGGGTTCCGGTACCCGGTCTCGGTTGAGGAAATCCTCGACGTCGAGCCGGGCCAGCGGCTGGCCTACACGGTGCTGCGCGGAATCCCGGTGCGCAATTACCGGGCCGAGGTCACGCTGACCCCGGCACCCGGCGGCACCCTCATCCGCTGGGGCGCATCGTGGGACCGGACCATCATGGGCCGCCTGGTCTACCCGTCGCTGCGTAACCTGTACCCGGTCATCGTGGCCGGCCTGGTGAAGGCCGCGGAGGCTTCCCAGAGCTAAACGCGGCACCCGTGCCACCCTGCCCTCGGGCAACAACAGCCTTGGATCCTGGGGAGTCCGAGGTCCGTCGCGACCTGCATGGCCTCATCGCATCGACATCGGCTGTGAGCCGCTTGGTGCCGCCGTCCCGCCTCGTGGAACGCCAGACGTGAATTACACCGCGGTCGAGGTCCACGCTGTCGCACGGGCGTCCCCATCTGTTGCCAGCCGAGTCGAGGTGGGCCATTGCGTGGGACGCCTCATCGATTCCCACGGCTCGGGCGGCTAGAAAAGTACTTGACCTGCACGTAAGTAACTGACGGACCGGAAATGGGGACAGCTCGATGACTGTTGAGTCCGGCACCGGCAGCGGAACCAGAGCAACGGTCGTTGAGGACGCCAAGCCGCCGACGTTGGATGAAATCCACTACGGCGACTCGTTCGTGGAGATCACTGCATTTGGGATACCGCAGGAAACCGTCCCGTCGGCCGCCAGGCAGGATGCCGCCCAATGAAGGCAGCGGTCCTGTTCCAGAGCCCGGGCAAACTGCAGATCGAAGACGTCGTGGTGGACGACCCGCAACCGTACGAGGTTCGCGTCAAGGTGGCCGCGGCCGGTTTGTGCCACAGTGACCTGCATCGCCTCGACCGGGCCTTCCCGCTTGCCAGCCCATTGGTGCTGGGGCACGAGGGCGCCGGCGTGGTCGAGGCGGTCGGCTCGAGTGTGACCTACGTTCAGCCCGGTGACCATGTCATCGGTTTCTCGACCCCGGCGTGCGGGACGTGTGAGTTCTGCCGGGCGGATCGTCCGACTCTGTGTGATGGCGTCACGACACGGCGGTCCGCCGATCAGCCGCCGCGGCTGCGACTGCCTGACGGCCGCCCCTTGACTCAGATGACCGGGCTTGCCACATTCGCCGAAGAGATGCTGGTTCACGAGAATGCCCTCGTGAAAATCGATATGACCATTCCTCTCGAAGCGGCGGCGCTGGTTGGCTGTGCCGTGCCAACCGGCGTCGGTGGTGTCCTGCGGGCCGCGCAGGTCCCGGCGGGGGCAACCGTCGCCGTGATCGGATGCGGCGGCATCGGGCTGAACTGCCTTCAGGGGGCACGGCTCGCCGGAGCGTCGCGCATCGTCGCGATCGACATTAACGATGGCAAGCTCGATTTCGCGCGACGGTTCGGTGCGACCGACACCATCAACAATGCCGACGGCTCGGCGCTCGGCCAACTAGTCGCGTTGCTGCCCGGTAGCGGCGGCGTGGATTACTCCTTCGAATGCCTCGGCCGACCTGAAACCTACGAGCTGGCCTTCCGCGTGCTGCGCAAAGGCGGACTGGCCACAGGCATAGGGATCAGCCCGGGCTCCTTCCCGATCGTGGCCTCAGACTTGCTGTGGGGCCGCACATTCCAGGGATGCATCATGGGCTCCGTCCGGTACCGGGAGGATCTGCCGCATTACCTTGACCTTTACCGGCGCGGGGAACTCATGCTCGACGAACTCGTGTCGCGGCGGATCCCGCTGGACGAGATCAACGAAGGTTATGCGGCGATCAGCGACGGCTCGGTCGCTCGCTCGGTCGTGGTCTTCGACGGCGTCTGACTGTCTAAGGTTAGCCCCGGGGTTACCCTGGCGCCTGCCCTCTGGCGGCGATTAGCTCAGGCAGGGTCACGTCTGCGGGCGCCGGTCTTCACGGAGCAGTCCGTAGACCAGGACGCCGACGTACTCGCCTTGCAAGAATGACCTGCCGCGCATGAGCCCTTCCTGCCGGAATCCGAGGCGTTCGAGGGCTTTCTGCTCGCCGATATTGGCGTCATTTGTGCGCGCCTCGATCCGGTGCGCGGTCGTGTGGTCCAGGAGGTATTCCACGAGCAGGTCCTGCGCTGCCGTCCCGAACCCCTGCCTGCGGTGCTCGGGCGCTATGCCCACCCCGATCTCGTAGGTGACGCCGGAAGGAAAGCCGCAGGGCGTCCAGGTGACGAGACCAACCACGGTCCCGTCCCCGCGCACGACCGCCACCGCCGAGACGTCGGCGGAGATGTAGCCGTCCTGCTCCCATCGCCTGCGCTGCGCCCGCGGGTCGGTGAACCCTGGCCACTCGAACTCTCCGAGCATGTCAGGGTCGGTGTAGAGCCGGTCAAGAAAAGGGAGGTCGTCTTCGACGAAAGCCCGCAAGCGCACCGGGCCAACGGGACCTTCTGGGGTCATGGGCGCCATTATCGGCCCCACAATCTAGTTTCTGCCAGCGTCCCGTGCGGCAGCCATCTGACCGTCCGGCACAGACGAGGGCAAACCGCGTATAGCTCGGGTTGGATACCTAATTAAGTTCCGGTGCCCGAACGGCCAGTGGTACTTGCCTTCCCTTCGCGGTCGGCGTCGCCGCAGACTGCGAACGGTGGTTCGGGAGAAGGAGTACCGGGCTAGGGTCTGCGGTATGCGTTCGATCGACAGCATCGCCGAGGACTATGTGGAACGGGCCGCCGCTTTGGACCCGGCCCTGGCCACCTACGCTGGGATCGCCGGACACGACGGTGAGCTGCCGGATCTGAGTACTGACGGGTTTGCCGAACGGGCCGGGCTGGATCGCGCGACCCTCGTGGCCCTCGGTGCGGCCGAGGCACCCGGGCTGCGCGAGCAGACCGCGCGGGCCGCGATGCAGGAGCGGCTGGCCCTGGCCGTGGAGCGTTATGACGCTGGGGACATCACCAGCGAACTCAACGTGATCGCCAGCTGGGTGCATGCCGTGCGCGAGCTCTTCGACCTGATGCCCGCCGAGGGCGAGGAGGCCGCCGCCACCGTCGCCGGGCGGATGGCCGCGGTGCCGGAGGCCTACCGTCAGTTCTCCCAGACCCTGCTCGGTGCGGCCCGCAACGGCCGGCCCCCGGCCCGGCTGCAGGTCGAGGAGGTCGCCAAGCAGTGCGCCGCCTGGGCCACGCCGGAGGATTCCTTCTACGGCGGACTGGTAAAGCGGCTGACCGGGGTCCCGGACTCGCTGCGCGGGGACCTGGACGCGGCCGCCCGCGAGGCGACGGCCGCTACGGCCGGGCTCGGCGAATTCCTGCGCCGCGAGCTGCTGCCGTTGGCCCGGGAGAAGGACGCCTGCGGACCGGAGGTCTACGCCCGGGCGTCAAGGTACTTCCTCGGCGCCGCCGTGGACCTGGCGGAGGCCTATGCCTGGAGCTGGGAGGAGATCGCCCGGCTGCGCGCCGAGCAAGCGCGCGTCAGCAGCCTGATCCGGCCGGGCGCCACCCGGGAGGAAGCCATCGCGATCCTGGACCAGGACCCGGCGCGGCGCATCGAGGGCCGGGAGAACTTCCGCGCCTGGATGCAGGAACTGGCTGAGCGCACCATCTCGCAGTTGCACGGAAAGCACTTCGACATCCCGGAGCCCGCGCGGCGGATCGAGGCCATGATCGCTCCCGTCGACGATGGAGGGATCTCCTACTCCGAGCCGTCGGAGGACTGGTCCCGGCCTGGGCGGATGTGGTGGTCGGTGCCGTCAGGTCTGGACAGCTTCGCGACCTGGAAGGAGGTCACGACCGTCTACCACGAGGGTGTTCCCGGCCACCACCTGCAGATCTCGCAGTCCCTGACCGAGCGGGAGACCCTGAACCGCTGGCAGCGGCTGATGTCCTGGGTCTCGGGCTACGGCGAGGGCTGGGCGACCTACGCCGAGCGGCTCATGGGCGAGCTCGGATACCTGGACGACGACCCGGGGGCGTATCTCGGGATGCTCGACATGCAGATGATGAGCGCCGCCAACGTGGCCCTGGACATCGGGGTGCATCTGGAGCTGGAGATCCCCAAGGGCACCGGCTGGCGGGAGGGCGAGCGCTGGACTGCCGGGACCGCCTGGGAGTTCCTGCAGGCCCACTCCAGCTGGGACGAGAAGCGGCTGCGCTTCGAACTGCACCGCTACCTCGGCTGGCCCGGGCAGGTCCCGTCCTACAAGCTCGGCGAACGAGTCTGGCTCCAGGCCAGAGAAGAAGCCAAGGCCAGGGCCGGAGGTGCCTTCAGCCTCAAGGACTTCCACTCCAGGGCGCTCAGCCTGGGCGCCATGGGCCTGGATCCGTTGCGTGAGGCCCTGTCCCGCTGCTAGGACGGGTACGTAACTCCCTTGCGGGCTTTGAAAGCACTGATTCCCTCCAAGTCCGGGAAGCCGACGGAGAGTCAGAGCTGGGCGCGGATTCCCGAACCCGCCGTGGCGCAGGCTTGCGATGCCGCGCTAGCCCTCACCCAGAATGCGGCCGAACGTGCCTACCTGCTCACGACGCTCGCGGCGCAGCGTCCGGGCCATCGCGATGGCGTAGCCGACGGCCAGCGCCAGGTAGGCGGCGACGGCCAGGTAGACAGCAACGGCGGGGTAGTCGGCGACGGACAGGTAGTCGGCAACGGCGGGGGAGCTGGCGACGGCGGAGCCGGGGCCGGGCGCCAGGCCGCCGGGAACGGGCACCCCCACACCGCCCGCGCTCAGCGTGGTGAGCGCCAGGGCGATGGCGCCGAAGAAGCCCGCCGCCACCATCGGGAAGAAGCCCCCGAGTAGCATCCCGCGTCCCCGGCGCCGCCGCACGCGCAGGATCAGGCCGCAGCCCGCCAGCAGGATCACGCCGCCGACGGCCGCGACGGCCCACGTCGGCCACACGGGATTGACTATCACGGCGGCTTGGGTCCGCAAGCAGGGCCAGCACGGGGTCTGTGAGCCCGGCGTCACCGTGACGACGGGCGGCCAGTTCCTGAGCATGGTGTCGATCGCCAGGCCGGTAACGCCGGAGGTCAGAAGCAGGACGGCGGCCAGCTTCCAGGCCGCCAGGCCCGCCTCGGCGGCAGCGGCGAGCCAGCCGCGGTGCGCGCGGTGCGCGCGGACGACGGCCCGCACCGGCCCGAAGCTGGAGATGGCCGCCTCTTGCGCCTCACGTTCGGTCATCCCGACCTCCCGCCCCGCCGCGGCCGTCTCGCGCAGGTGATCTTCCGCCTCGGCCAGGATCAGCTCCGCCTCGGCCGCCGGCACCCGCAGCCCGCTGCGCATCTGGTCCAGGTACCCGGCGATCAGGTCAGAGCCCGCCGCGCTCATGCCGGCCGCCGAGCTCATGCCGGCCATCCCGGCTCGCCCCAGGCCGGGCCGGCGGCCGGCGGCCAGGCACCCTGGGTCGCCCAGCCGAGCAGGTTTCCCTTGAGCCGTTCACGCTCCATGCCCCGTGAACCTATGCCTAGTAATGCGAGGTGTCAATGGCGTCGCCGTGGCGCAGCTCGCGACCCGATAGCCTTCGCAGATCGACCGGGCTGGCCCGCTCATTGGGTGTGGGCGCTTCTCCGTCCGGCCCTTGCCCCGGAGCAGAGCCTGCCACCCGAGGCGATGGTTATGATCCGGCTTGTGGATGGAGACCTGCATGGATTCCCGCTCTCGCTGACCAGTTACGTCGATCGTGTGACTGACACAGCGCGGGTCGCTGCTCTCCTAGGCGAGCGCAGGCTCGTAACGGTGACTGGGCCCGGCGGGGTGGGCAAGACGCGGCTAGCGAGCGAAGTAGCTCGCCGGGTCTCGGGCAGATTCGCTGACGGGGTCTGGCTGGTTGAACTTGCCCAGGTGACTGATATGGCGCTGATCGCGCCCGCCGTGGCTAACGCCCTGGGCATTGCACGAGCCGGTGATCAGCCGACAGCGGCCTCGATCGGTACGACCCTGACGCGCCGGCAACTGCTCCTGGTCCTAGACAACTGCGAACACGTGCTCGGCGCAGCGGCCGAGCTGTGCAGATCGCTACTGGCGGTGGCGGATGATCTGGCGGTGCTGGCGACTAGCCGCGAACCGATCGGAGTGGCAGGAGAAACGCGGTACCGGCTGCGGCCACTGCCGGTAGCGGCGGCTGATGGTCCCGATCAGGAAGCTGATGCGGTGCTCCTGTTCGCCGACCGGGCTAGGCAGGTGGAACCGGATTTCATCTTGGACGAGACAACCGCGCCGCTGTCCAGGCGCCTGGTTGCCAGGCTCGACGGAATGCCGCTCGCCATTGAGCTGGCCGCGGCGCGCGTCGAGGCGCTCGGCTTGGGACAGCTGGTAACGCGACTGGAGGGCAGTTTCGCCGTTCTGGCCGGAGCGGGCCTAACCTCCGCGCCGCGCCATCGATCCTTGGCTGCCACCGTCGAGTGGAGTTACCACCTGCTAGATGAGACGGGTCAGCGGGTGTTTCGCCGGCTGGCGGTTTTCCCCGGCTCCTTCACCCTGGATGGAGCGACCGCGGTGGCAGGGGATGCGTTGCAAGTTGCGCAAGAGGCCTCAGCCGCGATGGATTCAAGCGCCGGGCAGCTAGCCGCAGCCTGCTGGTTGGACGCCGAGGACGCGATGATGCACGTAAGCCTGAAATGGTGCCTGGAACATGACCGGGCTATGGCTCTGCGGCTGGCAATGGCTCTGGCGCCCTGGTGGAAACTGCGCGGCCGCACCGCGTCCGGATATGAGTTCCTGAGCGCCGCAGCAGAGCACGGCGAGGTAGGAAGTGATGAGTGGTCCGCTGCGCAAGTGTGGCTCGGCGAGTTGTCGTCCGGAGCCAGCGACCCGGCGAGTCTTCAGCATTTCACCGCAGCGCGGAGATTTCTGGCGGCGCGACCGCCGTCGTCTCTTCTCATCAGGGCACTCAGCGGCCGGGGATCCTGCCTGGCGAATCTAGGCGATATTTCTGAGGCAAGCCAGGAAATTCGCGAGGCATTGGCAATTTCCCGCCAACTAGGTGACTCAGGCGGGGAAGCGAACGCACTGTACTGGCTGGCAGGCTTGGCGTACTACTCCGGTGATCAGGCCGTCATGCTGGACTTGCTGCAGCAAACCCGGCTGATCGATCCCGCCACGATACCGCCCCGGATAGCACGGCTATGCAATCTCGGCCTTACCATCGCCCTGACCGAGGCCGGTGACTACGCTCAAGCCCGCGAAATATGCTCTCAGGCACTGGCTGCTACCCGGCACGCAGGCGATCTCCTTTCTCAGGCGGAATGCCTGGCGCACCTGGCAGATATCGACCTGCGTACAGAACGGACGGAGGAGGCGGCCACACAGCTCGGCGAAGCTCTCGACCTTGCCTTGCGGACAGGTCATCAGCTGATGATCAGCGACTGTCTCGACTTCTGCGGTCATCTGTGCGCCATGCGCCTGCAATGGGATGCAGCCATAACATTGTGGGCGGCGTTGGCGGCCGGTCAGCAGCGAAGCGGGCTGCCCGACCCGCCGCAAGATGCCGAGCGCCGGAGAGGACCTGCGCAACGCGCTGAGCAGGAACTCGGCGCGGCGAAGACACTCATCGCGCGCGAGCGCGGATCCGCCATGACCTTGCACACTGCCGCTGAGTTCGCGATGCTGCTGGCCACCGCTCAACCCCAGAATGGCCAAACGGCCCAGGCGGTGCCGCTGCTTAGCGCACGGGAGCGCGAACTGGTTGCGCTTGTCGCACAGGGGAACACCGATGCCCAGATCGCCGGGAAACTGTTCATCAGCATCAGCACCGTTCGCTCGCATTTGGACCGGATCCGGGACAAAACCAGCTGCCGGCGCCGCGCCGACCTGACCCGCCTGGCTCTGCGAATCGGCCTGGCCTGATCCCGGCCGACCTGCGTTACCCGATGACTCCGAGAACGAGAAATATGCCGACTATCCCCACAGGGACGGCGATTCCGGCCGGGAGCGAGTTGCTAGCCGTGTACGCGGTGGGTGCGTCCGGCCCATTCCGGTTCGCGGAGCACGAACTTCTGGATCTTCCCCGTGGATGTTTTCGGCAGCTCGAGGGTGATGTCGATCTCGCGGGGTGCCTTGTAGCGGGCGATCTTGGTGCGCACGTGCGTGAGCAGCTCTTGCGGGGTTGCGCCGTGGCCTGCCCGGAGCACGACGAACGCCTTGGGGCGCTCGCCCCACTTCTCGTCGGGCACCCCGATGACCGCCGCGTCGAGTACGGCCGGGTGGCTCATAAGCGCCTGCTCCACCTCGACGGTGGATATGTTCTCTCCGCCGGAGATGACGATGTCCTTGATGCGGTCGCGCAGCTCGATGTACCCGTCGGGATGCATGACGCCGAGGTCCCCGCTGTGGAACCAGCCGCCGCGGAATGCCTCGGCGGTGGCCTCCGGATCGAGGTAGTAGCCGGCCATGACATTGTTGCCGCGCATGACGATCTCGCCCATCGTTTCGCCGTCGGCCCGAACGTCGCCCATCTTGGCACGCCCGCCCGTTCCCGGCGGCCTTCCCAGCATGCGCCGCCGCGCCGAACGCCACGGCGGTACCTTCGTGCTCACTACCCCCGCCGCCGACGGCACCCGTCCGTTCAGAAAAAGATCCAAGCATTTTCCGAACGGCCGTGGTTTCCTCAGTCGGTCAACCCGACGACCATTCCGTGGCAGGCTCGAGTGCGGCCGCAAGGACGCCGTCGGGGGCGCGCATCGTGCGGAGATAGCCTGCGCGGCTACGCAGCGGAAGCAGGACACGCTGGCCGGGTCGGTCGCTAATGCCGGCCGCGAAGGCGGTGGAGATGACGGGGAAATGCGGGAAATAACTTGAGTAACTCAACTGTTGAGTAGGTCAAGAGATACGAGGACGGGAGGTGATCAGCGTGGATCAGACCGTGGATGCGGCCAGGGCCGACGAAGCCCCGGGCAGCAACGGCGTGAACCGGGACATTGTGAACGGGTTGACGGATTTGGTGAAGCGGGCTGGCGCGATCAGCCAGTCGATCGCCGCCATGTTCGACATCGCCCCCAGCGAGCTGCTGGCGCTGTTCAAGCTCGATGAGGTCATGACGATGAAGGAACTGGCGCAGCACATGGCCTGCGACGCCTCCTTCGTCACGACTATCGCCGACACGCTCGAACGGCGCGGGCTGGCCCGCCGCGAGCCCAGCCTCCGGGACCGCCGGGTGAAGAACCTGGTGCTGACCCCGGAGGGCATCGCCGCCAAGGAGCGGATGATGCAGGAACTGGCCCTGCGGATGCCCTGGTGTTACGCCCTCAACGAAGCGGAGCGCCACATCCTCCTCGCGCTCATCCAGAAGATGCTGGCCGCGGGGATGGACCACGCGGATGGGGGCTGGAGGGGTTAGCCACCGTTCGTTCGGCATCAGGGGTTTCTTTTAGATCAGCTCACCGGGCCACTGTGGTCACAGCGCCTGATGACTACGCCCAAAATTCGGGCAAAGGGGATTATCTTGTCAGCGATATCACCAGATACCGGGACCATACCCGGTACCGCTGTGGCGGCCGGGGCCGCCGTCACCGCGCAGCCGCGCAGGCGGCTCGGCCTGGCTCTGGCCGTCATCGCGACGGCTCAGCTCATGGTCGTGCTCGACTCGACCATCGTGAACGTAGCGCTGCCGCACATCCAGAACGCGCTCGGCTTCTCCGACTCGAACCTGGAATGGGTCGTGAACGCGTACACGCTCGCGTTCGGCGGACTGCTACTGCTCGGCGGACGGTCCGGCGACCTACTGGGGCGCCGCCGGATCTTCATCGCCGGCATCCTGGTCTTCGCCCTAGCCTCGCTGGCCGGCGGGTTCGCCACCGACCAGGCCTGGCTGCTCACCGCGCGCGTGATCCAGGGCGTCGGCGGGGCGATGGCCGCCCCCACCGCCCTGTCGCTGATCGCGGTCACCTTCCCCGAGGGGCCGCCGCGCAACCGCGCGCTAGGCGTGTACGCGGCGATGAGTGTGGCCGGCGCCGCGGTCGGGCTGATCGCCGGCGGCCTGCTGGTCAACTACTTCAGCTGGCGCTGGATCATGTTCGTCAACGTGCCGATCGGGCTCGTCGTCGCAGCCCTGGCCACGCGGGTGCTGCCCGAGTCGCAGCGGCGTCCCGGGCGCTTCGACCTGCCCGGCGCGATCACCGGGACGCTCGGGATCGCCTCCCTGGTCTACGGGCTTTCCAACGCCGCGACCAGCGAGAGCGGCGTGTCGCACTGGGGTGATACCAAGGTGATCGTCTCGCTGGTGGCCGCCGTGGTGCTGCTGGTGGCGTTCGGGTTCATCGAGGTGCGCAGCAAGCACGCGCTGCTGCCGATGCGGGTGCTGCGCAGCCGGGACCGGTCCGGCGCCTACCTGATCAGCCTCTGCGTCGGCACCGCGCTGTTCGGCATGTTCTTCTTCCTGACCCTCTTCGTCCAGAACGTATGGGGATACAGCCCGCTCCGGGCGGGCATCGCGTTCCTGCCGATGGTCGGCATGATCATGGCGGCCTCCGGGGTCGCGTCGCAGCTGGTGGCCCGCATCGGTGCCCGGCCCCTGATGATCACCGGCGCCACGATCATGGCCGGCGGGATGGTCTGGCTGTCCCGGATCACCGAGCACAGCACCTACGTCGGCGGCCTGCTCGGGCCGATGATGCTCACCGCGCTCGGGCTGGGCCTGGTGTTCGTGCCGCTGTCCCTGGTCTCGCTGACCAAGGTGGGCAACGCCGACGCCGGGGTCGCGTCCAGCATGCTCAACGTCGGCCAGCAGGTCGGCGGCTCGATCGGGCTCGCCGTCCTCGGCACCGTCGCGTGGAGCGCGGTGGCGAACAGCTTGCGGTCCCAGGCGGCGGCAGCCGCGAAGGCCGGACACCAGGTGTCCGGCGCCAAGGCGGTCGCGCTGCAGAAGGCGATAACCGACCACGCCCTGGCCACGGGCTTCTCGAAGGGATTCCTGGTCTCGGCCGGGATCGCGGTGCTGGCGCTGGTCATCACGCTGGTCGCGATCCGGGTCACGCGTAAGGACCTAGCCGGCGTGGACCCGATGGCGGCGCCGGTCGGCTGATTCTGGCAGGTGTCCATCGCGGGGGATCCCGTTCGTCGTCCGAGTGGACGAGCCGTAAGGGCGGCTCGAGAGGACTTCCACCGGATGGAGGAGCGATGGTTTACCCACCGTCGTACCAGCTGTACAAGTGCGAGCATGGCCTCACCGCCGCCGAGCAGCGGGCCGCGGACGTACGCGCGGGTGAGGCCGCCGCCGCACTGAGGGACCTGCGGCTCCGCCTCGGGCGCGCCTTCCGCCCGAGGCACCGCGCGTGGCCGGCCCGCAGGGCGGCGGACGCGATGACCGTGCCGGCACCTGTCCCGTCTAGTGTTCGGTAGAGGAGGGGCGAATGCGTTACATGCTGATCCACACGGCCGACCCGGACGTAGCCGCGGAGTGGGACGAAAAGGAGAACTGGGCCTCGTTTTCGTCCTGGGTGCAGGAGACGGTCCGCTCCGGGGTCAACCTGCAGGGGGGCCGCCTGCGGCCGACGGCGGACGCCACCACGATCAAGATCCGGGACGGCGAGCTCGTCATCACCGACGGGCCGTACGCGGAGACCAAGGAGCAGGTGGCCGGCTACGACGTGCTCGAGTGCGCCAGCCTGGACGAGGCGGTGCGGTGGGCCAGCCGGCACCCCCACTCCTGGCTGGGATCGGTCGAGGTGCGCGCCCTGCCCGACAGTGCCCCGGACGCGCCCCTGCCCGAGCCGGGTGAAGGCAAGGTCCGGTACATGATGCTGGTCTGCACCGACCCGGCGGTCGACCCCAGGGAGTTCGCCCGCATCGAACCGGTCGATCCTTGGGTAGATGAGATGAACGGCCGTGGTATTCGCCTGTACGGCAGCGAACTCGAGCCACCCGGCAGCGCCCGCACGGTACGGGTGAGGGACTCCCGCGCCATCGTGACAGACGGCCCGTTCGCCGAGACCAAGGAGCAGATCGCCGGTTTCGATGTGCTTGAGTGCGCCGACCTCGACGAAGCCATCGAGGTCGCGAGCAGGCACCCGATGGCCCGCCTCGGCATGTTGGAGGTGAGGCCGTTCTGGCCGTTCGAGGAGGACTAGCCGGATCCGGTGGCCAGCCCCCGGAACCGGCAGGCGGCGCGGGCGAGGCACCGGCCGCGGCCACCGCGGTCAGCGTCGTGGGGACGGTCGCCGCCGATGCCTTCCGTCAGGAGTGGGGCCGCATCACCGCGGCCTTGATCCACCAGACGGGTGACTGGGACCTGGCCGAGGAATGCACCCAGGACGCATTTACCCAGGCGCTGCGGCGCTGGCCACGCGACGGCGTGCCGAACCGTCCGGGGGCGTGGCTGATGACGGTGGCCCGCAACGGGGCCATCGACCGCCTGCGGCGCAGCAGCACCTACCGGGCCAAGGTGCAGGAGCTGGCCGTGATGGCAACCAGAGACAAGGGAACGGACCACCCGGAGCCAGGCGCTGACGACAGCGGCGTCCCGGACGAACGGCTCCGGCTGATCTTCACCTGCTGCCATCCCGCGCTGGCGATGGAGGCGCGGGTCGCCCTGACGCTCCGCACCCTGACCGGGCTGAGCACCGCCGAGATCGCCCGTGCCTTCCTGGTGCCGGAGGCCACGATGGCCAAGCGGCTCGTCCGGGCCAAGCACAAGATCGCCAACGCGCGCATCCCCTACCGGGTACCGCCGGCCAGCGCCCTGCCGCAACGGGTACCGGGCGTCCTGGCGGTGCTCTACCTGGTATTCAACGAGGGATACACGGCCAGCGCCGGGGACGACCTCATCCGGCGGGACCTGTGCGACCGGGCCGTCGCCCTGGTCCAGGTGCTGGCGGAACTGCTGCCCGAAGAACCCGAAGCCAAGGGACTGCTCGCCCTCATGCTGTTCCACCGCGCGCGGCAGGCGGCGCGGGTAAACGACCGCGGGGACCTGGTGACCCTGCAGGACCAGGACCGCACCCGCTGGGACCAGGCCCAGATAGGCCTCGCCCACCAGCACCTCCAAGAGGCCCTCGCCGGCCAGCGGTCTGGCCAGTACCAGATCCAGGCGGCCATCGCCGGCTGCCACGCCGCCGCCCCGACGGCGCAGGCCACCGACTGGCCGGCGATCGCCCGGCTCTACCAGCACCTGGCGGACATGACCGGCTCGCCAGTCGTCGAACTGAACCGCGCGGTCGCGGTGGCCATGACCGACGGCCCCGCGGCCGGGCTGCCGTTGCTGCAGCGCCTGGAGGACGGCGGCGCCCTGGCCGGTTACTACCTGCTGCCCGCGACCCGGGCTGACTTCCTGCGCCGCCTCGGCCGCACCGAGGAAGCCGCCAGCGCCTACGAGGAGGCGGCGGCCCTCGCCGGCACCGGCCCCGAGCGCCGGTTCCTGAATGCACGGCTGGCCGAAGTCAGATCGCGGCACACCTGAACCCTGGTTTTTCGTAGGTATAGTCGGGGGCTGAGCGGTCTATTTCGAGACTGGCCACGACAGGGGACATGGTGAGCGCGAGACTTGAGGGCAAGACTGCGCTGGTCACTGGGGGCACCAGTAATATCGGCCGAGCCATCGCCTTGGCGTTCGCGGCCGAGGGGGCCCACGTCGTGGTGAGCGGCCGTAGCGCCGAGCGCGGCGCCGAGGTCGTTGACCGGATCCGCGCAGCCGGCGGCCGGGCCGATTTCGTCGCGGCTGACCTGGATGGGTCCCGGCAGGCGTCGAGGGACCTCGCAGCGGAGGCACTGCGCGTTCTCGGCGGCCGCATCGATGTCCTGGTGAACAGCGCCGGCATCTTCCCCCGGACTACCACTGCTACCACTGACGAGGCGACCTTCGACGAGGTTTACGGGGTCAACGTCAAAGCCCCGTATTTCCTGACCGGGGCCATCGCGCCGGTGATGGCCGCCGCGGGCAGCGGCGCGATCATCAACCTGGGCTCGTGGATCGCCCGCCTCGGCATCCCGAGCGCCCTGTACAGCTCCACCAAGGGCGCCGTGGAGACCTTGACCAAAGCGTGGGCCGCGGAGTTCGGACCGGCCGGAGTACGGGTCAACGCCATTTCCCCCGGCGTCATCCGCACCCCCAACGCGGACGGATCTGACCGCGGCGCGCACCCGGCCGAAGTGATGATGCAGGGCACTCCCGCGGGCCGGAGCGGCACCCCCGACGCCGTCGCCCATGCGGCTGTCTATCTGGCCAGTGACGAGGCTGCATTCGTCCATGGCAGCGTGATCGACGTGGATGGCGGCCGCACGGGGGTGGCGGTCGTCGCCGCGTAACGCCAAAGGGGAAACCCGCCTGACCAGGCTAGGACGTGATGCGATGAGGGGTCTGCGGCGATCTGGGCCCGGTTCTGGTGGGAATGTTCCCCCGGACGCGGTCAGGCGCAGGCGGCGACGTCGGCGGATCGTGATCGCGGCGCCCTTCCTGGTTGTGCTGTCGTGGGCGATTGTTTCGTATTCGACCTGGATGCTGCAGCCTACGAGCATGCGGTGGGACGCACGCAGCGCCGAGTGGGTCAGAAACGAGGTACCTTTCGGCAACTGGCTGGTCGACCACGGCGAATCCATCGACTACAGCTTGAACCCGCCGAAGACGGGCGGGCCGCAGCTGAAAAGCCTGCCGACGGTCGGGCTGAGCCCGCCGCGGACCAGTCTCCCCAGCTCACAGGCCGCTGCGTGGCCGCCACCGGTCAAGCCGGTCTTCCCGCACCCGCTGCCCGGTGAAGGGGTCTGGAAGCCGTCCGGCCCGCCGGCTGACGGTGGCCCACCGGTGCTGGTGACGACCTACCGCTCTGAGCTCGACTATCCGCAGACCGTCGCCTACGTCGCCTGGTTCGATCACACGCGCACCGAGATCGGGTACTACCCGGGCCGCTACGAGCCGCCGTCCGCCGCCGTACGCGGGCCGATGATGGTCCCGGACGATCAGCGCTGGCGGCTGCTTGCGGCCTTCAACGGCGGCTTCACCTACACCGACGGCGCCAATGGCTCGGCCGACAACGGCCGCACGAACGAGCCGCTGAAGGACGGCAACGCCACGCTCATCGGCTACCGCGACGGTCGGATCGCGATCGTGAACTGGAGCGGCGGCCCGGATGTGGGGCCGGACGTCGCGTGGGCCCGCCAGAGCCTGGCTCCGATCGTCTGGAACGGGCAACTGAACCCGCAGTTGGACGACAACCCGAACAGCCCGCAGTGGGGTTACACGCTCGGCGGCCTCAGCCGCGTCTGGCGCACCGGCGTCGGCATCGACCGTCGCGGCAACCTCATCTACGTCGCCGCCGACGACCAGACCGTTATCAGCCTGGCGAAGATTCTCCAGCACGTCGGTGCGGTGCGGGCCATGGAGTTCGACATCAACCCTGAATGGCACACCTTGATCACCTACACCCACGGCGCTAACGGCCTGGTCCCGACGGTGGTCGGGCCCAACCCGATGCAGCCGCCCACCCGCTACCTCGTCCCCGACGACCGGGACTTCTTTGCCGTCTACCAACCCCTGCCCGGTCCGGTCACCGTCCCCTTCAAGTAGGGATCACCGTTCCGTGCCCAAGTCCCGTTGGGGACGGGGGAGGAACAGCGTGAATGCAGCAGCGTGATGGGAAGAGCCGTCAGGCTGCTGCATCCATGATGCTGGGGGACGGTCTCGGCGCTCCGGCAGGACCGTGACAGATGTCATCGGCAGCTGGTGGCATCCGGCAATGGTGCCAGTGACCCTGGGTCTACGACATTAGGTATACGCGGAAACCCGCTCACGATGGCACGAGACAGGAAGGCGGACACCAGGTGGACACCATGGCTGGGAATTATCCTCCCGCTGCGATGAGGGCGTCCGATGCCGACCGTGATGCGGTCGTGTCAGACCTAAGCGAGCACTTCCAGGTGGGACGGCTGACGGCGGGGGAGCTCGAAGAGCGAACCGGGCGGGCGCTGGCCGCGCGGACCTGGGGTGAGCTGCGGGAGCTTCTGGTCGATCTTCCCGCCGCCGGGTCCGCACTGCGGGCCCCGGCCGCCACCTCCTCAAGCACCCGGCGGCCGCCGGCCGGGCGCGCGGCACCGCCATTGATCGCCGCGCTGGCCGGCATCGGAATCGCTACCGTCGTGCTGGTCAATGTCGCCCACGGCGGATGGGGTGGGATCTGGCTGCTCTTGCCGTTGCTGCTCATAGCGCGCCGCTTGATCTGCCACCCGGGCGCATCGGTCCCTTCGGACAAGTTAGGGTCGCCGAAGTTATCGACGTAGCTGGACTCCCAGATGATGCTGACAGTGAGGATAGCGAGCTTAAGCGGCTGGCCCGGCTGGCCCGGCCGGCTGATGGATTTCGTCGGCGTTGAGGGTGAAGTAGAACGCCGCGCCTTCGCCTATCTTGCCCTCGGCCCACGCGCGGCCCCCGTGACGTTCCACGATCTCCCGGACGCTGGCCAGGCCGATACCCGTGCCGGGGAACTCGCTGGCCGAATGCAGCCGCTGGAATGGCTTCGAACAGTGTGCTCGTGTTGACGATGTCAAAGCCGATACCGTTGTCGCGCACGTAACAGCAGACGGAGGCATCGCCTGTCGGCGTCGTGCCGAACTCGATGAGCGCATGGTCCCGGCGTGAGGTGAACTCCCAGGCATTCTCGACCAGATTCCGTAGGACCGTGCGGATGAGAGAGGGATCCGCCCGGACGTTGACCAGGCGCTGGATAATGAAGCGGACGTCCCGGCTCGGCTCCTCGCGCTGGAGTTGCCCGGCGATGTCGTCGATCTCGGCGCTGAGGTCGACGGTCTGTAGGTGTATGGTGGCTCGCTTGGCCTGGGCGAGAATCAGCAGGTCCTCGATGAGCATGGACATTTGCTTGCTGGCCGCGGCGATTCGCTCGGCGTAGCCCCGGCCATCCTCGCCGAGAGCGTCTGCGCACTGTTCGAGTAGCAATCCGCTGTAACCAGCTAGTGCCCGCAGGGGGGAGCGCAGATCGTGTGTGACATAGTCGGTGAAGCTCGTCAGGTTCCGGTGGCCAGCTCGATCTCCTCGTTCCGGACGGCCAGTGCGGCAGCCGCGCGGGCCTGCCTCTGCGCGGTAATGTCCCGGGCGATGGAGGCCGCACCGATCGTGGTCCCGTACTCGTCGTTGACCGGAGATACCGACACCGACACCGGGAAGATGGTGCCGTCCTTATGCTGCCTCACGGTCTCGTGGTGCACGATGCGCTCGCCGTTTCTGACCTTAGCCAGGATATCCGCGATCTCGCCGGTCCGGTCTGGAGGGCAGAGCATCGTCATCGGCTGGCCGATCACCTCGTCCGGCGTGTACCCGTATCGGCGTACGGCGCCCTGATTCCAGGTCTTTATTATCCCGTCGAGTGACTTGACCACGATAGCGTCATCCGACGAGCTGATCAGCGCCGCGAATAGTTGGGCAGGAATCCCGCCGTTAGGAGGAAAATGCCTTGAATCGTTGTCTGAGCCATAACTACTTCCCTGGTGTTGGCATCGCCGCTAGCTCCGGGGCTGCGCATACGCTCATGCGGCCACTGTAAGAAAACGTTCCAGGCTATATCTGTCACCGTACACCCAGGGGATCGATTCGCTAAATTTGCGCTGCAAGCGGGGAGACTGGTGACCTGATATAGATTGTCTCGTTATGCGGCTTTGGTTTGCATGTGTAATGGCTCCGCCGTCTACTGGATTCCGGCCTGATTAGCAAGGGCCAGCGGTGAGGCAGATTCGGTGAGCCGCGCCGAGGAACGGAGATCCGGGTCGTCAATCGCCCCGGGCACCGTCCGGTATGGCCCAGACGGCTGGCTAATGCCACATAGGTCGCCCGAACGAGAGAGCCGTTCGGGCCGCTTGTCCGGGACCTTGGTCCTTACCCATGCGCGGGCGGACTGCCTAGAGTTGAGGTGACAGTCAGCCCCGCCCGCATGACCATCCCGGGCCAGCGAACATCAGGAGTTACGGTGACAGATCCAGCGGGCGATCGCGGACCAAGCGGCGAAGTCAAGGCACCGATCGCGGTCTTTCTGCTGGACGACCACGAGATCGTCCGCCGCGGTGTCCGTGACCTGCTGGAGGCCGAGCCGGACATCACCGTGGTCGGCGAGGCGGGCACCGCGTCCTCGGCGCTGGCCCGCATCCCGGCCCTCAAGCCGGACGTGGCCGTGCTGGACGTCCGGCTCCCTGATGGAGACGGGGTATCGGTGTGCCGGGAAATCCGGTCCCGGATGCCTGAGGTCGCGTGCCTCATGCTGACCTCGTTCGGCGACGACGAGGCGCTGTTCGACGCGATCATGGCGGGCGCGGCGGGCTACGTGCTGAAGCAGATCCGCGGTACCGACCTGGTCGGCGCGGTGCGCACGGTGGCCTCCGGCCAGTCGATGCTCGACCCGCGGGCGGCGGGAAAGCTGATGGCCCGGCTGCGGGATCAGTCGGCCAAGCGCGACCCGCTGGCGGCCCTTTCCGCTCAGGAGCGCAAGATCCTGGAGCTGATCGGGGAGGGGATGACCAACCGGCAGATCGGCGAGGCGATGTTCCTGGCCGAGAAGACGGTGAAGAACTACGTGTCTGCGCTGTTCGCCAAGCTGGGCATGGAACGCCGCACTCAGGCCGCCGCCTACGCCGCCCGCGTGTTCGGCGACCAGCACGACGCTGGGAGTGCCGGCGAATAGGGACTTTGTACCCTAGGGCGCGCCGGCTCGCTCCGGGCATCCTTAAATCTATGTACTCCGACGGCCCCGCTGTGCAGCAGCTGACCAGCGATGAATGTCTCCAGCTGATGGCCTCGGTCCCCGTGGGCCGGATCATCTATACCCGGCAGGCGCTGCCGGCGGTGGAGCTGGTCAATTTCGCTCTCGATGGCGGCGACATCATCATCAAGACCGATCACAGCGGCAAGCTGGCCGCCGCGACCCGCAGGGCGGTGGTTGCCTTCGAGGCCGACAGCTTGGACCTCGACCTCCGTGTCGGCTGGAGCGTCACCGCCATCGGCCCGTCGCACGAGGTCACCGATGCCGATGAGATCAGCCGGCTGGCCCGGATCGGCCTCCATTCATGGGTGCCCGGAGAACGGGAGCACTTCATCCGGATTTCCCCCGGGATATTCAACGGCCGACGGCTGTCCGTACCCAGCTCCGAGCACCTTCACCGGACCGGCACGCGCCATTCGAGCCTGGTCCCCGGCGAGGGCGCGTCCGGATCAGCCGGACCGAGCACGAGCTCGCCGCCCAGCTTCTCGGCGCGGCTGGCCAGGTTACGCAGCCCGCTGCGCCTGCCGTCGGCCCGGATGCCGGTCCCGTTGTCGGTGACCTGGATGGTGAGCATCCCGTCCGGACTGAGGTCCACGGTTACGTCAATCCGGGTTGCGGCCGAGTGCCGGGCCGCGTTGGACAGTGCCTCACGCAGCGCCGCGCGTGCCTGTTCGGCCACCTCCGGGTGTATCTGGCCACCTAGGCCCGCCCCCAGCCGCAGGGACGGAGCGAAGCCGAGCGAGGGTGTCATTTCCTCGACCAGGTCGACGATGTCCCCGCGCAGGTCCGGCCGGTCGGCGTTATCCCTGGCCTGCAGCGCGAAGATGGCGCTCCGGATCTCCTTGATGGTCTCGTCCATCGCGTCCACCGCGTTGGTGACCCGGGCCGCCACCTCCGGCCTGGTGATCATCGGCATGGTGCCCTCCAGCGACATGCCGGTGGCGTAGAGCCGCTGGATGACCAGGTCGTGCAGGTCCCGGGCGATCCGGTCCCGGTCCTCGTACAGGGACAGCCGCTCGGCCTCGGCCCGGCTGGCGGCCAGTTCGAGCGCGACGCCGGCCTGGGCAGCGAAGGAGGCTACGACGTCGGCCTGCACCTGGGGGAACGGCACCGCGCTGTGCACGCGCCCGACGGTGAGCACGCCGCGGACGTTGCCCGGCGCACCGAGCGGGAACACGATCGCGGGCCCGATCTGGCTCATCGCGCCACGCGCAGACGGCGCGGCCCGCTCGTCCGCGGCGAAGTCGGTGGACGTCACCGGCTCGCCGGTGGCCAGCACCCGCCCGGATAGGGACTGGCCGATGGGAAGCATCAGGCCGCGGGTGGTGTCCGCGCCGTCACCATCGGCGTAGGCGATCGTCAGCCGTCGCCCGTCCTCGTCGGGCAGGGCGAGCACGGCCAGGTCGGCGCCGGACAGCTCCCGCGCCTGCCGGGTGATGCCGGCCAGTACCTCGGCGGGCTCGGAGCCGGACAGCAGCCGGGTAGTGACCTCGGCGCTGGCCTGGATCCAGCGCTGCTGGCGGCGGGCCGCCTCATACAGCCGGGCGTTCTCCACCGCGACACCCGCCGCGGCGCCCAAAGCGACCAGGACTGCCTCGTCGTCCTCGGTGAACTGCCCGCCGCCACGCTTGCCGGTCAGGTAGAGGTTGCCGAACACCTCATCCCGGACCCGGACCGGGACGCCCAGGAAGCCGCGCATCGGCGGGTGGCCGACCGGGAAACCCGACGACGCGGGGTGCGTGGATATGTCGGCCAGGCGCAGCGGCCGGGGATCGTCGATCAGCAGGCCGAGCAGGCCGCGTCCCTCCGGCCAGTGGTGGATCGCCTCGATCTCCTCCTGGGTCAGGCCCACGGGGATGAACTCGGCGAGACGCCGATCGTCGCCGATCACGCCGAGCGCCCCGTAGGTCGCGTCCACCAAGCCGACCGCGGTTTTGACGAGCCGTGCCAGCGTCGACTCCAGGTCCAGGCCCGAGCCGATCGCGACGACCGCCTCCAGGAGGCCGCGCATCCGGTCCCTGGTGGCCAGCACGGCCTGCAGCCGTCCCTGCAGCTCAGCGAGCAGCTCGTCCAGCTGCAGGTGCGGCAGGAGTTCCGGGCGGCCCGTACCAGGTTCCACCAGCAGACCCCTCCCGCGAAAGACGCATCGTAACCATACCTGGCGCCCGTACCCGCGGCTAGGCTGGGAAGCCACGATCATTGATGCCGAACGGCCGTGGTACGACTGCCCAGCTCACTGGGGCTGAGGCGGGCTGCGCATTATCTGCCG
>Ga0302325_10008831_pt1 | contig 22104 bp, 22 predicted proteins | sample Palsa_T0_2_FD_201948 | JGI IMG/M metagenome (GOLD analysis project Ga0302325, IMG submission 201948) | Peat permafrost microbial communities from Stordalen Mire near Abisko, Sweden - Palsa_T0_2 | ecosystem: Environmental > Terrestrial > Soil > Palsa > Peat permafrost | place: Sweden: Abisko...
TGCCGTTGGAGTTGGTCAGCCCGCGCAGGTACGCCGCCGCGCCCGCCACCTCGCCGACGATCCGCTCGTCCGGGACGGGGATCGCGCCGGACGCCCGCGCCGCCGCCATCGCGTCGTCCGGGGCGGCGCCCGGCGCCTCGCGGTGGTACAGGTTCGGCATCACCGCGTTGAGGCCGCCCGCGGCGAACGCCCGGGTGAACTCCGCGGTCTGGCGGTCGTAGCCGGGCAGGTGATGAAGGACCACGACCCCGCCCACCGGGCCGGCCTGGAGCGTCCGGGCCGAGTAGGCCTCGATCTCATCGCCGCCGTGCCCGGTGATGGTTATGCTCTCGGCCAGTATCGCGTCGTACATCGCCCGTCTCCTCGCCTCGTCGTTGACCGTAGTGAAAGACTTGTGGCATGACCTATGTCGCTGCCGCTGACCGTTATAGCAGGCTTCCCTACCGCCGCTGCGGGCGCAGTGGGATACAACTCCCCGAGGTGTCCCTCGGGCTCTGGCAGAACTTCGGTGACGGCAAGCCGGTCGAGGACCAGCGGGCGATCCTGCGCCGCGCCTTCGACCTGGGCGTCACCCACTTCGATCTCGCGAATAACTACGGACCGCCGTACGGAGCCGCGGAGATCAACTTCGGCCGGATCATGCGGGAGGACCTGCGTCCGTACCGCGACGAGCTGATCATCTCCACCAAGGCCGGCTACGACATGTGGCCCGGGCCCTACGGCGAGTTTGGCTCCCGCAAGTACCTGCTGGCCAGCCTGGACCAGTCACTGGGCCGGATGGGCCTGGACTACGTCGACATCTTCTACTCCCACCGGTTCGACCCGGACACTCCGCTGGAGGAGACGATGGGCGCACTGGATTCCGCGGTCCGGTCGGGTAAGGCGCTGTACGCAGGTATCTCCTCTTATTCAGCCGAACGGACGGTGGAGGCAGCCTCGATACTGCGTCGTCTCGGCACGCCGTTGCTGATCCACCAGCCTTCGTACTCGATGCTGAACCGCTGGATCGAGGGCGGCCTGCTCGACGTGCTTGAACACGAGGGCATCGGCTGTATCGCCTTCTCGCCGCTGGCTCAGGGCGTGCTCACCGGCAAGTACCTCGGCGGGGTGCCGTCCGGCTCGCGGGCCAGCGTGGACGGCTCGCTGTCGACCGACCAGCTCTCCGAGCCGATCCTGGCGCACGTGCGGGCGCTGGCCGGGATCGCCGAGGCCCGCGGCCAGAGCCTGGCCCAGCTCGCCCTGTCGTGGGCGCTGCGCGATCCGCGGGTGACCTCGGTCCTCATCGGCGCCAGCAGCGTGGCGCAGCTGGAGGAAAACCTCGCCGCGGCCGGCCGCAGCGACTTCACCGAGGAGGAACTGGCCGCCATCGACCGCGACGCCGTCGACGCCGGCATCAACATCTGGGCCGCCTCCAGCGCCCACTAACCCGCCCCAGCCCGCTTTGACCGTCATCGGCGGCGCACCCTAGCCGGGCCGGCAGTGGTCACGAACCGGGGTGCCCTTTTTCGCCGAGCTGCTGGCGGGCGCGCTGCGTGGTGCTGGCGCGCAGCTCGGTGTAGGAGGCGGCGAACGCGGACCACCAGCCGTGCGGGTCGGCCGATCCGATCGCTTGCGCGAGCTGGCGTCCTGAGTCGGTGCGCAGCGCGGCCAGTGAGGATTCCCGCCATGCGGCGGCGTCGTATCCCTGGGCCTGGTACTCGATGGCCTGCATCAAGGTCTCGATCTTGTCGGCGTCGTGCGCTGCGCGCGACTCCGGTGTCTGGGTAGCCTCGTATTCGGCGACGAGGTCCTGGATGACCTTGGCCGTGGCGTCGGGCATGGCTGATACCTGGTGGGCTGATACGGCTTCGGGTACGGCCGTGGTGACGTAGGCGCGGCCCACCGAGGGAACGTCGCCGATCCTGGTTTCGTGCGCGTCGTGCAGGAGGCACAGCGCAGCGGTGCGGCCCACGTCGGCCCCCTCCATGGCGGCCAGGGTGATGCCTATGACGCCGACCCGGAAAGAGTGCTCGGCGACGGTCTCGGGCTGAGGGACGCCCAGTAGCAGCCATCCGGCCCTGGGCAGGTGCTTGAGGTGGCCCATCTCGAACAGGAACGTTGCCGTCCCGGCCAGCGGGTGATCCCCCTCGGCCGGTGCGGGCAGGCTCGCCTGGTCGCGGACGTAGACGCCGCTTCCGGTCCGGCTGCGGACGAATCCCTCGTCCCTGAGGGTGCGGATCGCCGTCGCGACCGTCATGCGCGAGACGCCGAAGAACTTGGCCAGTTCGTGGCCGGATGGCAGCTGCGACCCGGGCTCCAGCTCACCGGTCAGGATCGCCGCGCGGATCGAGCCGGCGATCTGGACGTTTGGCTGCCGTTTGTCGGCTGGGTCTATGGGCTGCATGCCCATCATGCTAGCTGCCTAGGCAGTTTGACCAGCAAATTAGACCATATGTTAAGACAGGTCTTGTGATCAGCCTAGAGCGATAGTTAATCTGGCTATGCAGGTAGGTGAGACCGTGTCATGGTCCCGCCCGCGCTAACACCATCAGATGTCCTCCCGGTGACCGGACCCTAGCCAGAACAGGACCCCCGATGTCAGCCGCCGTAACCCCTGGACCAGCGCCGCGAGTAAACCCGCCGAAACACCCCCTGCCCGCAATGACCACGTACGAGCTGCGCGCCTACCGCCGCCAGATCGAGAACGCCCTCGCGTTCTTCGATGCCCAGCACCCCGTACCGCCGGTACGAGATGACCTGCAAGCCAGGCTTGATGACGTGATGGCCGAGCAGGAATCCCGCAAGAAGATCGCCGAGGCCTGACGCGAATGGCAGGGCATCGAGGAACGGTGCTGGTGGGGCTGGTAGGGTGTGGGGCTTTTTGGGGTGGTTAGGCGGAGAGGTAGCGGCCGAACCAGGTGAAGATCTTGTCCCAGCCGTCGACGGCGGCTTCGGGGCGGTAGGCGGTGCGGTTGACGGAGAAGAACGCGTGGCCGGCGCCCTCGTAGCTATGGAACTCATAGGTCTTGCCCTGGTCCTTGAGCTCTTCTTCGAGCTCCTTGACCTGCTCGGGTGAGGGGTGCTGGTCATCGGCGCCGAACAGGCCGAGCAGCGGGCAGGACAGGTCCTTGGTCAGGTGCTTGATGGGGCCGACCTTCAGCGGCATCCCCTCCGGCGGAGTGCCGACCACGAAGGCGCCGTAGCAGTCGACGGCGGCGTCGAGCGGCAGGCTGCAGGCGGCCAGGAAGGATTGCCGGCCGCCCGAGCAGTAGCCGATCACGCCGACCTTGCCGTTGGACGAGGTCAGTCCGCGCAGGTAGGCAGCGGCCCCGGCCACGTCACCGATCAGCCGGTCGTCGGGGACGCCGCCCTTGGCGCGCGCCGCCGCGGCGGCGTCGTCCGGGCTAGCGCCGGGGGCGTCACGGTAGTAGAGGTTCGGCATGAGCGCGTTGTAGCCGTGCACGGCGAACGTCCGCGCGATCTCCTTGGTCGACGCGTCATAGCCAGGCATGTGGTGGATCACTACCACGCTGCCGAACGGTCCGGAGTCCATCGGCCTGGCCAGGTAGGCCTCGATCTCGTCTCCGCCGTGCCCGCGGATCGTGACGGATTCAGCCAGCGTCGCGTCGTACATCAGCTTCCCTTCGTTCCTCATTTCCGGCGCTCAGATCCTACAACCGGGGCCGGGCCTGGGTCGGTCAGGTGGGCAGGCAGACCAGGGTCAGGAAGAAGTTATCTATCTGCCGGACCGCGTCGATGAAGTGCTCGAAGTCGACCGGCTTGGTGACGAACGCATTGGCGTGCAGCGAGTAGCTGCGCAAGATGTCTTCCTCGGCCCGGGAGGTGGTCAGCATGACCACCGGGATGACGAGCAGTTCCGGGTCCTGCTTCAGCTCGGCGAGCACCTCCAGGCCGCTGCGGCGGGGCAGGTTGACGTCGAGCAGGATCAGCCCGGGCCGCGGCGCGTCCTCGAACGGGCCGGTCCGGCGCAGGAACTGCAGAGCCTGGTCGCCGTCGCTGACCACGTGCAGGCGGTTGCGTATCTTGTAGTACTCAAAGGCCTCTTTGGTCATGAGAACGTCGCCCTCGTCGTCCTCCACCAGCAGCACGTCGATCACTTTAGAACCACCGCTATCCGGCATCGGTTTCCTCGTCTTCACGGTCCCCGGACGCTCCCTGAGGTAGGAGAAGCGGCGTCTCGGGGCTTGGGGGGCCTAGCACATTCGGACGGTCGGGGTCCAGCGTCTCAGGGCGTCCTGTTTCAGGGCGCTCGGGGCTCAGGGTCTCGGGGGGCATCGGCAGGGTAAACAGAAAGCGCGCACCGTCGGTGTAGGTCGTGTCGAGCCAGATCCTGCCGCCAAAGTACTCGATGATCTTCCTGGTCATGGCCAAGCCGATGCCGGTGCCCGGGTAGGCGGTCCGTTCGTGCAGGCGCTGGAAAATGACGAAGACCCGGTCGGCGTAGTCCGGCTCGATCCCGATGCCGTTGTCGGTGAACGAGAACAGCCAGAAGTCCCCGTCCCGGCTGACCGTGATCACGACCCGCGGCGGATTCGTGCCGCGGAACTTCAGCGCGTTGCTGAGCAGGTTCTGGAACACCGCGGTGAGCAACGGCAGCTCGCCCAGGACCAGCGGCAGGTGCCCGGTCTCGATGGTGGCGCCCGAATCTTCCATCGGCGCGGCCAGGTTGGTCCTGGCCTGAGCCAGCGCGGCGTCGCTTGAGACCAGGGCCGGCTCCCGGGCGGACCGGCCGACCCGGCTGTAGGAGAGCAGGTCGTTGATCAGCGCCTGCATCCGCTTGGCCCCGTCGACCGCGAACTCGATGTACTGATCAGCCCGGGCGTCGAGTTGCCCGGCGTAGCGGCGCTGCAGCAGCTGAGTGAAGCTCGCGACCTTCCTGAGCGGCTCCTGCAGGTCGTGCGACGCGATATAGGCGAACTGCTCGAGCTCGGAGTTCGAGCGCTGGAGTTCCTCGGAGTGAGCCTGCAGGACATCATTGGCGGCCTGGGTCGCGGACAGCTCCTGCAGGATGCGCTGGCGCATGGTGTTCACATCCGCGGCCAGGTTGGTCACCTCCCGCGGGCCGCGCAGGCTGACGTCGTGCCCGAAATCGCCGCCGGCCACCTGGCGCGCCTGGGCGGCCAGCTGGTGCAGCGGCCTGATCGCGGTCGCCCGCAGGCCGAGCGCGAGGAGGACCACGATGACCGCCAGGCCGATCGCGATCGCGACGAAAACGATATCCAGAACGTCAGAGGCATCATTCAGGGCTGCGATCGCGTGGTTCCTGGCGGTCTCGATCGTCGTCTCCAGCACGGCGATCTTGACCCGTACGGCGTCGAAATCCGCCTTCCCGGCCGTGATGTCGGGACTGATCACCGGTTTGCCGCTGCGGCGGACCTGACTGATGGCCGGTTCCGCGTAGTGGATGCGCCAGTAATGCGCTTGGTTTTTCACGCTGGTCAGATCGGCCCGGGTAGCGGTGGGCAGCTGGCCGTACTCGCCCTCCAGGCTGCTGATCGCGGATTTCTCTGCCGCCGTGCCCTGGGTGTACGGGGCCAGAAAGCTCTGGTTGGCGCTGAGCGCGTAACCGCGGACGCCGGTCTCCTGGTTGAGCATCGCGATGTCGAGCTGCTGAGCCTGAAGGACCGCGGGATCGAAGGTGTTCAGCACCCGGGCACGATCATGATGCAAGGTGAGCAACGCGATCCCGCCGGCCGACACGGCGGTCACCGAGAAAAGGAGCAGGACCACGACCGCAACCCCTACGATCCGGCTCAGCGGCCAGCGTTTCGCCGCTGTCGAGCGGCGCGCGGGGTCTGAGCCCGCATGTTGCGGACCCGCATGTTCCGCGGCCGCGGGGTCCGGGGCCGCGGGGTCGGGCGGAGCGCTCATCGGCCGTCCGGGGACGAAAAGCTGAGCGCGAGGATGGCCAGGTCGTCGTCGAGGTCTTTCCCGTTCAGCTGGCGGACGCGGTCGATGAGCTGGTCAAGCAGCTGATCGTCGGTCGGCGCGTGCCCGTCCGCGTTCCCGGGGAACGGCCCTTGCCGCTGGATGTTCCTGATCAGGTCCATCAGGCGTTCGCTGCCCAGCCGCTCGGAGCCCCGGCCGATGCGGCCCTCGATCAGCCCGTCGGTGTACAGCAGGATCGACCAGCTGTCCTCCAGCCGAACATGGGTACCCGGCCAGTCCCGGACATCGCTGAGCCCCAGCGGCGGAGAAGACAGGGTTGGCAGCTCGCGGACACCGTCGCGGGTCAGCAGCAGGGGCGGCAGGTGACCGGCCATGCGGACCCAGCCGACGTTCCGCTCCGGGGCCACCGACACCATGCACATCGTGGCGAACATGGTGTCATCCTGCCGCTCATGCCCGAGCAGCTGGCTGAGGGTGAAAAGGATCTCATCGGCAGGCCGGCCGGCCAGCACCAGCGCGCGCCAGGCCACGCGCAGGCAGACGCCGAGCGCGGCTTCGGCCGGCCCGCGGCCGCAGACATCGCCGATGAGGGCGTGCACCCAGCCGTCCGCCACCTCGACCACATCATAGAAATCCCCGCCGAGCAGCATGTGCTGGCCGCCGGCCAGGCAGCGCGCCGCCACCCTCAGCCGCGAGTCGCCAAGCAGCGGCGACGGCAGCAGGCCCCGCTCGAGCCTGGCGTTCTCCTGGGCGTGGATCTGCGCCGCCTGGAGGTCCCGCTGAGCTTCCTCCGCGCGCCGCCGCTCCATCGCGTAACGGATGACCCGGTGCAGCATGTGCCCGGCGACCTCGCCCTTGACCAGGTAGTCCTGCGCACCGGCCCGGACCGCCAGCTCCCCCAGGTGCTCGTTGGTGTCCCCGGTCAGGACGACCACGGCGGCCTCCGGCTCGACCTCGAGCAATTGCCGCAGTCCGTTCAGGCCCTGTGAATCCGGCAGCCCCAGATCAAGGAGCACGCAGGCCGCTCCCGCCAGCATGGTCTTGGCCTGGTTGAGGGAGTGTGCCCGCCGCACCACGACCGGGGCGTCCACCTCAAGCAGGAGCTCCTCGACCAGCAGGGCGTCGCCATCGTCGTCCTCGACGAGCAGAACCTGGTCATGGCTGATCGACGAGGCCGCAGCCTCAAGCTCAGCACTACTAGTCATCACGACCTACATATGTGTAGCCGCCGCAGGGGCGTCGGATAGCCACGATTGTGGGGATACCATCATGCACGTCCCGTTGCACAACGGGGACACTTCCCGGCCACGGATCGGACAGGCCTCGCTCGACATTACGAAATGGCCTAGATCGCCTGCGGGAAAGTGAACACGCGATCTGGGTCATAGGTGCCCTTGACCTGGGTGAGCCGACTGAAGTTAGCACCGTAGTAGGCCTGCTGCCAGTTGGTCAGGGCGGGGTCGATGTAGTTCTGGTAGGCCTGGCCGCTCGCGTACGGACGCATCGACTGCCAGAACGACTGCTGCCACGCGTGCTGGCGCGCCACCCCGGCGGACGCCGAACCTACCGGCCAGGTGGTCGTGTACTGAGCCTGAAACAGCGCGTCGCGGTGCACGAACGCGGTCGCACCCGGTGCGATGCGGTTGACCGCGCCGCCGAGCGCGTCGAAAGCTATCCCGCCGGCCCCGCCTGACGCGCCGCTCACCCGCTGCAGGCTCTCCACGCCGGACAACAAGGTGCCGATCCCCTGGCTGCTCAGCGGCTTGGTGAAGAAGTCCGACTTCGCGTATTCCGAGGCCCGCGACAGCTGGCCGGCCGGATTCTGGGTGGGCAGGTGGCACTCGTTCACCGTCAGGCTCGCGCAGCCCGCCTCGACCAGCATCGCGTGCAGCCAGGAGGGGCTCACCTCCAGGAAAGGTGACGACGGATCCGACCCCGCGGCGGCATACAGCTTCTCAAGCAGCGCGGACGCGGCGCTCGCGCTGCCCAGGTAGGTGCCGCCCACCTGGATCGACGGGATCGACCCGCCCGGCGCCGCAGCCAGGTGCAGGTTCGACCAGAGCTGGTCCGGGGCGTGCGGAGCCCACGACTGCCAGGCCGAGATCACCCGGGCGGCCTGGGACCAGGGCCAGGACAGGAAGAACAGGACGATCTCGCTCGCGGGGTGGGTAGCGAACGTGAACGAGGTAACCACGCCGAAGTTGCCGCCACCGCCGCCGCGGCAGGCCCAGAACAGGTCGGGGTTGCTGCTCGCGCTGCACGTGCGGAGGAGACCGTCGGCGGTGACGATCTGCAGGGAGGTCACGTTGTCGCTGGTCAGGCCGTAAGCGCGGGATACCACGCCGACGCCACCGCCCAGGGTGAGCCCGGCGATGCCGACCGTCGGGCAGGACCCGCCCGGCACCACGCGGCCGTGGGCCGACAGCCCGTTGTAGAAGTCGATCAAGCGCGTGCCGGCCCCGACGGTCGCGGTGCTGCCGCTGACGTTCACCCCGGCCATCCGCGTTACGTCGATAATCAGGCCGCTGCCCGACGACCAGCCCGCGTAGCTGTGCCCCCCGGACCTGGCCGCGACCGGCACACCGTACTTGCGCACGAACGCCAGGCAGGTCGATACGTCATGAGGATTACTGCAGTAGGCGATCCCGGCCGGGTGCAGTGAGTCGAAGCGCGGGTCGAACTGCCGTTTGGCGACGGTATAGGCGGCCTCGCCCGGTCGCACCAGGGTCCCAGATAGGTCGTGGCTCAGGGCCGTCCAGTCCGCGGACGAGGGGGGAGGAGAGGACGAGGCACCGGCCGTCTGGACTGCGCTGCCCGCCTGCGAGCCGGCCGGGCTCGCGGTCCGGCTCGCGATTCCGCTCGCGGCGCTCGATCCGCTGCTCCGGCTGCACGAGGCGAGCAGCCCGGCGCCTCCGGCCGCCGCGGCGAACCGCAGGAACGCACGGCGTCCAGGCGGCCGGCTCGGTGGCGGACAGGGCCTGGTCCAGCGATCCTGGGCGTCCTCGCCTTCGCTTCCGGCTTGGGCCATCGCGGTCAGCCTTCCCTTCGCTGCACTCCGTGCTTCTTAGCGAGCTTCCCAGTGGGAGCGCCAGCAGTAAAGACGCCGCCCGGCGGCAAAAAGTTGGTCCCGGCCGGCCGTTGGCCCAGGCCGGGCTCGCGGAGTTAACGCGATATTTACTTGCTTGCTGGAGCAAGCAGAAATATAGTTGAGATACTCAACCGTTGAGTAACTCAGGTAATAGTTGAAGCCTCAGGAACAATCGGACGGAGGTGAGCACACATGGAAGCGCAGCCAGGCACGGCGACGGCCCTGGACGCAGAGCCGGTACCGCACGCGGAACCGCTGACTGACGACCAGCTGAATAAGCAGATCAGTGACGTGTTCACCGATCTCATCAAGCACGCTCACGACCTCGGGCAGAAGATCGCAACCGAAAACGGGCTGACCGGCAGCGACGCCATGGCCCTGTTCAAGCTCGAGACTCCGATGACGATGAAGGAACTCGGCCTGCGGATGGGCTGCGATCCCTCCTTCGTCACCACGATCGCGGACGCGCTCGAGAAGCACGGGCTGGCCCGGCGGGAACCTTCCGTCAAGGACCGGCGCAGCAAGAACATCGTGCTCACGCCGGAAGGCGTGAGCGTCAGGGAACGGGTCTGCGACGAGCTCATGGCGCAGGCGCCCTGGTGCACCACGCTGGACACGAGCGAGCGCCGCTGCCTGCTCGGGCTGATGCGCAAGATGCTCAGATCCCGCTGCGGGAGGTGATGGCGTCACATTCGCGACGGCTACCTCGTCATATGCGATGAGAGCAAGGCCAAACCACCGTCATAACTGCGGATGACGGTCACACGGGGAAGGAAGAGACCGACGGTGAACTCCTACCACGGCCCGTTCGGCCTCTAAAGATCTTAAAAACGGAATCACGGCGCGTGACCTTGCTGGTCACGGCGTTTGTTTAGTACGCCCTCAATCTAGGGAGATTGTCTTGTCCGCCACACCACCAGACATCGGCCAGCCGACCCGGGGGGTCAGCACCGCGGCGACGTCTGACGCCGCCGGGACCGGGGCTACCGGGGCTCCGTCGCGGCGGCTCGGCCTGGCCCTGGCCGTCATCGCGACGGCCCAGCTGATGGTCGTGCTCGACGCGACTATCGTGAACGTCGCCCTGCCGCACATCCAGACCGCGCTGCATTTCTCCGGCACCAACCTGGAGTGGGTCGTCAACGCGTACGCGCTGGCGTTCGGCGGGCTGCTGCTGCTCGGCGGACGGTCCGGCGACCTACTGGGGCGCCGCCGGATCTTCATCGCCGGCATCCTGCTGTTCTCGCTGGCCTCGCTGCTCGGCGGATTTGCCACCGACCAGGCGTGGCTCCTCACCGCCCGGGTGGTGCAGGGCATCGGCGGCGCGTTCGCCGCGCCCACGGCCCTGTCGCTGATCGCGGTCACGTTCCCCGAAGGCAAGCAGCGCAACCGCGCGATGGGCGTGTACGCCGCGATGAGCGTCTCCGGCGCGGCGGTCGGCCTGATCGCGGGCGGGCTGCTCGTCCAGTACGCCGACTGGCGCTGGGTGCTGTTCGTGAACGTGCCGATCGGCCTGGTCGTCGCGGCCCTCGCGACCCGCGTACTGCCGGAATCAGCCAGGCGGCGCGGAAACTTCGACCTGCCGGGCGCCATCACGGGAAGCCTTGGCCTCGGGCTCCTCGTCTACGGGCTGTCCAACGCCGCCACCAGCCAGAACGGCGTGTCGCACTGGGGTGACACCAAGGTGATCGTGTCGCTGGTGGCCTCTGTGGTGCTATTGGTGGCGTTCGGGATCATCGAGGCACGGAGCAAGCACGCGCTGGTGCCGATGCGGGTACTGCGCAGCCGCGACCGTACTGGCGCGTACCTGATCAGCTTGTGCGTGGGGACCGCGCTGTTCGGGATGTTCTTCTTCCTGACCGTGTTTGTGCAGGAGGTGTGGGGGTACAGCCCGCTGCGGACCGGTATCGCCTACCTGCCGATGGTCGTCACGATCATGGTGGCGTCCGGGATCGCCAGCCAGCTGGTGGCCCGGATCGGAGCCCGGCCGCTGATGCTGGCGGGCAGCGTGATCTCGACCGGGGGGCTGTTCTGGCTGTCCCGGCTGAACGAGCAGAGCCACTACGTCTCCGGGCTGATGGGGCCGATGATGGTCACCGCGCTCGGGATGGGGCTGATCTTCGTGCCGCTGTCGCTGGTCGCGCTGGCCAAGGTGGCCGACACCGACGCGGGCGTGGCCTCCTCGCTGCTGAACACCGGCCAGCAGGTCGGCGGCTCGATCGGGCTGGCGATCCTGGGCACGGTGGCGTGGAGCGCGGTCTCGAACAGCATCCGGTCCCAGACCGCCGCGGCCGCCGCCGCCGCCCGGCATGCCTCAGCGCACCTGTCCGCGACCCAGCAGGCCGCCGCGGTCAAAGCGGTCACCGACCACGCCATCTCGGTCGGCTTCGCCAAGGGATATGAAGTCTCGGCCGGGATCGCGCTGCTCGGGCTGATCATCACGATCATCACGATCCGGGTCAAGCGTTCGGACCTGGCCGGCATCAACCCGATGGCGGCGCCGGTCGACTGAGGTTCCTGGCTGGGTTCTGTGCTTCGGGCCCCGCGACGCCGGCGCTTGCTGGCGGCGCGGGGCCTTTGGCATACGATCGTTTTGTCGCCTAGCCGGGAGGTCGCTCGAGATGGCTCACGGGCTCTTTTACGTCTACACCGATCCGGGGACCGTGCCCGAGGCAGAGTTTCACGACTGGTACGACCATGACCACGGCCCGCGCCGGCTGTCCGTGCCCGGTTTTCTCGGGGCATACCGGTACGGCGCGCTAGACGACGCCAAGCCGCCATGGCTCGTCCTGTACGACCTGGACAGTCCCGACGCCCTGGACAGCCCGGAGTACAAGGCGCTCGGAGCGACCCCGAGCGAGCGGGATAAGAGCGTCGGGCCGGGCCTGGCTACTCTGGACCGCCGGATCTACACCCAGCTCAGCTCGGATGGTGTGGCTCCCGACGAGCCCGCCCCGGTGCTGCTTGCGGTGGCGCTCTCCGTGCCCGCGGGCGACGAGGATGACCTGCAGGCCTGGTACACCGACGAGCACATCCCGATGCTGCTCGAGGTGCCCGGGTGGCTGCACATCAGGAGGTTCCGCCTGGTTCGCGGGATGGACGGGCCGGCGCCTGAGTTCCTGTCCGTGCATGAGCTGGCGGGGCCGGAGGTGCTGGAAGAACCCGGCTACCGGGCGGCGATCAGCACGCCGTGGCGCGACCGGATCGTGGCATCGGCGCTGGGGCGGGAACGGCGGGTGTTCGGGTTCCGGAATTCGCTTGCGGCTGGGTGACGCTCGGCGCTGCCTGGCGCTTGGGGTGCGTGCGGGCTTAGTTGCGTGCGGGCCTAGGCTCGTGTGCGTGGCTTCTCTTAACGATTCCGAGGTCCGGGACTTCCTTCAGCAGGGAACGCGAACCGGAAAGCTGAGCTACCTGGCGGCCAGCGGACGCCCGCTGGTCGCGCCCATCTGGTTCATCGTCGAAGACGACAGCATCATTTTCAACACGGGCAAGGACACCGCCAAGGGCCGCTCGCTGGCCCGCGATCCGCGGGTCAGCCTGTGCGTAGACCTAGAGGAGCCGCCGTACGCGTTCGTCCAGGTCCAGGGCGAGGCCGAGCTGTCGGAGGACCCGGCGGAGCTGCTCCGGACCGCCACCGCGATCGGGGCGCGGTACATGGGACACGATCGCGCGGCAGAATACGGCAAGCGCAACGCGGTGCCCGGCGAGCTGATCGTGCGGCTGCGGCCGGCCAAGGTGATCGCGGTCTTCGACGTGTCGGGATGACGGCTACCCGGCTTCTGATCAGGGCCGCGGGCACGTGGCGCGGCCAAGGCAAACCAATCACATCAGCACCGGTCACCTCATAGGTCGCTTCGGTGGACGCGAACTGTGCGGTGCGCGCGCCATTGGTTCCATCCGGCAGGATCCTTAATCTTAGGGAACGAGCCCGTAAAGGGCGCCTTCCCTTACGGGAGGTGGAAATATGCCGGACTTGCCCTTGCGAGGGGTCTTCCTCAGCTACAGGCGCGAGGACGCTGCACCCTACGCACGTATGCTCAAGACCGACTTGAGCGAGCGCATCTCCGATACACGCGTCTTCATGGATCTGGACTCGATTGAGGCAGGCGTGGACTTCGCGGAGGTCATCCGGGACGCGATTGAGTCGTCTGCGGTCTTGGTGGCCTTGATCGGGCGCCAGTGGGCGGTGCTCTCCGATAAAGAGGGGCGCCGAAGGCTTGACGACCCCGATGACTATGTGCGACTCGAGATCCACACAGCGCTGGAGCGCAATATTAAGGTGATTCCGGTCCTGGTCGATGGCGCCAGGCCGCTTCGGCAGGAGCAACTGCCCGCCGAACTCCACAAGCTCGGGCGGCTCAATGCTCTGGAGCTGAGCAACGACCGGTACCAATACGATAGGGATCGGCTCGTTACCCTCATCCAGAGGGTGCTGGCCGGGGAGTCCAGTCGCGGCACCGGTCACCAGCCGCCATCCTCAGATACCGACGCCTCTATCGTCGCTCGCCGTGGCCGCCAGCAGCCGGACGGGATTCCTCATGACGAAGCGGCTCAAGAGCACGTTGAACCTGTCCGAAGCGACCGAATCCAAGCCACGCGAGTCTTGGCCGAAGCGGAACGCATCGCCTACTCAATCACCGATGAGGCCTCAAGGGCCGCGGCGCTCGCCGCCGTCGCGAAGGCGCTGAAAGCCACTGACCCCGACCGCGCCGTCCGGCTGACCGCCGACGCCGAAGACATCGCGCAATCCATCACCGACCAAAGCCCGGCCGTGACCGTGGTGCTGGCGGACCTCGCGGTGTCATTGGCCGCCATCGATACCGTCCCGGACCGCGCGGAACGCGTCGCCCGCTCGATCATCGATCTACCTGTGAGGGCATCGGCGCTAGCCAATCTTGCGGTGTCATGTGCAGCCACCGACCCAGACGACGCCGCCCGGCTGACCGCCGACGCGGAAGACATCGCCCAGGGCCTCCCCGACGAATTCCAGAAGGCCTGGACGCTGGCCGATGTGGCACGGGTCCTGGCCGCCGCCGACCCCGAACGCGCCGACTGGCTCATCGCCGACGCAGAACGCATCGCCCGGTCGATCACCGACGAAGGATCGAAGGTCAGGACGCTGGCCGAGGTGGCACGGGCCCTGGCCGCCGCCGACCCCGAACGCGCCGACTGGCTCATCGCCGACGCAGAACAGATCGCCCAGTCCATAACCTACGAACCCTGGAAGGCCAGCGCGCTGGCCCACGTGGCAAGCGCCTTGGCCGCCGCCGACCCCGAACCCGCTGCCCGGCTCATCGCCGACGCAGAACAGATCGCCCAGTCCATAACCGACGAATTCTCGCAGGGTACGGCACTGGCCGACATCGCGAAGGCAATGGGCGACGTCGCACGGGCACTGGCAGCCGCCGACCCGAACCGCGTCACCCAGTTGATCGCCGATGCGGAACGCATCGCGCGGTCCATCGTCGACCAAATCTGGAAGGCCGTGGCGTTGGCCGACCTCGCAAGGGCACTGGCAGCAACCGCTCCAGGCCGAGCGGAGCGCATCGCCCAGTCGATCGCCGACGAGGATATGAAGGCATCGGCACTGTGCGACATCGCGGCGGCGCTAGCCGCCGCCGACTCCCGCCGAGCCGAATACATCGCCAGATCGATTACCGACAAGCTGCCGAGGGTAAAGGCACTGGCGGCAATCGCGGAAGCCTAGAGTCATTCATGATGGCGCTACTGACAGGGATATTGCCGGCCGCCAGGCCGGGGAAGCATGCCATTTAGAGCGCGGCTCAGGTCAGCGGCGCTGAGGTTTGCCTGATGACGAGCCGCGGTGGGAGGACGGTCTCGGTAGCTATGCCGTCCTCGTGCTCGGTGCGGGTGAGCGCGAGGTCGAGCGCCTTGCCCGCCAGGGCCGGTGCGTCCTGGGCGATGGTGGTAAGCGCGACCGTGGCCAGGTTCGCGATGTGGCTGTTGTCGTAGCCCACCAGCGACAGCTGATCGGGTATGCGCACGCCGCGGGCGCGGACGGCGGCCATCAGGCCCGCGGCGCAGTCGCCCGGGCCTTGCACCGGGCGGGGTATACCGGCGTCGTGGGCATGGAAGCATTCGCTTCCGGCGACAGCGACGTCGCACTCCAGCGCTTCCGCCAAGCCTTTTCCGATTCCTGACTCCGACCTCGCGCGGGCCGGCTTAAGCCAGGAATGGGTTGCGGACCTGAACGCCCTCGTATTGCTGGCCGGGGTTGAGGTCCTCTGAGTGCAGAACCTGGCAGCCGAGTTCCTTCGCGCTACGGAGGATCATCGCGTCCCAGAACGACGCGCCGGTTCGCTGATGGATGCCGATGGCCCCGAGGACGTCGCCAGCGGCGGGAGCGTGCATGTGCCAGTGAGCCAGATCATCGATGATCTGCGCGGCGGCCGGTACGTCGAGCGGCTTGGGGATCTTCCGCGTCGTGGTGACGAAGAACTCCTGCAGTACCTGAACGCTCAGGCAGCCCTCCCGCGTCTCCCACAGATCCCCGACCAGGGCGCGTGCGCGGATGTGCTTATCCCCCGCTGTCACGTCGTGGGCGTAGACGAGGACGTTCGTATCGACGAACTGGCGGTTACCGCTCATGCAGGTCGTCCCTGGACCAGGTAACGCTACCGCCCGTGCCTAGATCCGTGCCCTCGCGCAGCAAGGCCAGGCTGCGCTCTCGGGCAGCGTCATACCCCGACTCGCGCTCGACGGTTTCCCGGAGCACGCGGGCGAGAAGCTGCGACACCGAGGTGCCGCGTCGCGCGGCCAGTATCCGCGCCTCCCGCAAGTCCTCCTCGGGCAAAGACAAGGTGATGTTCTGATTAGCCATCGCGACTACCTCACAAATTATCGTGCTCCACGTAAAACAGTGTAGCACGCAAGATGGTGGATAGGATCACGGATTTTATATGTCCGGGCAGCTCGGGTGGTGCCTCGGCTAGATATCTTCCCGTGGTTACCTCGGCCTCTTCCGACTAGACGACATATGTCCGTTAGATGATATGTTGGGTTTGTGGGTGATGAAGCTGCTGGTCAGGGCGCTGGCCGGGCACGGACGATGACCGGTAACACCGATCCGCGCGCGGTCCGGACCCGGCAGAAGCTGGTGGATGCGTTTCACGAGACGATCCGGGACTGCGACCTGGACGGCATGTCGGTCAGTTCCCTGGCCCGGGCCGCGGGCGTGAACCGCACATCGTTCTACGAGCATTTCGCCTCGCCCGAAGACCTGGCCATCCATGCGCTCAGCGACCTGTTCGACGTCGTCCGCAACGCCGACATCGTCATGCGGTCGGAGCACAGCGTGCCCGCGGCCGAGGCTAGCCGGCGGGCGCTGCGGGAGATCGTTGGCTTCGTCCACGAGCGCCGGGAGACCTACGTGCGGCTGCTCGGCCCGGGCACGGCGCCGCGGCTGGTGAGCGCGGTCTCGGCGGCCTTTACCGAGCGGACGGTGCAGGCGCTGGAACGGATGGACGCCCGGCCGCCTGGCGCGGACCCGCGGGTGACGGCGCAGTTCCTCTCGGGCGGGGTGCTGGGCGTGATCGGCGCCTGGCTGGCCGGCCGGCCCGCGCAGTGGTCGCCGGACCAGCTTGTCGAGGCGCTGGTGCTGTGCCTGCCCGGATGGCTCAACACCGACTGAACGCAGGCGGCGGGCACCGCCCGCCGGGCCGTAACGACAACGGAAAGGAACGACCGTCATGGGTCAGCTCGAAGGCAAAGTCGCCTTTATCACCGGAGCCGCCCGCGGCCAGGGACGCAGCCACGCGCTGACCCTTGCCCGCGAGGGCGCCGACATCATCGCCGTCGACATCTGCGCGCAGGCCGATACCGTGCCGTACCCGATGGCCACGCCGGACGACCTGGCCCAGACGGTCAAGCAGGTCGAGGCGCTGGACCGCCGCATCATCGCCACGCAGGCCGACATCCGTGACCTGGCCGCGCTGACCGCCGCGGTCGAGGCGGGCGTGGCCGAGCTTGGCCGGCTGGACATCGTGCTGGCGAACGCGGGTATCTCGGCCCCGGCCCCCACGCTGGAGATGGATGAGGCGGTGTGGGACGAGATGATCGAGACCAATCTCACCGGCCAGTGGAAGACCATCCGGGCCGCGGTCCCGCACATCATCAACGGCGGCCGCGGCGGCTCCGTGGTCATCACCAGCTCGCTGGCCGCGATCTACGCCAACGAGAACACCGCGCACTACTCGGCGGCCAAGGCCGGGCTGATCATGCTCATGAAGGTACTGGCCAAGGAGCTGGCCCCGCACAGCATCAGGGTCAACACCATCCACCCGACCACGGTGGCCACCGACATGATCCTGAACGAGCCGACCTACCGGCTGTTCCGCCCGGATCTGGCCCACCCGACCCGGGAAGACTTCGAAGAGGCCGCTCGCACTCTTAACAAGCTCCCGGTCGCGGCGCTGGAGCCGGCTGACATCTCCAACGCGATCCTCTACCTGGTCAGCGACGCCGGCCGGTACGTCACGGGGATCACGCACGTCGTCGACGCCGGCGGCCAGCTCTGACCGGACGGCGGGCTGGCGCTGCGGGCCGTCTTGCTCCGATGCTTGAATAGAGCGGTGCAGAAGACAACTCGTGTGGTCGTGATCGCGCCGAATCTAGGCCCGGATCTGGGCTGGCTGACAGACGTCGATCCACGGCTCGAGGTGCTGGACGGAAACGAGCTAGCTCGGGACCTCGATAGCGGAAAGCCCCTGCTGGAAGATGCGGAGGTCATCCTTCTCGGCTACCCGGTTCCGCACGGGATCGTCGAGCGGGCACCGCACCTCCGCTGGGTCCAGCACACCCAGGCCGGCGTCTCCAACCTGCGCGGCACCGATCTTTGGGACTCGCAGGTAATACTCACCTCAAGCCGCGGCGCCGTGGCGGCGACGGGGATCGCCGAGTACGTCATAGCCGGCGCCTCTTTCTTTGCGCGCGGTCTCGGTGAGGCGACGCGGCAGAAGGCGGCCGGCGAGTTCTCCCGCGGCGGCTACGCGCTGCGCGCCCTGACGGGCGCGACCATCGGCGTCGTCGGCCTCGGCGGGATCGGCGCGGAGGTCGCGCGCCTCGCCCGCGCGGCGGGAATGCAGGTGGTCGCGACGCGGCGTTCGGTGGCATCGCCGAAACGGGACGCCGAAGGCGTCGACCTGCTGCTGCCAGCTGACCAGGTGGCCGAGCTGGCGGCGGCCAGCGATTTCGTCGCTGTCTGCGTAATGCTGACCCCGGCAACGGAGAAGATGATCGGCGCCGAGGTGTTCGCCGCGATGAAGCCGCACGCCGTGCTGATCAACGTCGCGCGCGGAGAAGTCATCGACGAGGACGCGCTCATCGCAGCGCTCCAGACCGGCCGCATCGCCGGCGCGGTACTCGACGTCTACGCAGGCGAGCTGGCCGGCCGGCCGCCGCGGCGTGAGCTCGTGGAGTTCCCGCAGGTCGTGCTGACACCGCACATCTCGGGCCTGGGCGATCCGAGCGGCGATGAACCCGTCAAACGGCTGTTCGCCGAGAACCTCCGGCGGTACCTCGAAGGGCAGCCCCTGCTGAACCTCGTCGACCGTTCCCGCGGGTACTGATCTCCGGCGTGCCATGATCGTGGCCAGTTCTGGGCAAATAGCGCCCGAAACTGGCCAGGATCATACGACTCTCGACCCGATTGACAGCTATTTGCTGCGGGCGGGGTGCTCGTCGAAGAAGCGGATCAGCTCGGCGCTGGCGTCTGGCCCGCGGGGGTCGGTGTAGGAGCCGTGCGCCACGCCGCCGGACCAGGTGTGCCCGGCCTGGTGGATGATCCAGCGTTCGGCCAGGGCCACGCCCGCGGGGTCCTGGTAGCGGGTCAGGGTGTAGGCATGCCCGCCGGGCACCTGCCCTGTGGTCACCACGGCAGGCGGGGTGCCCGGGCGGCCGTCCGGGGTGGCCGCGGCCAGAACGTCGCCGATGAGGCCGGAGGCGTTCGCGGGAGCCACCGTGGTATCCCGGTCACCATGGAAGACGATCAGCGGTACCGGCCGGCCCATGGACCCGGCCGGGCGTGACGAGCCCTGCTTCATCGCCGCGAACGCGGAGGCCATATCGCCGGCGGCGGCATAAGGCACCCCGGAGTGCACGCCGACCGCGGCGTAGAGATCGGGATAGACCGCGGCCATCACCGCGGCCATCGCTCCCCCGGCGGAAAACCCGGCCACGTACACCCGGGCGGGATCTGCCCCGTAGCGTTCGATGACCTGGCGGGTGATCCCGGCGATCAGCGACGGCTCGCCGTCATCGCGGTGCTGATGACCAGGAACAAACCAGTTCCAGTACTTGCCCGGATTCGCCGAGGATGGCTGCTCGGGATAGGCGACCAGGAATCCCTGCCGCTCGGCGAGGTCGTTCATGCCGGTGGCGGCGGCGAAGGTCGCCGCGTCTTGGGTGCCGCCGTGCAACATCACGACCAGGGGCACGGGGTCGCCGGTGTGGCCGGAGGGGACGTAGAGCCGGTAGGCCCGGGTGCCGGCGGCACTGGCGTAGGAGAAGGCCTCAAACCGGCCAGCTGACCGGTCCACGGTCGGCCGGTCCACGACCGGCCGGTCCACGACCGGGGCCGCAGGCCGGTATGGCCGGCGCAGATCCTGGGCGTCTCGGCCAGGGAGAGTGCGGCGGCGGGTCAGCCAGCCGGGAAGAGCGCGCCTAAGTTTGGTGCCCTGGCCGGCGCTCAGCGCTGGCGGGGGACCATCGGGGTAGCGGCCAGGCGTGCTGCCGGTCTCCTCCCCGGCGGATGGCGCGTCCGGCATCCGCCAGGGTACCGCCGGGCTGGCCAGTGTCTGCTGGATCAGCGCGGTGGCCTCGGCGAGACGGCCTTCGCGGGTTAGGCGGGTGGCCTCGGTCATCGCCTTCATCTGGGAGGCGTCCATGGGGGTGTCCCTTCGTGGTTTCGTGATAGCACAGCCTTGTGCGCTGAGGGGGTCGGCCGTTCGGCCGTTGTGATTACGGTTACGGAGGCTCAGGCGGTGCGAGGTGCCAGCGCGGCCTTCACTGCTGTGGGGGCGCGGAAGGCGCCGAGTACCTCTACTGAGGCAATAGTGGCCAGGGCCAGCTGGGGGGAGACATCGTCGGCGATGCTCGCCAGTCCGAGTACCCGGATGTGGATCATCTGCCCGGCGTCGCGGAGCTCCTCCAGGTCGCGACGGGTGTAGTAAGAGCTGCCCAGGGTGAGGGTGCGCCGGGCCGCTGTCTGGTCGAGGGTCTCGCTCCGGGTGGCGAGCTGATTACGGATGGCCGTGCGAATGAAATCGGTGCGGTTCGCGTAGAAGCCTTCCTGGACCAGGAGATCGATCTGCCCAAGATCCACCAGCCCCAGGTTGATAGTGATCTTCTCGGTCTTTTCGATCTCACCCTTGGCCATCCGGTCACCATCTCCCTACCATCTCCTTGGATGGTATCAGGTCAGCAAGATGGCCGCCACCGCGAACCGGATTACCGGTCAGGACATGCTGTGCTGCGGCTGGTCAGCAGCTAAGGACGGGTTCGGGTAGATGGCGTGGTCCGCTGCGCGTCCAGTACCGCCGAGGTCAGGGCCGCGGTCGCGGCCGCGGTGAACGGCTGCCCGGGCAGCGCCGGGATGGCCGTACCGGGCGGTCGGGCCTCGGTGATGGCCGACGCCAGCTCGTCTAGATAATGCCGCAATTCCGCGGCCTGCGCGGGCTCAGGCCGCGGCCGGTAACCCGGCCACGACAAGGCCAGGCGCGCGAGCTCCTCGATTCCGGCCGAGACCGGCCACGCGGTGTCCGTGCTCCAAGACGCCAGGCCAGTGTCGGCCGCCGCATCGGCGTCTATGGCGCGGAGCACGGCCAGGGCCCCCTGCAGGGCCCGGCGCCGGTCAGCGAGCAACCGCGGGTCCGGCTGCTGGGCCCAGGCCTGCGCCAGTACCCGGCTCGTCGCCTGCAGCGTCAGTGCCTGCGCACTCGGCAGCCGGCGCAGCGTCGCCCCCGGCCACAGCAGCCGCCGGAGCACCAGGGCCAGGGCCGCTCCGATCACGGTGTCTAGCAGGCGGGAGCCGATGGTGGTCGTAATCGCCTCCTGCGCCGGGGCGGCGACGTGGAACAGGAGCAGGGCCAGGACGGTGATACCGGTGACGGCCACCCCGTAGTTGGTGGCGATCGCCAGCTCGACCAGCGCCTGGAAGATGGCAACCGCGATCACGACCAGCCAGATCGGCGGGTGCCAGCCGAGGACGGCGAACGCCAGGCCCACTCCGATGACCGTCCCGGTGAGACGATGGACCACCCGTCGCCGGGTGATCATCAGGTTGCTGGCCTGCAGCACCGCGGCTGCGGTGAGGCCTATCCAGTAGGCGTGTCCCAGGCCCAGCGCCCGGCCGGTCGCCACCCCGAGCCCAACCGCTATCCCGATCCGGGCGGCCGACGGCAGGACGACCGAATGCCTGCGCAGGGCCGCCGCGATTTGCGCCACGATGGCGGGCCGCCCGCCTAGAGCGTCTCTCTCGGTGAGGACGGGCTCATGACCACTGAGATCCGCGTGCGCGTCCTCGATCGCCTGCAGGAGCGGGACCGCGGCGGGCAGAGTCGCGGCGGGCAGAGTCGCGGCGGGCGGGACCGCAGTGGGCGGTGTGCCGGGGCTGCGGAGCGGCTTAGCGGGGTCACAGAGGGGCGTAGCGGGGATCTGACCGCCCGTCACCGCGGGGATCAGGGCGCGGACGGCGATACCCCAGTCCGGGCGCAGCCGCCCCGGTGCCTCCACTTCGAGGTGCAGGGCAGCTTCTAGGAGCGCCTCGGCTGCGATCACGGCCCGCGCCAGCGGATTTCCGGGTGGCACGTCGCCCTGGGCTACGGTCGTGCGGGCTCTCCGCACGCTCTCGACGGCCGTATGACGAGCCGCGGGTGCCTGGTCCGTTCCGACGGTGTCTAGGAGCCCGGCGACGGCGGCGAGCGCGGCGACTACGGCCCGCCGTTCAGGAAGACGGCGGCGGCTTCGGCTGAGTGCTGGAGACATCGTCACCAGCCACGCGAATGCGGCCCCGGCGGCGGCCAGCCCGGCGCGCTGAGCGGCCCCGGCCAGCCCGGCAGGAACGGCGGTCGCCGCGAGCAGGGCCATGATCAGCATCAGTTCTCGCGGTGGCG
>Ga0302325_10008834_pt1 | contig 22101 bp, 17 predicted proteins | sample Palsa_T0_2_FD_201948 | JGI IMG/M metagenome (GOLD analysis project Ga0302325, IMG submission 201948) | Peat permafrost microbial communities from Stordalen Mire near Abisko, Sweden - Palsa_T0_2 | ecosystem: Environmental > Terrestrial > Soil > Palsa > Peat permafrost | place: Sweden: Abisko...
CACAGGCGGCGATCTGGGAGTTTTGGATGAAGCGAACGCTCGTGCCGCTGGACATGGTCTGGCTGGATGACGCCGGCAACATCACGACACTGAAGTCCAACGTACCGGCTTCGGATCTCGACACACCCGACGCGCGGGTCGCCCGCAGACGCGGGTTCGGGCGCTTCGTCATCGAGCTTTCGGCCGGCGAGGCTGTGCGCCAACACCTGAAAATTGGCAGCAATCTGCGCTTGCCGCCGTTACAAGCCTCCGAGTAGATGCCGATAACCACGATGTGATCCCCACCACGACGCCCGCTTCGGGTAACGAAGCGGCGGCCGTTTCTAAAGGCCTAGGCGACCGTCTGTACTCGAGCGACGGGCAGCGCCTTGCGCCGCTCGAGCGCATCACACGCCTCGTCGCGACCACGCTGGCGACGCCGCTCGCGCTCGTCACGCTCTTGGACGGCGGCTGCCCGCGGACGATCGCGAGCTTCGGTCCATATCCGGGCGAGGCGCTACGTCCCGACGCTTTCGATGAGCAGCTGCTTTGCGATTCGGGGCTGCTCGTCGTCGAGGATGCGGCGGCCGACGAGCGTTTCCGCGACGAGGCGCTGGTCGTCGGCGAGCGCGGCATCCGTTTCTACGCGGGTGCGCCGCTCGTTGCGAGCAACGGGGCGAAGCTCGGCTGTATCAGCGCGCTCGATTTCGGGCCGCGTGCGATCGCCGCCGAGCAATCGACACTCTTGCGGGAGATGGCAGCGCTCGTCGTTTCGCACCTCGAGCTTCGTTCGGAGCTGGACGAGGCGGCATCCGCAAACGAGATGTTGACCGCGGCCATCGACGCGTCGCCGGCTGCGATTTATACCTTGACGCCCGATTGCATCGTGACGAATTGGAATGAGGCGGCGCAACGTCTGTTCGGTTGGAGTGCAGCTGAACTGGTGGGACGGCGCGTTGCGCACATCCCGCCGGGATACGACGGCGAAGCGCACGCCACGTCGATGCGGGCCATCTACGGACGCGAATTCGTCAACGGGTTCGTCACGCGTCGCCGCCGTAAAGACGGGTCGCTGTTCGACTGCCGCATCTCGTGCGGTCCGATTCTGGACGCGGCCGGGGCGCCGAACGGTGCCGCCTACGTCGCCGAGGACGTTACCGATGCGCTTCGCTGGCAGCAGGTCGAACAGCTGCGTTTCGACCTGATCGAACTGGTCGCGACCGGCGCCACCACCCAAGCCGTCTTCGACCGCTTGATCGAAACTTGGCAAATGATCGTGCCGGGGACGGTTGGTGCGATCTATCGCATTCGCGAAAACCGCGTTTTCCGGGCAGCCGGCGGCGATCAGCTTCCCGCCGTCTTCGCCGGTATTTTCGACGGCACGCGCCACGGCGCCGCCGATGCCGCGCTCAACAACGTGCCTTTCGGCGCCGAGACGACGATCGTAGCCGATGTCGAGATCGATCAACGTTGGGCTGCTCACCGCGAACTTGCCCTCGCAAGCGGAATACGTTCGTGCTGGTCGACCCCGATTTGCGATTCGCAGGGAAGATTGCTCGGGTTCGTTGCGCTCTATACGGGTGACGTCCGCGAACCCGTGCAGTTCGAGTTGCAGTGCCTCACGCGCGGGGCGCAGATCGCCAAGATGTCGATCGAGAGCAACGAGGCGCGCGAAAAGCTCGAAGACATGGCCCTGCGCGACGGGCTGACGGAGCTTCCGAACCGGACCCTTTTCGACGATCGTCTGCAGCATGTGATCGCGACCGCGAAGCGCACCGGCGCGCGGTTTGCACTCGGCTTGCTCGATCTGAGCCGTTTCAAGGAAATCAACGACGAGCTGGGGCACGCGGCCGGCGACCGGCTTCTCAAGGAAGTCGCAAGCCGCTTGCAGCGGGTCGTGCGCCCGCAGGATACGATCGCCCGTATGGGCGGCGACGAGTTTCTCTTCTTGATCACCGACATCGAGGATCGCGACGCGGCGCAACGCGTTGCCGAGCGGTTCCTCGGCGCGCTCGAGCCGAGCTTTGCGCCCGAAGGGCGCGAGGTGGCCGTGCGCGCTAGCCTCGGGCTCAGCGTTTTTCCCGACGACGCGACCGAGCCGACCCAGTTACTGCGTTTAGCTGACGCTGCGATGTACATCGCAAAAAGCAGCGGCCGCAGCATCGGCTTTCACACGTCCCCAGGCAACGGCTCGCCCGAGGACCTCGAAGGCGAGCTGATGCGCGCACTCGAGAACCGCGAGTTCGAGCTGCACTACCATTCGATGTTTTCGCTCGCGACCGGGCAGCCGACGATGGCCGAGGCGCTGCTGCGTTGGAATCATCCTCGCCTGGGCTGCCTTGCCCCCGACCGTTTCATGACGCTCGCGGAACAAGCGGGTTTGATGCTGCCGATCGGCGAGTGGGTGCTCGCTGAGTCGTGCCGCTTCGCGCGCCGCTGGGCGCTCGCCGGCGGGCCCGGGACCGTTTCGGTCAACATCTCGCCGCGCCAATTCGAAGAACGTGCCTTCGTGGCGAGTGTCGCAGCGGCGCTCGAGTCGAGCGGCCTCGAGCCCAAGCGTCTATGGCTCGAGATCACCGAAGACCTGATCCATCGCTCGCCCGAGAATGCGGCGACGACGCTGGCGGATTTGCACCGGCTCGGCGTGCGCTGTTCGATCGACGACTTCGGGCGCGGTTACTCGAGCCTCAACTACCTCAAACGCTTTCCGGTGAACGGGCTGAAGATCGATCGCTCGTTCGTGGCGGAGATCGGCCGGAAGGACGCCGCTCCAGGCGACGAGGCGATCGTCGGCGCGATCCTCGCCGTGGGCCGCGCGCTGCGCCTTTCGGTCGTCGCCGAAGGCATCGAATCGCAGGCTCAGCGCGACTTCTTGCGCGCCCGCGGCTGCGAGTTCGGGCAAGGCTATCTCTTCGGGCGCCCGCTGCCGGAGCGCGAGCTGCTCGGATAGCGGCGGCCGGCACCCGCCCCGGGCGATGGAACCTTTTGGGCGCGGAGGGCGTTATGGAGCCTGGACGTGCCTGAACTTCCCGAAGTTGAAACGATCGCTCGCGGCCTCGCGGGCGCGGTTACCGGGAAGACGATCGCTTCGGCGACGGTGCTGCTCCCCAAGGTGGTTTCCCCTGAGCCCAAGCGGTTCGTGCGGAAGATCGCCGGTGAGCGCGTCGACGCGGTGGGCAGGCGCGGCAAATTCGTGGTCCTTTCGCTCGCCTCGGGCAGGCAACTCGCAGTTCATCTCCGGATGACCGGGCGGCTGATCGTCCAGGCTGCGGAGGCCACGATCCCGGAGCCATATACGAACGTGCTTCTTCGTTTCGAGGACGGCACGCGGCTCTGCTTTGCCGACGTCCGTCAGTTCGGCAGGATGCGCCTGTCAGAACCTGAAGATTCGTGGGCTGCCGAGCTCGGAGTCGAGCCGCTTTCGGACGAGTTTTCGTTCGAACGCTTCTCGAGTCTGCTGAACGGGCGGACGACGCCGATAAAGTCGTTTCTGCTCGATCAGCGCCGCATTGCGGGCATCGGCAACATCTACGCCTGCGAGGCGCTCTGGGACGCGCGGATTCGTCCGACTCGTCCCGCCGGATCGCTCTCGAGGCAAGCCCGTCGTCGCCTCCATCAATCGATTCAAGACGTGCTCCGGCTTGCGATCGAGATGCGCGGCACAAGCGTCGACGACTACGTCGACGCCGAGGGCCTTCGAGGCGGCTTTCAAAACCAGCTCAGCGTTTACGGCCGCGACGGCGAAAATTGCCTTCGCTGCGGAAAACCAATCGTCCGAACCGTTCTGGCACAACGCGGCACCTGGTGGTGCCGAGCTTGCCAAAAGTCTTAAATTACTCCAATCTTATATTCGCCCCGTAAGGGGAACTGCGCATCGCGCGGGAGTGTGACCGGACGCTTAGATCCGGCGCACGCGTAAAGGGGACACCAATTACCACTACCGACATCGCTCCGCCGCAGGCGGAAGAACTTGAAGACCAGCTCGCGCTCGAACAGCGCATGTACGAGGAGAGCCTCAAGGTTCTCGACGAGGGCCAAGTCCTCACCGGCGTCATCGTCGCCAAATACCAGGATGAATTGCTCGTCGACATCGGAGGCAAATCCGAAGGCTTTTTGAGTTTCCGCGAGCTCTCGCTCGCGATCGAGCCGAAGGAACTCAAAGTCGGCGACACGCTCGAAGTGATGATCCATCGCATCGATGAGGAGGGCACGCTCTTCCTCAGCGAGCGGCGGGCCCGAGCGCTGAAGACCTGGGAAAAGGTGATCGCGGCGCACGACAACGACGAAGTGATCGAAGCGACCGTGACCCAAGTCGTCAAGGGTGGCGTGCTCGTCGACCTTGGCATGCGCGGCTTCGTACCCGCTTCGCAGATCCGCCGCCAGCCGGTCGGCAATCTCGAAGAGCTCGTCGGCAAACATCTGCGGCTCAAAGTGATCGATCTCGACCACAAGCGCCATCGCGTCGTGCTTTCGCAGCGCCTGGTCCTCGAGGAAGAGCTCAACGCCAAGAAGTCCGAGTTGCTCGGCACGCTCGCGGTCGGACAGATTCGCGAAGGCGTCGTCGTGCGGCTGGCGGAGTTCGGGGCGTTCGTCGACCTCGGCGGCATCGACGGCCTGATCCACAACAGCGAACTCTCGTATGCGCGGATCAAGCACCCTTCGGAAATCGTCAAGATCGGCGACATCGTCCAAGTCGAAGTGATGAAGTTCGACCCGGATGCCAAGAAAGTCTCGCTGTCGCTCAAGCACGCGCTGCCCGATCCATGGGTCGAGCACGCGGACAAGCTGGTCGAAGGCCAGCGCTTGATCGCGCAGGTCGTGAAGGTCACGCCGAACTACCTGCTTGTCGAAATCATCCCGGGCGTGCTCGCGATGGTTCCGAAGGGTGAATTCGATCCGGCCCTGCAGTACAGCCCCGGCCAAGAAGTCGAGGTCACCCTGCTCACGATCAACCACTCGACGCGCCGCATCACGGGCTCCATTCAGCACGTGGCCGACGTACCGCTCGAGGAACTGGCTGAACTCGGCGTCGACGGCGAGGTCGGCACGATCGCCGACGCTCTCGAACCGACCGCCCTCAGCTAGCGCGCCACAAAGTAGAAAGAAAAAAGGCCGGTCACGCGACCGGCCTTTTTTCTTTGCGCGTTGAAGCGGCCCGGGGTGCGACTGCGCGTGGGGTTGACCGGCGGGATCGGTTCGGGCAAGTCAGAGGTCGCGAAAGCGTTCGCCGCGCTCGGCGCGCTGATCGTCGATGCCGACGCGCTCGCGCGTGAAGCCGTTGCGCCCGGAACGGCGGGCTTCGCCAAGATTGCGCGACGCTGGCCGCAAGTCGCGCAGCCCGACGGTACACTCGACCGCGCGGCACTGGCCGCGATCGTGTTCCACAGCGGCGCGGAGCGCGACGAGCTCAACGCGATCGTCCATCCGGAGGTTCGGCGCCTCGGCGCCGAACGGGAAGCGCTGGCGAGCCCCGGTCAGATCGTCGTGCACGACGTCCCGCTCCTGTTCGAGGGCGGCTTCTACCGCCGTTGCGACGCGAACGTCTTGGTCGTGGCGGACCGCGAGACGCGTACCGGGCGCATCATCGCGCGTAGCGGCCTCACCCCCGACGAAGTCGAGCGGCGCATGGCCGTGCAGATCGATCCGGAGCGGGCGCGCGAGCTGGCCGACTACGTCATCGACAACGACGGTACGATTGCGGCGCTCGAAGCCGCCGTTCATGAGGTCCACCACGACTTGCTGGAACGTCATGCCACGGTCTCGCGAGCGCGCGACTAAGAAACCCTACTTACGGACGACCAAGCGCACCGACCCGTCGGCGGTACCCGCGGGAACGTTCAGTCCGTTTCGGATCGTTGCGCTCGGCGCGGACGCACTGGTAAACGGCGGCCGGTAAAGCAGAGCATTGCGTCCGTTTGCAACGTAGAGATTGTCGGCTGAATCGAACGCAACGTCCATAGGAGCCGACAGGCCATTTGCGATCGCTACGCTCTCGGACGATCCGTTGCCGAACGGCGGTTCGTAGATCTTGACCGTCGCGACATTGCCGAAGCCCGGAACTTCCTCGCCGAAGTTGGAGACGTAGAGGTCACCACACGAATCCAGTGCGAGGCCGGTCGGGTCGTAGACGCCGCTCGTAATCGTGACGCTTGGAGCCGAGGCACGGCTAAAAGGCGGATGAAAAATCACGACGCTCGTGTCGCCCGGCGCATCGCTTGCCACATAGAGGTTCCCACGCGCGTCGATAGCCACGCCCTGCGCATGGTCCAATCCCTTTGTGATCTTTACGCTCGGCAGCGACGAGTTACCGAACGGAGGATGATAGATAGCGACGTAGCTGTTGTCGCCGATGCGGTTGAGGACGTAGAGATTCCCAGCCGAATCGAAGGCAGCCCCGCTAACGTTGTGCACCACATTCTTGATCGAGATGCTCGGCGTCGACGCGCCCTTGAGCGGCGCGTCGAAGACCGACACCGTATCGTCGTCGTCGAAGACGAAGAGATCTCCGGAGGAATCGAGCGCAGCCTCGGCAAGGCCGCCTCTCCGGCGTGAGATCGTCACTCCCGCCGAGGACGACGTACGAAGCGGTGACTCGAAGGCCTCGATCGTTCGCCCGTCATCGTTCTTATTTATCACATACAAGACTTTCGCTGAGGCCGCACCCGGCCGCCGGCCGAGGCGCCGCAAGCAACTCGAGCCGCGGTTGACCGCACGGGATACCGCGCGAACCGTCGGATCGAGAAATGCGATGCCGTGCGGGCCGTTCAACCCGGTTGTAATCCGCACACGGGGTGACGACGCGCCGCTAAAGGGCGGACGATAGATCGCGATGATTCCCTTGCCGGTGAGCACGTCGCCGCCGTTTGCCACATACAGATTGCCCTTCGGATCGATTGCTAGGGCATTCGGCCGTTCGATACCGCGCGCGATCGTGACGCTGGGCAACGACCTTGCCCGCAGCGGTGGGTGATAGATCGACACGTTGCCATTCCCGCCGTTGCCGTCAAGTTGCGCGACATAGAGATTTCCGGCCGCATCGAGCGCGACGCCGACCGGAATATGCATGCCTTTTCTGATGACGACGCCCGGCGACGACAAACGGCTGAACGGCGGGTGGTAGATAGCCACGTTGCCGTCGTTGCTGTTCGCGACGTAGAGATTGCCCCGAGCATCGAGCACCGCTCCGAGCGGTTCGGCAATTCCGTTACTGATCGCGGCGTTCGGCAACGACGTATTGGTGAAGGGCGGCCGGTAAATCGTCACCGAGTCGCTGCCGCTATTTGCGATGTAGAGATTTCCGCGCGAATCGAACGCTCCGCTCTCGGGAAGACTTCCATTCTGCTCGTACGGAAGCGTTGCAAAGGGCACGGGCGAACTATCGAGCGGACGATGGTAGATCGCCTCGGTCCGGCTGTTGTTTTTCATGACAAACAAGTTGCCCGAAGCATCGAATGCTAAGCCGTGCGGTCCATCGACGGAGATCGTTCCACTCGGCGCCGACGAGTCGCTGAACGGCGGATCGTAAATTGCAACCGTATTGCCGTCGGCGTTTGAAACATAGAGCTGGAAACCGTCGACAGCCGGCGGCGGCGGGACCTTGGGCGTGGTCGAGCAGGCGGTAAGCGACAGCAAGATGCAGAGGAAGAGCGCGCCGCTACGAACGGCGCGGGCCATCGTCTCATTCATTGCTTAGCGGCCGCCGCGTAAGGCGCGGCCGGGACGAGCTCGGGTCGTTTCGCCGTGTCGCACCACGGCTTGGCCGTTGACCCAGACCGAATCGATGCCGAGCGGATAAGAGTATGGCTGTTCGTAGGTTGCGGTGTCGACGATGCGTTCGGCGTCGAAGAGCACGAGGTCGGCGAAGGCGCCGATCTCGATGCGCCCGCGGCCCGCCAGCCCGAACTGGTCGGCCGGCAACGACGTCATACGGCGAATCGCCTCGCCGATCTCGAGCGTGCGGCGTCCGCGCACGTAGCGCCCGAACACACGCGGAAAGCAGCCGAAGGTTCGCGGGTGGGGTACGCCTTGGGCAGTCGGTCCAACCAGAGCGCGCGCTGACGCATCGCTGCCGATCGACACAAAGTCTGCCGACAGAACCGCCGCTACGTCGTCTTCATTCATGGCGAAGAAGATCGCACCGACTTGCAGTTCCTCCTCCAGCAAAAGCCGCAACGCCGCACGCGCGGGCGAGAGGCGCCACAGCGAGGCAATGTCGTCGAGGCGCATGCCGGCAAGGCTCGCATTCCGTTCGCTCGCAACCGTCGAAATTTGAATGTCGTGCCACTCACCTTCCCGCTCGAACTGGAGACGAAGCGCAAGTGCCGCAGCCGTTTGCGGGTCGCGCAGTCTTGCGAGCGTCTCTTCGCGGCCGCCGTCCATGATGGCGTCGGGCAGAATCGTGTCGAGATCCGTCCACATCGCGACGTACGGATAGACGTCCGCGTATGCGACGAGACCCTGGCTACGTGCTTTCGCGATCGCGCCGAGCGAACGATGAACTTTACCCCAGTTCTTCTTTCCGGCGGACTTGTGATGTGAGAACTGCACGGCCACATCGGCCGCACGTGCAACCTCGAGCGCTTCGTCGACGGCCGCCAGCAGTTCGTCACTTTCACTACGGAGGTGGGAAACGTAGCGCGGCATACCGGCGTCGCGCGCTGCACTCGCGCACGCGATCAATTCCGAGCGATCGGCATAGCGCGACGGCACATAGATGAGCCCGCTCGACACGCCGAGCGCGCCTTGCTCTACCGTTTCGCGCACGAGTGCGGCTTGCATGCGCAGTTCATCGTCGTCAAGCGGCCCCGCACGATCGCCCCGGATACAACGCCGTACCGTTCCCAGGCCTACCAGCGTAGCCACGTTGAGTGCGACGCCCGCGTTTTCGACGAGCGCGAAGAACTCAGCTAAATCCCACCAAGCCAATTCTAATCCCACCGCACGCGCATCCTCTGCCTTTCGCTGCGCGGCGAGACCGCGCAGCGGCGCAACCGACGTACCGCAATTCCCTGCGATTTCAGTCGTCACACCCTGGCGAATCTTTCCTTCACAGCGGCCGTCGGCGAGCCACAGCTCATCTGAATGGGAATGGACGTCGATGAATCCAGGCGCGAGCGTGAGTCCCCGGCCGTCGACGCGCTCGAGCGCCTCTCTTTCTGAGAGATCGCCGATGAGGACGACGCGGTCGGCCACGAGGGCAACGTCGGTTTCGAATGGCGCAAGGTCGATGCCATTAAAAATTGTGGCCCTTTCGATGATCAGTGAGATCATGCGAGTTTAAGGCCGGTTGTCGTGGGTACGAGTCAGTTGTACTACGTGCATCATATTTCGCCGTAGCGCGAGAGGGTTTCTCACATGGCAGACCAGTCCTCGAAGGCTCCTCCGAAAGACAAAGTGGGCGGCGAAATGTCCGTCCGCGAGGCCGGCAAAAAAGGTGGCGACACGGTCCGCGAGCGGTACGGCTCTGGATTCTATGAGACGATCGGCCGTAAGGGCGGACAGGCTACGCGCGAGCGTCACGGTGCCACATTTTATGAGACGATCGGCCAAAAAGGCGGGCGCGTCGTCAAAGACAAGTATGGCTCGGACTTCTACGAAGAAATCGGCCACAAAGGTGGTCAGAAGGTGAAACGCCTGATCGCGGAAGCCAAGAAGAATTTGGCTGAAGCGAACGGCACGGCCACCAAAGAAAAGACGTAACGCCTACCAGCGGATTTGCCCCTTGACGGCTCGCAGCTGCACGTCACCCTTCTTTACGTCGAACGTGAGGCTGCCGACCGAAAGCGGGTAGCGCGATCCCGAGTAGATGAGCACGTGGTGTGCAAGGGTGAGTTGCTGCAGACCGTCGTTCCAAATTGCTGAGGTCGTGTCGAACGAGCGTCGCGGGCCGCTCGCCATCTCGGCGTGAAGCGGCCCCGTCGCCGTGAAGTCGCGCGTGATCGTGTTCGCGGTAAGCTCGGCCGCACGGATGTGCAGGTACGGCTTCCCTCCCTTGAAGATCGTGCCGTTGGTGACGTTGTAGAGATCGAGAACCGTTTGGTCGGCGTTGCCGACGATGCGCTCGTACTCTGCCGTCCAGGATTTGGTTGTGATGCGGTGCCCGGTCATGACCCCATGATGAAAGATGATGTCGGTCGTGGCCGGTGGCGGCGGCAGTTCGTTTTGACCGGCGCGGTAGACGCCGAAGATCAAGAGGGCGATGAGCGCAAGCGCACTAAAGCCGAGCAGCGGCTTCAGGTCCATCGGCGACGTCCGAGGCCCAGCGCGATCACGTAGAGAGCGGCGAGTCCGGCCGCCACCGCACCCGGACCGAGCGCGTCGTACACGGTATCCTGCGGCGGGCCGATCTGCGACTCAACGATCGTGCGTTCGTCGAGCGAACTGCGGCGCGTGTAGCGCCCGTCGGGCGCAATGACGCCGCTGATGCCGGTCGATGCGGCGCGCACCACCCAGCGTCCCGTTTCGAGCGCGCGCATTTGAGCGATCTGCGCGTGCTGATAGGGTCCTGCGGTCGTGCCGAACCAGGCATCGTCGGTTGCGATCAGCAGAGCTTCGGCGCCGTCCCGCACGTCGCCGACGGCGAGGCCGCTGAAAGCCGATTCCCAGCAGATGATCGGACCGAAGCGCACGCCGCCCGCGCTCACGATGCCGGAACTCGTGCCCTCGTGAAAATCCGACGCCTCGCGCGTCCACGGTATCCACGAAAAAAGCGGCTTGAAGGGAAGATGCTCGGCGAACGGCACGAGAGCCCGCTTGCGGTAGATTGAGTCGAGCCCGCCGTCGGGGCGGAAGAAATAGAGGACGTTGTAATCTGCACCGTTCTCGTAGGTGAGCGAGCCAACGACCAGTTCGCTATGCGTGCGGCGGGCCAGACGCGCGAACTGCGCCTGCAGTGCGGGCGAGTGATTTAGCTCGGTCCCGATGACCGTTTCCGGCCAGACGATGAGTGCGGGGTGCGTGGCCGCGGCGAGCAGCGTCAACGACGGGTAGATCGAGAGCGCCTCGTTGAATGCCGCCGGCGTGAACTTGACGCGTTGCGGAATGTTGCCTTGCACCGCCGCGACGCGATACGCCGCGGAGGCAAGGGAGCGCGCGGGCCAAAACGCCCACGCGAGCGCGACGCAGAGCATCACTCCGAGCAGCGCGGCGCCGGCGTCGACGCCGCTGCCGCGCACCGCGCGCATTGCAATCGCATACGCGGCGTAAGCGCCCAAGACGCAAAGCAAGAACGTGATACCGTACGTTCCGGCAAAGGCAGCGACCGGCGCAAGCGGTGAGGCAACCTGCGTGTAGCCGAGGCTTGCGAACGGCACGCTGATCGGTCCGAGTCCCTCGCTACGAAACCATTCCGCGAAGGCGAAGATCGCGGCCGCTCCCAGCGGCACGAAGGCGCGCGCGACTCGGTGACGGCTGGTGAGCGAGCGCGCCAAAATCGCAACGAGTACGCCCGGCAAGGCAAAGCCGAAGAACGCGTCGCCGATGGCCGGTCCGAGCGTCATCACGAAGCCGAATGGTGCGATCAGGGCGCCGGCGGTTTCGCCGAACCACGAGTAAGCGATTGAGAAAAAGACCGTCCCGGCGAGCCAACCGAGCCAGAAGGCGCGCTTCGGTGAAATCCCAAACCAGGCCCAAAAGAGACCTGCAGCGCCGATCGGCGCCAGGATCGCAGCGTTCGTCTTTGGGAACGCGAGGGCCATTAGCACGGCGCCGAGCGTGGCTGTGGCGAACGGGATCATCGAGGTTTCCATGCTCCGTCGCGCCGCAGCCATCCCGTTTGCCGTCGCCCTAGCCTTCGCCGGATGCGGCCACCAAGTCACGCCTTCACCCACGACGACGGACCTCTCGGGTGATCTCGTCATCGATTTCGAGACCTCCGGTTCGCTCGATTTCCAGAACGTCACGTATCTGATTGCCGTCGACACGTGCGGCAACGGCGTGCCTTATCCGCAAGCCGAGTTGACCGGTTTTCAGAGTTACTCGTACGGATTTTTCGTCGGCGGACAATTCGGCGCCGCGCTGCCGAAGTTGTTCCAGTATTACCTGAACCCAAACGGAAGCGGGCAGTTCATCAGCGTTCAGGTGCTGAGCTTGAACCCCTCGACGACGCAATTCGTGCCGAACCTCGGCAACCAGCCGAACGAGTTTCAACTCACCTTCCCGCGTTCGGACTTCGAAAATCCGCTGGCCGTTCCGCAGCCCTGCCCAAACACGGCGGGCCTCGCTACGGCCTCTCCGAGCGCGACTCCCTCGGCCGGCGCCTCGCCCGCTCCGACCGCGACTCCGGTCGGCCAAGCGACGACCTGGATCTTCAACTTCATCACGGTACAAAACAATCAACCTGTCGATTCGCTCGGGATAGGTGGCGCAAACGACACCTCGTTCCAGGGCGTCTCCGTTGATACGACGACGAACAATTCACAGCAGATTGTCCGCGCCGCGGGCAGCCAGATGCCGAGCAATCCCTCGGCTGCGATCATCGGCGGCGAGATCCAAAACTTCCCCTAGCCTTAGAAGGTGAGGCCCTGCGGGATGATTTGGCTCGTGTTGCCGCCGCCTAGGCCAAAACCGCTGCCTTGGCCCGGGAAGGCCAGGATGATGATATTGAAATTAAACGACTTGAGGTCTTGGTTGTAGGCGAACTGTAGATTGTAGCAATTGTCGATGATCCGGTTGAGGAAGATGTTCTTGTCCTCGAGCCGCTCGTGATTCTTCCAATCGACGTTGGTCGTAAGCTCGAGCGTCGTGTCCCTTCCGAAGGGCGTGATCGCTTGGACGTTGCTCGTACCGAAGCCATTGCCCGATCCCGGCGAGAAGAACCCGCCGATCACGATGTAGGAACGCGGCGACGGTTGCAGGTTCAATTGGTAGTTGACCGGCTGGGCTTGACGGTCGAAATCGGTCCCGGTCGAAAGCGTGAGCGAGTACACGTTCTTGTTGTAGAATCGGATGTTCTCTTGGGCTGAGTGCGAGTCGGGCTGCAATTGATCGAGCAGCTGGAAGGGCACGTTCGCCGGACCGCTGATGTTCTGCTCGTTGTAAGTGAGCGAGTTGACGAAGTGGCTGCCGAGTGGTGTGTTCAGCGAGGCGTCTTGCTGCTGGAACGCCTTGGCGTCGCCCGTGCCGTAGTAATCCTGCGTTAGGTCGTAACTCGCGGTGAAGTCGCTCGACCCCAGCACCTTTGCGTAGTAGTTCTCGTCGAATTCACCTTGGAAGCGCGAGGTCGAGAAGTGATTTTCGGGTTCCGAATACTCGCCGAGCGTCAATTGAATTTGGGGGACGTACTTGAAGCCGCCCATCGTGAGATGGGGAATGATTTGAAGCTGCGGTACCGTGTCATAGCCAAAGGGATTGGCCGAGTAGTCGGTCTTGTCGTAGGTGAGCGTGTAATCGGCGCCCTTGGTGGTCCAGTGCGTGAGGCTCTGGATATGCAAGGTGTCGCTCGCGGTCGTTGCCGCGCTCAAGAAGCGTGAATACGCCAAGTTGATCTGTTCTTGGATGTATTTGCCGAGAGTCAGCGTGTCGAGGAGCCCGAAGTTGATGTTGTCGGAGAGCGTGCCCTGTTGCGAACGCGAGAACGTCAAGTTCTCCGTGCTGATGCCGGCTTGATGAATGATCGAGCCCGTGATGTTGACCTGCGCCGGTAAGGTTAAGTTCGGGCCGTAGTCGCTCTGGTACTGGACGGAGAATTGGGCGCGCAGGGTGCGACTGAACGTCTCAATGTCTTGGATGTTGAGGTTCGTTTCACGCGCGCCTTGCGTTCGGTCGTCGATCGTGTAGCCGTCGATCGTCGTGTAGCGGCGCGCGTCTTTCGCGCCGATGTACGCCTGGTACCCAAGCCCGAGCCCGCGCTTGGTAAAATACTCGACCCGGTAGTACCCGTAGTAATTGTTGCTCGTGCCGAAACCGATGCGTGCTTTGATGAAATAACCTTCGGCTTGGTCGTAGCCGATCAGCGGTAGGAAGCTGACCTCGCGGCGATTGTCCTCGATTTGCAAGAGCGGAATGATCAGCAGCGGAAGATAGAAGATCGCGGTCGGACCGAGGAAGACGACGACCTTGCGCGCGACCAGTTTGTCGCCGGGCGTTATGTCGATCGTCCGCGCTTCAACGTGATAGCCCGCGTGGGGGTTCTCGCAGGTTGTGAACGACGCGTGCTCCCCGTGCGTGACTCCATCCGAGGTCGCGTTCAGCGTCCGCGAAATGTAGTGTAGCTTGCCCTGCGCGACGCCTTCGATCGTTTCGCCTTGTCCGTTGAGGAGCGTCGCGCGCCGCGTATCGGTGTCGAAGATGATCTTGTCGCCGTACAAGATCGAGTCCTGACGGCGGTTCACCAAATAGGTGTGGCCTTGCACGACGAGCGTGTGTTGGCCGTCCCAGTGCGCGCGGTCGCCGACGATCTGACCCTCAACGAAGAAAACGTGAACGTTGCCGACCAAGTCTGCGGGCTGCCGGCGGTCGCTCGAGCCGATGAAATGGTCGGCGATCGTGACGATTTCGTTGGGCCCGAGGGTCGGAACGGGCGCAGCCGCCGGTGGTGCGGGCGTAGCCGGACCGCCCGCGCCCGGCGGACCGCTCTTAGGCGTGAGGGGCGAGGGCGTCCCGCTCGGCCGCACGAGGAAAACGGGGCCCGATGCGCTTGCGTTCGGCGTCTCGGTCGGCAGCGGGTAGGGCGTGATTGCGGGGCTCGCCGACGGTTGTGGCGGGATCAGCTCGACGGGCCCCGCACCGAGTGGAACCGGCGGTATCGGGATGTTCGTCGGCTTCGGACTTGGCGAAGCCGCGGGTGAACCCGAATCGGAGGGCGCCGCGGACGGTACCTGGGCAGGCGCCGGAATGGGCGAGGCCTGGTCGGCTTGGGCGACCGTAAACGGAGTGTCGGCGGGGCTAGGCTCGGAGTCCGGACTCGAGGCGGCGTCGCTCGGCGGCGTAATGGGAGCGGCCCCCGGCGCGAGGGCAGCCGTGGCCGCAACGCCGGCGGCGGACGAACCTGACGATAGCGCCGCGACCGGTGCCGCAGCACGCGCAGGGACGAGCGGCACCACAGCGCCTTGGGGGGCCATCGCCGGAGCGGCGCCCGAGCCGGAGGGGACAACCGTGGGCGCCACGTCGAGCGAAACGACGGGCTCGTCCCGATCGGCCTGGAGAAGCGCACGCGGAGCGTTGGCGGCCGTGATCCAGCGCGGGTCGACCGACTTCTGGGGGTCGGGGTAGACGATCGTCGAGGGCCCATCGCTGCGCGCGAGCGGGGGAAGGGCGTCGAGTAGTTTATCCACGCCCGCAAACGCATTGCCGCTGCCTTCACACGTGCGTGAGGTCAGCAGCTTCAGAAAGCGCGGATCCATAAATTGCGGCTCTTGGAAATCGGCGGACGCCGTGGCCAGCATGTTGACCAGGACCGCGAAGGTAGCGATGAGTGCTGCGGCTGCGCTGCGCGCGCGCCGCCGCCGCGTCAGCGCTCGACGCGCCGGAACAGGATCGCTCCGACGGCACCCATGATGATGTTCGGCGCCCAGGCGGCAAGATAGGGATTCATCACGTCGTTCTTGCCGAGCGCCGAGAAGGCCGACATCATGATGTAATAGATAAACAGCAGCAGCACCGAGAGCGCGACCCCGAGCGCCACACCCAGATTCTTGCCCTTACGGCCGATCGTCGCCGCGAGCGGCAGGGCCAGAACCACGGCGATGAACGAGGCAAACGGAAAGGCCAGACGCTGCGCGAGCGTGATCTTGAGAACGTCGAGCGATTGGCCGCCTTGACCCGTGGCCTGCATCGCGTTGATTTGTCCGCGCAATTGCTTCGAGTTCACCGTATACGGATCGTTCGTCGTCGTGTTGATGAACTGGTCGATCGTCTCGCCGATCGGCAGTCCGATGTCGACGTCCTGGATGACCGATACACCGTTGACCTCTCCGGTGGGTTTGAACTCGGTCACGCGCGCCTTGACCAGGTGCAGCGTCGTGCCGACCACGTTCGCAGTTTCCGCGTTTAGCACCGTCTTGTACGGCGTGGTCGCGGCGTTTTCGAAGATCATCACGTTGGTCAACGTACGCTTGTCCTGACTTACGTTCCCGACGTAGAAAACATTGCCTGTCGAATCATCTTTACGAAAGAAGCCTGGGACAATCGGAAGTTCCGTCGTGTGATAGATGATTTGATAGAACGAACGCGTCGAGAGATCGGTCGTGATCGGCGAAATCGTTTCGTTGACGTAGTAGGACAGTCCGAACACGGCGAGCCCGCAGAGCAGCGGCGTGCGGCTGATGCGCATGAAGGTGATGCCGGACGTGCGCAGCGCGTTGATCTCGTTGTCCGAGGCAAGCCGGCTGAAGGCCAGTAGTGCCGCGGCCAAGGAGGCGAACGGAAAGGCGAGCGGCGTGCTCTGCGGTACGCGGAAGATCAGAAAGCGCAGCACCAAGAAGAGCGACGCGTGCGCATTGATGATGTAGTCCGCCGCCAAGAAGAAAATATTGACGAACCAGAACAGCAGATACACGCCGAGCGCGAGCGAAAACGGCGCGATCAGTTCGCGCAGAATGTACTGGTCCATGATCGGCAACCGTAGCCGGAAGCGCAGAGGCGCTAGCGGGGCTGCGCGCACAACCGGGGCGGTAGCCATCCTGGGCTAGTTGGTCGAGTTGAGCGCGGCGGTCACGCGCGCGACGTACGCTTGCGTCTCCGGAAAATTCGGAATGCCGTGCTCGGCATCGACCGCGCCCGGCCCCGCGTTGTACGCCGCGAGTGCCAGCTTGAGGTTGTGATGGTACCGTTGCAGCAGGTCGTGCATGTACCGGCACCCTCCCGAGACGTTCTCGTAGGGGTCGAACGCGTTGAGAACGCCGTACGTTGACGCCGTGCCGGGCATCAACTGCATGAGGCCCGCCGCCCCGGCTCGACTGACCGCCGCCGGGTCGCCGTTCGATTCGACCCGAATGATGGCGGAGACGAGCTTCGGCGAAAGCCCCGCCTCGCGCGCGTTCGCCTCGACGAGGCGCCGGAGCAGCCCCTGATCCATCGAGTGCGGGCCGGACGGCAATAAACCGCCGCCGCCGCAACCGCAGAGCGCGCCAAGGAACACCAAAGTGGCGATGAGCTTCCTCACGTTGTCAGGTGCCTTCGTCGGATTCGCCGACCAGCCTCCGCACAGATGGCCTTCCAACCCGCTCTTAACAACACTACCTTGGCTATCGGCATGAAGGGACGCAACCGTTCTCTCGCCGGCCGCTGACCGTATGCGCCGATTCGAAACTGCTTGTCGTGAAGCGTTCGTATTGCGGCCGTTCAGGCACTCGGTAGTTCGATTCTTTACGTCACATCCGCGCGGGAAGGCCGCTCGCCCATTGCGTGCGCCGAAGGTCCCGGCTATAGTGGTGGACAGTGGTAGCGGGTGGAGTGAAGTGGAGGTTTTCCCCTGGCTCGCGAGATACCCCGGTTTACTGGTCGGGCCGAGCATTCTCTTGATGACAAGGGTCGTCTCGTCGTACCCGCTCGCTTTCGGGAGCGCCTCGGAGCGAAGTTCATCGTCACGATCGCCCAACCCGATCCGTGCCTCGCGCTCTACCCGCAGGCAACCTGGGAAGCTTTCTGCGAGCGGCTTGAAGCGGCGCCCGTCAAGGACGCGAGCTACCGCCGGTTCGTGCGCCATTTGTTCGCCCACACGGACGAGGCGGCATGCGACGCCCAGGGGCGCCTGCTGATACCACCCGCCCTGCGCGGCTACGCGAAGATCGAGCGCGACGCCGTTTCGATCGGGTCGTTGACGCGCGTCGAGATCTGGTCGAAGGAGCGCCTCGGCGCAACCGAGCCCTCCGCCGAAGAAGCGGCCGCCTTCACCACGGAGCTCGGGTTATATTAGTGGCCACCTTTCCGTTCTTCTCGATGAAGCGCTGGACGCGCTCGACGTGCGTGCCGGCGGCCTGTACCTCGACGGCACCTACGGCGGCGGCGGCCATAGCGCCGCCATCGTCGCGCGCGGCGGCCGCGTCATCGCGTTCGACCGCGATCCCGCAGCCGCAGTACCTTCGCATCTGCAGGGCGAGGTCACGCTCGTGCGCCGGAACTTCGCCGAACTCGGGGCTACGCTCGATGAACTCGACATCGCGCAGATCGACGGCGCGCTCTTCGATCTCGGGACGTCATCGATGCAATTCGATGAGCCCGAACGCGGCTTTTCGTTCGCGCACGATGGGCCGATCGACATGCGCATGAATGACGGCGAGGGGCCGACCGCCTACGATCTGCTGGCCCGTTCGAGCGAAACCGAACTCGCCGACATCATTTTCAATCTCGGCGAAGAACGCTCGGCCCGGCGCATTGCGCGCGCCATCGTGGCGGCGCGCAGTGCGGGCCGGTTGCCCGCGCGTACGCTCGAACTCGCGCGCTTGGTCGCGGGCGTGACGCACGTCCGCGGCAAGCGCGAACGGCTGCATCCGGCTACGCGCACCTTTCAAGCGCTGCGCATCGCGGTCAACGACGAGCTTGGTTCGCTCGAACGTGGCCTCGGCGGCGCGATCGCGCGCACGCGCGCAGGCGGCCGCATCGTTGCGATAAGCTTTCACTCGCTCGAAGACCGTATCGTCAAGCTCCGCTTTCGCGACGACGAGCGCGTGCGCGCACTTTCCAAGAAACCACTCCTTCCCGGCGACGACGAGCTCGCGCGCAACCCACGCGCCCGAAGCGCGAAGCTACGCGTCGCGGAGCGACTACCGTGATTGCACGTCCACTTCCGCCCGAAGACGATGTCCATCGGCTGCGCATCGGCACGCGCGCCGGGCGCAGCGCCGTTCCGGTACGCCGGGCGCGAACCAGACGCCGCCGTTACGCCGCCCTGACGCGCACGCTGCTGGTCGTCGGGATGGTAACACTCTGCTTCTTCGTGTATCTGTTCCTGATGGCGAACGTCACGCGCATGAACTACCAGCTGACGCATCTCTCGCAAACGAAGGCGCATCTTCTCGAAGAGACCGCGCGCTACGACACCAAGATCGCGAATCTCGAATCGCGCGAGAGCTTGATGAAACTGGCTGCCCGTTTAAGTATGCACCAGCCCCAGAGCTTTGCTGAAATCGCGCTTCCGGCACAGGTCGATCCGCCCGCGGCTCACGGCATTGCGTTTCTCGACTGGTTGAAGTGAGCCGGCGGCCCGCTGAGGCCGCAGCGCGAGAGTCGGCGCTGCGTGCGAAGCTGCTGTTTTACGGTCTCTTCGTGGTCGCCGCGTTCATGACGGTGCGTTTCTTTCTCATCCAAGTTCGCGACGGTCCGTCGCTGGCGGAACATGCCTACGAGCAGCGTCTTGCAACGGTCGAGTTTGCGGCCCATCGCGGCTCGATCTACGACCGCGACGGCGCGACCCTCGTGCGGTCGCTGCCGTCGCAGAGTGTCTACGCGGTCACGGCGCAAGCGCGCGGCGATGCGCCGCAAATCGCTCGGGCGCTGGCCGGCGTCCTGCCCGATGAGAGCTTCGCCGACATTTTGAGCTCGCTGCGCTCGCAGGCGCCGTACATTCAAGTCGATCACAAGATCACGGCCGACCAGGCCGATGCCGTCGAAAAGCTCGCCCTCCCCGGCATCCGGATCGTGCCCGAACCGACGGGGGTCCGCTTCGTGCCGTCCGGCCGGCTCGCACCGTCGGTCATCGGCTTCACCGGCTATAAGGAAAACGGCCTCGACGGCGTCGAGTACGAGTACGACGACCTCTTGCGCGGAGCGCCCGGCCGCCTGCAGCTCGAGACCGATGAATTCGGTCGCGCGATCCCATTTGCGAAGCCGAAGGTCGTGATCGCCGAAAGGCCCGGCCACTCGCTCGCCTTGACGATCGATTCGTATCTGCAGTTCAACGTCGACCTGGTCTTGCGCGATACGGTTGCCAAATGGCATGCGCGCAGCGGCAGCGCAATCGTGATGGACCCCTGGACGGGCGAAGTGCTGGCACTTGCCAACGCCCCCGACTACGACCTCAGAGAATACGCCCGCTATAGCCCCGACGTGCGGCGTGATCGCGGTGTCGAGGACGCCTACGAGCCGGGATCCGTCTTCAAACTGATCACGGCCGCGGCCGCACTCGAGAGCGGCAAGGTCACGACGGCCGATCGCTTCGCGCTCAGCGACCGGCTCCAGGTCGGCGGCTATACGATCAACAACGCTGAGGACGGCTTCATGGCGGGCTCCGGCACGTCGGAAACGCTCGGCGACATCATCCGTTTCTCGCACAACGTCGGCGCGGCCGAAGTCGGGATGCGGATCGGTGCGCACACGCTCTACGACATGGTTGAGCGCTTCGGATTCGGCACCCGGACGCACGTCGGCTTGCCGGGGGAAAGCCCGGGCATCCTCCCGCGCTTGCCGGACTGGAGCGAGACGACGCTACCGACGATATCGTTTGGTCAGGGCATCTCGACGACGCCGATAGCGATCGCACGGGCCTACTGCGCGATTGCAAACGGGGGCATTTTGCTTCGCCCGCGCATCGTCTCCGAAATTCTCGATGCGAACGGACATGTCGTCTACTCCTACGGCCGCGAAGTCGAGCGGCGGGCGATCTCGGAGCGAACGGCCGCCATCCTGCGAGGCTACCTGCGGCAGGTCGTCCTGCACGGCACCGGCAACCCGACGGCCCAAGTGCCGGGCTATACGACTGCCGGGAAAACGGGAACCGCGCAGATCGCCGAAGGTGGGCACTATTCTGCCGGTGCCTACGTTGCGTCGTTCGTTGGTTTCATACCAGCCGAGAGCCCCCGCTACGTGATCCTCGTCAAGATCGAAAAGCCGGTCGGAGCTATTTACGGGAGCGTCGTCGCCGCGCCAGCTTTTGCCGAGATCGCCCGTATTGCGATGATGCACGCGGGCATCACCCCCTCGGCCGCCACCCGCTTGGTACGTGCGCAGGCGGTGCCGAAACGGAGAACATGACCGAGAGTTTGCCCACCGCCGTCGCCCTGCCGTCGCTCTTCGCGGCGCTGGACGACGCGCGTGCGTTCGGGGACCTCGAGCGCGCGGCGCGCGATATCGCGCAAGATTCGCGACGCGTGCAGACCGGCAGCGTCTTCGTCGCGTTGCGCGGCGAGCGGGCGGACGGTCACGCCTTCATCGAACGGGCCGTCGCAGCGGGCGCAGGAGCGGTCGTCGTCGACGAAGCGTACGCACAAGATCATGCGCCGCTCACCGGCATCGCGACCGTCGTCGTCCCCGATACACGCCGGGCGCTTTCGCGCCTCTCGGCCGCCTTCTATGGATATCCGTCGCGCACGATGCCGGTCGTGGGAGTGACCGGCACCAACGGAAAGACGACGACGGCGCATTTGATTGCCGCGCTCTTGCAAGCGGGCGGCGTTGCCTGCGGATTGATCGGAACGCTTGGTGCTTCGTTTGAGGAAAGGCGCTGGCCGCTCGACAATACGACCCCGCTTGCGCTCGAACTGCAGGCACTGCTGGCCGCGATGCGAGGGTGCGGCGCCGCAGCCGTTGCCATGGAAGTAAGCTCGCACGCGCTCGCTCTCGAACGCGTTGCCGACGTGGTTTTCGGCGCCGGCGTGCTCACCAACGTCACCCGCGATCATCTCGATTTCCACGGTACGTTCGATGCGTATGCAGCTGCAAAACGCTCGCTGTTCGAAACGGTGCCGTTCGCCGCGCTCTGCATCGATGACGACCTCGGACGGCGCTGGGCGGGCGAACTCTCGTCCGCCGGCAAGGATATCGTTACCTACGGGTTTGCCGAGGATGCTGCCGTTCGTGCCGGCGCGCTCGAGATCGCGGGCGCTAGCAGTGTGTTTGCCGTTGACGGCCGTATCTTCACGCTGCCGCTTGCCGGACGCTTCAACGTCCGCAATGCGCTCGCTGCGCTCTGCGTAGCGCGGCGCTTCGGAATCGACGATGCGATCAGCGCCCGGGCGCTTGCCGCCGTAAAGCCTGTTCCGGGCCGCATGGAAAGCTTCTCCGGCGGCGGCATTACCGTTCTGGTCGACTACGCGCACACGCCCGACGCGCTCGACAACGCGTTGCGCGCCGCGCGCGAGGCTTCGCGCGCGGGCCTCACCGTCGTGTTCGGATGTGGTGGTGACCGCGACCGCGGCAAACGGCCGCAGATGGGCCGGATCGCAGCGGAGCTGGCCGACCGGGTGATTC
>Ga0302325_10008836_pt1 | contig 22098 bp, 20 predicted proteins | sample Palsa_T0_2_FD_201948 | JGI IMG/M metagenome (GOLD analysis project Ga0302325, IMG submission 201948) | Peat permafrost microbial communities from Stordalen Mire near Abisko, Sweden - Palsa_T0_2 | ecosystem: Environmental > Terrestrial > Soil > Palsa > Peat permafrost | place: Sweden: Abisko...
CCATCCATGGGCGAAGCAATCGTCGCCGTCGGCGGATCAGCGACCGTGTAACTGATCGTCGAAGTCGACGACTGCCCATCGTTGCTCGTCGCCGTCACCGAGTACTCGAACTTGCCCGTAGCGCCCGTTTCGAGCGCTCCCGGGCTCGTGCTCCCATTCGAATCAACACAACTCTTGAGCCCCAACGACGACGGATCCGCACAAGCAAAGCTCGTCGAGACATCCTGACCAACGCTGTAGATCTCATCGTCAGCCGGCGAACTAATCGACGCCGTCGGCGGCCCCACCACCGTGTAATGAATCGTCGAAGTCGACGACTGCCCATCCTTGCTCGTCGCCTTCACGCTGTAGGGAAACGTGCCGGCAGCACTCGTAACAAGCGCCCCCGGACTAGTGCTCCCATTCGAATCAACACAACTCGCCATCCCCGAACCATCCGTCCCATCAACGCAAGAGAAACCCGTAGGGACATCCGCGCCGAGGTTGTAGGTCTGACCATCCATGGGCGAAGCAATCGTCGCCGTCGGCGGATCAGCGACCGTGATCTGAGCGATGACAGTGGGGCTCCATCCCGGACTATCCCAACCTGCGCCGCAGGAGTACTGCTGCTCGTATGCGGCCAAGATGTCATACGTGCCGGGAGTGTCCGGCGCATCCCCTAAAACAATGCTGCTCCATCCATGATCCCCGCTGAACCCGGGGTCCTCCATGCACCCAGCGACACCTTGTCCGGCGAATCCGACATCCAGATAGTCGACGCAGTCAGGGCAGCTGTCTGGGGTCGAATCGGACCAGTTGGCGCTGATTGAAACGTCGGTGCCCGGTGCGACGGTGAGCGTTGTGCCCGACGTGACGTTGAGCGCGATGTTGGTGAGGGTGTCGCCGCCAACCGTGTTTGGATTTGGCGGCGCCGCTGCCTGCGCGGAGGCGAAGATCCCAACGACGGCAACCACGGCGACGAGTGCGAACAGCGAAGCCAGTGCGACCGTGCGACGGCGCTTACGCATCGCGATCTCGCAGTCGCGGCCTAGGCGCAGAACCGAGCACAGATGCCGCGAGCGGCGTCTGGACCTCGCATCGAACGGCTTTGGCGGCGCGATTCATGTTGACGTTTGACGCTCCTCGCGCGACTACGCTTGGACCGTCGCGCGCGGGAGACTACCTGTGATCACCGGCCAGCGACGGGGCATGGCTAGCCCTGGGAGGTGAAAAAGCTCCCACACCAGAAACGGGGAAAACTGCTGCTCGCGATCTTCAGCCCGGGCGATAACAAAGGCATTACAATTTATTGTCCGAGTCATAACTCATCAGTTACAAGCTTGTAACACGTAATGGGTGTGCCCTCTAGTGCCGCGCGAGGCGACGGGCCTCGAGGACGAGGTAACGCGGTGGCGAGCGGGAATCGGCCGATCCCACTAGCATCGCGCCGGCGATGCGGCGACGCGCCTGGTTGAGACGGAAGCGGCTGCTCTTGGCCGCCGTGACGGTTGCGACGGTCGGACTGGGAGTTCTCGCCTACGCGACAGGCCTGCTCTACCCACTCGAGGCTCAGTCGATCAATGCTCGCTTCGCGATCCGCGGGTCGCGGCCATCGCTCGTCAAGGACTTCGTAGTTGTCGACGTCGACGAGGGGACGTTCGACTACTTCGGCAGCCTTCATGCCAAGAATCCGAGCGTCCGCTACCAGTGGCCGTTCCCGCGCCGCGACCACGCCATCGTGATCGATCACCTGCTCGCCGCCGGCGCCCGGCTGATCGCCTTCGACGTCCAGTTCACGGAACCGACCGACCCCACCGACGACAACGCCTTGATCGAGGCGGTCGATCGCGCCCACAACATGGTGCTCGCGACGGACGCCGTTGCGGCCGGCGGCCAGACCGACGTGCTCGGCGGTAACGCCGTCCTCCGGCAGGTCGGTGCGCGCGCCGCCAACTCGACGGTGATCAACGACTCTGGAGGGGTGCTGCGCGACATGCAGCACTCCTATCAGGGGATCGACACGTTCGGCGTCGCGATCGCCTCGGACGCAGCCGGCCACGAGATCAGTCCCGAGCTCTTCGGCGGCGCCGAGCACCGGGTGCCGATCGACTACGCCGGTCCGCCGGGGACCGTGGCCTCGATCGCCTACTGGCAGGTCTACGCCAACAAGTTCCCAACCGCCGAGGTGAAGGACAAAATCGTGATCGTCGGTGCCCAGGCCAGCCGACTCCAGGACCTCCACTCGACGCCGACTTCCGGCTCGCAGGAAATGGATGGCCCCGAGGTCCAGGCCGACATCGCCGCAACCGCGCTCGCCGGTATCCCACTGCGCAACGGCCCAGTGTGGCTGAACGTCGCTCTTGTAGCGCTGTTCGGCTTGGCTGCGCCGCTGGCGAGCGTCCGCATCCGCGTGTGGCGTGTGTTACTCGCCGCGATCGCGCTCGCCGCGATCTTCACGGTCGCCACGCAAATCGCGTTCGACGACGGCACGATCATCTCCTACACCTATCCGCTGCTGGCCCTCGTGTTGGCGATCATCGCCACGCTCGCCGTCGTGCTCCTTGGGGAAGCGTTTGAGCGCCAGCACGCACGCGACATATTCGCTCGGTTCGTTCCGGCCGACGTGGTCGACGACGTCCTCGCGCGCACCGATGACGACTTCCGACTCGGTGCCGTGGAGCGCGAGTGCACCGTGCTGTTCAGCGACCTGCGCGGCTTCACGACCTTCTCGGAGACCCAGCCCGCGGCGAAGGTGATAGAGGTGATCAACGTCTACCTGAACGAGATGACGGAGGCCGTGCTAGACGCCGGTGGCACGCTGATCTCCTACATCGGAGACGGCATCCTGGCGCTCTTCGGCGCCCCCATGGACCAACCCGACCACGCCGATCGCGCGCTCGTCGCAGCGCGCGAGATGCTGGGCCCGCGGCTCACGCGCTTTAACGAGTGGCTGCACGACCAAGGCTACGAGCGCGGCTTCCGCATGGGGATCGGCCTCAACAGCGGCACCGTCATGGCAGGCAATGTCGGCTCCGCGGAGCGGGTCGAGTACACGGTGATCGGCGACCCTGTCAACACGGCTTCGCGGCTCGAGGGCCTGACGAAGGACACGCCGCACACGCTGTTCATTGCCGAGACCACACGCGATCGCATGAGCGCCGCACCCGACGACCTCATGTTCGTCGAGCAGCTGGAGATCCGCGGCCGGGTAGCAAAACTTGCCGTTTACACCATCTTCACCGCGGCAGATGCGCCGCACGCCACAGTACCGCCACCGTCAGATGACCCGTCAGCCGCGTCGCATCAGCCTCCCACGGAAAGGATGTGAGTGTCACATCACGCTAACTCACGGTCCGGGCACAGGACTCACCCGCGCAACCCTCGGTACCGTGCCAACGGCGCGACGCGTAGCCCGCTGAGTGCCGACTGCGCCGTGACCCTCACGCCGATCGGGTGGATCCACTAGCCATGCGCTGGTCCGATGTTTTTCTCGTATTCCTGGTGTCGCACCTCGTCGGCGACTTCCTTTTTCAGACCGGGTGGCAGGCGCGGAACAAGTTCGGGGCCCTCGGCGGCGGCGGAAAGCCCTGGGCGCTGCTCTCACATGGGGCGACCTATCTCGCGGCGTTCATTCCGGCGACCGTGTGGCTGTGGGTCGACGGACGGCCGGGCGCCTGGTCACTCGGTCTCGCGGCTCTGATCGTCGTCCCCCATGTTCTCCAGGACGATGGCCGCCTGCTGATCCACTACATCCGCGTCGTCAAGCGCTCTCCCGCGACGCCCGGGGATCGCCTGTTCGTGATGGTGGACCAGTCGTTCCACATTCTGGCCCTCTTCGGCGTTGCCCTCCTTGCCACAGCCTAGATCGCGCAAACGATCCTCCGCTCGGCAGAGCTCCGACGGGGATGGCGCATCGGCGGCTGCGTCAGCACCGCTCCCGCAAATGCCAGGACTGGGGAGCGACTCCGGCGCGCGGCGCGCGGCGGGGTCTGCCACAGCCGTGCGCGAGTCGATTCACGCTGTCATGGCGAATCGGGGGCTGCGTTTGCTCGCGGCGTCAACCGGCGCGACATCGGTCGGCAAATGGGGCTTCGGCGTCGCGCTGGCGGTGTACGCCTACCGCACCGGAGGCGCCACGCTCGTTGGTGTCGTGCTGCTCTTGCAGGCGTTTCCCGCCGTACTTGCGGCGCCGGTCCTGGCGTGGCTGGGCGATCGCCACTCGCGCAAGCGAGTCCTACTCGTGACCAACGCTGCCCGCGCCGCCATGCTGGCTGGAGCCGCCGCCGCGATATGGGCGCACGCTCCCGCCGCCGTCATCTTCGCCCTGGCAACCCTGTACAGCATGGTCTCGACCGCGAACCAGCCGGCGCGCGCGGCGCTGATCCCGGCGCTCTCGCGTGTCCCGAGCGAGGCGTCCAGCGCCAATGCCGTCGTCAGCTCGCTCGACAACGCCGGCTTCCTCGTCGGTGCCGGCGCCGGCGGCGTGATGCTCGCGGCCACGAGCACCCAGGCGGTGGTCGCAGCCTGCGCGCTGGCCTACCTGATCAGCCTGTGGATGATCGCCGCGCTCCCACGGGACGCTCGGCCACCGAGCCGCCGGGCGAAGCTCGGCCTAGCTCACGAGATCACGACCGGGTTTCAGACCGTCAACGCGCAGCATCAGCTTCGCCTGCTCGTGCTGCTGCTGGCAGGCCTCTCGATCACGGGTGGGCTCGCCAACGTGCTCGTCGTCGTGACCGCGATCAGTCTGCTGCACGCGGGAGCCGCGGGCGTCGGGTATCTGAGCGCCGCCTACGGTGCCGGCGGAGTGCTCGCCGGGATCGCCGCAATCGCGCTTCTCGAGCGGTCGATACCGGTTGCTGGCGTACTCTTGGGCGCGTGCGCGCTCTGCCTCCCGCTCGTTCTCGTCGGCATCGTGACCGTGCCCGCCACGGCGCTGATCGCCTGGGCGGCAGTTGGGCTCGGCTACGCCCTGGTCAAGGGGACCGCCCTCACGCTGCTGCAAAGGCTGACGGAGGATCGAGTGCTCTCGCGCGTGCTCGGGGTGTTGGAGACGACGTTCGTCGCTGGCATCGGGATCGGCGCGATCGTCGCCCCGGCGCTGGTGTCGGTGCTCGGCAGGAAGGGTGCGCTGATCGCCGCCGGTTCGTTCCTGCCACTGATCGCGGTGCTGAGCCAACGATCGCTGCGCAATCTCGAGGCCGGCGCCCCGGTGCCAGGCGAAAGCTTCCAGCTATTGCGGGCCAATCCCATCTTTGCTCCGATGCCGATCGGCGTCACCGAGTCGCTGGCCCGCGCGCTCCGCGACATCTCCCTCCCGACGGGTCACGTTGTCATTCACCAGGGCGACCCGGGGGACCGGTGGTTCCTGATCGCCGCAGGCGAGGTAGAGGTTGTCAAGGACGATGTGTTTCAAACGCGACTCGGCGCCGGACAGGGCTTCGGCGAGATCGCGCTGCTGCGCGACGTGCCACGCACCGCCACGGTGCGGACGGTCGCTCCGACGCGCCTGCTCGCGCTCGACCGCGAGCGGTTCCTGACCGCGGTCACGGGGCTGCGCGAGAGCCACGAGGCCGCGCAGGAGATCGCGACTAACTACCTAAGCTCCGGCGCCACGAGCCAGACGCAGTAAGCGCTGTCAAGGGAGCTGTCCAGCTCACGAATCGCGACCGTCGCCGTGACGGCGGCCGGTCTCAGACTGTTCCGCTGGCGCGGCGGAGCCGGTCCGCCATGACTGACATCACCAGCTGGGCGAAATAGGGCGTCTCGTGAACGAGGACCCAGAAGGTGCGCGCGGAGATCGCGACCAGCTCGACGTCATCGTCTGCGACGGCAGTGAGCGCCCGCGGCTTGGACTCGATCAGAGCCATCTCTCCGAACAGCCCCGGCGCCTCCACGGTGTCATACGTTTTGTCGCCGTCCTTGAGCAAGACCCTCCCGCGCACGACGACGAACATCGCGTCGCCGTGGTCACCCTTCTCGAACACAACCTCGCCAGCCGAGAGCGGCCGGGACGCTCCAGCACGCCCTAGCAGGGCATACAGCGCCTCGTGCGACTCAACGCTCGACATCCGCGGCCTCCTAGATTGCGGTTCGTTCAGGAGGCGTGATGATATGGAACGTTGGCGCCGACACTTGTCGCCATTTTGTGTCCTAGCGGTGAACGTCCCAAGCGGACGCCGCAAGCGGCGCGAGGCAGAGCTGTCACTCGCGGGCCAGCTGGCGCAGGTTCGTCTTCGCGAGCTCGACAATCTCGTTGGCGCCTCCGGAGAGAATCGTCCTCGTGGCCCAGAGCGTGAAGCCCTTGGCCTGCTCGCGCTCGATCTTCGGCGGCACTGCCAGCTCTTGGCGCGCGGTGTGGACATCAACGAGCGAAGGGCCGTCGCGGGCGAACGCCGCTCGGAGTGCCCCCTCGATGCTGGTCGGCCCCGGCGCCGGCGCGGTGCGGCCGATCAGCCCGCTTGTGCTGTGGGCCGGACGAGGATCTCGTTCAGCGTCATTCGCCGCGGCCGGGTAACGGCGAACGCGACGACCTCGGCGATGTCTTCGGGCTGGATGGCCAGGTCCTTGACGAACTGCTGTGTGGCCAGCTTCGTCTCGGCGTGAGTGATGTGGTCGGTCAGTTCCGTAGCGACGGCGCCCGGCTCGATGACGGTCACGCGAATGTCGGGCTGCAGCTCCTGGCGCAGCCCCTCTGACCAGCCGTTGAGTCCCCACTTGGTCGCGGCGTAGGCAGCGTTCCCCACCCGCGCGGTACGCCCAGCGACCGACGAGATGTTGATGAGGTCGCCACCGCCGTCACGGAGCTGCTCGAGGAACACCTCGGTTGCCGTCATCGCACCCAGCAGGTTGACCTCGACCATCTGGCGATGCTCGGCCTGCTGGTCGGAGGTGAACGGCCCGAGCAGCATCACGCCGGCGTTGTTGACGAGGACGTCCGCGCCCCCGAGCTCGCTCTGGACTCGTTCGGCGGCCGCGACGATCGAGTCGCGGTCGGTGACGTCAGCCTCGATCGCGATCACGCGGTCACCCAGCTCAGCAGCGAGCGCGTCGATGCGGTCGGCGCGGCGGGCCAGCAACGCTACGCGGTAGCCGCTAGAAGCCAGCGCGCGTGCGGTCGCCTCGCCGATGCCCGATGACGCGCCGGTGATGACGGCGACTCGGCCTGCGTTCTCGTCGATGTTCATAGCGTCTCTCCCGGGTCGGTTGCAGAGGGAACGAGATCTGCGTCTGGCGCGGATGCCCCCGGCGTGTCGTTCGCGAGCACGTTGCGGATGCGATCGAGGCGGGCTCGAGTGCGGGCGGGCGCGTCCGGGCCGGGCCATGGCTCGATGTCGCCAAGTTCGAGTTGCGTGGCGCAGCGCTCGCATGCGCGGCGGTCGGTCATTGCGCCGCCGCAGTCTCGATGTCGCCAGATGACCGGCGCCCTCCCGCCCATGACATGGCGATCTCCCCACGAGAGCAGTTCGCTCAGCACCGGCCAGAGGTCGCTACCTTTCTCGGTCAACCGGTACTCAAAGCGCTCCGGATGCTCCTGGTAGCGCACGCGATCGACGATGCCGTGCTCGGTGAGGCGACGCAGGCGGTCGCTCAGCACCGTACGCGGGACTCCGAGCTCGCGCTGGAAGTCTTCGAAGCGGCGGGTGCCGAGGAGCGCCTCGCGGACCAGCAGCAGTGTCCAACGATCGCCGACGATCTCGAGCGTCGCGGCGACCGAGCAGTGCTGGCTGGCGTAATTGCGCGGGAGCACAAACGGAGTCTAGAGCCCTCAGTACGATGACGCTACCCATTTAGTACGATCACCGCACCGACTGGAAGGTAGGTTCGTATCAGTGCCCCGAAAGTTCGTCTGCGAGCGCCCCGGACCAGCCGAGCCTAAAGCTGCGCCGGCCAGCGGAGCGGACGCCGCTCTGGACCCGCGGCGCTGGAGGGCGTTGCCCGTGATTCTCGTGGCCACGTTCATGAGCCTGTTCGACTTCTTCGTCGTCAACGTTGCCATCCCGAATATTCAGCAGCGACTCCACGCGTCGACTGCGGACGTGCAGCTGGTGGTCGGCGGCTACGCCTTTGCCTTTGCCGCGTTTCTCATCACCGGCGGCCGGCTCGGGGATCGCCACAGCTACCGTCGCCTGTTCCTTGGCGGCATGGTGTTCTTCACGATTGCCTCAGCCGGGTGCGGCCTTGCCCAGACACCGCTCGAGCTGATCGTAGCGCGTGTCGCTCAGGGCTTTGGTGCCGCGATGATGGTGCCACAGGTGCTCGGGCTGATCACGGCGCTATTCCCGGCCTCGGAGCGCCACCGCGCACTCGCATGGTTCGGTGCCACGGTCGGCCTGGGGATGATCGCCGGCCAGATCCTCGGCGGCGCGCTGGTGCAGATCGACCTGTTCGGCTGGGGTTGGCGCACGATCTTCTTCGTCAACCTACCCATAGGTATAGCGACGGTCGTGCTCGCCACGCCGCTGCTCCCCAACACTCGCTCGGCGACCAAGCCGCAGCTCGACTTGGGCGGAGTGCTCGTCGTTTCGGGCTCGCTCGCCCTCGCACTCATCCCGCTCACGATCGGCCGCAGCGAGGGCTGGCCGTGGTGGATGATCGCGCTGCTCTGCATCTCCGCGCCCGGGTTCTTTTTCGCGGCGCGCTACGAGGCGCGCCTTGCACGCCGTGGCGGCCAGCCCGTTCTCGACCTCTCGCTCTTCAAAGCTCGCTCGTTCAGCGCTGGTCTGGCGATCAACGCCCTGGTCTACGCCTACTTCGGCAGCATCATGCTCGGACTCACCCTGCTCCTGCAGCGCGGCCTAGGCCTCTCCGCGCTCGACGCTGGCCTCACCTTCGCTCCACTCGGCGTCGCGTTCGCCGCCACCTCGCTGCTCGCGCGGCCGCTGATAGCCCGCTACGGCTCACACGTCGTCAGAGGCGGCCTCGTCGCTGTCACGGTCGGCCTTGTCGGCCTGCTGCTCGACATCCACCTATCGGGGACCGCGACCGACCCGGCACGACTCGCGCCGGTCTTCTTTCTCATCGGAATCGCCAATGGCTTGACGCTGCCCGCGATGCTCGGAGCATCGCTGACCGATGTCGCGCCACACAAGGCCGGTGCTGCCGCCGGTGCGCTCACGACCAGCCAGCAGTTTGCCTCCGCCGCCGGCGTCGCGCTGCTCAGCGAGATCTTCTTCGCCGCACTCGGCGCCCGGCCGTCCGTGCATGGCTACCTACACGCGGTCCAATACGTGGTCCTCCTAGACGTCGCCCTGCTCCTGGCGTGCGTAGCCGCCAGCTGGCTACTACCCGTCCCGCGCCCGATCCCTGCCAACGCGTCTCCGCCCCGGCAACCAAACGCCACCGAACCGAGCGTAAGCATCGAATCGGCGTAACGCGGCCACTTGGCTGGCGCCGCGGGGCTCCCTCCAAGCCGACGCCCGGATTCGAACCGGGGACCCCTTCATTACGAGACCTGCGTTTGGAGAACTTCTCGGCTCTGCCAGGTCCTCTCAAGCGCTCTCAGGTGTTCTCAACTCTCCTCATATTTGCGGAGTTCGGGACATATCCCGGGACACGGATTCGACCCGTCGGGACGACTGACCGCTCCGCGCACACTCCAGTAAAAAGCAGGCGCGTCGAGTCGTCGGCTCGGTGTGTGTGTCGAGTACATGAGCGTTCGAGGCTCCCTCGTCGAGACCGCTGTGAGCCTGTGCCCCGTGCCCTTCGCCTGTCGTGGCTATCCAGGCGAAGCGCACGGCCAGCAGGGGCGTCTCACCTCGCGGGGGGTGGCGGCGGCAGCCCGGCCGGACCCGTGAAGGCGAAGACCTGGTCGGTGCCCGGAAGGAGCAGCAGGCCATCGCCGACGGACGGCGTGGCGAAGTGGTTCGCATACGCGCCGAACGGGATCGAGACGACCTCCTTGCCATTGGCCGGGTTGAGGCCGTGCACCGCGTTGTCGCTGCCAATCGTCCAGACCAGCCCATCCGCGATGATCGGCGGGCCGGCGGCGCCGTCGTTGTCGGTCCATAGCTGCTTCAAATGCGGGGACTTCGTCGAGACCTTGATCGCCGTGACGCCGTTCGGGCAGGGTATGTAGACGACCGAGCCGTCCACCGCGTGTCCGCCGTCGGGGTTGCCGCTGCACACCGAAAGCGACGCGATCTCGCCCTCCTCACCGCCGAGATGTCCCTGACGCAACAGATAGGCGATGTCCGTCTTGCCGATCTGGAGCACGAAGCCATCGACGAGCACCGGATCCCCGGTCCCGAGGTCGAGATCGTCGGCGCTGAGCTTCTGCCAGTCCTCGGGGTAGAAGATCGACTCGAGGTGCATGGTTGGTGACAGCTCGAGCACCGCGTCACTGTCGTCGTAGGGCTGGCCCGGGCCGAGGTCGTAGCCGTCAGCGCTCGCTACGTAGACGTTCCCGTGAGGGTCGACGACCGGAGAGCTGCCGCCCATCCACACCGCTCCCCGATCCCCGCCGCTGCCGATCTGGAAGTAGTGGAGCGATCCTCCCTGCTCCGGGATCGACACGACGTAGCCGTGGGCGGGGCCGTTGGGACCGGGACAGTCGCCGAAGTTCTGACCGTAGGCGATCACCACGAGACCGTGGTCGAGCGCGAGCCCTGGCCGCTGCAGCTGCGCGAGCTGGTCCTCGCCGGCGCTCGGCATCGCCGACTCGTCCAGCTCGACCTTGCCGGTCAACAGGTTCAGCCCGAATAGACGATGCGAGGCTTCGACACCATGAGAGGCAGACGGGCCGCTTATCAGGGTGTCCGCGTCGACGAAGATCTCGTGGCGCGTCAGGTCGATCACGGGGGTGCCCGTAATGCCGACATCAGGCGAGATGTCGCCGCAAGGCAAGTCACTTGATGGCACGGGCGTCGCCAGGTGACGTGACCACAGAACGCGCCCGCTGCGCGCGGCCATCACATAGACGGTGTCGTTCTCGGTCGCCGCGACGACGCGGCCGTCGGCCACGAGCGGCTCGCCATAGAGCTGCCCGTCGAGGATCGATGAGGTCCAAGCCGGGCGCGATGGCAGCAGCTTGGTCTGCGCCGCATGGACTCCGGTCGCCTTGGCATTCCCGTGGTAGGTGGTCCAGCTGGAGCCGAAGCCCGAGGCCCGCGACACGGGGCTCGATCTCGCCGTCCCGGCGACCGCAGTGCCGAAGCAGCAGAGCGACGCAACCGTCATAGCCGCCGCCACGGCGAGCGCTGCCCTCACGCGCCTTCGTGCTCCACGCCACACAGGCTCTAGCCGAGTCTCTCTTCTCACCCCGCACCCCAAGCAGGCGTAAAGACCGCGGTGAGAATCAGCGAATCGCTCATACGGGAAGTATGCGCATCATCGCGGGCGCGCGGCGCCTCCCCCAAGCCGACGCCCGGATTCGAACCGGGGACCCCTTCATTACGAGTGAAGTGCTCTACCAGCTGAGCTACGTCGGCGAGGGGGCTGATCGTAGCGGGCGGGTCGTGCGGTCAGCGAACCCGCTGTTCGTCCTCGGCGGCGACGCGGTACCAAGGTAGGGCGATGCGCTCGAGCAGGCCGACGGCGCTGAAGAGCGCGACGCCGATCACCGCGAGGACGGCGACCGTGGCGAAGACGTCCGGCGTCGCGGTCTGGTTGGAGTAGGTCAGGATCAGGTTGCCGAGGCCGCTGGTGGAGCCAACCCATTCGGCGAAGACGACACCGATCACCGCCAGCGCGGCGGCGACGCGGAGGCCCGAGAAGAGGTAGGGCAGCGCTGAGGGGGCTTGGGCCATGCGCAGCCGCTCCCAGCGTCCGGCGCCGAGCGTTCGCAGCAGATCGAGCAGCTCGGGGTCGGTCGCGCGCAGGCCGTCGACGGTGTTGACGGCGATCGGGAAGAAGCTGACCAGCGCGACGACGATCACTTTCGGCAGGATGTCGAAGCCGGTCCAGACGACGACGATCACGGCAATCGCCGGGATCGGGATCAGCTGCGAGATCACGAGCCAGGGATAGATCGCGCGCTTGACCAGCGGCGAGCCCGACATCGCCACGGCGAAGGTGACGCCGAGGACGATCGCGGCGCCGTAGCCGAGCAGGATCTCGCCGAGCGTCGTTCCCGCGCTCGAGGCCAGCACGCCACGGTCGCGGACCAGCGCCCGCGCCACCTCGAGCGGCGAGGGCAGGATCGACTCGCGGTCGCCCGACAGCGCGACGTAGGCCTGCCAGGCGCCGAGCAAGACGACGCCGAAGATCAGCGGCGGCGCGAGGCGGCGCAGCGCGCGGCGGGGGTCGAAGGACTCGATCGCCCGCGGCTCGAGGCGACCGCCGAGCAGCAGCGCCGTGCGCGAGGGGACGTTCATGGGGCGGCCACCATGAGTCGCTGGCGTGCCTCTTCACGAAGTGGCGCCAGCAGTTGCTCCTTCAGCGCCGCGAACTCCGGCTCGCCGGTCAGCGCCAGCGCGCGCGGGCGGGCGAGCGGCACCTCGAGCGTCGTCGTGATGCGCCCCGGCCGTCCCGACATCACATGGACGCGGTCGGAGAGAAAGAGCGCCTCCTCGACGTCGTGCGTGACGAGCAGGATCGTCTTGCGGTCGGCCTCCCAGACGCTGAGCAGCCACTCGCGCATCGCCTCGCGGGTCAGCGCATCGAGCGCGCCGAACGGCTCGTCGAGCAACAGCACGTCGCGGCCGGCGAGGAAGGTGCGCAGCAGCGCGGCGCGCTGGCGCATGCCGCCCGACAGCGCCCGCGGCCAGTGGCGCTCGAAGCCGGCAAGGCCGAAAAGCTCGAGCTCCCGGCGCGCACGCGCGCGGGCGGCCTCGCGTCGTGTGCCGGAGAGCTCGAGACCGAGAGTCAGGTTGTCGAGAGTCGTGCGCCAGGGCATCAGCTGGTCGTTCTGCGGCATGTAGCCCACGCGGCCGAGTAGGGCCGTCTGCGCGCCGTCGAGGCGGACCTCGCCGGTGCTCGCCGGGACTAAGCCGGCAAGAACTTTCAGCAATGTCGTCTTGCCACAGCCGCTCGGTCCGACGAGACTCACGAACTCGCCCGCGAAGAGTTCAAGCGAGATATCGCGCAGCGCTACCACCTCCGCGTGACGCGAGTCCGCGGCGTAGGTCGCTGAGAGGCCGCACACCTCCAGGCGCCGCGGACGAGCGCTGTTCATGGCAGGAAGGCGTTGGTGCCGAAGCGCTCTGGGCTGATCGCCGCACGGATCAGGTGGTGGTGCACGAGCCAGCTCGAAAGGGCGGAGATCTTCGCCGGGACGAGCGTGCCGTCGGGGACGCCGCCGGCGTCGAAGATCGGCAGGTAGGCGGCGAGCGAGGCCTGGGCCAGTTTGGGCTCGATCGACGGGTTGGCCTTGAGCAGGTCCGCGAGGCTGCGCGCCGGATCGGCGAGCGTGTCCTCATAGCCGTGCACGGTCGCGGCGACGAACGCGCGGACGAGCGCCGGGTCGGCGGCGATCAGTCGCGTCGTCGTGAAGGCGACGAGCCCGGGATAGGCGGGGCCGCCCCACCGATCGAGCTTGAAGTCGGTGACCGGGTAGCCGCCCACCGCCAGCGTCACGCCGTCGTCGGGCCAGTAGCCGGTGAAGGCGGCGATCTTGCCGGCCTCGAGGTCGGCGACGCCGTTGAAGCCGATCGTGATCGTGTGAACCTTCGTCGGGTCGCCGCCGGCGTCGGCGACGACCGTGTCGAGGACCGCGAGATCCGAGGGCACGCCGGTGATGCCGACGGTCTTGCCGACGAGACCGGCGGGTGAGCGCAGGTGCTCGCTGGCGAGCGCGATCGGCGCCCCGAGCGGACGCTGGACGATCGCCATGATCGCGCGCTCGTCGGCGCCCTGGGCGATCTGCTCGGCGACGTCGATCCCGTCCGCCAGCGCGAAGTCGGCCTTGCCGGCGTTGATCAGCTGCAGCGGGTCGGTCGTCGCGCCGGGGGTGATCACGCGCAGGTCGATCCCCGCCCGGGCGTAGTAGCCGGCCGCCAGCGCGCGGTAGATCCCGGCGTGCACGGCGTTCGGCACGAAGTCGAGGATCAGCGTCGCGTGCAGCGGATGGCGCACCGACGGCGCCCGCGGCGCGCTAGTCGAACCGCAGGCCGTCAGCGCAGCGCACGCGAGCACCGCAAGCACAAAACGGGCGAGAGGCGGGCGCATCGGCAGGGGATTATCACCGACCCGTGCCGGCCCAGACGACAGCAAGGGGCGCAGCCGGACTCGGCGAGGCCGAGGCAGCGAGCTTGATGAGCACGACGGCCTGGCGCGCCACGCAGACGGCAGCGAAAACTCGGCTGGGGCGCTCGGCGCCGCCTAGTTGTAGACGCAGGCGCGGCCGGCTTCTTGCCATTCGCGGCCGACGGCGAGCAGCACCTCGAGCATCGCCTCGGTCGCCGGCGCGCGATAGCCGGCGGGCAGCGCGGCGGAGACCTTGCGGATCGGCCCACCGGCGCCGAGCGAGCGGATGACGACGTCGTCGCGGCCTGAGCGCACGGCCAGATCGGGGATCATCGCGACGCCGACGCCGGCGGCGACGAAACCGAGAAGCGCGTTGTAATCGTCGTTTTCGAAGGCGATCGTCGGCGCGAACCCGGCGGCGAGGCAGGCCTGCTTGAACATCTTCGAATCGGGGCAGGTTGCGGTCGTGCCGAGCATCCAGGGCTCGTCGGCGAGATCGCGCAGGCGCAGCTTCGGACGCTCGGCGAGACGATGACCGACGGGCAGCGCGACGTACATCGGATCGTCGAAGAGGTGGACGCAAACGACCGTCTCGGCGGCGAGTTGGTTGATGAACGCGATGTCAAGCTCGCCGGCGCGCAGGCGCGGGAGCGCGTCCTCGGGCTCGAGCATCTCGACGAGCAGCTCGATCTGCGGGTAGAGCGTGCGGAAGCGCGCGATCGCCAGCGGCATGACGCTCGCCGCCGCCGATGGGAAGGCGGCGAGGCGCACGCGGCCGGTCTCCAAGCCGATGATCGCCTGGAGCTCGCTCTCGGCCTCGTCGAGGGCGCAGAAGATCGCCTCGGCGTGACGCACCAGCACCTCGCCGGCAGCTGTCACGCGGGCGCCCTGAGGGGTGCGCTTGACGAGCACCGTGCCGGTCTCGGCCTCGAGCGTCGCGACCTGGCGCGAAACGGCGGGCTGCGTGTAGCCGAGCGTTGCGGCCGCGCCGGAGAACGACCCCTGGCGGGCGACCTCGCGCAGCACGCCCAGACGGGTCGTGTTCAGCATTACCCAGCGTTATACCAGACCAAGGACATCCATATTTGTATTTATGCGGCGTCGGGCGGAAAATTGAACCAGCGCAACCCCTCAAACGAAACAGAGATGGGGAGCGCGGCAGCCGACGCCAGAAGGCACGCGTCGACCACAAACGACGAGTGAAAGGAACTGACAATGAGCACCAGCAAAAGTTCCCGCGTCCGGCGAATCGTCAGCCGCGCGGGTGAAATATGGCGGGAGATGGACTACGCCCAGGCGCGGGCGCTCGAGATCCAGACTGGGGCCCGCGGCCTGACCGACAGGATCGAGCGCCAGCGGGACAGGATCCGCGTCCGCGAGCTCGAGTCACACCTCTACGGCCTCGAGACCAGCGACTGAACGAAGCTGAACCGCGCGCCACGCCAGGATCGGCGTTGGCGCCGCGGTATCGGCTAAGCGCGGCGCCCGGGCAGCGAGCGGCAGGCCAGGGCGGCGCGCCACGGGGGCGGGTCGCCCGCGCGGGGCGCTCTCAACCCAGCTGAGCGGGCAGGCCGATCGGGCAGCTGACGCCGGTGCCGCCGTGGCCGCAGTAGCCGCCGGGGTTCTTCGCCAGGTACTGCTGGTGGTAGTCCTCGGCGTAGTAGAACGGCCCCGCGGCGGCGATCTCCGTCGCGATCTCGCCGTAGCCGCGCGCCGTGAGCTCGGCCTGGTAGAGGTCGCGCGTGCGCAGCGCCGTCGCCTCCTGGGCGGCGTCCTCGTAGTAGATCGCCGAGCGGTACTGGGTGCCGACGTCGGCCCCCTGGCGCATCTGCTGGGTCGGGTCGTGGCCCTCCCAGAACAGGCGCAGGATCTCCTCGTAGCTGGTCAGCGCCGGGTCGAAGACGACCAGCACCGCCTCGGTGTGGCCGGTCGAGCCCGAGCAGACCTCCTCGTAGGTCGGGTTCGGCGTGAAGCCGCCGGCGTAGCCGACCGCGGTCGTGTAGACACCGGGCGCGCTCCAGAAGGCCTGCTCGGCGCCCCAGAAGCAGCCCATGCCGACCACCGCGCGCTCGAAGCCCGCGGGGAACGGCGGGCGCAGCGGCGTAGCGAGGACGAAGTGGCGCTCCGGCGTCGCCATCTCCTGCGCGCGGCCCGGCAGCGCCTGCTCCGCGCTGACCATCCGCGTCTTGTCACGGAACAGGTCGCTGAGGAAGCTCACATCAGAAAGGATACGGCGCGCAGCGGGCTCTGGCGCAGGCGCTCGACGATGCGCCGCTCCTGCACGCGCGTCAGACGCTCGGAGGCGACCGCCTCTCGCAGCAGCGGCTGGGCCAGCCCCGGTGCGGCGCGGCGAACGGCGGCCGAGACCTCGTGCTGGAGTCGCGCCAGCTCGGCGCGGGGCGGCAGGCTCGCCCGGGCGTTCGCGCCGCCACCGAGCCCAGCGAGCAGCTCGCGACGCTCGGCGCCGGTGATCCGCCCCGCCGCGACGGCGCGATCAAGGATCGGCCGGGCGATGCCGGGCGCCTTGGCCGCCACAAGCTCGAGCGTGCGCTCGAATACGGCGGCGGCGCTCGGGGAGAGGAAACGCGGGGCGCTGCGTGCTACCCGCGTGCGGAGCGACGGCTCCGCAACCGATCCGAAGACTGCGACCCGGGTGGGTCCGGGTGACGCGACTGAGCTTGACATGGCTGCTCCTTTAGTTCGTCGCGAAGGAGTCTTGCTCGTGTGCGTTAGAGAACCCTGAGTACTAGCGAAGTCTTGCGTAAGGTGCTCGGGATTCCCGCAACGAGCGGGTTTAAAAGCCGGTGAACGGAGCGCGCCGGGGCGCGCGCCGGCAGGGCGGTCAGCTCAGCGCGGCGATGCGGTAGCTGAGCGCCTCGAGCGCGAGCTCCTCGGTGACGTTGAGGGCGAGCGCTTCGCGGGTGTCCTCGACCAGCGCCAGCGCGCGGTGCAGCAGCGCCGGAGTGTGCGCGGCGGCGAGGCGCTCGAGCGCCGCGCTGTCGTCGAGCGCGTGCACGAGCTCGGGCGCGCCGTGAGCGATCACCGCGGCGTCGCGGTAGCGCAGCCCCCACAGCGAAAGGCCGAGGTCGAGCGTCGCCTGCGTGGCGCGCCGCGCGGCGCGCTTGACGCGCTCAGCGTGTTCGCGCTCGCTTCGCGCGCGCTCGCTCGTGGCGAGCAGCTCGAGGTCGGCGGCGTGGTCGGTCTCGAGCGCCGCGGTGGCCTTGTCGCTGGCGCGCTTGGCGAGCTCGAGCAGCGTGCTCCAGGGGCGATCGGCGAGCTCGCCGGACAGCGCGCTGTCGGCGAGCGTGTCGGCCGCGACGCGCAGCGCCGGGCCGTCGCCGAGCGCCAGCGCCGCGGCCCGCTCGCCGTCACCGAGCGCCAGCCGCCCGCAGGCCGCCGCGGTCGCCGGCGCGACGCCCTGGGCCTCGAGCTCGGCGGCCAGCTGCTCGGCGCTCGGCGCCTCGAAGCGCACCTGCTGGCAGCGCGAGACGACCGTCGGCAGCACCTCGCCGGGGCGACTGCTGAGCAGGATCAGGTGGACGAAGTCGGGCGGCTCCTCGAGCGTCTTCAGCATCCGGTTGGCGGTCGCGTCGCCCATCGTCTCGGCCTGCTCGATCACGAACACGCGGCGCTGCGCTTCGAACGGCGTCCGCGTCGCCGCCGCGACGACCGGCTCGTCGATGTCGGAGACCAGCATCTCGGCCGCGCCGCTTGGCGTCACCCAGGTCAGGTCGGGGTGCGTGCCGCGGGCGACCCGCTCCGCCGCCTGCGAGCCCGCCGGCGCCCCGTCGGCGATCAGCGCCGCCGCAAAGGCGCGGGCCACGGCGCGCTTGCCGGCGCCGGCCGGGCCGGCGAAAAGGTAGGCGTGCGAGGCGACTCCCGGCGGCAGTGCCGGCAACAACAGCGCCTGGGCGTGGGGGTGGCGCTCGATGTTGGGCAGCGTCGTCGCGGTCACCTTCCCGCAGCGTAGCGGCGGCGCTCGCGCGACCCGCGTAGCCTGCCGCTCGTGGCACGCGGACGGCTGATCACGATCGAGGGCATCGACGGCGCCGGCAAGACGACGCTCGCCACGGCGCTCGCGGCCGCGCTGACCGCCCAGGGGGTCGATCTGCTGGCGCTGCGCGAGCCCGGCGGCGTGCTGGTCGCCGAGCGCCTTCGCGAGCTCGTCACGGACCCGGCGCTGGCGATCGACGCGCGCGCCGAGGCGCTGCTCTACGCCGCCTCGCGCGCCCAGCTCGTCGCCGAGCGGATCGCACCGGCGCTCGCGGCCGGGCAGTGGGTGCTGCTCGACCGCTTCGTCGATTCCTCGCTCGCCTACCAGGGCGCCGGCCGGCGCCTGGGCGTCGGCCCGGTGCGCCAGATCAACGAGTTCGCGACCGGCGGGCTGGTCGCCGACCGCACGCTGCTGCTGATGCTCGACGTCGCGACCGGGCGAGCGCGCCGCGGGGGGCGCGAGCCGGACCGCCTCGAGCGCGAGGGCGAGGAGTTCTTCGCGCGGATCGACGCCGGCTACCGCACGCTCGCGGCCGCCGAGCCCGACCGCATGCGCGTGCTCGACGCTGCGCTGGAGCCGGCGGCGCTACTCGACGCCGCGCTCGCGTCGCTGGCCGATCTTCTGGGCGGTGGTCGGCCCGCGTAGGCGCGCACTTCACGGCGTGGGCGGCTATCTTGGGCGCGCATGTGGATCCCTGTGATCGTGCTGGCGGCACTCATCGTGCTGTTCGGCGTAACGCTGCTGCTGCGCCGGGCGCTCGGCCTGCAGCTGGCGTGGCTGGCCGGCGCGCGGCACGCGCTCGCCGAGGGCCGTTTGCGCCTGCGCGGAGTGCTCACAGAGTTCGGCGATTGGCTGCGGCTCGGGCACTGAAGGGGCGTTTCTGCAACGTTCGTTGCAGAAACCCGACGCCCCAGAACGGTGGGTTTAGCGCCGCGCGGTTCGGGCCATAGCGGTCTCGCCCAGAGCGCGCGGGGAGTAAAATTTAGAGCGGCGGTCTGTCCGATTCGGCTGAGACGATCCTCGACCCCACAGACCACTTTTCAGGGCGCCGAGACGCGGCGCCAGGAGGCGCGAGCACGATGGAACCGATCACGAGCGACACCGCAACACAGGCGCCGACCAACGCCGAGCCCCTGGCCATCCGGCGCCTTTTCACGACGCCCGATGTGCACCCGTTCGACACCGTCGAGTGGGAGCTGCGCGACGCCCGGATCGGTCACGGCGACCACGTCGCCTTCGAGCAGCTCGATGTCGAGTTCCCCGCGAGCTGGAGCCAGAACGCGACCAACATCGTCGCCCAGAAGTACTTCCGGGGCCAGCTCGCGTCGCCGGAGCGCGAGCGTTCGGTGCGCCAGATGATCGGCCGCGTCTCCGGCACGATCGCCGACTGGGGCCGCAGGGGCGGCTACTTCGCCAGCGAGGCCGACGGCGACGCCTTCGAGGACGAGCTGACCTTCATCCTGCTGCACCAGCTGGCGGCCTTCAACTCGCCGGTCTGGTTCAACGTCGGCTTCGAGGAGAGCCCTCAATGCTCAGCGTGCTTCATCCTTTCGGTCGACGACACGATGGAGTCGATCCTCGACTGGAACACCAAGGAGGGAATGATCTTCCGCGGTGGTTCGGGCTCGGGGATCAACCTGTCGAACATCCGCGGCTCGATGGAGCCGCTCGCCAAGGGCGGCACCGCCTCGGGTCCGGTTTCGTTCATGCGCGGCGCCGACTCCTGGGCCGGCACGATCAAGTCCGGCGGCAAGACGCGCCGCGCGGCGAAGATGGTCGTCCTCGACATCGACCACCCCGACATCCGCGAGTTCATCTGGTGCAAGGCGAAGGAGGAGGACAAAGCCGCCGCGCTGCGCAACGCCGGCTTCGACATGTCGATCGACGGCGAGGGCTTCAAGTCGATCCAGTACCAGAACGCCAACAACTCGGTTCGTCTAACCGATGAGTTCATGCAGGCCGTCGAGGCCGACGCCGAGTGGCGGCTGATCGCACGCACCACCGGCCAGCCGATCGGCGAGCCGATTCCCGCGCGCGAGCTGATGCGCGAGATCGCCGAAGCCGCCTGGCGCTGCGCCGACCCCGGCGTCCAATACGACACGACGATCAACCGCTGGCACACCGACCCGGTCAGCGGCCGGATTAACGCATCTAATCCTTGTTCCGAGTACATGCACGTCGACAACTCGGCCTGCAACCTGGCCTCGCTCAACCTGCTGAAGTTCCGCCACCGCGACGGCAGCTTCGACGTGCCCTCCTTCGAGCACGCCGTTGACATCGTCCTGCTAGCGCAGGAGATCGTCGTCAGCCCGTCGAGCTACCCGACCGAGCAGATCGGCGTCAATGCCCGCGCGTTCCGCCAGCTCGGCCTCGGCTACGCAAACCTCGGCGCCTTCCTGATGAGCAACGGGATGCCCTACGACTCGGACGCCGGCCGCAACACGGCGGCGGCGATCACCGCGCTGATGACCGGCCGCGCCTACGCCCAGTCTGCGCATGTCGCCGCTGCGCTCGGCCCCTACGAGCACTACGCGGTCAACCACCAGCCGCACAACGCGGTGATGGCAATGCATCGCGACGCCGCCTACGCGATCGGCCACGACGGTCTCGCCGACGAGGCGCTGCTCGTCGCGGCCCAGCACGCGTGGGACGAGGCGGTCGAGCTCGGCGAGCGCCACGGCTACCGCAACGCGCAGGCCACGGTGCTCGCGCCGACCGGCACGATCTCCTTCCTGATGGATTGCGACACGACCGGCGTCGAGCCGGACTTCTCGCTCGTCAAGTTCAAGGAGCTCGTCGGCGGCGGGCAGATGACAATCGTCAACGGCACCGTCCCGCTCGCGCTGCAAACGCTCGGCTACGACGACGCGCAGATCGAGCAGATCGTCGCCCACATCAACGAGCACGGCACGATCGTCGACGCCCCCGGCCTCGACGAGCAGCACCTGCCGGTGTTCGACGTCGCCGTCGGTGAGCGCGCGATCTCGCACATGGGTCACATCAAGATGATGGGCGCGGTACAGCCGTTCATCTCCGGCGCGATCTCGAAGACCGTCAACATGCCGGCCAGCGCAACCGTCGAGGACATCGCCGACGCCTACACGCAGGCCTGGCGGCTCGGCATCAAGGCCCTCGCGATCTACCGCGACGGGTCAAAGACGGCGCAGGCGCTTCGCACCGACGCGCAGGAGGTCGCGGCCGAACCTGTGGACGTCGAGGCGCTGATCGCCGAAGCGCTCGCCAACGCCGACGCCGGACCGAAGCGTCGCCGGATGCCCCGCGAGCGCCAATCGCTGACTCACAAGTTCTCGCTCGGCGGACACGAGGGCTACATCACCGCCGGCATGTACGAGGACGGCACGGTCGGCGAGATCTTCCTCACCGACATCGGCAAGGAAGGCTCGACGCTGCGCGGCATGATGAACGCCTTCGCGACCGCGATCTCGATCTCGCTGCAGTACGGCGTGCCGCTCGAGACGCTCGTGCAGAAGTTCAGCTACATGCGCTTCGAGCCGGAGGGGATCACGACCAACCCGGAGATCCCGTTCGCCAAGTCGATGCCCGACTACATCATGCGCTGGCTCGCCTCGCGCTTCCTCGACACCGACGCCCAGGAGGAGCTCGGCATCCTCACGCCCGCGGTTCGCGCGCGCAAGTCGGCGCAGGACGCCGCGACCTCGATCGCATCCGACACCTCGGTGCCGGCCAACGCACTCCCGGACTCCCAGGCGCCGACCGGCAACGGTGCCAACGGCAGCGCCGTGAAGCCGCCAACCGCAGCTCTCACCGATACCCCACCAGTCGTCCCGGCACGGCTAACCGGCCTCGACCTCGGCCCGGCCTGTGGCCAGTGCGGCGGCATGATGCAGCGCACCGGCTCCTGCTACACCTGCCCGAGCTGCGGTAACAACACTGGCTGTGGGTGAGATTCACCGGGCGAGGGGCAGGCCGCGGGCGGGCCTAGGCCCGGCCCCAAATTTGGCTTGCCGCGAGATTTTTTT
>Ga0302325_10008838_pt1 | contig 22094 bp, 19 predicted proteins | sample Palsa_T0_2_FD_201948 | JGI IMG/M metagenome (GOLD analysis project Ga0302325, IMG submission 201948) | Peat permafrost microbial communities from Stordalen Mire near Abisko, Sweden - Palsa_T0_2 | ecosystem: Environmental > Terrestrial > Soil > Palsa > Peat permafrost | place: Sweden: Abisko...
ATCGCTCCGTCGGCAATCAGCTCGAGCACCCGCTGGTGCTGAGCCTGAAACGGGAAGACGAACGCTTCCCACAGCGGACCTCCCAGCGCTCCGGCGGCAAAGTCCAGTACGGCCGCAGTCTGAGCAGACCCCACGCAGAGCGGCTTCTCGCACAGCACCGCCTTGCCTGCCTGCAGCGCCCTCTTCGTCCACTCAGCGTGCAGCGAGTTCGGCACCGCCACGTAGACGGCGTCGACGTCCGGCGACTCGACCACCTGCTCGTAGCCGGCCACGCCCCGCTCGACGCCGTGCTCGGCGGCGAAGGCACTCGCCCGCCCGGCGGTACGGCTGCCTACCAGCACCGCCCGGCCGCCGGCTTCGCGCAGGGCCGGGAGGAACTGGCCCCTGGCAATGTTCGCCGTGCCCACGATGCCCCAGCGCACCTCACGAGTCTCTGGCGTCACCGCCATGACCGGCGTCCCCGGCGCGAGCCGGCCCGCGGAGCCGGATCAGTCACTCCGATCTTCACGATCTGCCGCTCCCTCTCCCGTTATCCGCTCGACCACGTCGACCACCTGGTCAGAGCCGCAGTATGCGACCTAGCGGTCGATTGTCGACCGTAGCAGGTAAAGCGGTATTGCGCATCCCTAAGTATCCCGGTTTAGGCACGAGGCCGGCCCCCGCGCGAGCCCCGGAACAACGCCGCTACCGCGCCCGCCACGGGAATAAGCCAGCCGGCAGTGCCCTTATCCCTACTATTCCAGCGGCCATACCGGACTTAGTGCCGGCCGCGCGAGAGGGCAGGAAAGCCATGACCGTACAGGATCTCGACAGAACCGCCTTCGAGCAGGACTGGGCAGACTGGCACCGCCGGCACGAGGCCGTGCTCGGCGCCGAGCACGGCTTCCTCGCGATCACGAGCCTGAACTGGCTGACCGCCGAGCCGCAGCGTTTCCCGGACGCGCCCGGCGCCTGGCACACCGGGCCGGACGGCGTCGTGGTCGAGCTGGCCGACGGCGAGACCCTGAGCGTCGGCGGCACCGACGTCACCGGCCGCTACGCCTTCGGTGCGATCCCCGAGCGCGGCGGTATTAACGCGGTCTCCGGCGACGACGTCATCGAGGTGGCACGACGCGGCGGCTACGACATCGTCCGCCCCCGCCACCCCGGCCATCAGCTCCGGCTGAGCTTCGCCGGCACGCCCGCCTACCAGCCCGATCCGCGGTGGGCAGTGCCAGCCAGGTATGTCGCCTTCCCCGAACCGCGCGACACCACCGTCGGCTCCGTGGCCGAGGGCCTCCAGCATGTCTATGCCGCACCGGGCTACGTCGAGTTCGAGATCGACGGCGAGCAGTTCCGCCTCACCGCCTTCAACGGCCACGCACCGGGGACCCTGACCATCCTGTTCACCGACGCGACCTCGGGCGTGACCACTTATCCGGCCAACCGCGCGCTGCAGCTGCCGCCGCCGGACGAGGACGGCGCGGTGACGCTCGACTTCAACCGGGCGGCGAACCTGCCCTGCGCGTACACCGAGTACGCAACCTGCCCGCTGCCGCCCGCGGAGAACAGGCTTCCGATCGCCGTCGAGGCCGGCGAGAAGCTGCCGTACGAATACGGATCGCCTGCCTAAGGCCGCGTCAGCCTCGGCCGCACCCTGCAAACAGTCCGCCCTGCAAACAGCCCCGCCCTGCAAGGAGTGCCAGTCATGCCGGTTGAGTTCCTGGGCATCGCCGCGACCAATGACGGCAGCGAGACCACTGCCAGGTCCGGCGGCAGCTTCGACAAGGACTACACGCTGCGGCTCGCCCGCGCGCACGAGGAGAACGGCTGGGACCGCGTGCTGTTCGCCTACGGCTCCGGATCGCCCGACCCCAATCCGGCCGCCGCCTATATCGCCAGCAAGACCGACACCCTGCAGCTGCTGCTAGCCCACCGGCCGAACGTCTCCTACCCGACCTTCGCCGCCAAGACGTTCGCGACCATTGACCAGATCAGCGACGGCCGGGTGACGGTGCATTTCATTACCGGCGGCACCGATCACGAACAGCAGCGCGAGGGCGACTACCTGACCCACGATGAGCGCTACACGCGCACGCGGGAGTACATGGCGATCGTCAAGCAGGCCTGGACGGCGCGCGAGCCGTTCGACCATCAGGGCCCGCACTACACGTTCGCCGACTTCGTCAGCGATGTGTTCCCGGTGCAGCAGCCACGGCCGCGGGTGTCGTTCGGCGGATCGTCACCGGCCGCGTACCAGGCCGGGGGTGCCGAGGCCGACATTTACTGCCTGTGGGGCGAGCCGCTCGCCAGCACGGCGGAGCAGATCCAGTCGGTCAGGGCTGCCGCCCGGACGGCCGGGCGCTCGGATATGCCGAAGATTCAGGTGGCGTTCCGCCCGATCATCGCCGCTTCCGAGGACAAGGCCTGGCAGAAGGCATACGACATCGTCGGCAAGATCGAGGACCGAGTGCAGGCTAACGGCGGCGCCATCTCCCGGCGGCGCCCGCTCAGGAACCCCGAGAACACCGGATCCCAGCGCCTGCTGTCCATCGCGTCCGAAGGCGACAGGTTCGACCGGGCACTGTGGACCAGGACCGCCGCGGTCACCGGCGGCGCGGGCAATTCCAACGCGCTCGTCGGCACGCCGGACACGGTCGCCGCGGCGATCCTGGACTATATCGACCTGGGCGTGGACATCATCTCGATGCGCGGCTACGACCTGCTCACTGATGCGATCGAGATCGGCCAGCAGGTCATCCCCCTGGTTCGCGCAGAGGTCGCCAGGCGCGACGCGGCGTAGGTCGGGCTAGCCGCCGAGCTCGTCTTCACGGCCCGGCGGCGTAGGCCGGCTGCCCCGTCCTCGTCGGCGCGGGCTAGCCGCCGAGCTCGTCCTCCGGGCCTGGCTCGTCCGTTCCGAGCTCGTCCTCCAGGCCGCTCTGGTCGGCTCCCAGCTCGTCCTCGTTCCCGGCTGCGTCGGCTCCCAGCTCGTCCTCGCCCCCGGCCGCGTCGGCGCCGAGCTCATCCTCGCGGCCGACAGGGTCCGGACCGCCCAGCACGTCGCCTGACCCGCTTCGGTGATCTGTCATGGTGAACTCCCTTCTTTCCGGGCCCTTCCCTGGCCGGCCCGCCCCCAACCGGGCCCGCCGGCCGACAAACCCGGCAGGAGCCAGGCTCCCGGTGCCGGCTGCCCGCCGGAGCGACCAGGCCGTAACCTTCCGGACATGACCACCGCCGGGAACGAGGCCACCATACTCCCGGCCCTCCTCCAGCGCTGGCAGTCTGACCTGGCGGCCTGGGCCATTCCCGAGCACATCACTGCGGCCGTGCCGCAGTCGCCGTGGGTACTGCCCCGCGGTGTCTTCGCCCGCCGGGCCGACCGGCTGACAGCGGCACCGTGCGGGCCGTCGTTCGAGCTGGCCTGGTCCGCGCTCCAGCCGCCGGGCAGCGTGCTGGACGTCGGATCTGGTGCGGGCGCAGCCAGCCTGCCGCTGCTGGCCCGGTGCACCGCGCTGACGGCCGTCGACGCCGAGCCCGCCATGCTGGACCTGCTCGCCGATCGCGCCGCCGCGAGCGGAGTGCCGGTGCGGCTGGTCACGGGAACCTGGCCGGCGGTAGCGGCCGAGGCCGGCCGGGCTGACATCGTGACCTGCTACCACGTTTCCTATAACGTCCCTGAGATCGAGCCTTTCCTGGCCGCGCTGACCTCAGCCGCGCGCCGGATCGTGGTCCTGGAGATGACGACCCTGCACCCGCTGTCCGCCCTGAACCCGCTCTGGCTCCGCTTCCACGGACTCGCAAGGCCGCAGGGACCGACCGCGGAAGACCTGCTGGCGATCCTGGCGGCGATGGGCATCAGCGCGCGATCGCAGCGCTGGCCGCGAACCGGCGGGCGGGATTACAGCAGCTTCGCCGAGCTGACCGATGTCACCCGCCGGCGACTGTGCCTCCCGCCGGAGCGGGCCGATGAGGTCGCCAGGGCGCTGGCCGAGTCCGGAATCGACCCGGAACGGCCGATGGAGCTGGGCTCGGCCGGCCGCGAGGCCGTCACGATCTGGTGGGACGGCCACCGATGACGGCGTCCTGCGCCTTTCGCCACGATCCGGCACCACCGATTTGGCTGCCGGAGCGTCTTGCAGGTAGAGACGATGAGGACAGCGACTGGCGATAGGCGGTTCCGATGGGCGAATGGCCAGACAACTGGTTCCGCGACGGACAGGAGCCTGCCGACGGGGATGCCGGGGGCGGCTCGGACGCGAACGGCGACAAGACCGTCAGCATCCCCTCGAACCAGCATCCGGGCGGGCAGTACCAGGTCCGCCAGTACCCCGGCTCCGGTCAGGGCGCGGGCGGCCAGGGTGCGGGCGGTCAGGGCGCAGGAGGTCAGGGTGCGGGCGGTCAGGGCGCGGCGGGCCCGCGGCCGGCGCCCCCGCCCGGCGGATGGCCGCAGCAGCCGCCGGTCAGCTCGGCTGGCGGGCCGGCCGGCTACGGCTCTGGCGCGGCCGGCCGCAGCTACGGCGGCGGTCTCGCGGCGCCGGCCCGCTCCCCGGCGCGACCCGACGGGCCCGGCGGGACGCGCGCCGGCGGCGGACGGCGCTGGCTGCGGCCACGGCGGATCGTGACGGTCCTCGCCGTCATCGTCGCGCTGCTGCTGGTCGCGGGCGTCGGCACGTACTTCTACCTGAACTCGAAGCTGACCAGGGGCAACATCCTGGTCGACTACTCCGGCCGGCCGAGCCCGGGGTCGGGGACCAACTGGCTGATCGCCGGCTCAGACAGCCGGCAGGGCCTGACCAAGGCGCAGGAGCGCCAGCTATCGACCGGGTACGTGTCCGGCGGCCGGTCCGACACCATCCTCATCCTGCACGTCCCGACCAGCGGCAAACCGCTGCTGATCAGCGTTCCGCGTGACTCCTACGTCAGCATCCCCGGCTACGGCATGAACAAGATCAATGCCGCGTACTCCATCGGCGGTCCGCGGCTGCTAGCCGAGACCATCCAGGACGACACCGGGCTGTACATCAACCACTTCATGGACATCGGGTTCGGCGGCTTCGTGCGGGTGGTCAACTCGGTCGGCGGCGTCCGGATGTGCCTGATCCACTCGCTCTACGACTCCGCCTCCGGCCTGCACCTCAAGAAGGGCTGTCATGTCCTGACCGGCGGCGAGGCGCTCGCCTACGTCCGGGACCGGCATGACTTCGCCAGCCAGGACCTGCAGCGCGAGCAGGACCAGCGGATCTTCCTGAGGGCACTGCTGAGCAAGATGACGAGTCCCGGCGTCTTCCTCAATCCGTTCAAGGCGCTCCCGGCCGCCAGCGGCGCCGTGAGCACACTGACGGTGGACGAGGGCACGAGCCTCTATCAGCTGTTCGGGGCGGCGGAGGCGCTGCGCGACCCGGAGACGACTACGGTGCCGATCGCGAGCTCCAACTACCCGACGTCCGCCGGGGACGCGGTGCTGTGGGACAGCGCGCAGGCCAAGGAGCTGTTCAACGACCTGCAGACCGGCCAGACAGTGCCCAAGTCGCTGATCACCGGGTCGCAGCAGGGCACCTGAGGCCCCGGACCTGACGGGCCACCGGCCGTGTGACAGTTGCGGTGATGCCAGCAGGCAATTTGCCGGTTTTGATCCCCTGCAGTGTCACAGAGTCCGCGCAGGGAGCACGGCAACTGCGCGTGATCTGCGGAGGGCAGCCTCAGGGCACCTTCAGCTAACGTTCAGGGGACGGGCGGACAATGGGCGCATGAACAGCGAGCCCAACGGAAGCCGGCAGCCGGATGCTCGGCTACTGGTCGTCGAGGATGAGCCCAACATCCTCGAGCTGCTAGCCGCCAGCCTTCGATACTCCGGCTTCGAGGTCGTGACGGCAGCCGCTGGCAATGAGGCAGTTCAGGCCGCCCAGCGGCACAGGCCCGATCTCATCGTGCTTGACGTCATGCTGCCCGACATGGACGGTTTCGACGTCATCCGCCGCCTCCGCGGCGGCGGCGCCCAGATCCCGGTCGTGTTCCTCACCGCCAGGGACTCCACCGAGGATAAGATCCGCGGCCTCACGCTCGGCGGAGACGACTACGTCACTAAGCCGTTCAGCCTGGAAGAGGTCATCGCGCGCATCCGCGCTGTGCTCCGCCGCACCCGCGGTGACGGCAGCGAGCCGCCGCCGCGGCTGAAGTTCGCCGACCTCGAGCTGGATGAGGACAGCCACGAGGTCTGGCGTGGCGGCACCCAGATCCAGCTCTCCCCCACTGAGTTCAAGCTGCTGCGCTACTTCATGGGGAACGCCAACCGGGTGCTGTCCAAGATGCAGATCCTTGACCATGTGTGGGACTACGACTTTCGCGGCGACACGGGAATCGTGGAGTCCTACGTCTCCGTGCTGCGGCGCAAGGTCGACACGACCGAGCCGCATCTGCTGCACACGCTGCGCGGAGTCGGCTACGTTCTCCGGCTTCCGCACCAGTCCTAGGTCCTGATCGCCCCATGGCACAGGCACGGCAGCGCGCTGGCTTCTGGCGGTCCGTCAGGGACCTGCCCGGCCGCACGCCGCTGCGCGTCAAGCTGATCACCGCGCTGCTCGCGCTCGTCGCGATGGCGCTTGTCGTCATCAGCGTGGCCGGCCTGGCCATTCTCAGGAACGACCTGATCGGCCCTATCGATGACGAGCTGACGAGTTCCTTCGGTAATGCTGTCAGCGCCGTCGCGCAGTACCAGCAGAGCGGGATCGGCGGGGCCAAGCCGGACGTCGCGCTGTACTGGATCGCTGGCAACGGGGTCATTCACGACGTGATCACCCCCACCGCCGAGTACAGCGGCGCAGTGAGTGGTCACAATCCGTTCGGCGACGCGCAGCCGATCCCGGGCCCGGACCTGCAGTCGAGCGCCAGCTGGATCAGTGCGCACAGCGGCCGGGTCATCACGCTGTCGGACAAGTCAGGCTCTTACCACTGGCGTGTCTACATGGCGAGCGGGCCGCTGGCCAACGGCACGACCGCGACAGTGGTGCTGGCGATCAACGCGACCAGCGAGTACACCACTATCGGCCAGCTCGAGACGATCGACCTGCTGGTGAGTCTCGCCGTTATCGGCCTGCTGGCGATACTCGCGATCGCCGTGATCCGAGCGAGCCTGCGGCCGCTGACGGACATCGAGCAGACCGCGAGTGCGATCGCGGCAGGCGATCTCAGCCAGCGCGTGCCGGAGCGGGATCCGCGCACTGAAGTGGGGCGGCTCGGCCGTTCGCTCAACACCATGCTGAGCCAGATCGAATCCGCCTTCCACGCCCGTTCGCAGTCGGAGGCGGCCGCCAAGCGCAACGAGGAGCGAATGCGGCAGTTCGTCGGCGATGCCAGCCATGAGCTGCGCACTCCGCTGACGGCGATCCGCGGGTTCGCCGAGTACTACCGCCAGCGCGGCGGAGTCGCGCTCGGCGCCGGGACCAGCCCTGCCGCCGGCCGGGTCATCAAGGGCAACGTCGCCGCGGGCAGCGCACCAGCCGGGGCCAGCGCCATCAGCCCGGCGAGCCCGGGCCAGCTGGCGCCAGCGGACATGGACCGGATCATGCGGCGGGTCGAGCAGGAGGCGGCCCGGATGGGCATCCTGGTCGAGGACATGCTGCTGCTGGCCAGGCTGGACCAGCAGCGGCCGCTTGAGGCGCGCCCCGTCGACCTGCTCACCCTGGCCGCCGACGCCGTCCACGACGCGCGCGTGGTCGCGCCGAGCCGCAGCATCAACCTCACGGTTGATTCCGGCCGCGCCCTGCTGGTGATCGGCGACGAGGTCCGGCTGCGCCAGGTCATCGGCAACCTGATGAGCAACGCGCTGACACATACGCCGGACGGCACGCCCATCGACGTGCTCATCAGGTCCGGCAACCTGGATGAGGCGCCCGCCGCGACCGCGATGGCGCAGCCGCAGGCCGCCATCGAGTCCGGCCCCGAGGCTGATGACAACGGCGGCGAGCCGGCCGTGACTGCCAGCACGGCTTCGTTCGATGCCGGGCGCCCGCCGCCACCGCCAGCCGCTCCGCTCTCCCAGCCGGATGCTCCGGTCTCCGAGCCGGCCGCCGCACTCTCCCGGACCGCCGCGCCGCTCTCCCAGCCCGCCGCCGTTCTGGAGGTGACCGACCACGGGCCGGGCCTGACGCAGGACCAGGCCGAGCACGTCTTCGAGCGGTTCTACCGGGCGGACGCCGCCAGGACCACGGGCGGCACCGGTCTCGGCCTGGCCATCGTCGCCGCGCTGGTCGCCGCACACGGCGGTGCTACCTGGGTCCGGTCGCAGCCCGGCGCGGGCGCCACGTTCTGCATCGCGCTCCCGCTGTCGCCGGACGCGCTGCAGGTGACCGAGGATGACGCCGACGACGACGCGGACGCGCTGCCCGCGGACCTGACCGGCGGGGCGAGCGACGGCAGCGACGAGGCCGGCGCGGCGTGGGCCAGCGCCGACCCGGCCGGCCGGCTCGCGACCTGAGCTGTCCCGCGCAGCGAGGCCCCCGGGCTCAGCCGCCAGGCCCGGGCTCAGCCGCCGGCCCGGACTAGCCCGCCAGCACCGCCCGAGCCGCGCCAAGCGCCGATTCCCGGTACGAGCCGCCGAACAGGCAGACATGCACCAGCAGCGGATGCAGCTGATGCAGCGGCACCCGGCCGCGCCAGCCGTCGGCCAGCGGCGCCGCCTCCTGGTACGCGGACAGGATCTTCTGCAGATGCGGCGCGCCGAAGAGGGCGAGCATCGCCAGATCGGTCTCCCGGTGGCCGCCGTGCGCCACCGGGTCGATGAGCCAGCCCCGGCCGCGGGACCACAGCACGTTCCCGGACCAGCAGTCGCCGTGCAGCCGGCTGGGCGGCTCCGCCGGCCCGGCCAGCTCGGCAGACCGGGCTGCGGCGGACTCGACCAGCCCCGTGTCGGCGGCGGTCAGGCTGCCGCGGTCCCTGGCGATCCGCGCGTAGGGCAGCACCCGGTTCGCCGCGTACCAGTCCGGCCAGCTGTCCGCCTGATCGTTGGACAGCGGCAGGCCGGCGATCGTACCCGGCCACGGAGCGCCGAAATGCTCAGCGCCGGCGTCGTGCAGCCGGGCCAGTTCCCGCCCGAATGCGCCCGCGGCGGCGGCGCTCGGCTGCTCGCCGTCGAGCCACTCGATGACCAGGCAGGTCTCGTCCGCGGCCAGGACGGCCGGGACCGGCGCTGTACCCGGCTCGGCGAGCCACCGCAGGCCAGCTGCCTCGGCCGCGAACCCGGCTGACGCTGCGGGCGTGACGGCCTCGTTCCCGGCATGAGGGTCGTCGTTGATCTTTGCGAACGCGAGCCGGCCGTCAGCCAGCTTCAGGCGGTAACGCGCAGCGCCGTGCTGGCTGCCCAGGCTGGCCGCGGCGGCCACGCCTGTGCCGAGCAGGCGCGCAAGGCGGTCTTCGGTCGCGGGCGGCAGCGTTGCGGGAGTCATGGCGGCCAGTCAGAGCTCGGCCGCCAGCTGACCGGCCAGCGCACGGGCGGCGGACTGGACCAGCCCGAACGCCTCCGTCCAGTCGTCCTGGCCGCCGCCGTACGGGTCAGGAACCTCGGCGCCGGGAGGCGAGCCGGGATCGAAATCGCGCATGAGCTGGATCCGCCCGGCCAGGTCGGGGTCTCCGGCCGCCATGGCCTTGAGATCGGCGAGGTTGTGGCGGTCCATGGCCAGCAGCAGATCGTAACGGCCGAGCCAGGACGACCGGATCTGCCGCGCCTCGTGACCGGATCCGTCGTAGCCACGGCTGGAAAGCTCTGCCCTGGCACGCGAGTCCATGGATTCGCCGATGTGCCAGTCACCGGTTCCGGCACTGTCGACCTCGACTTTCCCGGCCAGGCCAGCCTTTTCCAGCTCGTCGCGCAGGACGACCTCGGCCATCGGGGACCGGCAGATATTGCCGAGGCAGACAACGCAGATCTGGTACGCCTCGCCCGGATTGCGTGGCTGCGGAATCGTCCCGGCGGCAGAAGTCTCAGTGGCCATGACACCAGCATGCCCGATTCCCGGCACGAGCCCGTCACCTGCCACGATGGACGCCATGGCCCGATCTGATCAGTACCGGTCGCTGTCCCTGTGGCTCGACACCGTGCCGGGCACGCTGGCGCCTGGTCCCTCCCTGGACGGCGACACCGACGCCGACGTCGCGATCGTGGGTGCCGGCTTCACCGGCCTGTGGACCGCCTACTACCTGGCCCGCCGGGACCCGGCGCTGCGGATCGTCGTGTGCGAGCGGGAGATTGCCGGCTTCGGCGCGTCCGGCCGGAATGGCGGCTGGTGCTCAGCCCTGTTCCCGGCCTCGCTGGCCAAGCTGGCCCGGATGGGCGGACGGGACGGGGCCATGGCGATGCAGCGGGCCATGCACGCCACCGTGGACGAGGTCGGCACGGTCGCTGCCGCCGAGGACATCGACTGCCACTTCGCCAAGGGCGGCACGGTGATGCTGGCGCGTTCGCCGGCCCAGCTGGACCGGGCGAAGACCGAGGTCACCGAGGCCCGCGAGTTCGGCTTCGGCCAGGATGACCTGCGCTTGCTGGACGCCGCTGAAGCGCAGTCGATGGCGGGCGCCAGCGCCGTTCTCGGGGGCACCTACACGCCGCACTGCGCCGCCATTCAGCCGGCCCGGCTTGCCCGCGGTCTGCTGGCCGCGGTCCGGCGGGCCGGCGTCTCCGTCTATGAGCGGACGCCAGTGCTGGAACTGGCGCCCGGCCGGGTCGTGACCGCGGCCGGGACGGTGCGCGCGCTGAACGTCGTGCGTGCGACGGAGGGCTACACGCCGGGGCTGCCCGGCTACCGGCGAGCGGTCGCGCCGGTCTACTCGCTGATGATCGCGACCGAGCCGCTGCCAGCCGCCACGTGGGACGAGATCGGGCTGGCTGGCCGCCCCACCTTCGGCGATCTGCGCCATCTGATCATCTACGGGCAGCGGACCGCGGACGGACGGCTCGCCTTCGGCGGCCGGGGCGCTCCGTACCACCTCGGCTCGTCGGTGCGCCCGTCGCATGACCAGGTGCCGTCCGTGTTCGCCGCGCTGCGGCGAACGCTGACCGAGCTGTTCCCGGTGCTGGGCGACGTCCGCGTCACGCATCACTGGGGCGGTCCGCTCGCGGTGCCGCGGGACTGGTGCGCGTCCGTCGGCCTGGACCCGGACACCGGAATCGGCTGGGCCGGCGGCTACGTCGGCGATGGCGTTTCCACCACGAACCTCGCCGGACGGACACTCGCCGACCTCATCACCGGGGCTGACAGCGAGATCACCCGGCTCCCGTGGGTCGGCCACCGGTCGCCGGACTGGGAGCCCGAGCCGCTGCGGTGGCTCGGCCTGAATGCCGGGCTTCAGGTCATGGGCCTGGCCGACCGGGAGGAGGCCCGCACGGGGCGGCCGTCCAGGGCGGCGGGGTTCATGGGCAGGTTTCTCGGCGAGTAATCCGGGCAGATCGCGCGTAAGCTCTACCAGGGACATGGGAGCTAGCAAAGCTGGTGCCGGCGCGCTGATCGCAATTCGCACCGGTTGGCGGGTTGCGCTAGTATCACGAGGTCTCACGCGCCGCTAGCTCAATTGGCAGAGCAGCGGACTCTTAATCCGCGGGTTCGGGGTTCAAGTCCCTGGCGGCGCACCCGCCTTGAACTGGCCTTTCTCCCCTTGACGCTGCACAGCGCCGTGAGCGGTTTGCAGTTGGCCCTCACAACGAGCCCCAGAGCGCCTGGCCGATACGGTCGGCGGCATCAGTCATGACCTCGGGCAGGACGTGCTCTGGCGGACTCAGATATCGCAACTGTCTGAATGGGTGTGGTCAGAGAGGCGTGAGGACCATCAGGATCTCGGCTCTGGTGTCGTCGGGGGCGAGCCGGAGCTTGCCGGGCCAGCGCCCTGTTTCCCGCCAGCCGAGCCGAGCGTAGAAGTCTGAGCCCGGATCAACCCGCCGCCTATCGGGAGGACGGCCGGCATGGATAACTGCAACCCCGTCGGCGAGTGTGCTCGGGCACCTCTTCATGAGCGATTTGGCTGGTCATGTGCCGGCCTGGTGGCTGGCTGGGCAAAGATAGTGGCGTGGTGAGTGATCGGGCGGTCAAGGTGTGGGCGTGGATCGCGGCGGAGCACGACGGCGGTGCGCCGGTGTCGATGGCCGCGGTCTGCAGCGCGGCCGCGCGCAGGCTCGGGGTTGATGGCGTGAGCGTGATGGCGGTCAGCGATGGGCTGGCGCGCGAGCCATTGTCCGCGTCCGACGAGGTCAGTGCCCGGTTGGAGGAGCTGCAGTTCACGACCGGGGAAGGTCCGTCAGCGGACGATTTCCGGCTCGGGGCACCAGTGCTGGTCCCGGACCTGGAGTCGGCAGCGGCGCGGTGGCCCGGTTTCGTGCCCGAGGCCGTGGCCGCTGGCGCGCGGGCGATGTTCGCGGTTCCGCTCCAGGCCGGGGCTATCCGGGTCGGCGTGCTGACGTTGTACCGGGCGCTTCCTGGTCCCTTGTCGGCCGGCGATCTGGCAGATGCCCTGGTATTCGCGGACTTCGCCCTGCAGCTGCTGCTGGACGCATCGTCCGGCATCAGCGGGCAAGCGGGCTACGGGCTGCTGAACGGGCTCTCGGACAGCCAAGCCGCGGTGTACCAGGCGACCGGGATGATCTCCGTCCAGCTGGGCGTCAGCCTGGAAGAGGCACTTGTCCGGCTCAGGGCGCACGCGTTCGCAGACAGCGCCGGCATCGGCCAGGTCGCAAGCGACGTGGTGGCACGCCGCCTCCGCTTTGACCCCGACGCCGGGGCGGATGCCTGATTCTCCCGGCCGGTACCGTAACGGCCATGTTGCGGCGGTATCTGACGGCAGGCGGGGGGGCTACGCTGGCCCCATGGCAGCAACAGTGGACGAGCGCCTCGCGCAGACGTTCGTCGAGCTAGCCGACACCCTGGTCGGCGGCTTTGACCTGATGGAGTTCCTGCACATGCTCACCGAGCGGTGCGTGGAACTGCTGGACCTGGAGGCGGCCGGACTGCTGCTGGCCGACAGCCGCGGGACGCTGCAGCTGGTCGCCGCTTCCACCGAGCAAGCACGAGTCGTAGAACTGTTCCAGATCCAGAGCGACGAGGGCCCCTGCCTGGACGCCTACCGCACCGGGCAGCCCGTCATCGTCCCCGACCTCACCGCCAGCCAGGCCACCGCACGGTGGCCGATGTTCACTGGCGCCGCCCGCGAGATGGGCTTCGCCGCCGTCCACGCCATCCCTATGCGCCTGCGTGATCAGATCATCGGCACCCTCAACCTCTTTGGCTCCGCTCCGCAGGGCCTCGACCCGGCCGTGGCCCGGGCGGCCCAGGCGCTGGTCGACGTGGCCACCATCGGGATCCTGCAAGAACGCGCCACCCGTGAGCACGAACTCGTCGCCGGGCAGCTCCAGGTCGCCCTGAACAGCCGGGTGATCATCGAGCAGGCCAAGGGAATCCTCGCCGAGCGCATGCGGGTGACCCCCGACCAGGCATTCATCGTGCTGCGGGCCTACTCCCGCAACCACAACCACCCGCTCACCCAGCTGGCCGCCGATGTCATCAGCGGAACCACGGACCTGGTCGCAGTCAGCCGGGCGAAGCCTCAGCCCACAGCACGCAGGAAACAAGCGGACCGCTAGCCCTTCCCGCAGGTCGTGGACACTATTGAGATCTCGATGCTGAGTTAACAGCTGGCGACCAGATCTGCCCGTTGGTGCAGGAATCCATTCCCGGCGGGCACGGGTCCTGGCCCGGACCGTGGCCGCCCGCCCAGGGACAGGGGCAGCGGGGTCGTAGAATACTGGAACAGGGCAACATGCATCCGGGACGCGCCATGATCATCATTTTTGGGCTCATCCTCCTGGTCGTAGCCGTGGTCGTCGCAGTGGCCGGGGTTCTCGCTAACGGCGGTCACGCCCATGCGGTCACTCATTTCGCGGTGTTCGGCTACCACGTGACGGGCTCCACCGGCACGCTGTTCTTGTACGGCATCGTGGTCGGGGCGGTGGGCCTGGCCGGGCTCAGCATGCTGCTAGCAGGCGCCCGCCGCACCGCGCGACGCGGCCGTGATGCGCGGCACGGGCTTGCGCAATCCCGCCGCGAGACCGCCGCGGTCACCAAGCACCGGGACGACCTGATCGACGAGCGCGAGACCGCCCGCGGCTACACCGCCAGCACGCTAGCTGAGGGCGCGCCCGCGGATCATCCAGCGGGAGACAGACCGCCGCCGGGCGGCAAGCCTAACCTGGAGCAATCATGACGACCGACCCCAAAGCGGAACCGGCGACTGATCCTGCGCCGGACCCGAAGGCATACACGGCCAAGACGCCGCCGCCCATGACTCCCAACGCCATCGCGGTCGCCCTGTTCGCCGCCTTGGTGGTCGGCGGCGTTCTGGGACGAGCCGTGCCGCTGTGGGCAGTCGTCCTAGTCGGTCTCGCGATCGGCCTCGCTGTATTCGTGCTGCTCGATCGCTACCCGCGCCTACCGGGCCGCGGGTGGACGCGCCGGAGCTGACAGGGGTCAGGCACCGAGTGACTAACTGGGTGACGGCTGCGCCAAGTCTGCTGACCAGGAAAGCAGAGGTCGTACAGCGATCCTGATTATCCCCGCGAAGACAGCCGCCGCGACAGCCACAGCAGCAACGGCGATTATTCGCCGTTCTCCTTGTCCTGCCAGCGCACGCCCGCATGCGGTAGGCAGCCTCGCGGGAGACCTCCGGGGCAACGTGGCTGTACGTGTTCATGGTCAGGGCGATCTGGCTGTGCCCGAGGATCTCCATGACCACGCGAGCCGGGATCACCAGCGGAGCCCGTGGGTATTCTGTCGTCGTCACCGGTGCAGTCTGATGGTCAGACTCAGTGAGCGGAATGGGGCGAGGGCATGACGCAGGTCGTGGCGCTGCCGGGTGGGCGGGCCGCGAGTTATGAGGTCATTGGAAGCGGCAGGCCAGCGCTGATGTTTGCGGGTGGCCCCGGATTCTCAGCCTCCTACATGAACGGCGATGCCGAACTGCTGTCCGAGGTGCTGTGTTCCTACCTGATCGATCCTCACGGCTCGGGTTCTTCCACACCCCCGGCCGATCCCGCTCACTATTCCCCAGAGGGCCACGCCCGCTTCTATGAGGAAGTGCGCCAGGCACTGGCGCTGCCAGAAGTTGTAGTGCTGGGCCATTCGTTCGGGGGGACCACGGCGCTGACCTACGCCGCGCTGTTTCCGCAGAGCACGGCTGAGTGTGTGGCCGTGGCTGCGTTTGGCATCGGGCCCGACGCCGATGCCCAGGACGAAGGTGACGCGGAGGCTGAGTTCGAGGCGCTGCTGGCGCGGCACGCCGGTTCGCCGTGGTATGAGGCCGCGCGGCCGGTCATGGACTCCTGGACCGAGCGCATTCTGGCCGCCACCGACGCGACCGAAATGGAACAGATGATGGCCATGGTCATGCCTTTCTACCTCGCGGAGCCGGATAAACCCGAGGCGGCGGCCCGGCTCGCCGAGATGAGCCGGGTCATGAAGGCGAACCTGGCCGCAGGCAAAGCCTGGGAAGGCGGCCTGTACCAAGGCGTCGACCTGCGCCCGTTGCTGGGCCGCATCGCCTGCCCCACCCTCATCGTGGCTGGCGAGCTTGACTTTATCTGCGGCCCCGCCCAGGCCCAGCCGATAGCCAGCTCCATCCCCGGATCCCAGCTCGCCATGCTGCCCGGCTGCGGTCACATACCCAGCATCGAAGCACCCGAGCGATACCGTCAGGCTGTTGCCGACTTCCTCAGCCGCTGACCGCCACGGCAATTCCCCACTCGCATCCCTCGGCCGGTGCCTCCTCGCCTGCGTTAGAGACAGTCATCTGTCATGTCAGCTTGGTGTCGGGCACGAACCGACCCAGGTGCATGGCAGCGGATCCCCTGAACCGGTGCCGAATACGGACGTGTCGTCTCGTTACGGTGCATGATGGTCACCATTGAAATGGCGGCTAGGAGGGCGCATCTCGTGGGAATCGACGCACCACTGCTGACTGCCGAGCTCGTCGTGGACGGCGCAGAGCCATCGCAGCCGGCCATCTCTCCGGACGGGCTCTGGGTCGCCTACGCGGTAGCGCCGATGGGTCAGCTCGGCGAGCGCCGTCTGAGCGCGCTGTGGATAGCCGCCGCCGACGGCAGCTCGCCGCCGCGGCAGCTGACCGCCGGCCTGGCGGGTGACGGCGGCCCGCACTGGGCGGCGGACTCAGCTTCGCTGTACTTCTTGTCAGACCGGACCGGGTCCGACCAGCTGCACCGGATCCGGATCGATGGCGGCGAGGCCGAGGCCCTGACTGACGGGGACAGCGACATCTACGAGGTGTGCCCGCTGGCGGACGGCCGGGTCGCCGTGGTGGCCGCGGACGAGCCGACCGAGGATGACCAGCGCAGGCGCGCTGAGCGCGATGACGCTGTCGTCTGGAGCGAGCGGCGCGGCTGCGGCAGGCTGCGGATCCTCGACACCGGAAACCGCGAGCTGCGCCTGGTAGCCGAGCTCGGCGGCCGGCACGTGGTGGAGCTGGCGCAGCGACCGGACGGCGGTCCGCTGGCGGTGATCAGCTGGCTGAGCCGGGACCTCGATCCCGGGGCCATCACCAATGAGCTGCACGTGGTCGACCTGGACACCGGGGCAGTCCAGGACCTCGGCCGAGTCGCTGGTCATGCCCGGTCGCCGGTCTGGTGGGCCGATGATGGCATCTGGCACCTGGCCTACCTGGCAGAACCCGAGCCGTTCGGGGGATTCGCCGTCTACGACACGGTTCCTGGTGCGTCCGCCTCGCCCCGCGATCTGACCATCGGCATGGACGTCTGCCCCGCTGACCTGACGCAGGTCGGCGCTGGCCCGCCGCTGGCCCTGTTTGAGAGCGGGCTCGACACGCAGATCCGCCGGCTCGAGCCCGGCGAGCTTCGATTCCGGTGCCTGTCCACCAGGTCCGGACAGGTCAGCTCACTGACAGCCAGCCGTTCCGGTGAGGTAGTCGCTGCGCTCGCGACCACCGCCTACGAGCCCGCCGATGTGCATGCGGGGCCGCCAGGCGGCCCGCTGAGCCGGATCAGCGATACGCGGCCCGAACTGCGCGGGATCGAGTGGGGAATTCAGGAACGCCTCTCCTATAAGGCATCCGATGGTCTTGTCCTCGATGGCCTGCTCATCCTGCCGGTCGGCCGCAGTCGAGCGGACGGCCCGTTCCCGCTCGTAACTTTGGTTCACGGCGGGCCTGATGACAGGTACGCCGACGAGTTCATGCTCAGGCCGCACAATCCCGGCCAGTGGCTCGCAGCTGCGGGCTATGCGGTGTTCCTGCCTAATCCGCGCGGCGGCACGGGCCGTGGCCGCGACTTCTCCGCGGCCGTCGTAGGCGCGGTCGGCGGGGCTGAGTGGGGCGACATCCTCGCAGGCATCGACCTGCTGGTCGCCGAGGGCATCGCCGACCCAGACCGACTCGGGATAGAAGGCGCTAGCCATGGCGGCTTCATGGCCGCCTGGGCGATCGGCCAGACCGACCGATTCAAGGCCGCGCTGATGGCCGCCGGGATCTGCGACTGGGGAATGCTCGCCGGGACCGGCGAATACGGATCGATGGATGGCGTCCTGGCCGGCAGCTTCGGCTGGGAGGGGGCCGGCCCGCACCCGCACGATCAGGTCAGCCCGATCTCATATGCCTCCAGGGTCCGCACCCCGGTCCTGATCACGCATGGCGAGGACGACGCCAACGTGCCGCTCGGCCAGGCGATCTACTTCCACCGCGCCCTGAGCCGATACGGGGCCGAGCACGAGCTCGTCGTCTACCCGCGGGAGGGGCACGGTCTGGCGGAACGCAACCATCAGATCGACCTGCTCCTGCGCACCCGCGCGTGGTTTGACCGCTGGCTGGGCGATCCTGCCAGCTGATGAGGAGCCGGCGCGAGGAGAGGCCGAGAGGATGGCGCGACCTGACACGGGCCTGATCTAGCCGCGAGAGACTGCATCCGCACGATCTTGCCTCCCTTACCGGGCCTCGATCGTCCGCGGAGAGGCCGGCGAGGGCTTGAGCCGCTGCGTCTCGGTGATGTCCCGGATCACGGCGGCCGCACAGACCGCGGTGAGAGAACTGATGCTCGTGGAGGCGTGCCACGGTCCGGCTGTCAGGACGAGGTGCTCGTGTCCGGTTTGGAGTTCGCGGCCGGACCGGGAGGGTCGGCCGGGCTGCCTGGCTGCGGGACGGTCGGATGCGGCTGGCTGGTCAGGTTGAGGCCGTTCTCCCGCTCAAAGGCGCCGATGTCACTGATCAGCTTGTCGATCTTGGCCTGGCTGTCCGCCGTTCCACCGTCGGTGCGCTCGGCATACACCGCAGCGCCAAGCTGCTGCAGCATTGCGTCCGCGTTCCGGCTGGCCTGAGCCTGGTCATACTTGGCCTTGCCTGATTGGGCTGCTTCCTGAGTCTTCTGCGCGGCCTGACTGGCCTGCGCCTTGACCTTGTCCATTAGTCCCATTTTGCGCCTCCCGAAGACTGGCGCGGAGGTCGTTACTGCACGACTGACCACTGAAGGTAATCGTAACAATACGAAGTGTGGATATGGTCGCCGGGACTGTCGCGCTGTCGGCTGGCGGACGAAAACCCGGCACACGTATCGACGATGCGGGCCTGTTCCACTTCCATGGCGGCAGGGCAGTGAGCCCCTGCGGAGCGGCATCGGGCGGAATTGCAGAGTGCGGGCACGATGCGCTAGAAAGAAGGACCGGCGATGAGGCTCGCCGAAACCGCGGATTCGTCTCGCTGATGGCCTCTACCACCAAGTTCGCTGTAACTGGCGTGGGAGAGGAGCGGTCAGTGACCGACGAAGTGCCGGAGCCTCCCGGCAAAGATCCATGGGGCACACTCCCCGCTGTCAGTCCCGGAGTGCGGCCCGCTCGGAGCAAGAAGCCGGACACCGGCTCATGAGCCTGGTACTGCCTATCCCGGTCGTTCAGTGCCTGCAGGTAGTGACGATCGCCGGTGCGGCCCCCGGCGTCTCCGGTCTGATCAGCAAAGTCGAGGCCAGGCTGCAGGGCCGGGCCGGGCCGCGCGTGCTCCAGCCGTACCACGACATCCGCAAGCTGTTCCGCAAGGAAGCGCTCGCACCCGACGGGTCGACCTGGGTCTTCCTGGCGGGACCGCTGATCGCCATGACGTGCTATCTGACGGTGCCGCTGCTCATTCCGGTGCTGACCACGTTCGGGCTGCCGCTCGGCTACATGGGCGACATCCTCGGCGGCGGCTTCATCCTGTCGCTGGCCAGCTTCATGGTCGCCGTCTCGGCGCTGGACACGGGGAGCCCGTACGCGCAGCTCGGCGCCAGCCGGGCCAAGACATTCGGCGCCATCACCGAGCCGGTGATCCTGTTCGTCGTGTTCACCGTCGCGCTGGTGACCGGCACTGACCTGCCCTATGCGCTGGCCGCGACGGTCCGCTCGTCCGCGAGCCAGATCGTCCGCCCCGCGCACCTGCTGGCCGCGGCCGCGCTGTTCATGGTGATCCTCTACGAGACCGGCCGCATCCCCGTCGAGACGCACACCGGCACGAACGAGTTCGGGATGATCGAGGAGGCCAGGCCGTTCGAGCATTCCGGGCCCTATTTCGCGCTGCTGAAGTGGGGATCGGCGATGAAGCAGCTGATCCTCTACACGATCCTGCTCAATGTCTTCGTCGCGCCCTGGGGGCTGGCGGCGACACCTGACGCCGGGTCAGTGCTGCTCGCGATCGTCTCGCTTGTCGGCAAGGCGGCCCTGCTCGGCGTGGTGGTGGCGGTGATTGACAACTCGTTCGCCAAGCTGCGCCTGTTCAAGATCACCGAGTTCGTGGCGGCGGCGTTCCTGCTCGCTGTTCTCGGGGTGTTCACCCTCTATCTGGGCGGTGGCTGATGTCAGGAATCACTGCCGCCACGGTAGCGGCACCGAGCGTGCTGTCCGGTGGCGCCAACGTCATCGCCGTCGGCGTGCTGCTGGCCGAGTTCGGCATGTTCCGGCAGGCGCTGCTGCGCGACCAGGTCCGGCTCTACGCCGCGCAGTCGGCCCTGATCTCGGTCCTCGCGGTGGTCGTAGCCGCCACCCGCCACCTGCCCGACCTCTATGTGCTGGCGGTGCTGTCGTTCGCGCTGAAAGTCGTGATCGTGCCGATCGTGCTGCGACGGCTGCTGCGCGGGATCGGGCTGACCGGCGAGGACGCGCGATGGAGCGACATCGCCGGCAGCCACGCGCTCAGCCTCGCCAGCACGGTGCTGATCGCGATAGCGGTCGCGGCCTTCGGCTTCTTCAGCGTGGCCGCGCTCGGCATCCGCAGCCCGGTCCTGCCGACGACAGCGCTGGCAGTATCCGTCGCCGTCACGCTGGTGGCGTTCATGCTGATGATCGTGCGCCGGGACGTCATCTCCCAGGCGATCGGCTTCCTGTCGCTGGAGAACGGCGTCTCGCTGACCGCGCTGGTCGTGGCAGCAGGAATGCCGCTGATCCTGGAGGTGGCCTTCCTGTTCGATCTGCTGGTCGTCGCGGTCGTCTTCGGGCTGCTGATCCGGGTCCATCATGGCCGGGCTGAATCGATGTCCACTGCCGACCTGACCAGCCTGCGGGGTTAGGCATGAGCGTGGTACTGCTGCTCCTGCTGACGCTGCCGCTCGCCGCCGCCGTCAGCTGCCTGCGAGTTCCGCTCGCCGCCGCGCGTACCATCACCGCGATCTGCGGCATCGCCTGCTTCGGCCTCGTGCTCGCGCTGGTGCCGACGGCGGCCCACGCCGATATCCAGACGCTGCGGCTGCTGCGGGTCGACGCGCTGAGCGCGGTGTTCCTGATCGCGACAGGCTTCCTGTACGGGGCGGTTGCGCTGTACTCCGTCGGCTACCTCTCCGGCGGCCGCGACGACCATCAGTCGGCCCGGTACTCCCGCCGGTTCTGGATCGGGCTGAACCTGTTCGCCTGGGCAATGCTTGCGGCGCCGATGATGAGCAACCTGGCACTGCTGTGGGTCGCCATCGAGGTGACGACGGTCATCTCGGCCCTGCTGGTGGCGATAGAGGACACCGACGGTGCCGCCGAGGCCGCCTGGAAATACGTGCTGCTGGCCTCTGCCGGACTCGGCCTGGCGCTGCTGGCAACGATCTTCGCTTATTACGCCGGCGCGCAGGTGCTCGGCCAGTCCTACGACCTCGGATTCATCCAGCTGCTCGCGGTAGCCGGGCGGCTCCCGCACGCGGCCGTGCAGCTGGCGTTCGTGCTGGCGGTGCTTGGCTTCGGCACGAAGATGGGCCTGGTGCCGATGCACACCTGGCTGCCGGACGCGCATTCGGAGGCACCGACGCCGGTGTCCGCGCTGCTGTCCGGCTCACTGCTGGCCCTGAGTTTCTACGCCATCCTCCGCTTCTATCAGGTAGCAGAGGCCACGCTCGGGTCGTCATTCCCGCGGACCGTGCTGCTCGTGTTCGGGGTGGCATCGCTGCTGCTGGCCGCGCTCTACCTGTTCGGCCAGCGGGACATCAAGCGGCTGCTCGCGTACTCCAGCGTCGAGCACATGGGCATCCTGGCTATCGGGGTCAGTTTCGGGGCGCCGGCCGCACTCGCCGGAGTCCTGCTGCACGTGCTCGCGCACGCGGCAGCGAAGGGCAACGCGTTCATGGGGGCAGGCGTCCTGGTCCGGAAGTTCGGGACCAAGCGGCTGTCCGGCATCCGCGGCGGTCTGGACGTTCTGCCGTGGAGCGGTCCGATGTTCCTGCTGGCGGTCTTCGCGCTGGGCGCGATGCCGCCGTTCGGCCTGTTCCGGAGCGAGTTCGAGATCGTGGCCGGCGGCCTGGCGTCAGGAAGCCACGTCGCCGCCGCGATCCTGATCATCGCAGTCACGGTCGCATTTCTCGGCCTCGCGGCGTCCACGACCATCCCGCTGCTCCGGCCCGCGCGGCGCGCTCAGCCGCCGGAAGGCACGCTGCCAGCGGCTTCCGCGCCCGCTCCTGCGCCCGAGCTCGCGCGAACGGGCGCGGTCGCGGCTGTCGCCGAAATCGCTGCTCCGGCCCGCGTCACCGGGCCGGCCGCAGTGGCCCGCGGTGAGCCGAGTGCCTGGATGGTGATCCCCGTCGTGGCAGGCGCCCTGGCGCTGCTGCTCCTCGGCATCCACCCGCCGGC
>Ga0302325_10008841_pt1 | contig 22089 bp, 17 predicted proteins | sample Palsa_T0_2_FD_201948 | JGI IMG/M metagenome (GOLD analysis project Ga0302325, IMG submission 201948) | Peat permafrost microbial communities from Stordalen Mire near Abisko, Sweden - Palsa_T0_2 | ecosystem: Environmental > Terrestrial > Soil > Palsa > Peat permafrost | place: Sweden: Abisko...
GGCGCAGGGCTATGGGAATCTGCCAGTATTCGATTCCCATATTGCGCTCGCTGGTGCGTAACTTTCCGGCCCAGCGCCACACCTCGCCGAGCATTCGCCGGTGCAGGTCTTTGACGAACCTTTCGCTCAGCAGATCGCGGCGGCGGCTGAGCGCTCAGTCCTGGGCGCGCAATGTTCTCCTGCTCGGCTTCGTTCAGCTCGCTGCGATAGGCGACATGCGCGGGGATCAGGCCGCGCGTTTCTTCCGGCGTCAACGGGGTCGCGTCGCCGTCCGGTTGCTCGAAAGGGCCGTTCACGGGTTAGTCCCAAAACAGTCGTGGGTTTGTCTCGCGAATAATCTCATCGAGGCGCGCCTTGGAGTACCCGGATTTCGCCGTCACCTTCTGGTTCTCCAGCAGCATGGAATGCTCCACCGGCCCCAAACGCCGGCGCGCGAAAGCACGGGCACGGTCGCGGACGGCGGTTTCGAGCGGCTGGTTGGGCACCAGCGCGTAGACCAGAGTGCAATCGAGAGCCGCGGCCGCACGCCGCAACGTGTCCAGCTCGATAGTGCCCTTGGCTTCCGACCGTTCGAGATCGATGACCGAAGGTTGCTTGACCCGCAGCCGCCGGGCGAGTTGGACGGTAGACATGCCCAGCGCTTCGCGGATGGCCTTGGTCCATCCGCGCACGGGCGGCGTAAATCGCGTGGCTGGCCCCAAGGCCTTGCAGCGCGTATCCAGGCGGGCGCGCGATCGGGCGGCGATCTTGGCTTTGCTCATAGGCTATAGCCTATTGTACCAGTTATAAGCGATAGGCTATAGCCTATTGTAAATTACATCGGCGATAGGCCATAGCCTATTGGATCGGGAACATTTGACGTCGAAGGCAGCGACGCCTGCCGACGCCGTGATTGCAGGGATGTACCCGCGTTAGCGCGCTATCCCGCCAAAAGCCAGTCTGCGCGCTCAAATGTAAAATGCCTATCGTCGTGAGTAGTAGCGCTCGTGCCGCAAGCATGAGCCGGTGTATACCTGGACCGTCCCGTCCTCTACTGGCATTCTGTTTATTGGGCGTGCGCGGCGGGCAACTGGATGCCGTCTCCGAGTTTGGCCAAGCCGGGAATGGAAACCGGTGTGTGGCCGGTAATCGCGGAATCGCCGAACAGGGCTTTTGCCGCCGCGGTTTCCGACGGCGGCACGGTGCTGAAGGTCAGCAGGAGAGCGGCCGCCTTGGGGAAGCTGCGTACCAGGTACGGATTGCCCAGCGCGATGAGAGCCACGGGTTTGCCGATCGAAAACAGCGCGTCGAGCATACGCGGGAATTCGCCGCCCAGCGCCACGTCGCCGCGGTAGGCCGCCACCGAGGCGAAGGCCGCGACTACGACGCTTTCGCATGCCGCGGTCTTCTGGACCGCCGCATCCAGCGACGCCCACGGCAATGAAGCATCCAGCTCAATTACCGTGGCGTTCTTCTCGCGGCGATGTACTTCTTGGGCGAACTCCAGACCTTCGTTTGAATAATGCCTCTCCGCCAGCGTCAGGAAACAAGTCTTGGCCGGCGCGCGCAATGGAATCGGGTTGCCGTCGTTCTTTACCAGGGTGACCGCGCGGCTGGCGATTTCCTGCGCGCGCTCCTGGTCCTCCGGCATGTCGATCTGGTCGCCGATGGCTTCCAGATCCACGGTGGCGCGGCGGTCGAGGCCCACATGCTCCTTAGCCGCCAACAGCCGGGCCACGCTGTCATCGATACGGGCACGCGTGAGGCGTCCGCTTTGGACCGCGGCGAGAATCGCTTTCACGGCCGCCTCCGGGTCGGGCGGCATGACCAGTGCGTCGGCGCCGGCTTCGACCGCCAAAACGGCGGCTTCGCCGCTCGAATAGCCTTGCGCGATGCCGCCCATTTCGAGGGCGTCGGTGACGATAATTCCCTTAAATCCCATATCGCCGCGCAGCAGGCCGGTAAGGATGGCGGACGAAAGGGTGGCGGGCACGTTGGCGGGGGCCAGCGCGGGGACGGCGATGTGCGCGGTCATGATGGCATCCACGCCAGCCTGGATGGCGGCGCGGAAGGGCGGCAGTTCGGTGGACTCCAGGCGCTCGCGCGGGGCGTCGATCACGGCCATGTTCAGATGCGTATCCACTGCCGTATCGCCGTGTCCCGGGAAGTGCTTGGCGGTCGAGAGCACGCGATAGTGCGGGTCGGCGCGGGTGCCTTCTATAAACGCGGCCACCAGTGCGGACACCTGCTTAGGATCCTCGCCATAGGAGCGGATGTTGATGATGGGATTATCGGGATTGTTGTTGACGTCGGCTACTGGAAAGAAGAGCCAGTGGACGCCAATGGCGCGCGCCTCACGGGCGGTGACTTGGCCCTCGAAGCGGGCAAGGGCCGGGTCGGCTGCCGCGCCGAAAGCCATGGCCTGCGGAAATACGGTCGTGGCATCGACGCGCATGGATGCGCCGCGCTCGAAGTCGCCCGCTACCAGCAACGGCACGCGCGACAATTTCTGCATGCGGTTGAGGAAGGCGGCGAGCGCATAGGGTTGCGCCTTCTGCGTGAGCCGGCTATTCGACCAGTTGACCAGCACCATGCCGCCGACGCGCGTCTCACGAACCAGCTTCATGAATTGCCGGTATTCGCGCGAGCGGCTGTTGGGCGCCGCGCCGTGAAACGGGATGAAGATTAACTGCGCCACTTTCTCGCGCAGAGTAAGAGCTTTCATCCAGCGGCGCACGAAGGGCGATTGGCGGGCGGGCGGTTTGGTGGCAGCGGGTAGAGTCAGCGCCAGGGCCAGGAGGAGGATACTGCGGGAGCGGGGCACAACTACAGTGTAGCCGCACCAGAATAGCGGGTCCTGGTGGGGCGGCCAATCCTGGCCGCAGGCCGGGCCGTGAGGGGGTTTGACGGCGGATTACGCCTTCAGGAGTGGAGGTTTCATGAGAAGAGTTGTTTTGACATTCGCCGCCCTGGGGCTGGCATCCATGCAGGCGCAGACGTTTAGCGAAACCGTCCTGCACAATTTCGCCAGCCCGCCGAAAGGCGCGATTCCTGGCGCGGGTGCGATCCGCGATTCGGCGGGGAATCTCTATGGGACCACCGAACAAGGCGGCGCAGCCAACGCGGGAACCGTCTTCGAACTCAGCCCAGCCGGAAAACCGACCGTGCTGTACAGCTTCACCGGCGGCGCGGACGGGAAGGCGCCGCAGGCAGGCGTCATCCGCGATGCGTCCGACAACCTATACGGGACAACTAATGCGGGTGGCGCGGATGGTTACGGAGTCGTGTTCAAGGTGAGCACGGCGGGTAAGGAAACCGTGCTATACAGCTTTACGGGCGGCGCCGACGGCAGCGGCCCCAAGGCGGGCGTGGTGCGCGATTCATCGGGGAACTTCTACGGCACCACCTCCTCCGGCGGCGCCTCGCACGCCGGTGTGGTGTACAAGCTGAGCCCGGCGGGCCAGGAGACGGTGCTATATGCCTTCACGGGCCAGAACGATGGATCCGGTCCGCAGGCCATAATCCGGGATTCGCTGGGCAACCTATACGGGACCACGTCGGACGGCGGATCGGGGTTCTCGGGCGTCGTATTCAAGGTGGACACGGCCGGCACGGAGACGGTGCTCTACGCCTTCCAGGACGCCCACGACGGGGGCTATCCGAACTCCGGGCTGGCCGTGGATTCGTCCGGCAATCTCTATGGCACCACCAACGAAGGCGGGTCGTTGTTTGAGGGCGTGGCGTTCGAAGTGACTGTGGCGAGCGGGTTGGTGATTCTGCACACCTTTACGGGCGGGACCGATGGAGGCTATCCGGAGGCCGGTTTGACCATGGACTCGGAGGGGAATGTCTACGGCACCACTTCGGGAGGCGGGTTGAAATCGGGCTACGCGGGATACGGCGTGGTTTTCAAGCTGAACATCGCCAGCCAGCAGGAGACCGTGCTCTACACCTTTCCCGGCGGGGCGAACGGGGGCGCTCCGAATACCGGTGTGATTCTCGACTCCGCGGGCAACGTATACGGAACGGCCCAGGAAGGTACGGCGTTGCTGGGCGTGGTGTACACGGTGGATACGGCCGGCACGGAAACGGTGCTCTACGGGTTTGCGGGCGCGGCGGATGGGAACAGCCCGCAGGCCAGCCTGATCCGCGATTCGAACGGCAATCTATACGGCACCACTTACGTTGGCGGCCCGGCGAACCGCGGCGTAGTTTTCAAGATAACGGCGGCGGGCAAAGAGAAGGTGCTGTATGCATTCACCGGCGGAGACGATGGCGGCTATCCCTTGGGGGGACTAGTGCGCGACTCGGCCGGTAATCTGTACGGAACCACGCTGGGAGGCGGGACGGCCGGCGCGGGCGTGGTGTACAAACTGACAGCCGCCGGGGTGGAATCCGTCCTATACAGCTTCAAGGGCGGAGCCGATGGCAGCGAGCCCACGGGAAGTTTAGTGCGCGATGCGGCGGCCAACTTTTATGGGACAACCGAACACGGCGGCACGGGCAACTGTTTCTCAGGCTGCGGGGTGGTGTTCAAGCTGAGTGCCGCGGGCGTGGAGACGCTGCTGTACACCTTTACGGGAACCGGCGGGGCTTACCCGATGTCGGGCGTGATCCGCGACGCGGCGGGCAATCTTTATGGAACCACCGACAGCGGCGGCACAAATCATGGCGTTGTATTCGAAATCAATGCGGCCGGCCAGGAAAGCACGCTGTATACGTTCACGGGAGGGGCGGACGGCGGCCAGCCTTATGGAGGCTTGGTGCGCGATTCGGCGGGCAACCTGTATGGGACTACGCAGACCGGCGGCTCTTCATTCTACGGCACGGTATACAAGGTGACTCCGGCGGGTGAAGAGAGTGTGTTGTACCCGTTTACGGGGAAAGCCGACGGCGGATTCCCGTATGGCAATTTGATCCGCGACGCGCATGGAGATTTGTATGGGACGACGCAGCTTGGCGGCGAAGCGGGCGTGGTGTTTGAATTGAGCTCGACGGGCCAGGAGTCGGTGCTGTACAGTTTTACGGGGGGCGCGGACGGTGGCAGGCCGTACGCGGGAGTGATCGCGGACTCGGCGGGGAATCTTTACGGGACGGCCTTTACGGGCGGGAGCGAGCAGAGTGGTGTCGTATTTAAACTTACGCCGTAAGTCGGCTCTGGCCGCCCTCCGCTCTCTGCTAATCCTGTTTGCAAAGGTATTTGCGGTCGCTTAGGCCGTGGTCATCACGACCGTGCTGGCGGTGGGTGCGCGGGCGCAGTCTGGGCCTGGGATCAACCTGGGCGGAGCGGTACTTACGCTGCCTCCGGTTCCGGAGCCGGCCGGCGAATACACGGTTTCGTCGGGCGCGCTTCAAGTACAGGTCAGTGTGGCTTACATATCGGGCCGGTAGGGGACTGACAGCACGGAACCCTGTCGTGTATAATCCGATCCATGAGAACAAATCGCTATACGCAGTGCGTCCTTACCGTGATTGCCTCGTGCCTCGTTTGGCTATGTATTCAGTGATACGTCAAGCCGCAACCCGTGCGGGCCGATAATCAAAATGTCAATTGCGTCATTACAGGAATAAATCTCGGAATCCCCGGAGCGCCAGTCTACACTTTGCCGGTTGAAGTCAAAAACCAGCCCATCCGCGTGCAAAAAACCGAGTAGAGAAAACCTACGCAATGACCACAATGCCTTGCTGAGGGCATTCGGCGGCGGATTACGCCTTATCATTATTAGGAGGGTCTATGACGAGGATTTGGCAAGTTGTATTGGCGGGCGCTGCGGCGCTGGGCCTTGCCCATCCGGTCTTCCCGCAGTGGCACACGGGCGGGGGGCACCATCGTGGCGCCGCAATCGAGTATCGCGCGGCCCGGGGATTTGGGGAAACGCGCGCGGACGTTCGTATACATATTCGTTCCGGATGGAGGGCTGCCGATGAAGCCGGACAATACGCCGGGCGGGTTCTTCGAAACTCCGGCATCGCTGGCCTGCGTATACAAACTGGCGACCGGCGCGAAGACCTGCAATCCCTCCACCGTGACGGCTGTAGCGCACGGCGGCGTGGGCGCGATCGCGCTGGTGGACGCCTACGACGATCCGAATGCGGCCAGCGATCTGGCGGCCTTTTCGACCGAATTCGGGCTTCCCGCGGCGAATTTCCAGGTGGTATACGCGGCTCCGGGAAGCTCTACGGCGACCAATACGCCGCCGCCGCAGGATCCCAGCGGCGGATGGGAATTCGAAGAATCGGTGGATATCGAAATGGCGCATGCTATGGCTCCCAAAGCGAAGCTTTACCTGGTGGAGGCGAACTCCAGCGGGTCCGGAGATCTGCTGCCGGCGGTGACGCTAGCCAGCAACCTGGTAGTGGCGGCCGGCGGCGGAGACGTGAGCATGAGCTGGGGCTTTGGCGACTTCGCCGGCGAAAATGGACTGGACGGCTACTTCACCACGACGGGCGTGGTCTATTTTTCGTCTTCGGGCGACTCGGCGGGCATCAGCTATCCGTGCACTTCGCCCGATGTGGTGTGCGTGGGCGGTACCACCATCAGCCGCAATGCGACAACTGGAAACTTCGAGCAGCAGAGCGCCTGGCCGGACACCGGCGGCGGTCCTTCGCCGAATGAACCGATACCGAGCTACCAGAGCGGCATTTCGAGCATTGTGGGCACGCAGCGCGGCACTCCCGACGTGGCATTCGTGGGCGACGGACGCACGCCGGTTTGGATCTACGACACGATACCGATCAACGGGCAGGCGGGCACCTGGTGGCTGGGCAGCGGCACCAGCGTGTCCGCGCCGGGGATGGCGGGAATCGTCAACTGGGCTGGGCATTTATATCCGTCGAGCAATGCGGAGCTGACGGAAATCTACAGCCAGATTGGAGTGGCCACGGAGTTCACCGATATCGTGTCGGGCAACTGCGGCAATTACGCCGGCTACCTGGCAAAGAAGGGCTGGGATTTTTGCACGGGTGTGGGAGTGAATGCGGGAAAGAATGGGAAGTGAGGACTAATTTGCGGGCAGAATCAGCCCTGCGGGGCTCAGGGCGCCGGCCAGCGCCAGGCGGATCTCCGGGTTGGCCGGAAGTGGATCGGGCAGCCGCACATTGACCTGGTAGAGGCCCGCAAAGCCCGGGGCCACGCCGGCATAGAGGATCGCGCTGGAATCCAGGGAAGTGCCGTTGATTTGGACCTCGAATTGGCTCAGCAGGCTGAGCCATTGCGCGGCGATGGGCAGAGCGCCGTCCTGGAGTCCGGGAATGGTGTTTCCCAAACCGGTCGCCCATAGCGTGGCGAGTTCTCCCGCGGTAGCCGGCGACTCGCTGGAGATTAGCGATCCGTCTACGTGGGTGGCAATCACGGCGCCCGACGCAGTCTGGAACATAGCCGGCGCCGCGCCTTGCAGAGTCACGTTGACAATGGGGCCGCGGGTGCCTTGCCTGTCCACCCAGAACTGGAATGTGCCGGGGAGCAGGGTGCTGGGGACCAAAAAGTTGATCTGCAGGGGCGAAATGTAATAGAGATAGGCCGGCCAACCTTCGAAGTAGACCTCTACGTTCCCCATGGTGGTAGGCATAACGATTCCGGACAAGTCGCCCGCATCGATGGTCTCGGTGCTCCAGGAGAGATTCGTGCCGAAGATGGAAACGATGGTATTGGGCGCCAGGCTGGGGGCGAAGCTGGCGCCATTCACGATCCCGGCGGCGGTGTAATTGGGCGCATTGGAGTCCTGGGCGCACAGGCAGGCGGCCAGGGCCAGGGCGGCGGGCAAGATTTTCATGACATTAGGGTAGTGGGCGCGGGGCGGGAAGAATATCAGATTTTTTGATCGGAATATTACGGAAAGGCCTGGGAGGCCCGTCCTACGCTAACGCCCAGCCCACCGGCCGTGCAACGCGGCCTGCTGCAGCGCTAGCAGCAGGAAAAAGACGCAGTTGTACGACGCGTGCATCAGCGCGGCCGCCTTGGTGGATTCCGTGCGCTGGCGCATCCAGCCGAACGACGCGCCGGCCGCGCCAATCAGCAACGCGTGCCGCCAGGAGTTGTACTCCTGCAGATGCAGCAGGCCGAAGGGCACGGCCGCCAGCAGAATGCCGGGCGCCGCGCCCAGCGAACGCACCAGCAGCGGTTGCAGGAAGCCGCGGAACACGATCTCCTCGCACAACGGCCCAATGGTAATGCCGAGCAGTCCGATCAGCAGGGCCGACGTGGGGTCCGAAAGCAGCTTCTTCATCGGGCTATCGACGTCCGGAGTCCGCAGCAGCGTGCTTGCAAAGGCTACGGCGAAAGCCACCCCGACGCCGCAGGCGGCTATGAAAGGCGTGCTCAAATCCGACGGCAGCCAGCGCAGCGATTGCCAGAACGGCCGGCCGTAATAACGGCGGAATATGACGGCGAGTGTACCGAGCAGGAGCGCATAGAGCAGGATTTGCGCCGGGAATAGCACGACGATCTGCTTCAAGTGCTTGGCATCGACGAATACGGCTGCCAGCGCCGATTCCACCAGAAATCCAACGGCCGCGATCAGGATGAAGCCGAACAAATCCGGATAGCCCCAGAACGGATAGCTCTCCGCCGGCGGCGCGGGCGGCGCGGCGATTTCCGGTGGCGGAATTTCCGGGGTCATGGCTGTTTCTCGATTAGGCAGGCGGCGAGCAGGGGCACCAGGATCTCGTGATGCCCGGTCAGGGCGTAGCCGGCGCCGCCCGATTTCGCGTGCGGGCGTTCCACTACGTTGAGCCGCGGACGGTAGTGCTGCACGAAGTCGAGGTTCACGGTGGTGAAATTCGCCAGCGGGTGCCCCAGGTTGCGCACCGCCGATAAAGCTTTCAGAAAGACTTCCGGCAGCACCACCGCGGATCCCACGTTGAGATAGACTCCGCCATCGTGGAGTCCCGAAACCAGGGAGCAGAGCAACCGGAAATCGCGATGCGTGGCGCTGCCGAGGGCCGCCGCGTCCACCGCCGGATGCATGTGCGGGGTGTCCGTGCCGACCGCCACGTGCACCGTGACGGGCGTGGCCGCGCGCCAGGCTTCGAGCACCAGGCTGGCGGATGCAAATTCGACGGCCGCGATTTCGTTGAGGCGACGGCCCAGCGCTTCGCCCATGCCTAGCGAGTCGCGCACGCCGGCCGCAATGGCTCCGTTCATCTCGCGACCGGTTTCTTCGGCTGCGCCGAAACGGCCGTCGGGCAGGACGGCTTCCACGTCTTCGCTGGTTTGGCCGGCCAGTGCGATCTCGAAATCGTGGATGGCGGCCGCGCCGTTTAGGGCGAAGGCGGTAGCGTAGCCGCGGTGCATCAAGTCGATCAGTATGGGGGCTAGGCCGCACTTGATCACGTGCCCGCCTAGCCCCCAGATGATGGACCGGCTGTGCGCGCGGGCTTGGGCGATGGCCGCCACCACGGCGCGGAGCGAATCGGCGGCCAGGATGTGGGGGAGGGAATCGAGCCATGCGCCGATGCCTGCGCCTTGGCGATGGGGGGCGGCGAAGTCTTTGACTTGGACTTTGCCTCCGCGGTCGCGGAGGGGGACGGTCTTCAGCGCCGAGAGGTCTATGGGCTGGACAGGATATTTAGTCATCGTCCCACTCCGGAGGGCGAGCTTCGCTCGCCTGCGCTGACAGGAGTGTCAGCGCGGCAGGCAGGAGTGCCTGCGCCACGGTCATATCACCTTCCGGAGGGCTTCGGCGGTGTAGCTTTTCTTGGAGCGCGCTACTTGTTCCGGCGTGCCTGCCGCCACCAGCCGCCCGCCATACTCGCCGCCATCCGGTCCCAGATCGATAATCCAATCGGCGGTCTTCATCACGTCCATGTTGTGTTCGATCACCACCACGGTGTTTCCCAGGTCAACGAGCCTTTGCAGCACGTCCAGCAACTTGCGCACATCGTCAAAATGCAGGCCGGTGGTAGGTTCGTCGAGCACATAGAACGTGCGCCCAGTCTGCCGTTTGCTCAGTTCCTTGGCCAGCTTGATGCGCTGGGCTTCGCCACCGGAAAGGGTGGTGGACGATTGCCCCAAGTGGATGTACCCCAGCCCCACGTCATTCAACGTTTGCAACTTCGGCCGGATGTGCGGCAGATTCTCCATCAGCGGCAGCGCTTCTTCGACGGTGGCATCCAGCAGGTCGGCGATGGAATGACCTTTGTATTTCACTTGCAACGTCTCGTGATTGTACCTCCGCCCGCGGCACACGTCGCAGGTGACATACACATCCGGCAGAAAATTCATTTCGATGCGCTTCAGGCCGTCGCCCTGGCACGCCTCGCAACGCCCGCCCTTCACGTTGAAGCTGAAGCGGCCCGGCTTGTAGCCGCGCTCGCGGGACTCCGGCAGCATGGCATACAGATCGCGAATAGGCGTAAACAGGCCCGTGTAAGTGGCGGGGTTCGAGCGCGGCGTGCGCCCGATGGGCGATTGATCGATGCGGATCACCTTGTCGATATGCTGCATGCCCTTGATCGCCGTAAACTTGCCCGGATTTTCATGCGATCCGTAAATTTGCTGCGCCAGCGCGCGATACAGGATCTCATTCACCAATGTCGATTTCCCGCTGCCGGAAACTCCCGTCACCACCGTCAACAGTCCCAGGGGAAAGTCCACGTCGATGTCTTTCAGGTTGTGCTCGGCCGCGCCGATGACCGCGATTTTCTTCCCGTTGGAAGTGCGCCGCGTGGGCGGCACCGCGATCTCCAGCGCGCCCGAGAGGTAGCGCCCGGTCAACGACGCGGGGTTCGCCTCGATCCCTTTCGGCGTGCCCGATGCCACCAACTCGCCGCCCAGCCGGCCCGCGCCCGGCCCCAGATCGATCACATAGTCCGCGCGCTCGATGGTTTCCGCGTCATGCTCCACCACCAACACCGTGTTGCCCATGTCGCGCAGGTGCGTGAGCGTATCGAGCAGCCGCCCGTTGTCGCGCGGATGCAGCCCGATGGAAGGCTCATCCAGCACATACAGCACGCCGCGCAGCTTCGACCCAATCTGCGTCGCCAGCCGGATACGCTGCGCCTCGCCGCCGGAGAGCGTGGCGGCCGAGCGCTCCAGGCTGAGGTAATCGAGGCCCACGGCGGAAAGAAACTCCAGCCGCCGGCGGATCTCGTCCACCACGCGGCCGGCGATCTGGGTTTCGCGTTCGCCGAATTCCCAGTTGCGCACCGTGAGCAGCGCGCGCGCGATGGGCATTTGCGTGAACTCGGCGATGGAAAAATTCTTCACCCGCACGGCCAGGCTGGCGGGCCGCAGCCGCAGGCCGTGACAGGCGGGGCATTCGGCCGGCGACATGTATTCGGTGAGCCACTCGCGATAGCCTTCCGACGATTCATCGTAAGTCTTCGCCAGAAGTTTCAAGATGCCGGGAAACCCGTTGGTGCCCTCCAAGAGCGTGGTCTGCACCTTCTTCGGAAACTGATCGAAAGGCTTCCCCAGGTCGATGCGCAGCGCCTTAGCCGCCTCGCCGAGCCGGTGCTTCATGTACGCCGATCCCGCGCCCGGCCCCAGCCCACCCTCCAACAGCGGCTTCGAAAAATCCACGATGGCCTTGCCCGGATCGAACGTCCACTTGCTGCCGAGGCCGGTGCATTCCTCGCAAGCGCCATACGGGCTGTTAAACGAAAACGAGCGCGGCTCGAGCTGCGCCACGCTGGTGCCGCACTCCGTACACGCCAGCTTCTGCGAGTAGAGGCGCTCCTCGCCGTTTACCACTGCAATCACCACCAGCCCGTCCGCCAGCTTGGTGGCGGTTTCGATGGAAGCCTCCAGCCGCTTCTCGATGCCCTGCTTCACCAGCAGCCGGTCGACCACTACCTCGATGGTATGGTTGCGGCGTTTGTCGAGCGGGATATCGTCTTCGAGCGAGCGCAACACGCCGTCGACGCGGGCGCGCACGAATCCCTGGCGCGCCAGCTTTTCCAGGTCCTTCTTGTACTCGCCCTTGCGCCCGCGGACGATGGGCGCGAGCACCATGATGCGGTCGTCCGGCCGCAGAGCCAGCACGTGTTGCAGGATCTGCTCGGTGGTCTGGCGCGAGATCGGGTTGCCGCAGAGGGGGCAGTGCGGCGTGCCGATGGACGAGTAGAGCAGCCGCAGGTAGTCGTAGATTTCGGTAATGGTTCCCACGGTCGAACGCGGGCTGCGGCTGGTGGTCTTCTGCTCGATGGAGATGGCGGGGCTGAGGCCATCGATGGAATCCACGTCGGGGCGCTCCATCTGATCGAGGAACTGGCGCGCGTAGGTGGAGAGGGTCTCCACGTAGCGCCGCTGGCCTTCCGCGTAGATGGTGTCGAACGCCAGCGACGATTTGCCGGAGCCGCTCAGCCCGGTGATCACGGTGAGGCTGTTGCGCGGAATCTCCACGTCGATATTCTTCAGATTGTGCTGGCGCGCACCGTGGACCGAGATTCGTTGGAGCATAATGCTTGTTCGGGGGAGACGAAGGCTATATCCTATTGTGACGCGGGTTGTGTTGCCGGCGCAAATTATGAGTGGTGTCTGAAAGTTGCGTTGGAGCAAGAGCCGGGGCCGCTTCGCTCATTGTGGTAGTGGCTGGTGGCTTTTATTGTGCAGGATTGCGGAGTTGCACGATTAGAGACACTACGGCCTTGGAGGGGGATCTTTTTTGGAAATAGGAAGACCGTCACCGCCCGGCTCCCTCCGTAATGAAGGGAAGCCGTGCGGGGTAATCCGAAACAGATGGGAGGCCACAGTCTCCGGGGCGAACCCCGAACTTGCTGTGTCGCCTCTTTCCGAGACTCTGGCAAGAAACCGGTTCCAACCACCGTTCGGGCGATCTCAATGGAGTCGTCCGGCAAGCCTTGAAGGGGCTCCGGTAGGCCAGTATCACCGGCGGCCGGGTTTTTGAGGCCCAGCCGCTGACGATGAAACGCTGCGCAGCGCTTTTCCGTGGGGCGGCCGCCCAGTGAGCGCGGCGCCCTTCCTGATTTGAGGATGACATGGTTTAATACGGGACAGGTTGGGCAAGAGCTGGAAGTCACTGAAATTATGAGGCAAATGTTTTTATGAAATCTGTGATTATTGAAGTATGGCGCCGTCCTCATTGGACGGGCTAGGATAGTTTCCGACGCCAGTTCTTTGAGATATTTGGCGCCCCATAAATGGCGCTTCCAGTCCCGGTCATCACCCAAGCGGCTGCGTGTAGACGCAGCTCTCAGGCACTACCCAATTTATTGGGGGTACAGGGCGGTTTGGGCTTCGGAGGCGCCGCGCCGACGGATAGCCAGCGTTCGAATCCATTGTGCAGAATGTGCAACTTTGTGCATTGGCCTAGGGTGCTTTGCGGGGCGTGCCAAACGAAACCAATCAAAGCCGATTGCGCGTAAGAGTATTATTCTTGGTGCGTTGGCGGCGATTTCCGGCATCTCCGATCAAGATGCACGGATTCGGAGGCGCGAGGCGTCAGGGGGCCAGGGACCAGACGGTGTTGTAGATGTAGTCGGTACCGTAGATCACGCCGCCGTTCATCACGCCCAAGGTCGCATACGTAGTGTGGCCGGTGTCCAGGACACGATGCTTCCAAGCGCCGCTCCCCGCCTTTGGGGGAACCAGCTCGAAGATCGTTCCCTCCACGCGGTGGGCTTGGGCCGTCACGCCGAACAGCGCTCCGCTCTTTTTCTGAAAGGCCAGCGGGCCGTTGGGCTGGTGGCTGGGGGACTCGCCGGTGCCGCGGGCCGGGAATGTCGCGATAGTTGCGTCGGCCCATGAGCCCTCCTGCGACGACGGTGGCGTCAGGGAGAACGCCGTGCCGCCCTCATCCCGGCCCGCCTCCAGGTCCGTGGTGCCATATAGCGCGCCCGCGGCCCCCGGCGCCAGTGCGACGGGGTGCTCCTTGGCGCTCTCCGGGAAAGTGTAGAGCACCGTCTCGGCCCAAGCGCCGCCTGCCACCTCGGGCGGAGCCAGCGAGTAGGCGATGCCGCTTCCGCCCGTCCCGCCATCGTGGGTCACGCCATAAAGCACGCCGCCAGCGCCAAGCGCCACACCCGACTGGGGCCCGGTTCCGTCTCCGGTGCCGCCGAAGCTCCAGAGCACAGTCTCAGTCCAGTTCCCCTCTGCGGAGGACGGGGGCGCCAGAGAGAAGACTGTGCCGCAGGCGAAGGACCCGCACGCGCCGGTCCCTCCCTCGTCGCTGGTGCAGTATAGCACCCCGTCCGCGCCGATCACCAAGCCTGCGTTAGGGATTGCTGCGTCCGGTGCACCCCCGAATCGGTACAGGACGGTCTCGACCCAAGCACGGCTGAATTTGCTTGGCGGAGTCAGCGAAAAGACCGTGCCATATCCGAATTCGCCGCCGCCGGCCACGCCGTAGAGCACCCCGCCGCTTCCCATGGTGACGCCAGAAGGGTTGTACGCGTCGGCGGACGTGGCTCCGAAGCTCCACAGCACAGTCTCGGTCCAGGGCTCGCCGGGGGACGCCGGGGGCTTGAGGGAGTAGACGGTGCCGCAGCCTTCGTTCGAGCCTGCGTAGCACGCGTTATATGCGCCCCCCATTTGCGTGGTCCCGTACAGCACTCCATTGCCGTCGATTACGAGATCGCCGTTCGGATAGGCACCGTTTGCGTAGTTCACGGTGCTAAAGGCGTACAGGTTCGTAAAGGTCTGCGCGCCCGCTGGCCACGCAGCAGAGGGCCACAGCAGGCACAATGACGGGATCAAGCTCGTTATCGTCGGACGGCGCGCGGAGGGCATAATGGATTTCTCCAGGTGGTTTCATTATACGCAGTGATGGCGATTTCCCGCATCTCCGATCAACAGCACGGATTCGGAAGCGCCGAGCGTTAGGGGACCAGGGACCAGACTGTGTTGTTGACGAAGTCGGTGCCGTAGAGAACGCCGCGGCTTCTCAGGCCGAGGGTGGGAGACAACGTGTGGCTGTTGTCGAGGAGACGTTTGTTCCAGGCGTTGCCCCCCGGCTTCGGGGGGAGCAGCTCGAACACGGTTCCCACCCCATGCGATCCGATTCCGGTTGCGCCAAAGAGGGCCCCTGTCTTTCCGTCAAGGATCAGCGGGCCGTTGGGCTTGTCGCTGGTATGTGCGTCCGGGCCGCGGGCGGGGAATCTCGTGATGGTTGTCTCCGTCCATGGGCCGCCTGGGGGCGGTGAGAGGGAGAACGCAGTGCCTCCCTGGTCACGGCCCTTGAGAAGGTATGTCGTGCCGTACAACAGTCCACCCTCCCCCAGCGCCAGTATGACAGGGTGCTGCCTAGCGCTCGCTGGGAAATTGTAAAGCACCGTCTCGGTCCAGGCACCGCCGGAGTTTTCCGGCGGTGCGAGCGAGAAGGCGACGCCGTCCCCGCCGGCCCCGCCGTCCGGGGTCACACCGTAGAGCACGCCTCCGGTCCCGATCTCCAACCCTGCACGGGGGTTGGTTCCGTCTCCGTTGCCACCGAAGCTCCAGAGCACGGTTTCCGTCCAGTTCCGCCCGGGGCCTGCCGGCGGCGCGAGGGAGAATACCGTGCCGCAGCCGAAGGTAGAGCAGGCTCCGGTCCCTCCCTCGACCGTTGTTCCATAGAGCACTCCGTTGGCGTCGATCACGAGCCCGGAGTTTGGTTCTTCTCCGTCCGGAGCGCAGTTGAACTGATAAATCACTGCCTCAGTCCAAGCGCCGCCCGTGCCTCCTGGCGGCGTCAGTGAGAAGATGGTGCCGCCACAGCCAGCACCGCCCCCAGCCGCGCCGTAGAGCACGCCGCCGCTTCCCATGGCCACGCCGAAAGGGTTGGCTGCGTCGGCTGGGGTGCCTCCAAAGCTCCACAGCACCGTCTCGGTCCACGAGCCGCCGGGGGAGGCCGGGGGGGTTAGCGAGTACACTGTGCCGCAGCCTTCGTCCGAGCCTCCGTCGCACTGGTTGTAGGCGCCGCCCAGTTGGGTGGTGCCGTAAAGCACCCCATTGCCGTCAATCGCAAGATTGCCTTGCGGGTAGAGGCCGTTCGCGTAATTCGCAATGCTAAACGCATACAGGTTCGTATAGGTCGGCTCGTCTGCCGGTCGCGCGGCAGCGGGCCACAACAGGCACAGTGACGGCATCAAACTCACCAGTATCGATCGGTGTGCGATGGGCATGATGGATACCTCCAATTGGTTTCATTATAGGCCGGACGTAGCGCTGCGGGCCCTCCGCGTAGATGGCATCGAATGCCAGCGACGATGTTCTTCAAATTGTGCTGGCGCTCACTGTGGACCGAGATTCGTTGGAGCATAGTGCTTGTTCGGTGGGCTATGAAGGCTATATCCCATTGTCACGGGTTGAGTTGCCGGCGCAATTGCGGTATAAAAGAGGACGAAGTGCTCCACTGTCCGACTTGTAAGGGAAGATTGCGGCGCGTCCACCGAACCTTTCATGAAAAGGTGCTGTACCACGCGATGTACGAGTGCCGGCAATGCCAGACGCGCAAGCCCGAGCCGCGCTGGTACGCGCTGTATTTGGGCGATTACCCGCGCTGTCCGCGGTGCGGGACGTATCGGCTGACGCGCATGGCGACGCGCGACAAGATCGATCCGATGCAGAAGGGCCTCGTCAATTTCGCGCAACGCATTTGGGGCGCGGACCTTTACCATTGCCGGTACTGCCGTGTGCAGTTTTACGATGTGCGGAAGCCGGTGGCGCCTGAGGGTAAGGAGAAGGCCGCTAGGGCGTCTGCAGCGGGTGAACCTGTGGCTACTCCCGTGGCGGCGGTGGACGGCCGGGAAGCGGGTTAGCTTCCGCAGCCTGCCTTCGGTTCTCTCCGACATCGATACTCCATTTCTTGGGTTCGTATGGTATTGCGGGCAGGCGGATTTGCGGCTTTTTTGGTCCGGCGGTAACATTGTTACAAGCTGTTACAAGGTGCGTTGGGTTTGTTCGGTAATTCTGCCGAGGCGGAAAATTCGGTTTCGCGCCCATGTTCGCCGATCCCTACCCGATGTGAGGATACCACTGCGGCCACGCAGAAGCGGGTGATAGATCGGCGCTGGTTGTTTGTTTTCAGTGGGGCGGGGGCGTTGCGACGTTTGTGACTCTAGACAACGTTTAGGCCACCCCTTCAACCGCTCAGAGCGTCTCCGGCAATGGAAAGCCCTTGAGTGTGACGTTCGGAACTCGGTCTATTGCAGATTGCTGGCCCAGGGTTCCGCGCGATTCGTGATGTCCCGTTTGATCCGGCTGCCGACGATGACGCCGGGTGCCTTCGCGTTTTTCAATCAGGAGGCAGGCTGCCCGGTCGCACTTCTTAGGGAGATTTGACCGCCTGCCCCAAGACCCCCTACACTGAAAAGGGTGGTTTCGTTTGGGTGGTGTCGCTGCACATGACCGTCATCGTCAATAGCAAAACAGCGCTGGTGGTGCCTCCTGCCGTCCGCAGGCTGGCGCGGCTTAAGACCGGCGACCGGATCGAGTTCAAGGTATCCGGCCGGGTGATCACAATTCTGCCGAAGCCGCGGATTGCGGAAGACGAATACACGCCCGCGGAACGCCGTGCCATAGACCGCGGCATCGCGCAAAGCGAGAAGCAGTACGCCGCAGGCAAATCCTACGGGCCATTCGAGACCGCGGCGGAGGCGATCGCATCGCTCAACGGCAATTTGCGACGAAGGCGGGCGGACGCAAAGAGGAGTAAGCCGCCCAGTCGATGAAGATCGACTTTACCGACCGGGTCTGGAAACAGCTTAGATTTCTTGCCGGCAATTGTCCGCATGCATCTCTGCGCGCCAAGAATGCAGTGAAAAAAACGCCCGAAATGACGTGGCGCGGATGCGACATGCGGACTTCGGGAGGCCGCGGGGAGTCCGGACAGAAGCTTGTGTCCCCAAGAGTGGGGACACGGCACGCACGAGTGCGCGCGCCACGCTTATACTGTGTAGATGGCAACCACTATCAACCTTGTCGAGCCGGCGCAAAATGAATTCCTGGCCGAGCTGGAGAAACGTGCTCATCACCCCGTTCATTTTTTTCGCCTAATGGCCAACCGGCCAGAAGTGCTGAAGAATTTCGTGCCGCTATACGGCTCCATCGTGGGTCCGGGGTCCGTGCCCCAGCGCACCAAGGAACTTGTGTACCTGACCGTGTCGTACACCAACAAATGCGCCTATTGCACGGCCGCGCATGTGGCATCGGGGCGCAAGGCAGGCGTCACGGAAGACGAGATGCGCGCGCTGCAATCCGGGCAGGACGGCGGCTTCACGGCACCCGAGCGGGCCGCTATCGAGTATGCCCGCGAACTGACGCGCACCGCGGATGCCGCGCAAACGCGCGATGCGCTCAACGCGCATTACAACGACGAGCAGATCGTCGAGATCACGCTGGTCGCGGCGATTGCGAACTTCACCAACCGGCTCAACAACGGGCTGGACCTGCAACCCGAGCAATAGGCCGGATGGCCATACTCAGCGGCATCAATCCAGTCCTCGAAAGCCTCAAGGCGGGCCGTCCACTGGATCGTATCCTGATCGCGAAGGGCGCCGCGGGGCCGCGCTTGCAGGAGATCATCGACATGGCGCGGCGCGCGTCGGTTTCGGTGCGCTTCGAGGAGCGCGGCGGACTCGACCGGCTGGCGGGCACGCCGGCGCATCAAGGGGTGGTCGCCATGGGGGCGCCGCAGCGCTACGCCGAACTGGACGACGTAGCGCCCGCCGCGCAATTGCTGGTGGTGCTGGATGGCGTGGAGGATCCGCATAATTTGGGCGCGGTGATCCGCACGGCGCATGCCGCGGGCGCGGGGGCGGTGATCATTCCGGAACGGCGCGCCGTGGGACTGACCGATGTGGTGGCGAAGGCGGCCGCCGGCGCGCTCGCATATTTGCCGGTGGTGCGCGCCACTAATATCAATCGCACGCTCGAACGGCTGAAGGAACTGGGCTACTGGATCTATGGGCTGGACGAGCGCGGCGCCGAGGATTACGGCGCGGTCGAATACAACGCGCCTACCGCCCTGGTATTCGGCGGCGAAGGCAAGGGCTTGCATGAGCAAGTAGGCAAGCATTGCGACGTGCTGGTGCGCATCCCGATGGAAGGCCACATTCCGTCGTTGAATGTTTCGGTGGCGGCGGGGATTGTGCTGTTCGAGTGCAAACGGCGCAGGCCGCGCGCCTCATAGTAGAATCAAATGTCTATGTGCAAACTGGTGTGGGCGTGCCGATTGGCCCTGCTGGCTCTCGCTTTGCCGGGTTGGGCGGCGCAGCCGGTACACGCGCGCCACGCCATGGTGGTCACGGTCGAACAGCATGCCACCGACGCCGGAGTCGCCGTGCTGGAAGCGGGCGGCAACGCGGTGGATGCGGCCGTGGCGGTGGGGCTCGCGCTGGCCGTCACGCATCCCGCGGCCGGAAATATCGGCGGCGGCGGATTCATGCTGGTGCGGTTTGCGGATGGGCGCTCCACCTTCATCGACTTTCGCGAGCGCGCACCGGAGAAGGCGTCGCGCAACATGTATCTGGACGCCTCCGGCAAGGCCACTGAGGATAGCGTCGTCGGCTATCGCGCGGCCGGCGTTCCAGGCTCGGTGCGCGGGTTCGAGTATGCGTCGAAAAAGTATGGCCGGAAGCCCTGGGCGGATGTGGTGGCGCCCGCGGCGGCGCTCGCCGAGAGAGGATTCCCAGTTTCGTACGGGTTCGCGAAATCGTTGCGCGGGTCGAGCGAGCGGCTGGGACGATTTCCGGAATCGAAGCGCATTTTTCTGCGGGACGGCAAGCCGTACGAATTAGGGGAAACATTCGTGCAGCCCGAACTGGCGCGCACTCTGCAACGTATCCGGGAGCAAGGCGCGCGCGATTTTTATGAAGGCGAGACGGCGCACCTGTTGGCCGCCGATATGGAACGGCACGGCGGGTTGATCACGCTGGCCGACCTAAGAGATTATGCCGTGGCGGAGCGTACGCCGTTGACTGGAACCTATCGCGGCTATGACATCATCACTTCGCCGCCGCCCAGCTCCGGGGGGCCGGGGATACTGCAAATGCTGGGGGTGCTGGAAGGCTCGGGATACGAGAAATCGGGAGCGGGGTCGGCAGCGGAGTTGCACTATCTGGCCGAAACCATGCGCCGGTATTTCGCCGACCGCGCCGCGTCGATGGGAGATCCGGACTTCGTAAAGGTGCCGCTGGCCGGCCTGCTCGACCCGGCCTACATTGCGCAGTTGCGCAAATCGATCGATCCGGAGCATGCCACTCCCAGCTCGCAGATTCACGCCGGAGGCAAGCCGGCGGGGCCCGAAAGCAGCGAGACCACACACTACTCGATTGTGGACGCGGACGGCAACGCCGTGGCGGTCACTTACACGCTGAACTTCGGATACGGCGATGGCGTGACGGTGCCCGGTCTTGGTTTCCTGCTGAACGACGAGATGGACGATTTCGCCGCCAAGCCCGGCGAGCCGAACGGATTCGGGCTGGTGCAGGGCGAGGCTAACGCTATTCAGCCGCGCAAGCGCCCGCTCTCTTCGATGACTCCGACGATTGTGACGCGCGGTGGCAAGCTGCACCTGGTGCTGGGCACGCCGGGCGGACCGACTATCATCAATAGCGTGCTGGAAGTACTGGTGAACGTGGTGGATTTCGGAATGAACGTGCAGGACGCCGTCGACTTTCCGCGCGTCCATCACCAATGGCTGCCGGATCAGCTCGTGATGGAGCGCGGCTTTTCGCCCGACACCATCGCGCTGCTGAAGGCGCGCGGCCACCAGGTGAAGATGGCGGGCGGCTTCGGAGAAATGGCCGCGATTCAGGTACGCGGCGGGTGGCTGGAAGGCGCGGCCGATCCGCGCACAGAGGGCACCGCCAAGGGATACTAAGCATGCAACACGCGCTTTCCACGCATCTGTTCGTCAATCACCGGCTGACGGTTGCGCAACTCGACAAGATACAGCACGCCGGGATTCCGGCCGTGGAGATATTCTGCGCGCGGCAGCATCTGGACTACCGCGACCGCGCGCAAATCACGGAGTTGGGCCACTGGTTTCGCGATTCCGATCTGAAGCTCCATTCCATACACGCCCCGATGTACAACGACGATATCTGGGGGCGTTCGGGGCCGCACGCGGTGATCACCATCACCGAGCCAGTGAAAGGCAAACGCCTGGAAATGGTGGACGAGATCAAGCGGGCGCTGGAAATCGCAGAGACGATTCCATTCAAGTACCTGGTGCAGCACATCGGCGTCTCCGGCGAAGAATATTCCGAGCGGGCCGTGGACGCGGCCTTTTCGGCGCTGGAGCAGATCAGCCTTTTCGCTCGCCAGCGGGGTGTGGAAGTGCTGCTGGAAAACACTCCCAACGCTCTCTCGAGCGCCGAGCGCCTGATGCTTTTCCTGGAGCTGACCCACCTGGATTTGAACTTTGTCTTTGACGTGGGGCACGCTCACGTCGGCGAAGGTGTAGAGGCGGCCTTCAACGTGATGAAGGACCGCATCCGGTCCACACACATTCACGACAACGACGGCAAGACGGACAAGCATCTGTTTCCGCTGTTGGCTGAAGGCGGCACCATCGACTGGAAGAAGACGATGGACCTGTTGCGCGCGCGCGCGGACCAGTATCCGCTGCTGCTGGAGTTGAAGGAGGCGCCGGAATGTTCGCTGGCCACGGTGGCGGAAGTATTCGACCGATTGGAGAATTTGTAAGCGCCGAATAAAACTATGAGTGCACCTCGAATTACGATTGCCGACGCTGCGCGGCATACCGGCGAAACCGTACAGATCGCCGGCTGGTTGTACAACCTGCGCAAGTCCGGCAAGATTGTCTTTCCCATCGTGCGCGACGGCACGGGCCTGATGCAATGCGTCGCCGTGAAGAGCGCCCTGCCGGAAGCGCTGTTCGAAACCATCAAGGACCTCACGCAGGAATCGTCGATCATGGTCACCGGCAAGATCCGCGCCGAGCAGCGCGCCGTCGGCGGCTACGAGATGGACGTAGAAGATCTGGAAGTGGTGCAGCGCGTGCCGGAGTCCGATCCGTATCCCATTACGCCGAAGGAGCACGGCGTCGAATTTCTGATGGACCATCGGCACTTATGGCTGCGCAGCCAGAGGCAGCATGCCATCATCCGCGTGCGGCACGAAGTGATCCGGGCGGTGCGCGAGTATTTCGATTCGCACGGCTTCACGCTGGTGGATACGCCCATCTTCACGCCAGCGGCCTGCGAAGG
>Ga0302325_10008842_pt1 | contig 22089 bp, 21 predicted proteins | sample Palsa_T0_2_FD_201948 | JGI IMG/M metagenome (GOLD analysis project Ga0302325, IMG submission 201948) | Peat permafrost microbial communities from Stordalen Mire near Abisko, Sweden - Palsa_T0_2 | ecosystem: Environmental > Terrestrial > Soil > Palsa > Peat permafrost | place: Sweden: Abisko...
GAGAAACACCCCGCCATTGACCTTGCGTGGATCCATCTTGTCCTTCAATGCCGCAAACGCATTGCGGGCGAGCAGGTAGCCGAGTTTGGCGAACAGGGTCCGGCTCATGGCATTGCGTAAATATTCGCCAAGCTGTTTGGCGGTTCCTTCGGCAGTTTTCAAGGCGATATTGCCGGAAAAGCCCTCGGTGACCACGACATCGACGGTTCCCTTGCCGATGTCGTCGCCTTCGACAAAGCCGACATAGTCGAGATCGTTCCGGTCCGCCTCGCGCAGGATGCGGCCGGCTTCGCGCACCTCTTCAAGCCCCTTGACCTCCTCCACGCCAATGTTGAGGAGACCGACGGTGGGCCGTTCGAGGTCGAACAGCACCCGCGCCATCGCGCCGCCCATGGTGGCGAGATCGACGAGATGCTGGGCGTCTCCCCCGATCGTCGCCCCGACATCGAGCACGATCGATTCCCCACGCAGCGTCGGCCACAGCGCCGCGATGGCGGGACGTGCGACGCCCGCCATGGTCTTGAGATGAAATCTCGCCATCGCCATCAGCGCGCCGGTATTGCCGGCGGAAACCACCGCATCGGCCTCGCCCTTTTTCACCGCGTCGATGGCCATCCACATCGACGATTTCCACCTGCCGTGGCGCAGCGCCTGGCTCGGCTTCTCGTTCATTTTGACCGAGATATCGGTGTGGACGATCCGCGAAGCCGCGCTCAAGGCAGGATGCACGCCCAGCAACGGCTCGATGACGGTGCGGTCGCCGACCAGGATGAACTCGGTATCGGGATGGCGATCGAGCGAGATCGCGGCGCCGGCGACGGCAACCGGCGCGCCGTGATCACCTCCCATGGCGTCGAGCGCAATACGTACCTTCTGGGGCATCGATCAACCTTGGGGGGGCCGGCGCCGGAATTTCGGTACCGCCGACCGAGCGCCCGATTGCGGCGCGAACATACCGCGTCGGATTGCGGAAACAAATGGGATTTGGCACCGCGGACGCCGCGCCGCCAGTGGTCCGCCCCCAACATTTGGTTCCCGGCTTATCCCGGCAGATCAGAACTAACGGTTTGGGCTACCCACTACGGATCATCCGGGCGCAAACGGAATCACGCGTAATTCCAGCTAGTTGCAATCAAATACCGACAGATCGGTGCAGACTCGTGGAGTCATCCCTCGTCGCCGGAGGACTTGAGCCTGGCGAGCACGGCGAACGGACTGTCCGCCGCGCGGTCTTCGACCGGCGGAGCGAACACCGCCCCCGGCTTGCGCGGATAGCGGTCGATGCCGAGCAGAAAGAATTCGGTGGCGAGCGCACCGAGGTCGGCGGTGCCATCGACCAGGGTCTCGCGGGTGTCGTCGACCTCGTCGGCGGCGGCGGGAACGGAGACTGACCCGTCGCCGGCGGCCCCTTGCGGAAGGAACAGGACGTCGAACGCCTCGTCGACGCTATTCTCCAGGGGTTCGAGGGTGACGACGCAAGTCTGGCCGATGGTGGCGGTCACCCGCCCCGATGCCCTCAGGCCATCACCGTGGCCCGACAGGTCGGCCGATACGCTCAGCCGCGACACGCTGCGCACCCCGGCGAGCGCGGCGAGCCTCGCCCGCACCTCCTCATCGGCGTCGAGATCGAGGTGCAGTCCGGTGTCCGCAACATTCTCCAGGTGGACCGGGACGCGCCACCCCTCGGGCTTATTCATTCGCAGGGCTTCCGAACCTATCTTTGAAGATCAGGCACCACCGGCCAAAATGGCGTGAAGCTCAGGAAAAGCAAGCAAGCCCCGCAGAAATTGCCCGCCGTCCACCGTATCCAGTTGCCCTGCCGCGCGGCGCACATACTCGGCAAGCAACACAGCGCCCCGGGGCTCGCCGCCGGCGAACACGTTGCGGACGAGCGCCTGTTCGAGGGCGACGGGATCGTCCCCCGCCAAGGCGCTTTCATAGCTTCTGGCGCGACCATAGAAGGCTTCCATCATGCGCTTCATCTGCTTGGGCACGGTGAGGTCGCCGACCCCCATCTCGCGCAGATTGTGGTCCATGTCGCGCCCGAAGGCATCGAGCAGGGCGCGTCCGAGTGCCGCGCCTTGCGGCTCCCGCCGGAACCGCCGCACCACAATGGCAAGGTGCAGCACGATCATGTCGAAGCGCCCCTCGACGGTGTCCGCGATACCGAATTCTTCATAAAATTCAGGCCGGCGCGCCTGTGCCACGATGGCGCCATAGAGCGTGTGGATGGTCCCGGGGTGGAACTGGCGGCGAAATATCCGTAAAATCATCGAGCCAGCAGCCGTGGGGCGGATCGCATGCCCGGTTGTGTTCCCGCCCGCCGCGGGGTAGGTCATCAGGCCGTGGAGTGCAAGGGGGATGCCGGGTTGAGCCGGGTCAGTGAACGCCGCGCCTGCCTCTCCGGCAGGCTTATCGTGGTCATGCTTGCCGGCTCGCTCGCCAGCGGCTGTGGCGGCGTCACGCAGGTCTATCATCACGGCTACATGGTGTCCGAGGGCTCCCTCGAGCAGATCCCGCTCGGAGCCTCCCAGGAGCAGGTTTTGATCGTGCTGGGAACGCCGTCGACGGTGGCGACGCTCAGCGGTGAGGTGTTCTATTACATTTCCCAGCGGTCCGAGCAGATATCGTTCTTCCCGCAGAAGGAAATCGACCGGCGTGTGGTCGCGGTCTATTTCGACAAGGGCCGCCGGGTCCAGCGGCTCGCCGACTACGGCCTCAAGGACGGCAGGATTTTCGACTCCATCGGCCGCACCACCCCATCGGGCGGCGTCGAACAGAACTACCTCGCCTTCGTCTTCAAGATCGCGAAGTTCTAGTAGCGGCGTCGGCGTACGCAGCCCGCGTCTATTTGCGCGGTCATTCCGGGCGCGCGTCTTCGCGCGAACCCGGAATCCAGGCTGCGGTGCAAGGGGCGAGGCCGTCTGGATTCCGGGTTCGCCGCGAAGGCGGCGCCCGGAATGACAACTTTTCCCGCGTCAGCGCGCCAGCACCGCCAGCAGCAGCAGCGCCACGATGTTGGTTATCTTGATCATCGGATTAACCGCCGGCCCCGCGGTATCCTTGTAGGGATCGCCGACGGTGTCGCCGGTCACGGCGGCCTTGTGGGCGTCGGAGCCCTTGCCGCCGTAATGGCCGTCCTCGATGTATTTTTTGGCATTGTCCCAGGCGCCGCCGCCGGAGGTCATGGAGATCGCCACGAACAGGCCGGTGACGATGACCCCGAGCAGCATGGCGCCGACCGCGGAGAAGCCCGCGGATTTGCCCGCCGCGCCGCCGCCCGCGATCACGTAGATCGCGAAATAGACGAAGATCGGCGACAGCACCGGCAACAGCGACGGTATGATCATCTCCTTGATCGCCGCCTTCGTGAGCATGTCGACGGCGCGGCCGTAATCCGGCTTGTCGGTACCCTTCATGATGCCCGGCTTTTCCTTGAACTGGCGCCGGACCTCCTCGACGATGGCGCTCGCGGCGCGGCCCACCGCCGTCATCGCCATGGCGCCGAACAGGTAGGGCAACAGGCCGCCGAACAGCAGGCCGACCACCACGTACGGATTGTTGAGGGAGAAATCGAGCTGCACGCCCTGGAAATAGGGATGATGCGCGACGTCGCCGATGAAGAATTTGAGGTCTTCGTTATAGGCCGCGAACAGCACCAGCGCACCGAGCCCGGCCGAGCCGATGGCGTAGCCCTTGGTCACCGCCTTGGTGGTGTTGCCGACCGCATCGAGCGCGTCGGTCGACTTGCGCACTTCCTTCGGCAACCCGGCCATTTCTGCGATGCCGCCGGCATTGTCGGTGACCGGGCCGAAGGCGTCGAGCGCCACTACCATGCCCGCCAGCGCCAGCATTGTGGTCACCGCGATGGCGATGCCGAACAGGCCCGCCAGCGAATAGGTGATGAGAATGCCCGCGATGATGACGAGGGCCGGCAGCGCCGTCGATTCGAGCGAGATGGCGAGGCCCTGGATGACGTTGGTGCCGTGCCCCGTGACCGAGGCCGCCGCGATCGACTGGACCGGCCGGAACTCGGTACCGGTGTAGTATTCGGTGATCCAGATGATGAGGCCGGTGACCGCGAGGCCGACGATGCCGCAGGTGAACAGGCCGAGGCCGGTATAACTCACGCCCGGCAGTGAGCCGAACCCGATCAGCACGGCGATGACGAGGGCGATGCCGATGAGCGACAAGCCGCCGGTCACGATCAGCCCGCGGTAGAGCGCACCCATAATCGACTGGCTGGCCGGCAGCTTGACGAAGAAGGTGCCGACCACCGAGGTGATGATGCAGACGCCGCCGATGGCGAGCGGCAAGGTCATCATGTTGAACAGGATCGGTGTGCCGTTGAAGAAGATCGCCGCCAGTACCATGGTCGCGACCGTGGTCACCGCATAGGTCTCGAACAGGTCGGCCGCCATGCCGGCGCAGTCGCCGACATTATCGCCGACATTGTCGGCGATGGTGGCGGGATTGCGCGGATCGTCCTCGGGAATGCCGGCCTCGACCTTGCCGACGAGGTCGCCGCCGACATCGGCCCCCTTGGTGAAGATGCCGCCGCCGAGCCTCGCGAAGATCGAGATCAGCGAGGCGCCGAAGCCGAGCGCCACCATGGCATCGATGACGGTGCGGTCATTGGCGGCGAGCTTGAGGGTGCCGGTGAGGAAGCCGAAATAGAGGGTGACGCCGAGCAGCGCGAGACTCGCCACCAGCATTCCCGTGATCGCGCCCGCCTTGAAGGCGATCTCCAGGCCACCGGCAAGCGAAGAGATCGCCGCCTGCGCGGTGCGCACATTGGCGCGCACCGAGACGTTCATGCCGATGAAGCCGGCAAGCCCCGAAAGCACCGCGCCGATGGCAAAGCCGATGCCCACGAGCCAGCCGAGGAAATAGCTGACGATCGCGAAGATCACGATACCGACGATCCCGATGGTGGCGTATTGCCGCTTGAGATAGGCTTGCGCGCCCTCGCGCACGGCAGCGGAGATTTCCTGCATCCGCGCACTGCCGGCGTCCGCCGCCATCACCGACTGGGTCGCCCAGACCGCGTAACCGATACCCAGCGCCCCGCACAGGACGATGATCCACAAAGCTGCCATAGAATCAGACCCCGGTTCGTAACCGCCCGAACGAGGTCCCTGCCCGGCGAAACATGTCTCGCCGGCAGCACGGGCCCGGTCCCGGCTCAAATCGGCGCGGACATTGCCAAAAAGGCCCCGCACAAGCAATGGCGCAATCGGCGGATTATCCGAAGGTTTGGCGGGCCGGGCGGGCTTCCAGTGCTCGACGGCGGCAGGGCAGCGAACCCCACGGACCATCAACCCTGGCATGACCGTACCCTGTCACACCGGGACGCGTGAATGGCTTGCCAGAGTCCGGTTTGAAAGCGGAAACGGCCGCCTTTTACGGAAGGGGTGGCATGTCCGAGTCGGGCCAATTCCGGCTACCCGGTCCCGGCGGCCATGTCCAGCTCGACCGGCAGCGGACGCGGGCTGACTTGTGAAACCGACGTGATCGCCACAAGCGGTCGCCACCCCGTTTCAAGCGCCCGGCGAAACTGGTAGCGTGATCTCGGAGCTGCCTGCGGGAAGTGCCGAAAGTCCCCATTTTTCAAAGGCAGCGTCGGCGTCGACGGCCGGCGAAAGTCCAGAAATTGCAGCATCTCGATTTTTCATTTGGGGGCCGTCGGCGCCCAAATCGTTCACGTGTGAATTTCGAGGAGCGCAAAAATCATGAGACTTCCCCGTCGTCAATTCCTTCACCTGGCGGCCTGTACCGCCGCGCTCCCAGCCTTCTCGCGCATCGCATCGGCGCAAGCCTATCCGTCGCGACCGATCCGGCTTGTGGTTCCTTTTCCGCCGGGTGGTGCGTTCGACACCATCGGCCGCCCATTGGCGGACGCGCTGAAGCCTCTGCTTGGAACGGTGATCGTCGAAAACATCGGCGGTGGCGGCAGTTCGCTGGGTGCCGCTCAAGTCGCGCACGCTCGCCCGGACGGCTACACCATTCTCCTCGGCGGCACGCTGCCGCACGTCAACGAGGCGCTGCTCAAGAACAGGCCGCTGTACGACCCCATCAAGGACCTGGATCCGATTACGAACGTGGCGGTCAACTCGCTCGGCATCGTTGTCCATCCGTCGGTGCCGGCGCAAACGCTGCAGGTACTGATCGTTTATGCCAAAGCCAATCCCGGGAAGCTGTCCTACGGGCATGTCGGCATCGGCTCGGTGAACCATCTGACCGGCGAGTTGTTCAAATCCCTCACCGGAACTCCAGAGATCGTGCAGGTGCCCTATCGGGGCGCGGGGCCGGCGATCACCGATCTGATCAGCGGACAGATCCCGATGGCCGTGTTGGGCGTGACTGGGCAGGTGATCGAACTTCATCGCTCCGGCAAGATGCGGGTTCTTGCCGTGACGAGCCCGGCGCGCCTCATCGCGGCGCCTGAATTTCCCACAGCCGCCGAAGCGGGGGTCTCCGGCTTGACCGAGAGAAACTCGCTTGGGCTACTCGCTCCGGCCGGCACTCCGAAGGAGATCATCGAGCAAATCGGGCAGGCCACGCACACGGCCCTGGCGGACCCGGCCTTTCAGAAGACGTTGATCGAGTCGGGTTTCGAACCCGATCTCGACTCGAACCCCAAGAAGTTCCGACGTTCTCTCGAAAGCGACATTGCTCACTGGGCACCGATCGTCAAGGCGCTAGGGGTGAAGATCGACTGAGCGCAATCGAGGCCGCGAACATCCCCGGGCGGAAGTCCGGCCGCGACACAGCGGTCGCAGAGTCCGGACACGATATCGCACGTCATGCGCGACGACGGCGGCCGACGGGTTCGATGACGGTCATGTCGCGGCGCTCGAGCGCATCGCGCCATGCTTGGCGCTCGCGATCAAATCCGTGTCGCTCGCGCACATGACCGGAACGCTGATGGACGCGTGCTGGGCGGACGGATCGCGCGCGGTGTTGCGGAGCAAATCAACCCGTAGTCTGGTTCGGTGATTTACGGGGGTTCACGCGTATTACCGCTCGATCCCGACGCATAAGCGTCGGCGTTCCGGCAAACGCCGCTGTTTGCCGCACTCGTGGGGAGGGCTGGACCGGCGACCGACAGCGGGGCGCCAAAGCGAACCCCATGCTCAGGACGGCCGTCGGCGCCGGCACGACCGCAACGTGGCCCATTATCACCCGCTCGGATGAGGGTGGGCCTTACGTATCTCTCGTACATGTTTCATGGTTACGAGGCATGAATGCAGTTCGATGTAGCTCGGCGGGCCTCCTTTGGTGACCTTGCCGATGCAATTTGCTCTGTCGGTCTTTGCATATTGCGACCATTGCTTGATCAACTCTTCATGTGCCTCGTTTTCGCTTCTCATGCAGGCCTGTATCGAGCCTGTGTGAGCGATCGCCTTTCGCCCGGGAGATTCGCAACTCGGCCTGGTGTCGAGCTTCGGAACCGCGTTCGGAGCCGCGGTGCCGGGGCTGCTTCCGGCGAACAGGATGACGACGCAGATCGTCAGGACAACAATTGCAAATTGCCGTGTCACGGCTCGACCACCTCTATTTCTGTCGCGAGCGCGCAGACTACGCAGGGATTCTCTGTTTGACCAGCGAAACGACGCCTCGCGGGGCGGCCGCATCGGCGACGAACCGCCTTCCTTTCAAGGATGAATAGCGGGCGCGATATTCTGCGACGCCGCGTCAAGCAAGAGAACAGCGGTGCTGCAAGGCTTGGCCGCCTGGTGAAGACGAGCGCCCCCCTGATTGACGATCGCGTCCTGGAGATCGATGGCGCAGCTACAATTTGGTCGTTCTTCGGCGGCCGATTTTGCGGTAAACTTCGCCCAACACCACTATCGGCACGCCGCGTCCCGGGTGACGCCTCCCCGCGGTATCTAATTCGCAGGCTTCTTCTCTTCCGCCGCCTCGGGGCGCACGCACAGCATCGCCTGCGGCTGGCAGGCGATGCCGATATTGGAGCAGGCGATGACGCCGCCGTCACGCTGGCAGATGACGCAGCGGTCGGTCCACACCGCGCAGCCGGGAATGCCGGCTTGCGTCGACGCGATGGCAGGGTCCAGCGGCCGTTGCGGCGCGGGCGGCAGTTCGGGCGGGCCCCCCAGTTCCGGCGCGGCCGGCGGCGGCACCGCCGGCGCGTCGGCGGCGACGGCCGCGACCACCGTCAAGGCAACGGCCAGGCTCGCGAACATCCCGATCGAAACGTGAGTGAAAGAACCCCGCGGCATCGGACTCTCATCCCGTCATTGGGTGCCCGTCGCCGACCGCCAAGCCGGCTTGCGCCCGAAACGAACGGTAAGCCCGCGGGGAAAAGACGCAAGGCCCCTGCCCCGCCTGAAACTTCGAGATGACCGAGGTCGGCCCGAAGTCGAAAAACCCGCGCGTCCGCACGACACGATACCTGACCACTCTCAAACCGGCGAACCGGACCAAGGCATAATTAGATCGAAGTTCGGGCGCACACTCTCAGCTTGACTTTACGAGACATGCAAGAGCGGATGGAAAGCTTGACAGGCCACGACAGCAGCATTCCGTCGAGTCGACCGGCCCTTGTTGGAACGCTCATTCTGATGGTAGCCCCGGCGGCGCTCATCGTTTGTATCGCTCCCACATCAGCCCGGTACGTCCTTTTTGGTGCGGCCAGCTGGGCTGTCGCCGTACTCGCAAAGATCGGCATTGCAAAACACTCTGCTATCCGCCGGCCTTCAGTTGGCTCCGAGGTCCGTGCATTCGTGTGGGGCTTATTGTCAGGACTAATTGAATTGACCTCGACGGCCGCGGTCATCTGGGCATTCCTGGAAACGATATCTGCCAATGATGTCGTCGCGCTCGGCATCGGGGTATCGTCCGCCGAGATCATATATATCCTGGTCGTCGCGATGAATTCGCGTGATCGCATGAAAAATGATCAAGCTTTGGAGAAATGGTCTGCCGGGGCAAAGCGTTCGCTATGCGTCCGTTATATGCTCTTCATCGAGAGACTATCGGCATTTCTGGTCCATGTCGGCACGCGAGGACTGATCTACCTCGCGCTGATTCACCACCACCTTTGGCCCGCTGCGGTCGCCTTATTGAGTTTTGCGGTGGTTGACGGCATGGCCGTGTATGGAAAAGTCAAAGGCTGGAACTGGTATGATCCAAGGGTGGCAAAGCCCTTTTACGCTTTTGCGACGCTGATCGGCATATGCGATTCGTTTTTGTTTTATTTCATCGCATTTTTGAGGTAACTTTCAATCTATGCTTTCAATATGGAAAAGACATAGGCGCACCCGTGCAGATACGCCTATTCCGTAGCTATCACCAGGGAGAGCGGGACACTTGTGCAGCTTACTTTCTATCCTTCGCTGCTACGTCCGCCCCGACCGCCACCTGCACAACCGGCGAGGTAGCAACGTTGACGACGACACTTACCCACGCAGCCGTCGCCGGCATCGCATGGGCACTGCGGATTTGCGGCGCCGCATCCGCGGGAACATTCACGCCCAGCTCTTTCAGCGTCGCAACAGGGTCATTTTGCAACCTGTCTCGAACTGCCGAATCCTCGGCAATTCTTTTTAGCGCATTTGCATATTCCGGGGGCAGCGGCTGGGCCATGATTGTCTCCTTTTATTGGATCATCGATTCACACATTTACCCCTTCGAAGTGTCGCAAGGGGATCCCAGGCGGGATTGGTGTAGCGAGCATGCGCTCGCGGGATGCGACCGCGCCTTCCGATCTCCAACGTTTCGTCTGCGCGACCTCACGCAGGCTTTGCAGTCCAGTGTCGGTCTGTGCGCGTGTTATGGGGGGATAGTACTGTGCGATCGGCATCGGGAACGAGTGTTCAATCATGCTTCGACCGTCGTGCACGGCTCGAGCAATGGCCTGGATCGGCGCGAGCTTGTTTCCAATCTCATATATTTCATCGGGAGTCAGCTTGACCGCGCTCCGAAAAAGATAGAGGTCGCGAAAAAACCCATAGTCGTTATACATGGCCTCATTAACGATTTGTTCTTTATAGTCGCGGTCCCATAGTCTCGAACCTGGTATCTGACAGTACCATTGCAAAAGAATTCTAACGCCATATTTGCCGTGAAGTGCGAGCGCAAAATCGACCGTCTGCTCCGCCTGCGCCTTCGTCTCCCACGGCAGCCCCACAATGAACGAGTAATCCGCGCGATCTGCGATACCATGGGTCTTGAGCATCTCGGCGGATTTTTCCAGCTTTTCGCAGGTGGTGCCCTTGCCGATTCTCTTTAGGCCCTCGTCATACCCGCATTCGGCGCCGACGAGGAACTGACTGGTGTACGGAGCAATGGTTTCGACGTACCCGGGAAAGAGCAGGTCATTGGCGCGAGAATCGAAGACCAGCTTCGGCTCCAGCTTTCGTATCTTCATGGCTCGCACGATCTCGATCGCGCGGGCAGGATTCATTGAAAACTCGTCATCGATGATCTGTATGTTTTTTTGCAATGTCCGGTCCGCATGCGGCAGTATCGCTTCAAGCCGATCTACGAACGCGCCACCCTCCATGCCTCGCCACGTCGTGCGGTACGACGTGCTGCAGAATGAGCAGTCGAAGACGCATCCTCTCGACGATTCGATCGCCAGGCCGTGATAAATCTGGTCGGGAAGGTCGGCATAGTTCGGCAAAGGGAAGCTCGGAAGCTCTTCCTTGGCGATCTTTCCGTGAATGGGATTGCGAACGACTGCTCCATCCTCGGTACACCACGAGAGGTTCGGTACCTCATGAAGTGGGCGATGATGTTCGAGCGCATCGACCAGGGCGTTGAGCGCCAGTTCGCCCTCACCGCGAATGACGTAATCGACGGGAAAGACGCTCAATATGTATCGGTCGAACATCGTCGGATGAATGCCGCCGAGAACGATCGGCACATCGCTCACTGCACGAATTTGCCTGATCACATCTCGTGCCGTCGGCCACGACATCGACGTGCATCCGATCCCGACCAATTGAAAATCGCCCAGAGTCGTCGCGTGGTCGCCGATAGAATTGGTACCTTCAGCAATCAAATCGGCCAAAGCCACTTCGTGGCCGGCAGCCCTCAATGTACTCGCGAGAAGGTACATGCCGTAGGGTGGACAGGTCCGATGCGCATCCATCGCTATGGGAACGAGGCGCCCCTCCATGTAATCCATGATGGGTGGGGCAACTAAGAGCACCTTCATAAGGAACGCTCCTTTGAGAGGCCTCCCGGGCGGGGAGGAAGGAACAATGCATCTTATGCGATAGTCATATTTAATTGCAACTATAGGATGATTGATAGCTCGATTGCACGACGGTGTCTAGGCACCCATCGATTTAAATTCGTGCGACCTGCGCAGGTCTCTTTACCGCCGCGTCGTGGTGCTCCGACAAGAGGATGTTATTGGCGCGTTGCACTACCAGCCGCCACCCTCACGCGATCGAGCGCACCACGCCGCCATCCACCCGCAGCGCGGCGCCGGTGGTCGCGGAGGCCTGGGGCGAGCAGACATAGACGACCATGTTCGCGACTTCCTCGACCGTTGCGAGGCGCCTGGTCAACGAGGTCGGCCGGTGGGTCGCGATGAACTGTTTTTCGAGCTGTTCCACCGGCACCCCCTGCTCCTTGGCGATCGTGGCGAAGAAGTCGACCACGCCCTCGGACCGCGTCGGCCCCGGCAGCACCGAATTCACGGTGACGCCGGTGCCCGCGACGGATTCCGCGAGGCCACGGGAGACCGCAAGCTGCGCCGTCTTGGTCATGCCGTAGTGGATCATCTCGACGGGGATGTTGAGCCCGGACTCGCTGGAGATGAAGACCACCCTGCCCCAGCCCCGCGCCACCATCCCCGGCAAATAGTGACGCGACATGCGCACGCCGCTCATCACATTGGTCTCGAAGAAGCGCTGCCAGTCCGCATCGGAAATCTCGGCGAACGGCTTTGGCTCGAAGATGCCGAGATTGTTGACGAGGATGTCGGCCGCACCCACCTGCGCCACGAAAGCGGCGACGCCGGCCGCGGTGGCGAGATCGGCCGCGACGCCTTCGACCTTCGCCGCCGGCACCGCTTCGCGCAGCCGCCGCACCGCGGCGTCGACGTTCTTCCGGCTGCGGCCATTGACGACCACCGCCGCGCCAGCCTCGGCGAGGCCTCGCGCGATGGCGAAGCCGATGCCGGAAGTCGATCCCGTTACCACGGCCTGCTTGCCGCTGAGGTCGATGATCATGCCCGTCTCACCTTGCGCGCCGAATCCGCGGCGAATATCCGCCCGCCCTGAGCTAAGTCTTCGATCCCGGCGCGCCAGGGAGCGCCCGCGCCGGCACCACGCGCCGCGCGATCAACAATGCGGGAGTGCCAACGGCCTTGGCAGCGCGGCGGCGATGGCCTAAATGATAGCGCGCTCGGCGGCGCGGGAGGCGGCGATGTGGCTCGACTGGCCATTGCCTCAGCTCTTATGCCACTGAAATCCCAAGCAGTTTTGGGGGATAGTTCAACGGTAGAACAGCGGACTCTGACTCCGTTAATCTTGGTTCGAATCCAGGTCCCCCAGCCAGCCAAAAACGCCTTCGAGAACAACGGCCTGCGGCCAGATGGCGGGCGGGAATTCGCTTGGTGCCGGCCGCGCACGGCTGGCCTGGTTCTTGCCCGAGCCATACACGACCTCGTTCGCGAGGCCCGATCACGGAGGTCGCCATGACAGATTTCCATCGCCGCCAAGTCCATCGCCGCCAAGTCCATCGCCGCCAAGTGGTTCGCGGCCTGTGCAGCGGGTTGGCCGCGGCGCTGCTCGCCCCGGCAAGGCTCGCCTTCGCGGCGGGCACGATCCCGATCGACGACAAGAGCGTGCTGATCGTGGTCGACGTGCAGAACTGCTTCCTGCCGGGCGGCAGCCTGGCGGTGAAGGACGGCGACCAGGTCGTGCCCATCATCAACGGCATCGCGAAGAAGTTCGCGCATGTGGTGCTGACCCAGGATTGGCACACGCCGGGGCATGTCTCGTTCGCGTCCGCCCATGCCGGCAAGGCGCCGTTCGAGGTGGTCAAGCTGCCCTATGGCGACCAGGTGCTGTGGCCCGACCATTGCGTGCAGGGAACGCCGGGAGCGGAGATCTCGAAGGACATCGCCATACCCCAGGCCGAACTCATCGTGCACAAGGGCTTCCACAAGGACATGGACAGCTACTCGGCCTTCCTGGAGGCCGACCACAAGACCCCGACGGGCCTCGGCGGATACCTGAAGGAGCGCGGCCTGACGCGGGTCTTCGTCGCCGGGCTCGCCACCGATTTTTGTGTCGCCTGGACCGCCATGGACGCGGAGCATGCCGGCTTCGAGACGTTCGTGATCGAAGACGCCTCCCGTGGCATTGACAACCGCGGCTCGCTGGCCGCCGCCTGGTCCGCCATGGAGAAGGCCGGCGTGAAACGCATCAAGTCGGACGATCTCGCGCCCTGATCCGCGCCGGCCGCGTCATTGGGCGCTAGGCCTCGCGTTCTGTCGGACATTGGCACCGGATATGCTTGTCGGGGAGCACCCCGCCGGTCTCCGGCTGCAAGCCGCTGGCCGCCCCGTGACCCGAGAAATCCCAGATCCCGAGAAAAGCCCTCATGCACGATTATGACATGATCGTCATCGGCAGCGGTCCCTCGGGGCGGCGTGCCGCGGTCCAATCGGCAAAAATCGGCAAGTCGGTCCTGGTGATCGAGAAAGGACGCCGGGTCGGCGGCGTATCGGTTCATACCGGGACGATACCCTCGAAAACGCTGCGCGAAACCGTACTCAACCTGTCCGGCTGGCGCGAACGCGGATTCTACGGGCGGTCCTATCGCGTCAAGCAGGACATCGACGCCGGCGACCTGATGGCCCGCCTGCACAAGACGCTCGACCACGAGGTCGAGGTCCTGGAGCACCAGTTCAACCGCAATGCCGTCAAGACCGCGCGTGGCGCAGGCCGGTTCGTCGGGCCCCACGAGGTCGAGGTGACCGCCGAGACCGGCGAACAGCGGACCTACCGCGCCACGCACCTCCTCATCGCGTGCGGCACCAGGCCGTTTCGCCCGGATTACGTGCCTTTCAATCGCACCAGCGTGTTCGACAGCGACGAGATCATCGAGCTGCCGCGGCTGCCGCGCAGCCTGACGGTGATCGGCGCCGGCGTGATCGGGATCGAATACGCGACGATCTTCAGCGCCCTCGACGTCGCCGTCACGCTGATCGAATCGCATACGAGCTTTCTCGATTTCGTCGACCGCGAGCTGATCGAGGAATTCATGCACGATCTGCGCGACCGCAACGTCGCGCTGCGGCTCGGCTCCGCCGTCACAGGGATCGAGGTCGGCGAATCCGGACGGCCGACGACGAGGCTCGCCAATGGCCGCGTCGTCACCACCGAAATGCTCCTGTTCACCGCCGGCCGCGTCGGTGCCACCGACACCCTCAACCTTGCCGCCGCGGGGATCACGACCGATAATCGCGGACGTATCGCCGTCGATCCGAAGACGATGCAGACCGCGGTGCCGCACATCTACGCGGCCGGTGACGTCATCGGATTTCCGAGCCTCGCGTCGACTTCGATGGAGCAGGGACGCGTGGCGGCGTGCCATGCCTTCGGCATGGCGCCCCATCCGCCGCCGGAATTCTTCCCCTACGGCATTTATTCGGTGCCGGAGATTTCCACCGTCGGCATGAGCGAAGAAGAGGTTCGCCGGCGCGAAATTCCCTATGAATGCGGCATCGCCCGGTTCCGGGAAACCTCGCGGGGCCACATCATGGGCCTCGACAGCGGTATGATGAAGATGATCTTCTCGACCAGGTCGCGGCGCCTGCTCGGCGTTCACATCGTCGGCGAAGGCGCGACCGAGCTCATCCACATCGGCCAAGCGGTGCTCAATCTCAAGGGCACGATCGACTATTTCATCGAGAACACGTTCAATTATCCGACGCTCGCGGAGGCCTACAAGATCGCCGGGCTCGACGCCTGGAACCGGTTTGCAAGCACGTGATCGTCGCCACGACGGCGGCGCACGGCCTTAAAACCTTGGGACCCTAACCTTGCAAAGGATTCTCTTTCGGAAACCGTTGGATAAACCGGCCCCGCTCCCACAGCTCGACATCGTGTCCGTCTGCGAAGCGCCGGGTTTTGTCGATGGCTTCCTGATCGCCATCGCATTCGATCTCTTCGGCGTGTGAAAAGCGGCCCTCGAGGCCGACAAAATAGACGCGATATTGGGACATTGACATCACTCCTCGCTGGACTACAGGCGGGAGCACGACCGAACTCTCAGTCACCGACGCCCGAGTACGAAGCCCTTGGCCGATGATCCACCATATATGTGCATCGATCCGGCGAATAGCAAACCCATTTATTTTGTTCGCGACACGGGGCCCCAGCCGCCACGAGAAACCACGTCGGTTGAGTCCGCACGGAGCGCGCATCCGGTCTGCGTCCGTCGGCCAGCGCTCCGCCGCGAGAGACGGCGCGCGGCGGAGCTCCGCAGACCGCCGCGACTGCAGCTGAAGCGGCGAGCGATGATGACGCGAGATGCGGATGGGGCGATCAGCCCACGCTCATGGGATACGAGATGAAACGCGGTGGCGCGGACATGGGGCGGCCGGCGTGATGATGCAGATGCCGCTTCACTTACTGCTTGTACTGGCGCAACAGCTGCCCGCGGATATTCGGATCCGGATCGGCTCCCATCACCTTGCCGCCGTGAATTGCCTGGTTCCGGTACACGATGGCACCGGCGTTCGCGGCCGTTTTTGCAGCGTGCTTGGTTTGCTGCGCGGAGGCGATCCCTGCGCCGGCAAGGACACCAATGAAGGCGATGGTCACGAACTTTATGCCGGCAGCCATAGTTATTCTCCTGCTTTTAGCGCCTTAATCGCCACTTTCAATAGCGTCGATTCCGCAACGCACAAGTCAATATCTGATGACGCTTATACTTATAAAAAATGTCATATTTATAAGTATTTAATGCAGCATGGAACAGGCAGCGCCGCACCAGCCTCGAGTTCTGATTGCTGCAGTGCACGTGGCGACGATTACCCGACCCGCTCAATGGCGTTTCTGCGGCATATATCGACCGCAGGCATGCCCGCTGACGTCGGAGCGAATACCACCTATGCGCAGGCGTCCAGGTGAGTTCGAAAGCACGGTTCGCCCCCCTACAGGACCGCAGCGCCCGCGTACGAGGGCCTGAAGTGCAGCGCGGGTCTCTGTCGCGGTCATCCCCAATGCCGGCATTCACGCCGGTACGGGCGCCGTCCTTATAAGATTCCGCCCACCCCGAGCAGCGGAAGCAGTCGCTGCAGGATCGCCACCAGGCAGATCAGCGCGACGAGGATCTTGAGCAGGTTCGCCAACCGTCCGTCGCGGACGAACCTGTCTATGAGATAAAAGAGGATGGCACCGACGACGATGACGATCAGGATGTTGATCAGGACCAGGAGCATGGCAGCGACCCTTCGTGGCTGATGGCCAGTATGGCACCAAAAGCCCGATCACGCCCATGGGGCGTCCGAAAACATCGATGACCCCACAACATTTCCGGTCATTTGAACCGGGCCTCACGATGACCCGGGCACGCAAAGACCTGGACTTACTCTTGCCGATAGCCCGATATTGCGGCAATCTTGCATGGGACTGGCCGGCCCGTGCCGGCATGGTTTGCACCAGAATCCGGGAAAGACCGGACCAGACATAGAGGGGAGGACGATGACGAAGCTTCTCGTGACCGCTGCTGTTTTGTCGCTCGGCGCCGCCGCAGGATTTGCCACCGCCGTGCGGGCCGCCGATGCACCCCCCATGCCGTGGGCCTGGGGTACCAATACGCCGCCGCCGGCCGTACTGCCGCCACCGGCTCCGCCCGCTCCCCCGGCGGTGCAGGACAACGTGAAGCTGCTGTCCGTGCCGGGATCCAAATTCCAGTTCACCCGCGCACAGGTCGCCAACCGGCATGCTCCCGCCGACTGGTTCCCCGAGGATCATCCGTCGATGCCCGACATCGTCGCCCATGGCCGCGATTCCGCGCAGCCCGTGATCTATGCCTGCGGGCTCTGCCATTATCCCAACGGCAAGGGACGCCCGGAGAACGCCATGGTCAGCGGCCTTTCCTACGAATACATCGTCCAGCAGCTGACCGACTTCAAGAACGGCCACAGGAAGACCTCGGATCCTCGAAAGACCAATACCGGCTTGATGGCCGGGTTTGCCAAGCAGATGACCGACGACGAGATCAAGCAGGCCGCGAAATATTTCTCGTCGATCCGTGCCACCCCCTGGATCAAGGTGGTGGAGAGCGACACCGTGCCGAAGACCAATGCCGTCAACGGCATGTTCCTGACCATCGAGGGTAACGGCGCCGGCACCGAGCCGCTGGGCCAGCGCATCGTCGAGACCCCCGTGAGTGCGGAGCACACGGAGTACCTGCGCAACCCGCGATCGGGCTTCATCGCCTACGTGCCGCCGGGCAGCCTCAAGAAGGGCGAGGAATTGGTCACGACCGGGGCGGGCAAGGTCACGGCCTGCACGGTCTGCCACGGACCCGACCTGCGCGGCGTCGGCCCGGTTCCGACGCTTGCGGGCCGCTCGCCGAGCTATATCGGGCGCCAGCTCTATGACATGCAGCATGGCAACCGCGCGGGGACCTGGACGCCGCTGATGGCTCCGGTCGTCGGCAAGCTCGATGCCGACGACATGCTGAACGCAGCCGCCTACCTCGCCTCGCTGCAGCCGTAGGAGCGCGTTACCGCTCATCGTTCCGCGCATGTGGATGGTCATGGCCGGGCTTGTCCCGGCCATCTCGATTACCAAGGCACTGCGCCGTCACAAAGGTGACTTCGGCAGCGCGAGGGCGGTGTGGAAACGTCCTGCCCTCCTGATCGAGATCGTCGGGACCAAGCCCGGCGATGGCGTGCCCCATGCGGGGATGGGCTTTCCGCTATTTCTTCATGTTCTTGAAATAACGCAGGTCCGGCGGCGACTGGTCCTTCTTGGCCGGCATCAGCCGGCCGTCCGCGCTCAGGAAATAAATCTCGTTGCCGATGGCGACATGCACGTTGTTCTCGGCGCAGACGTCCTCGCGCCACCAGATCGGCTTGGCGATGGGGTCGCGACGATAGCTCTTGGTGACGATCCAGGGACGGGTCAGCGCATGGTCGATGGTGGTGATCTCGTCGTGCAGCGTGTTGGGATCGTTCCTGTCCAGATAGATGCGCTCCCGGATGATGGTCTGATTGTCCTCGTGAAACGGGATGCCGGTCGCCTCGTAGGTGCGGGGACCTTTGAGGCCGCGGGTCTCGACCAGGAGCGCGTCGTAGCGGCCGTCGCCGTCCTCGTCGACCCAGCGGCCGATGGAATAGCCCGAGAATTGCGGATCGAGCGTCATGTCCGCGGGAAAGTCGCGCCCGTCGGTGTGGATGCGGCGGCTGTCGTGGATGTGCTCGATCAGGATGTAGGTGGTGTCCGGCGTGACGACGATTTCCATCGGTGCGTAGGCGCCCATGACGCGCGGCATGCCCGGCGAAATGCAGATGGCGGTCGGATCGCCGGCCTGGCCGCCGAGTGCATGCTCGGCCATATTGGCCTCGAAAATCTTCTGGTACTCCGGAGTGAGCGGCGCCTGCTGCGCGCGGCCGGAACGCTTGGTAGGATCGTATTGGATCACCCGTTCGCCGCCGGTACTGACGGCGACGCGGCTCCACTCTCCCTTCAGGTCCGGATATTTCGAATCGTCGAACGCGTGCGCTCCGACCGGCATCGACAGCACGGCCGCCAACCCGATCATGCCCGTCCGGTGCCGGTACCCCATGTCGTCCTCCCCGATGTTTGATATTGCGGTGTCTAAAATTGTGGTGTCGGTTATCCCGCGATCGCTTGAAATTGCGCAGATCGCGCGGCGCCGCCGATCGCCCCATTACCGCCCATTGCCTCGGTCGAAGATACCGGCACATCTCGTTCCAACGGCGGCTGCGCAAAAACTACACGACTTGCCACTTGCGCGAAAGAGCGGGCGCCGGGCGCACTCAGAGCATGATCCCGAAAAGTTTCAGACTTTTCGGTCGAGATCATACTCGAGCTAAAGGAAATTTGAGCGCCATCCGATTCAATTCGAAGGGATAGCGCTCAGAAGTCGGGCCGGTCGGCTTGCGGCATCGGTTCGGCGGAGTAACTGAAATACCCCGCGTTATTCTCCGCGCAGGCTTCTTCCGCGAGGCTCGCTCGCACCCGCTTCCAGCACTTCCCCGCGGACCACGGCAAGCGCATCCTCGTTCTGTTTTCGCAGGGCCTCGACGACCCAGGGCTTGAGATTGGGATTGGCGAGGTCGGCGACCGCCAGTTCGCCTGGGCACCGGTGCGCCTCGCGAGGAAGTTGCTGACATAAGGATGCGCCGGATCGGAGGTGCCAAGCCGAGACCTTGATCCATCTCAAAGAATGATGCCGGGCGCCGGCCTAGAAGCAAAGGCCGCCCGGAACGGGGCACCCGAACAGGAAACGCCGCGATGAAGCAGGACATCCAGGGCACCATCATGTTCGATGGCGCACAGGCGCAAAAGGGCTTGGCGCTCAATAAAATGTGCTTCTCGTTCAACGATGCCGACAACCGCGCCGCGTTCCTGCGCGACGAGGCGGCCTACTGCGAAAAGTACGGCCTGACGCCGGCCCAACGCGCCGCGGTGGCGCGCCGAAACGTGCTGGACATGATCGAGGCCGGCGGCAACGTCTATTACCTCGCCAAGCTCGCCGGCATTTTCGGCCTCAACGTCCAGGACATCGGCGCGCAGCAGACCGGAATGTCGGTGGAAGCGTTCAAGGCGAAGCTGCTGGCGGCGGGGAGATAGGTATGGCACAGATCGTCGGCGGCGTCGGCACCACCCATGTTCCTTCGATCGGCAACGCGATCGCCAAGGGGTTGCAGCATGACCCCTATTGGAAGCCGTTCTTCGACGGGTTTTCCGTTGCCCATGACTGGCTGGCGCAGGTGAAGCCCGACGTGGCGGTCGTGTTCTACAACGACCACGGGCTCAACTTCTTTCTCGACAAGATCCCGACCTTCGCAGTGGGCGCCGCCGCCGAATACCGCAATTCGGACGAGGGCTGGGGCATCCCGGTGTCGCGTCCATTCCCGGGCGACGCCGCGTTCTCATGGCACATCATCGAAGCGCTGGTCGCCGACGAATTCGACGTGACGATGTGCCAGGAAATGCTGGTCGATCACGCCTTCACGATTCCGTTGGCGCTGCTGTGGCCGGGCGCCGACAACCGGCCGGTGCGCACCATCCCGATCGCGGTCAACACCGTCCAGCATCCGCTGCCGTCGCCGGCACGGTGCTACAAGTTCGGCCAGGCCGTCGGTCGCGCCATCGAGAGCTACCAGCAGGGCCTCAAGGTCCTGGTCGTCGGGACCGGCGGCCTTTCCCACCAACTCGACGGCAAGCGAGCCGGCTTCATCAACAAGGAATTCGACCTGTGGTGCCTGGACAGGCTGGTCGGCGATCCCGCGGCGTTGGCGCGCTGCTCCACCCGGGAGATCATCGAGGAGGCCGGCACCCAGGGCGTCGAGCTCCTCAATTGGATCGCCATGCGGGGCGCGCTGACGGGCCGCGTCACCAAGCGCCACAGCAATTATCACGTCCCCATTTCCAATACCGCCTCGGGCTTGCTGGTGCTGGAGAATCACGTGCAAGCCGAGCTGCGCAAGGCGGGGTAACGTCGGCCCGACATTTTCCTTCCCCGGCTTCAGGGAGGGTTAGGTGGGGCTCTTGTTTCCTTCGATGGACCGTGCCGCGATCTCTCCCGGTCTCGCTTCGCTGGGCCACCCTTCCCGACGACGGGGAGCACAGAGGCTAACCGCGGCGGCCCTGGTTTTGCTCGTTGGCCAGCCAATCCGACAAGGAAGGGCCCTTCTCGCCCGATTTGCGCACCTTCTTCGTTTTGGAAGCCGGTCCGCTGCTGCGGACGGGCTTCTTGGCGGCGCCGCCGTTGGCGGCCTCCTGGGCGAGCCGAAGCGCGCGCAGGCGGGCAGTCTTTTCGCGCATCAGCTCGGCATCTATCTCGAGCTGCGACATCGGCTTGGCTCCGGATTTCTCACGCTTCTCCTTGAAGGGGTCGGGCATTGTCAGTCCTCTTTTGGGGGGCGGCGCGCCGTGACGGCCAAGACGGAGCCGGTGCATCGTCAAGTCGATTCCGAAGCGCCGGCTCGGCCAACATGCCTTCCCCGCCTCGCAAAGTCGAGCGCGATGCGCGACAGCGCGCAGCGGTGCCGGGCTGAATGTGGACAGCGGCCGTCACCCTTGCTGCCCCGTACCAGGGGCGGCATGATCGGGCGCATGGGCTGCGCTGACACCGGATCGATTCGCCCGTCGACGGCATCGGCTTGGTGCAGGCGCCCGGCCTGCCTGCTGGGGGTCGCGATCTGGCTGATCCTCGGCGGGTTCGCTGGCGCCGCCGCGGACGGCGTCGCCGAGCCGTCGCCCCGGCCGCAGCAGCCATCGCAGCAGTCATCGTCGCGACCCGTCCCCAAGGTGCTGCGCGGCGGCTGGTACCCCTGGGACCCCTATCAATACCGCGAGTTTCGCCGCGGCACTCCGGTTTTGACCGGCTTCGACATCGAGATCGAGCGCGCCATCGCACGAATCATGGGCGTCGAGTTGATCCTGCCCGAGATGGCATGGGCGGATCATCTGGCGGCGCTCGCAGCCGGAAACGCCGACATCGCGGCGGGGGCCACATACAGCGACGAACGTAACCGCTACGCGTATTTCTCCAAGCCGTATCGGCAGGAAACCGACGTTCTCGTGCTGCTCCGGGGCACGGGCTCGCGCCATCGGTTCACCAGCGTCACGCAGATGCTCGATGAATTCGCCGGCCAGCATTTCCGGCTTGGCGTGATCGCCGGGTTCACCTATGCGAGCGAGCAGGTCAACACCTACATCGCCGACCCCGACCACGGCGACTTCATCGTGAAGGTCGGCGACGACCGCGAAAATCTGGAGAATCTCCTCGCCGGTCGCATCGACGGCTTCATCGCCGATCGCATCGTCGCCGCAACGGTCGCCTGGCGCCTGGGAAAGAGCGGCGAGATCGAGGAGCACCCGCTTCGCTTCT
>Ga0302325_10008843_pt1 | contig 22088 bp, 21 predicted proteins | sample Palsa_T0_2_FD_201948 | JGI IMG/M metagenome (GOLD analysis project Ga0302325, IMG submission 201948) | Peat permafrost microbial communities from Stordalen Mire near Abisko, Sweden - Palsa_T0_2 | ecosystem: Environmental > Terrestrial > Soil > Palsa > Peat permafrost | place: Sweden: Abisko...
GCTGCTGCACGAAGGCCAGACGCAGATCGCGCTCGGCCAGACCGAGAAGAGCCAGCAGACCCTGGCCGAGGCCGCTCAAAACGGGACGCCCGAAACGCGCACGACGGCGCTGGCGGGCATCGCGGCCTTGCGCGCGAGCCAGGCCAAGTTCACGCTTACCCGGCCGAACCTCGCGCCGCTGCGCCAGCAGATGGCCGACAGTCAAGCCCGCGAAACGCAAGCTCTGGGCGCGATTCAAACCCGCCGCGACGCCGGCCACGACCTGGTCAAGTCCGTCAACGCGCGCGTCCAAGACGTCTCCTACGGCATCCCGGATCTGAGCCGCGTCTCGGTGCGGCCGGGCGGGCGGCTCGACGCCGTGCTCAAGAACCTCAACGCCATGGGCCGCTCGATCGACGCGGCCTACGGCAAATCGTCGCGCGTCATCCACGACGTCGGCACGCTCGAACGCAATAAAGAGAGCGGCCTGGTCAAGGAAAACGACGAGATCCTCCACGAGATGGCGGCGCCGCTGGCGCTCGATCCCGTGCCCGCGCAGTCGCTCTCGATCCTGCCGTACTATCCGAAGATGCTCGACGACATGGCCTTGACCGACGGCGACATGATTCGCGCCCTCGACGCCAGCCGTTCGTCGCTGGCGCTGCTCGACGTGTCGCTCGGCGACCTCAACGACTTCGTGCAGCGCCTCGCGCACTCGAATTTCGACTACACCGGCGACATCTCGCAGAGCGCCTACAACGACCTGGTGCCGCTGATGCAGAAAGCCGTCGACGGCCTCTCGCATGCCGCGATCGCCGGCTCGCAGGCCGAGCAGCTGTACAACATGGCGCGCTCGCGCCAGTTGCAGACCCGCATCACCCTGCTCGGCGTCGGCTATCCCGAAGACCGCTACGCGACGTTACAGAACGCGCTCCAGCTGCGCGTCAAGAACGAAGGTCTCGACTTCGCGACCATGCAGCGCGACGATCTCTCGCCGGGCGAAATCGCCGCCGCTTCGATCGTCGCCGCCGACACCAACTCCACCCCCGAAGCGATCGTGGCCGAATCCAAGACGTCGGACCGGCGCATCGTCGACGTCGCGAACGCTCGCGGCATGCGCTCGGAAGCACTCGAGATCTTTCTCGGGCTGGTGTACCTCGACTACACCGACGATCCGGTCAAAGAGTCGCACGCCACGACCAGCGCACCGGCGTCGCAATGAGCGGCCTCAGCCCGCTCTCATGACCACGATGAAAGCTGCGTCGATGACGGCCGGCGACTTGCTCACGCTCGTTCGCAAGGGCGTCAACGTCGGCGCCGTACACGCCGACGCGCGCAAGCCGTTCCGCTTCTTACTGTGCGGCGATCCGGCGCTGGTGGCCGAACTGCGCTCGCTGCTGCTGTTCGCGCACGCGGATGCGAACGTCCCACTCGACGCGGCGGCGACGCTGGAGACCTTCGATCCCGGCCGCCGGCCGGCGGTCCTTGGAAACGACGTGCGCTGCGTGATCTTTCTCGGCCGGCCGGGCGACGTCGCGGGCGCCCGGCTCGACCAGCTCTACGCGATGAAGGTACCGATCTTCGCGCTGACCGTCGACCCGGCCGGTCCGGCCGCGCCGCCGCCGGTAGCCGCGCCGTTGCCGGCAACGGTGGCCGAATATGTCGTGCCGCGACTCGATCGCGAAGCCTTGCGGGGCCGCTTTTTTCCGCACTTGATCGAACGCTGCAAGGGCATCGAAGTCGCCGTCGGCCGGCGCCTGCCGGCGCTGCGCGAAACCGTCGCTGCGAAGCTGACCCGCGATGCGGCCTCGTCCGCGCTGAAGATGGCCGCCGCGAGCGCGCTCGTCGACAGCGTCCCCGTGCTCGGCATCGTGCTCGGCGTGGTCGTCTCGGCCGGCGACATGGTCGCGATCACGGGCATCCAGATCGTGCTGATGCTACAGATCGGAGCGACCTACGGCAAAGATCCCGACGTGCAGCGGATTTGGGAGCTGCTGCCGGTCGTCGGCGGCGGCCTCGGCTGGCGGGCACTCTCGCGCGAGCTGTCGGGATTCATTCCGGTCGCCGGGGTCGCGATCAAAGGTGCGATCGCCTATGCGGGCACGATCGTCGTCGGCGAGGGGGTCGGCTTCTATTACGAGCACGGCCGCCACATGACGAGCGCGCAGGCCGGCCAACGCTACGAGGATACCAAGCGCGCCGCGATGTCGTTCGCACGCGACGTTTACTCGCGCCTGCGCAAGGATCCGTAGGCACGCGCTCTGCGCTCCGCGCCGCTGTCGTTTGATCGGCAATGAGCAGCGTTCGAATCGCTCTTGCCAACCTTCAATTCCCCCCGAGTCCGCAGGAGTCGGTGGCGCTGGCGGAACGAGCGATCGCCGATGCAGCCGCGCAGAACGCCGCCATCGTCTGCTTTCCGGAATGCTTCGTCCCCGGGTACCGGTGCCTGGGCGACGTCGTACCGGAACCCAATGCGCGCTTCCTCGAAGGCGCCTGGGCTGCCGTCGCGAGGGCGGCGGCGCAGGCGCGCCTCGCGGTGATTCTGGGCACCGAGCGCCTGAGCGGCGATTTGCCCACGATCTCGGCGCTGGTCGTCGATCGCGATGGAACGATCGCCGGATTCCAAGACAAAATTCAGCTCGATCCGAGTGAAGACGGCACGTACTCAGCCGGCTCCGAGCGCCGCGTTTTTCAAAGCGCTGAACTGACGTTCGGCATCGTCATCTGCCACGAAGGCTGGCGCTATCCCGAAACGGTCCGCTGGGCCGCCCGGCGCGGCGCACAGATCGTCTTCCACCCGCACTACAGCAAAGCTGAACCGGACAGTTACCCGCCCTCCAGCTTCGCCGATCCCGCCAACACGTTCCACGAAAAGGCCGCCTTGTGCCGCGCGGCCGAGAACACGTGCTTCTTCGCGAGCGTCAACTACGCGAGCGACGGTTCGCCGACGACCTCGGCGGTCGCGCGCCCCGATGGGACGCTGCTCGCCTACCAACCCTACGGCAAGCGCGGGCTGCTGCTCGCCGACCTCGACCTAAGCGAAGCCACCGGCCTGCTCGCCGCGCGCTGGAAACCCGGCTAGCGGTACCTTCTCTTCAACCGATCGACGCGGCGACCGAACGGTTTCCTTTCCCGGTTCAAGCGAGGGCGGTCGCGGCTAGGTGGACTAGCAGATGGTCGTCGTCGATGTGGTCGAACGGGACGCTGAGTTTGGGGCGGATGGTGGCTGCGATTTGGCCGGCCACGGCCGTCCGCGCGGCCAGGCTGAGGGTCGCCCGCCGCTCGACGTAGCGCCGCACGAGTTCGCGTTCGGCCGCGGACAGCTCGCGCACGAGTGCATCGTCGGATTCGGCTTCGCGCCGCAGCGCCGTGGCTGAGGCTCGCTCGTAGCGCTGATCGCGGACCACGATCGTGCCGGCCGCCATGTCGCCCAAGCGGCGGTTCGAAGGCGACAGCAGCGTCGACAGCGCCGAGATCGCGTAGAACCCCAGCACCAGCTCCGGAATGCGCACGACGTTACGGACGACCGCCGCGGTGAAATCGAGCGGGAAGCCGCCGTCGCGTACGACGCGAATGCCGAGCAGCCGTTTGCCCGGCGTGCGGCCGTTCCAGAGCCATTCGAAGATGATGAAGTAGCCGAAGAAGAGCAAGAACCCGCCGATGACCAGCAGGCTCTCGAGGATGGCGTCCTCGATCTTCGAGAGCGTCGTCGCTTTCGCGGGCGGCGGCACGGCGGACCCGAGCCACGCCATGAAGATCAGCACCGCAAACAGAACGAAAAGCTGAATCGTGACGTCGATGAAAACGGCGAAGAACCGGCTGCCGAGCCCGGCCAGTTCGTAGGAGAACGCGACGCCTTCCCCGGTCGCTACGTCGACGCTGCGCTCCATCTTCCAGGGAGGGTGTTTCCCCGGCCGGAAAGCTCCTGTCGTTGTGCGGATACGAGCCGTCGCGGCAACCATCGCTCTCGGCGCGACACTCTCGTGCGCGGCTTGTTCTTCGTCCTACACGCCGCCCGAGCACGCCGACGCCATTCACGCGATCGCCTCGGTCTACATCCGCGAGCCGCTCGAGGGCGGCTTCCGTCTCGAGGGGACGTTTTCGCTGCCCCGGATGCCGTTCAACAAAGGCTGGTACGCGGACTGGTTCACGATCACGAAAAAGCCCGCCACGAGCCTGAAGGTTCCACCGTTCCTTCAGGTCGGCTTGATCCGATCGCCCGATACGGAGTTTGCGCTGCAACCGTTCGTCGCGCTCAAGCCGTACGACAAGGGCGTCGCGCTGCACGTCCTCGGCACGGTTTCGGATGGGTCGCACCGGATCGCATTCGAATCGAGCAAGGGCAGCCTCACGTTTTCCGTCGACGGCAAAGTGCGGTATCAGGTGCCCGTGCACGCGCTCTTCGGCTCGGCGGAACGCTCGACGTATCTGCAGATCGGCCATGAGTTGAGCGTGCAGGACGACTACGCCAAGGGCTCGATCCGAGACGTCGCTTTCTCCTCCGGCGCGAACGTGCGGCTCGCGGCGCTCGACATGGGCATCCTGGCCTGTTCTTTCTCGAGCAACGGCGTCAGCTGGAAGCCTAGCGCCAACTCGCTGATCGCGAGCGGCAAGTTCGACGTCGCCGTCGCCGACGAAAGCGCGTGCGACCTGTGAAATCAAACTAGTGCGCGAGCGCGTTTTCGTCGTGCGCCGGCAGCCGGGCTGGGAACGCCTCGAGACGTTGATGGATCGCGTCGCGCGCAAGGGCATCGCTTCGCTCTCGGCGCCCGAACTCTCGGAGCTGGCGCTGCTCTATCGCGCCGCGACGACGGACCTCGCCGCCGCCAAGAGCCGCGACTACTCGCCCGAAATTCGCGCCTACCTGAACCGGCTGACGGCGCGCGCGTACGCGTACGTGCACGCGGGAACCGCGACCGGCGGCTGGACCCACGTCGCGAACTTCTTCACCACGACGTTTCCGGCCGAGGTGCGGCGCTCGGGGAAAATCATCCTCGCAACCTCGGCGCTCTTCGTGCTGGCCGCGATCGTCGCGTACTGGCTCGTCGCGACGCGCCCGGCAAACGCCTACGCGCTCTTGCCGGGCTCCGAGATCCCGGTCGTTACGAAGAGCCTGCACGACTCCAACTTCGCCTTCGATCGCAGTTACGCACCGGAGATGTCGAGCCTGATCATCACCAACAACATTCAGGTCGCGATGATGGCGTTCGCGGGCGGCATCGCCACGCTCGGCGTCCTCACGCTGTGGGCAATCCTCAACAACGGCTTGATGGTCGGCGCGTTCGGGGCGCTATTCGCCCAGAAAGGCTTCGGCCTCGACTTCTGGGCCACGATCGCGCCGCACGGCGTCATCGAATTGACTTCGATCCAAATCGCGGGCGCGGCGGGCTTGCAGCTCGCGCTGGCCGTGATCGCGCCCGGCCGCCTGCGCCGGATCGACGCGCTCAAGCTCGCCGGCCGCCGCGCCGGCGTTCTGATGATGGGCGTCGTCGGCCTGCTCTGCATCGCCGGGACGATCGAAGGCTTCGTCACCCCCCAACGCACCAGCATCGAATTCCGCATCGCCATCGGCGCCCTAACCGCGGTCCTGCTAACGGCCTACCTAACATTTGCCGGCCGCAAACGCACGCCAACCGCGGTTGACGGCGCAAGCGACTCTTAGCGGCTTCGGCGCTACGGAGAGTGGTCGACGTTGAACTCCGCGTCGAGTTCGGCGCGCATCGCTTCCTGCTGTTGTCCGACCGTGAGCTGGTGCGTCCACGCGGGAAGCTCGAGCGCCGGCCGGTTCTTTTTAGTGGACGGCGCGTGGCCGATCATGGCGGAGGAGCGATGCGTCGACGATCCGGCGGCAACGGCGGCCGCGGATGATGCGGACGAAGTGGGTGCCGGTGAGGCGGCGATAGTCGACGCGAGAACGGCGGCGGCGAGGAAGAGCATCGAGGGTGTCCTTTCATTCTGAACGGCTTCTGAAGTGGTATGCGCCAGCGGCCACGCCGGATGAGTCGCTCGCAAAACTCATCCGAGCGGTGTTCCTCACGCTTACACATGCGTCGCGATCGCAGGTAGGACCGACGACGACGCGACGCTACTACTCACAATCTTCAACCGCAGTCCGGGAGGGCTGCACGCATGAACAAGCTCCTACTCACCGCCTGTGCCGCAGCCGTCGTCTCGGCCGGAACTGCCGCGCCGAGCAGCGCGCAGCCCATCGCCTTCACGAACGAGCCGATTCGCATCGTTCAGATTACGCCGAATCCGGGCTATGCGCTGACGCTGCCCAATTGGGGCGTCGCCGAAACCATCCGCACACCGGGATACTCAACAGTCTCGTTCGTTAACGATGCGAGCGTCGGCGTGGTCCGCGTCACCTTCGCGGTGACGTCGAAGACCTCGACTCAGATCGTCGTCGATGAGGGCACGTTCTCGCCCGGCGCGACCATCTCGCACGACATCGATGGTGCCGGTCCGGATGCGACGATCGAAGTGGAGCAAGTCACGTTGGCCGACGGTACGGTCTGGAACCACGCCTAGCCCGACGTCCACTGTCGGAGCGCGCACGAAGAAGCGGTGCGCGCTCCGTCGTGTCCTGCGGCCGCCGATCCAGACGTCTGGCTAACGGCGCAACTTTACAAACCTAGCGCCCTAGGTTATACTGCTCGGGATACCGACCGTCATCGTCGTCGATGGATTCGCGGTCCGCGTCAACATCGTGGAGGACGGCGAAGGGCCCCACGTTCACGTCGTCAAGGGCGGCCGAGAGTACCGGGTTCGGCTCCTTCGCGGCGATGCTATCCTGCTGACGATGGGCGGTCGCGAGAAAGTTACGCGAGCAGAGGCTCGCCGAGCAGTTGAGATCGTAAGAGAGAATTTGCTGGCCTGTTGGGCGGAGTGGAAGAAATGGCACGAGTGAAACGGCGAGAGCTGACGGTCGCGGATTTCGAAGCTGCACGTGAACGCGGTGACGCCGAAATGGCGTCGGGCGCAAGCGAGGCTCGTTACGATCGGCGCCGCGATGCCGTAATCCTCACGATGCGGTCGGGAGCTACTGCGACGATCCCGCGGCGCCTCATTCCGCTCGTCGCCGATGCAAAGCCGGGCGCTGCCGCATATCTCGAACTCTCCCCAATGGGGACCTCACTGCGCTTTCCGACGCTCGATGCCGATTTTGCCGTACAAGGATTGATCCGGTCAGTCTTCGGTGTAAACGAAGCAAACCGCATCGCCGGCTCGACGAAGTCGCCAGCCCGCGCAGCAGCATCCCGCGCGAACGGTCGCAAGGGCGGCCGCCCGCCGGCAGCGGTGCGAGCTTAGGACTCCGCATCTTTCGTAACGTCCGCGGAACCCGCTACAGCAAGCCGCGGGCTTTGACGTCGAGGTAGGCGTCGAGGAGGGCTACGGTTAGGCGGTTGGCGGGGGCGTCGACGACGATGATGCCGCGCGCGCGCAGGACGGCGACGGCTTTGGCGCGCTCGTCGGCGAGGGTCATCGCGACGGCGGTGCGATAGGCGCCGGAGACCGTGCGCGGCTCCTCCTCGAGCGCGTTCGAAATCGCCGCGTCGTTCATCAGGACGCACATCGCGAGGTGGCGCGGCACGAGCGAGCCGAGCCCGGCCAGCACCGAAGCCGAAGTCACCGGATCGAAGATGTCGGTGAACAGAACGATCAGGCTGCGCTTGGCGTACGTGCGGCGCACTTCGGTGAAGATCGTTTCGTAGTCGGGTTCCTCGAGGCGCGGCTGCAGGTCGTAGCTGGCCTGCGCCAGCGCGTTCACGTGCGCGGCGCCGCGGCGGGGTTTGATCGAGAGCAACGGCTTCGCCGCGAAGGCCAGTAGCCCGACGTTGTCGCCGGCGGCTTGGGCGATCCGTGCGACCGAGAGCGCAGCCGTCAAGGCGTAATCGAACTTGCGCTGCAGGCCGATGCGCGGCGTCATTAAGCGGCCGCAATCGAGCGCGATCAGAACGTTTTGGCTGCGCTCGACGTCGTACTGCGCGACCATCAGGTGGCCGCGGCGCGCGGTCGCCTTCCAATCGACGAGCCGGAACGCGTCGCCGGCCTGATATTCACGCAGGCTCTCGAACTCGCTGCCCAAACCGCGCATCCGTAAGCGCCGCAGGCCTGCGTCGACCAGGGTGTTGCGCTTCGCGAGCGTGCCGTAACCTTCGACGGCCGAGAGGTCCGGCAAGACGCGCGCGTCTTCGCCGGCCTCGACGCGGTAACGCCGGCGCAAGATCCCGATCCCGTTTTCGACCCACACGTAAATCGCACCGAAGTGGACCAAGCCGCGCTCGCGCGCGAGGAACGGCAGCTCGAGCGTGCGGGCGGAGCGCGGCGGCAGGCTCGCGACGACCGCGTCCAGGGCGAAGTCGATCGTGGGAAGCGGCGCTTCGATGATGCCCACACGCACGCCGACCGGGGCGCGGTTCTCGACGTCGTAGGTGAGCGTCGCGCGATTGCGCAGCGCCAAGTGCGGCAGCGGCCGCCGCGCGACGCGCAACGTGCGCGCCGACGGGCCGAGCACGAGGTCGGCGGCGAGCAGCGCGACGGCGCCGGCAGCCGCAAATGCGAACGCGTACAGCATGAGCGGCACGACGCTCGCGAGCGCTAGCAGCAGCGCGAGAGCCAGCAGCACCCACACCCCGCGGGCCGAAAGCCAGATCGCCGGAGCAACCGGCTTCATCTCGAGCGTCGCCTAGACCGGCGCCGGCGGCCCCGGGCGAGTGACGTCCTTCGGCACGTCGACGGCGGCCAGGATGCGCTCGAGTACGCGCTCCGCGGTAACGCCCTCGATCTCGGCTTCCGGGCGCACGATGACGCGGTGCGGCAGCACCAGCGGTGCGACGCCCTTGACGTCGTCCGGCGTCGCGAAGTCGCGGCCTTCGATCGCGGCCGCTGCTTGGCTCGCGCCCAGCAGCGCCAGCGCCGCACGCGGACTGGCCCCGAGCGCGAGATCGTTCGAGCCGCGCGTGCGCGCCACGATCTCGTAGACGTAGCCTTGAAGCGACGGGGCCACGTAGATCGCGCGCACGTCGCGTTGCGCCGCGACGACGTCACCCGCGACCGCGACCTGCTCGAGCCCGGCCGTGCGCAGATCGCGCGCATCGAAGCCGGCGGCGCTGCGCGAGAGCAGCTTGCGCTCTTCATCCGCGCTCGGGTAGCCGGTCTTGGCGCGCACGAAGAAGCGGTCGAGCTGCGCCTCGGGCAGCGGATAGGTGCCCTCGAACTCGATCGGGTTCTGGGTCGCACAGACGACGAACAGTTCGGGCAGCGGCTGGCTCTCGCCGTCGATCGTCACCTGGCGCTCTTCCATCGCTTCGAGCAGCGCCGACTGGGTTTTGGGCGGCGTGCGGTTGATTTCGTCGGCTAGGAGCAAACTCGTGAAGATCGGACCCTTGCGGAGGCTGAACTCGGCGGTCTGCGGGTTGAAGACGGTCGTTCCGACGACGTCGGCCGGCATCAGATCGGGCGTGAACTGAATGCGCCGGAACGGCACCCCTAGTAGCACCGCGAAGGTTCGCACGAACAGCGTTTTTGCCGTGCCGGGCACGCCCTCGAGCAGGATGTGGCCGTTGCCGAGCAGCGCGATCAGGAACCCGTAAGACGTGCGTTCGTTGCCGACGATGACGCGGTCGACGCCGTCCTGGAGACGGCGCGCGAGATCAGTAGCGCTGACGGCCATGCGGCGCAAATTCCTTTCGAAGGCGTTGTGCGAGTGCGACCGTGCGCACCAAGGCAGCGTTGTCGGGGGTGCCGGTTTGGGCGAGTTCGTGCAGGCTGCGGAACTCGTCGCGGACCGCTTGGCTCTCGATGCGCTCGGCGATCTCGTTTGCCGACGCGCCGCTTCTCAGTCCGAGCGCTCGTGCGATCGTGCGCGCGGTCGATTCGGCCGCATCCTGCATCGCGGCCCGCGCGGCCTTGCCGCGTTCGAGCAGCGTTGCGAGCGCGTCGATGAAGTCGGCCGAGCTGCGGTCGTCGCGCGGCCGCGGCAGGATCGGCGGCCCGAGGCGCACGGCGGCGCCCGCCAGCGCCGCCAGCAGCGCGAGGAGCGCGATCGCGAGCGCGATCGCGAAGGGCCGCGGAACGACGGACCACCAGTGTTCCGGCGTGAGATAACCGTGCTGGGTCTCGTCGAAAGAGACCGTTCCGCCAGCCTTTCCCGGCTGCGCGAGCGCGTAGGCCAAGCGCGGGCGATCGGCGCGAGCGAGGTTCGCGTTGTCGAACAGCGTTTCGTCGATCACCGCGGTCACGGTGCCGTGGCCGAACGCGTAGCGCACGATCACCGGTCCTTTGCCGTCGTCGAAGAGCGAGACCGTCTTGCCGTGCGGGAGCAGCCAGCGCTGCGGCGTCGACGCCGAACCGAGGCTCGCGACGCCCGCGGTCTGCAAGGAAGGCGCGATGCGCGGCGGGTGCGCTTGCGCGGACGCGGGCCGGCTGAACGGCAGCCCGAGCACCTTTTTCTTCGCCGCGGTGTCGTCGTGCCCGATGTAGAGCAGCCGGCCGCCGGCGCGGACCCAAGCCTCGAGCACGCTGACGTCGGCCGCCGTCGGCGCGATCTGGCGCGGATCGAAGTCGAGCGGCTCGGCATAGACCAGCGTGTCGACCGACGGGTCGAGCAGCGCCAGTTGTTGCTCGAAGCGCTCGACCGGCACGCCTTCGCGCTGCAGCAGCTCGTACAGCCCGCGGTAGCCGCCGCTGGCCGCGTCGTAGCTCGAATAGGAATCAAACGCTGTCTGCTGCGGTTGCTCGAGCATGCCGAGCGTCACGATCACGGCCACGGCGACCACGATGATGGCCGTTTCGAGCGGCGGAATGCGCGCGAGCAGACGCCGCACTAGCGAGCGACCAACGGTTCGAAGTTTGCAAAGGCTCGCTCGGCCGCTTCGAAATCGGCCTGCGCTACGGCGCCCGGCCCATACGCCGCGCGCACGAAGCGATCGGTGAGATCGTCGAAGGAGGGGCTTGCATCGGCGCGCGAGCGGCGCACCAGGCGCCGGTACTCGCCGGGCGTACGCGCCGGATCGTAGACCACGACCGCGCGCTCGTCGAGCGCCGCGAGCGATGCGCCGAACAGCGCCGCGATCGCGCCTGCGTAGTCGCCGCGCGCCGCCGCTGCGCGGGCCAGCGCGAGCCACTCGCGCCAGGAGCGCTGTTCGTCGAGTGTGCGCACTCCGTCGCGGGCCTCGCCGCCGTCCGCACGCGGACGCACGAACGCCAGCACCAGCCGAAAGATCAAGAACGCCAAACCGCAGAGCGCAAAGGCAATCAAGACGAGGCCGACCCACTGGCCGATACTTTGCGAATGCGACAGCGCGTGGGCGATCGGCCGAAAGATCGGGACCAGGACGTGGTCGACGAACCAATTCCAAGCCTGTTCCCAAAGGCTCGGGGCCGGTTTTTGCGCCGTCGATGCCGCCGGCTGGCGGTACGCCGCCTGCGCCAGCACGGCCTTCGCAACCACATTGGGATCCCCATGCGGCCAGCGCGCAAGCGTCATCGCAGCGAAGGAGCGGCGGGGCGCTAGGAACTCGATAGTTGCGTCCCGGGTTGGGCGGCTTGCGCGGCTATCTGCAGGTCGAGGCCTTCTTCCCGTACGCGCAAGTCGAAGTAGAAGATCGCGATGAACGTCGTGGTGAACGCGGCCGTCGCGATACCGACGAGCGTCGTGTACGCGACCCCTGCGAGCGAACTGCGCAGCAGCGCGATCATCAGCGTCTGGCCGACGCCGCTGACGATGGCGATCGCGATGAAGATCGCAACGAACGCGCTGCCGGTCAGCAGCGAGCGCTGCAGACCGACACCGGCAAAGACGCGCCGGATGCCGCTTGCGAAGGCGACGGCCAGGTTCTGGCGTTCGAGCACGCAGGCCAGGAACGACATCTCGTATGCGAGGATCGCGACCATGAAGAAGCCCAAGCACAGCACGATGAAGACCGCGCCGATGATGATGCCGACCGCGATCCCGGCCACGTGCGACACCGCATACAAGAACCCGATGCCCAGGCCCAGCAGCGCCATCACGATGATGACCACGAAGTACAAGAAGCCGCCGGCCAGCCCGTACATAAAGTTCAAGCCGAGCAGGTGCAGCCAGCGGGGCAGCGCCGCGCGATAGGCGTCGGCGAACGAGGTCTGCCGCCCGAGATAGAACGACGCGGCCGCGACGACCAGCGCCGCCTGGGGCAGCGGACCGACGAACAGCGACATCAAGACCGTCGCAGCCGTCCAGCCGTTCAGTTCCTTGCCGATATCCGGCGGCGCGGCGTTGTTCCCAGCCGGTGACTTCGAGAGCATCGCAAGCAGGTTCGCGACGTCTTGGCTCGCGACGTCCTTGGTCGCGAGGTACTGCACGATCGCCAGCGGGATCGCGTAGACCAGAAAGATGATCGTCAGCGGCACGATGTGCTTGACGCAGAGGTTGACGGCGCGGTCGAGGATCTCTCCGACACCGAGGGGGCGCAGCGTGCTTCCGGGGCCGGGGGCGTTCACGGAAAAAGCTCCTCCCGCAGTAACGAAGGTCCGGCTCGTGCGAACGGAGGAGTCGTTCGGCGATGGACGGACGCCACCCGCTCGGAACAATCGCGCAGCTCTGGCGCTACCCGGTCAAGTCCCTCGCGCCGGAGCCGCTCGACTCGGCCCGGATCGTTTGGTCGGGATTCGAAGGCGATCGGCAGACGGCGCTGTTCGTCAGCAGCGAGGACCATGCTCGCAGCGGCAAGCTCTACCGCGGCAAGGAACACAACCTGCTGCACACGGCCGGATCCACCGCCCGCGCGATCGAGTTAGCCGCCCAGCGCGACGTCGCAATCGCGGCCCAGGATGCGGGTCCGTACTTCGATGCGGAAGCGGTGTCGATCGTCTTCGACACGTGGCTCGCCGAGCTGGAAGGCGCGCTCGGCGAAGCGCTCCATCCGCAGCGCTTCCGCCCCAACGTCTACGCGCTCGCGGCGCCGGGCTTCGCCGCCCGCGAAGCGGACCTCGTCGGCACGACGGTCCGGGCGGGCGATGTCGCGCTCGATATCGTCGCCCCGATCGAGCGCTGCGTCACGCCCACCTACGATCTGACGACCGGGGCCAGCGACCCCCGCATCGGGCGGGCGATCGCGCAGCTGCGCGGCAACATCCTCGGGGTATACTGCACCGTGCGGACCGAGGGAACGCTCAAGCGCGGCGACCTGCTCTCGGCCGACCGGCCCCTCTAAGCCGCATCCATGCGGCTACGGGCGGCGCGGACGGCGGACAGCCGCCGGCCGCAGCTTCGCCGGGCGCTCGAGCGTGCCGGGACACTTGGTCTTCGGGCACGGCGAGCCCACCTGCAGCCGAGCGGCAGAATAGTAAGCGGCGTGGCAAATGGTGCAAACGAGGTCCATCTAAGGGATCTCCTGCCAACAACATGCCACAAACGTTGGCGGCGCGCATTAAAACATGCTAATGCGCGGGCGCGCTATAGCGCGCGCCGGCCGTCGAGAGCCTTGGCGAGGGTGACCTCGTCGGCATAGTCGAGGTCGCCGCCGATCGGCAGCCCGTAGGCGAGGCGCGTCACCGCGAGGCCGCTGGGCGAGATGAGCCGCGCCAGATACAGCGCCGTCGCTTCCCCTTCAGCGTTCGGGTTGGTCGCGACGACCAGCTCGAGCGGCTTCTCGCTCGCGATCCGTTCGATCAGTTCTTTGACGCGCAATTGCGCCGGCCCGATGCCGTCCATCGGCGAGATCAAACCGCCCAGCACGTGATAGCGGCCGCGGTATGCCGACGTGCGCTCGAGCGCGTAGATATCCTTGGCTTCGGCGACCACACACAAGAGCGTCGCATCGCGCCGCTCGTCCGTGCAGATCGTGCACGGGTCGTCCTCGGTCAACGAAAAGCAGCGCGAACACAAGCGCACGCGGTCCTTGACCGCGAGGATCGCTTCGGCCAGCGCCTGCGCCTCGGCACGCGGCCGGTTCAAGAGATGAAAAACCAGCCGCGCCGCCGTCTTCGGACCGACGGTGGGCAGCTTCGAAAACTCGTTGATCAGGCTTTGGATAGGGCCCGCGAGCACGTTCACGGCCGCGTCCTCGGGCCGCGCGGAAAGCCGATGCGTTGTGAGATCGTCTTACATCAGCCCCGGGATGTTCAGGCCGCCCGTCACGGCGCTCATGCGCCGCGCGGACGTCTCCTGGGCCTTGCCGACCGCCGCGTTGATCGCGACGACCAGCAGGTCTTCGAGCGTCTCGGTGTCGTCCGGATCGACGGCTTCCTTCGCAAGCTTCACGCCGGTCACGCGATAGTCGCAGGTCATCGTCACCTCGACCGCGTTGCCGCCCGCCGTTCCCGCGACGCTCGTCGACGCCAAATCTTGCTGCGCCTTGGCCATCTCCGCTTGCATCTTCTTGACCTGCGCCATCATTTGGGCTTGGTTCATGTCGTCTCCGTTCCGCCGAGTTTCTTGCGCGCGTACGCCAGCAGGTCGACTTCTCCGTCCGGCGCGCTCGCGCTTGCAGCCGGCGCGCTCGCGCTTGCGGCCGGCGGGGGCGCGCGATGCGCGCTCGTGGCGGGGGTGCGCGCGCGAATGACGATGCGCAGACGGCGCCCGACGACGTCGGCCACCGCGTCCTCGATGATCGAGAGCTTGTCGCGCGCGATGCCTTCGTGCAGCGCGTCGCTCACGCCGATCGTCAGCGAGTCCGCGTCGACCGCATCGACGGTCGCGCGCGACAACGGGCCTTTAAGCGGTTTCTGGCGCTCTTCCGCCCGCAGCCGGATCTGATCCCAGAGCGAGCGCACCTGTTGCAGCGTCGGCGGCCCCGCGTTCGGGGGCGGCGGCGGCCCCGCGCCGGCAGGCGCCGGTGCGGGCTCCGCGGCCAGGCTGGCCTTGGGGGCACTGGTTTGGCGCGATTCGATCGGCGGCGCCGCGGCGGCCGCCGGCGTGACGAGCGGTGGCGGCAGCGGCGCTCGGGCGGCGGCCGGCGCGACGCGCGATGGTGGCAAGACGAGCGGCGCGGCGCCCTGCGCCTGCTCGAGCAAGGCCACCCGGCTGGACAACGCCTCGAGGCTCGGGTCCTCGCTCTGGACGACCAGCCGCAGGACGGCCGTCTCAATCTCGAGCCGGGGGCTGCCCGACAGGCGGCCCGCGGCCAGGGCGTCGGCCAGCAGCCGCAGACCCCGCACCACCCGCGGCTGGGGGGTGGCTGCCGCCAGCGCGATCGCGGCGTCGGCGTCCGAGGCAGAGAGGTCGCGGCCCAGCAGCGCCGGGTCGATCCGCGCGACGAGCAGGTTGCGGTACTCGCCGATCGCTCCGCGGATCAGGCCGAACATGTCGGCACCCGCGTCGCTGGCTTCGGCCACGCTGCGCAGCGCCGCGGACGCATCGCCGGCCAGAATGGCCTCGACCAGCGCCTGCGCGTACTGCCGGCCGGTGACCCCGAACGCCGCTTCGACCATCGCGTCGTCGACGGCGCCGCCGGCGTACGCCGCAACCTGTTCGAGCATCGTCAGGGCGTCACGCAACCCGCCGTCGGCACGATACGCGATTGCGCCCAGCGCCCCGTCGTCGATCGAGATCCCTTCGGCCTGGGAGATCGCGCGCAAACGCTCGATCATCACCGCCACCGGGATGCGCCGGAAAGCGTAGCGCTGGCAACGCGAGAGGATGGTCGGCGGCAGTGCTTCGGGTGCGGTCGTCGCCAAGATGAAGACGGCGTGCGGCGGCGGTTCTTCGAGCGTCTTGAGAAAGGCGTTGGCGCCTTCGCGCGTCAGCATGTGCGCCTCGTCAACGATGAAGACTTTCATCCGCATCGAAGCGGGCGCAAACTTGACCGATTCGCGCAGCGAGCGAATTTCCTCGATGCCGCGGTTCGAGGCGGCATCCAGCTCGATCACGTCCAGCGCCGTACCGGCCAGAATCGCCAGACAATTCTCGCAGCTGTTGTCGGGGTCGGGGGTCGGGCCGTGCACGCACTCGATGCAGCGGGCCAGGATCTTCGCAGCCGAGGTCTTACCGCTGCCGCGAGGCCCCGAGAAGAGGTAGGCGTGGGCGAGCCGGCCGGACGAGAGTGCCGCCCGCAGGGTCCGCACGACCGCGTCCTGCCCGACCAGTTCGGAAAAAGATTTCGGGCGCCAGGTTCGGTAAAGCGACACGCTACGCTTTTGTCCTGGCCGCGGCCCCGCCCCTGTTTCACGAAACACTGAAGCGGGTAGCGTAGTTATTAGGTGTACACCCCTTCGCCGTAAGAACGAAGGAGTGTCTTTCCTTCCCAGGAGAACGATGTTGGCCACGCGCGTTGTCGGAAGCCAAGAGCTTCAAAACGCCTTACGCGAATTGTTCGGGTTCCCGTCTTTTCACCCCGGACAAGAGGAAGTCATTAGCCGGATCATGGCGGGTGAGGACACGCTTGCCATCCTCGCTACCGGCGCCGGCAAGAGCCTCTGCTACCAGTTGCCGGCCTTGCTGCAGAGCGGAACGACCGTCGTCGTCAGCCCGCTGATCGCACTGATGAAAGATCAGCTCGACATGCTGGCCGAACGCGGCTTCCACAACAACGTGGCGCTCAACTCGACGCTGTCCGAGGATCAGGAGCAGGCGGCGCTCGCGCGGGTCAGCCGCGGCGACGTCAAGATCGTTTTCGTCACGCCGGAAAAACTCGAAGACGAGCAGTTCCTGGCGATGCTCAAGACGATCGAAATACCGTTGTTCGTCGTCGACGAAGCGCACTGCATCAGCCAATGGGGCCACGATTTTCGGCCCGCCTACCTCGCCCTCGGCCACGTGATCGCCTTCCTTGGGAAGCCGACGGTGCTGGCGTTGACGGCCACCGCCACGCCGGCCGTTCGCGAAGACATCTTGGTGCAGCTGGGCATCCCGGACACGCGCACGATCGTCAAGGGCTTCGACCGGCCGAACCTGCGCTACGAGGTCATTCGGGCCGAGAGCGAGAGCGCCAAGCTCAAGAGCCTAAGGGCCCTGTTCGAGAACGGCCTCGACGGTACGGGCATCATCTACACCGCGACGATCAAGAACGCACTCGAAGTCCAACGCTACTTGCACGATCAGCTCGATTTGCCGGCGGCGGTGTATCATTCAAAGCTGCAAAAGCACGATCGCGTGTCGGTCCACGAACTCTTCATGCACGAGGCGATTCGGGCCGTGGTGGCGACCAACGCCTTTGGCCTGGGCATCGACAAGGCGAACATCCGGTTCGTCGTGCACTACGACTTGCCGGGATCGATCGAAGCCTATACGCAGGAGGCCGGGCGGGCGGGCCGTGACGGCGACCTCTCGCGTTGCATCCTGCTCTATCGCATGAGCGACACCCGCGTGCAGAACTACTTCCTGACCGGCAAGTATCCCGACATCGAAGACGTCCAAAAGATCTTCGGCACGCTCGAATATTTCGGCGCTCAGGCCGACGGCGTCTCGCTCGCCGATTTGCGCAAGATCTCGCAACTGCCGCTCACCAAGCTCAAAGTCGTCCTCGCGCTCTTGAAGAAGGCCGGCTTCATCGAAATGCGAGCCAGGGCGCGCTACGGTCTGACCGAAGAGGCGCTGCAGAACCGCGAACTCGTGCTGAACCTGACCAACTACGATACCAAGAAGTCGTACGATCAGAGCAAGCTCGCCATGATGCTGCAGTACTCGGAGACGCGCGGCTGCCGCCGCAAGTTCATCCTAAACTATTTCGGCGAGGACTTCGCCTCGGAGACGTGCGACCAGTGTGACAACTGCCTGCGCGAGGCCTCGACGGCCGGCGAGTCGCGCGTAACCAGCGGCTACCGGATCGCCGACGTCGTCGTACACAAGAAATTTGGGCAAGGCACGGTCGAGCGCGCGGAGAAAGACCTCGTAACGGTGTTGTTTCCGACCGTCGGCTACAAGACGTTGCTCGCTTCGTCGGTGATGCGCGACGTCGCGAAAATAGCTTGAACGACATCACGTCCGAGTAGGAGGGCCATGCCGCGCGGGGTACCGCGTCCGAATCCGATGCGTCGCTTCGGCACGCTGTCGCTTGGCGCGTGCATCCTGCTGGCCGGCATGGTGTGCGTCGCGCGGCCCGCGCCGCTCGGCGCCCAAACGGCCCCCGAGTCCAGCCCCTCGCCGCCGCCTGCGCCCGCTCCGGCCCCGGCGCCATCCGTAAGCCCGCCTGCACCAACCCAGCAGCCGATCGAGACCGCTCCGCCCGCACCCCCGGCCACGCCCGAGCCGACGGCCTATCCGACGCCGGCAATGCCGACGCCCACGCCCTCGCCGACCCCGACGCCGGAGCCGATCATCGTCGAACCGCCCTCGGCCGGCGTCGTGCCGGGCGCTTCACAGACGCTGCGAGTCGAGCGCGTGTTCGGCAACCTCTCCGTGACGGTCGCGAACCCCGCGATCGTGGACGCGTCCGTCGACTCGGTCGCGCGCACGCTGACGGTCGTCGGCAAGCAGCTCGGGACGACCACGGTCACGGTGCGCGACGACCGCGGCCTGACCCGCGATGTCGAGGTTCACGTCGCCTATCCGGCCGGAGCGATTTCAAACGCCGTCCTGCTGCGCGTGACGGGCCGTCCCGCGACCCAAGTGTTCCTGCGCGAACAGGCGCTGGCGGCGGCGCTGCGGGGCGTCAGCTTGCGCCCCGGCGCGACGATCGTCGCCAACCAAGAGTCGATCGACGTCGCCGCGCCGCTACGCGTCGACGACGTGACGACGATCGACGTCCCGGTCATCGTGCAAGGCGAAGGTTATTTCACGGTCCAGGGCGTCACCCACGTGCACGTCGAGAACTTCGCCCAGCCGGTCGTGCGGCCGCGTTCGCTGCTGGTCAGCGACTTTCCCGAAACCCTCAAGGAGAACGGCGTCCTGTTCGAAGCGGACGTGACCGCGAAACAAGCCAACCGGTTCTTGTACTTCCACTACAATCCGCCCGGGCAGCCCGATCGCCGCATCCTGCTCGAGGCGCGCAACGCGTCGTCCGAACCCGCCCTCGTGCAGTTCATCGAAGGCTCCTCCGTGCCGAGCACCAACGAGATGGAAGTCGGTCACGACGCGACGGAGCACTTTCTCGTCCGGCTCGCACAAAACGAAGGCACGGTCGTGATGTTGCCGCCGAATTCGGTCGTGGCGCTCGTCGACCAAGTGTTGCCGGCTCGCAGCGTCGCCAGCGCCCTCATGCAGATCACGGAGATCGCGGGCGCTCCCGTGCATTTGACCCTGGTCGCGCAAAACGCCGGCGATCCGACCGACGGTCCGGTACCGACCTCGGCACCGCTGGTCGGAGACGAGCCGCACGCGCGCGGCATCTACCCGATTCCGGAATTCTTTTTCGATTACAGCTACGAGGCCGAGGGGCCCGATCTCGAGGTGCCGATCGGACAGATTCCGTTGCCGAACCTGGTCAAGGGTCAGACGCTCTCGGGCGATTACGGCGTGCTGCAAGACGTGACGATTCGCATCGTCAACAACGACCGCCGCAATGCGCGCGACATCGCGATCTACGCCAACCCGCGCGGCGGCCGTGCGACCGGCACCTTCGTCATCGACCGGGTGCTCGTGCGGGCCCACGGCATGGAACCGTTCGCGCACTATAAGCTCCGCCAATTCACGATCCCGCCCGGCAGCTTCGTGCGCACCGATATCGTGACGATGCCCGAAGCTGGTTCGTCGTACCCGCTGCGCCTCGTCGTCGCACCCGACGACGGCAGCGCCGCACCTGGCACGGGCGATTCACCGGTGTATTGAGCGCCTCTTATTTCGGATCGGTCAATTGCAGAGCGGCGAGAATCGAAGAATACCGGCGCCTACGGTCATAGCTTGAATCGAGAACCCGTTCGGAGGTGTGGGAAGCATGGGAAAACTTGTCTTCGGAATGATGCAGTCTCTCGACGGCTACGTCGCTAGCGTCGACGGGGATCTGCTAGTAATGCCGGGGCCGGGCATCGTGCTTTCTCGTTATTGGATCGATCACGTCCGCAGCGTCGCGGGCAGTCTGTACGGTCGTCGCATGTACGAGGTGATGCGCTACTGGGACGAGGATCGACCGGAGTGGGACGCGACCGACCACGAATTCGCGACGGTGTGGCGGGCGCATCCGAAATGGGTTGCATCACGCTCGCTGAAATCGGTCGGTGCCAACGCTACCCTCGTCGGCGACGATCTCGGAACCTTCGCGCGCCGGCTGAAGGCGGAGGTCGACGGCGTCATCACCGTTTCCGGGCCCGAGCTGGCGGGGAGCCTTACGGACCTCGGTCTCATCGACGAGTACCATCTCTACTTTCGTCCGTTCGTGCTTGGCCGCGGCAAGCCGTACTTCGCCGGCGCCCGTCCGCCGCTCCACCTTCTCGACACCTACGCCGTTGGCGAGGACGCGGTCAGGCTGACGTTCGCTGCTTCAAGCCATCCCTAGGGCCGCGTGGTAGGCGCCGAGCGCAGCGCGCGCGCTCGCGTCCCAGCCGAAGCGCTCGATGCTGGCTGCGCGCACGGCGCGCGCTCGCGCTTCGGCCGCGCTGCGATCTTCGAGCACGGCGTGTAACGCGCCGGCCCAGGCTTCGGCATCGTTCGGGTCGAGCAGCGGCGCCGCGTCCCGGACGACTTCCGGCAACGCCGCCGCGTCCGCAGCCAGCAGCGGAACGCCCGCACACAGCGCTTGCGCGGCCGCGTAGCCGAAGCCTTCGTAGTGCGACGGAACCGCCGCGACGGCGGCGTTCGCGTAGAGTGCGAGCAGCTCGGTTCGCGTAACGTAGCCGCGAAAGTCGACGCGATCCATGACGCCGAGTTGCGTGGCCAGGTCCAAGCAGACATCGCGATACGGCGTCGAGGGCCCAACCGATACCAAGCGCAGCGCGGGCAACCGTGCGACCGCGCGCACCAGCAGCTCGAGGTTCTTGCGCCGTTCGACGGTTCCGACTGCCAGGACGAACGGCGCTCCGGGGTCACGCGGGCGCACCAGCCTCATGATGTCGCTCGCGACGCCGGGGTATACGATGTCGATCGGCACGCTCGCCAGCAGCGGAGCGACCGCGAGCAGTTCGGCTCGCGAGAAAGCGGAGTCGACCAGAATGCGCCGGGCGCTGCGATAACGGGCGAGCGAAAACGCGCCGAAGTACGCTCGCGCGTAGGGCCGAGCGTGCGTTTGAACGCGCAGCCACGCGACGTCGTGCACCGTTACCACGAGCGGCACCGGCGCCAGCAACGGCATCGTGCCGGAAGCGCAGTGCACGAGGTCGACCTTCGCGCGGCGGGCGGCTAGCGGCAGCAGTACTTGATCCCAAAGCGCGCGCCGGTCGAAGCGCCATGGATCGAAGCCGGCGTCGCGCAGCGGCACGACCTCGACGCCGAGTGTTTGCAGGGCCGCAAACAAGCCGCTCGCGTATTCGCCGATGCCGGTTGCCGTCCCGCAGGCCAGCTGGAGATCGAGACCGACGCGCACCGCTCAGACGCCGAGTTCGCGTGCCAGCCGCGCGACGGCGGCGTCTTGCGGGCCGGCCTTGCGCGCGCGCTCCAGATACGAGCGCGCCGTGGCGACGTTGCCGCGCCGAAACGCGGCTTCACCCAAGCCCACCAGCGGTTCGGGGCTGGCCGGATCGATATCGTAGGCCCGTGCGAACGTCCGTTCCGCCTCGGCGCCGCGTTTCACGTTTAGGAGCTGGTTCCCGTAGGCGATCAGGTACCGCTCGGAGAGCGGCGCCAGTGCGACTGCCTCGGCGTAGGCTGCGGCCGCCTGCGCTTCGGCGCCGTAACGCGGCGGCGAAAAGATCCGCAGGCGCCACGAACGCGCTTCATCCAGTTGACCGAGTTCGTAGTAGGCTTGCGCCAGGGCATCGGTCTGGGTGGGATCGGTCCGCAGCCGGGCTACGATCGCGTTCTGCAAGACGAGCGCACGATCGAAGCGCTGCTGCGCCGCGAGAGCGTCGACCCGGCGCTCCACGTCGTCGAGATCGCCTGCCGCCAGATACGCGCGCAGCGACGCCGCGCCGTCGCCCCGCAGCTCCGCCAAGCGGCCGGCGAGCGCCAACCGGTCGGGCGACTGCGGGAGCCGCTCGATATAGGCTTGAGCCACCTCCAAGTCGTCGCGCTCGAGGGCCCGGCGCGCCAAGACCAAGCGCAGCGCCGGCGGCAAGGGCAAGCGCGGGTCTAGTTGCTCGATCCGCAGCGCGAGCGGCTC
>Ga0302325_10008849_pt1 | contig 22083 bp, 19 predicted proteins | sample Palsa_T0_2_FD_201948 | JGI IMG/M metagenome (GOLD analysis project Ga0302325, IMG submission 201948) | Peat permafrost microbial communities from Stordalen Mire near Abisko, Sweden - Palsa_T0_2 | ecosystem: Environmental > Terrestrial > Soil > Palsa > Peat permafrost | place: Sweden: Abisko...
TACGCCGGAGCATGACGTGCAAATCGCGCAAGCCGGGCTCACGGCGGTCCCTCGTTAAATTGAACCAGGCGGCGTGACCTCGCTCTTGCAGACTTCCGGCCGCCGACACAAATTTAGAGCCGACGGCGTCAGTTAAGTGGAGCCCGAATGATGGCTCGTAGGTATCTTGCTGAAACAAAGACGCGTCGACGAGGACACACCATGAAGATCGGAATTATCGGGGCGGGAGCTGTAGGCGCGGCGTGCACGTTCGCGACTTTGATAAACGGCTGCGCCAGCGAGATTATTCTCGTCAACCGCAATCGGGATCGAGCCAAAGGGATGGCGACTGACATGGGCTATGGGGCGCCACTGTCATCCGTCACCACGGTAACGGATGGGGACTACCCGGATCTGGCCGGTGCCGCACTCGTCATGATTACCGTCGGGGTCAACGAAAAAACCGGTGGCGCGACCGATCGTGGCGATCCGCAGGGACGGTTACGCCTGCTCGACGCGAATGCGGCGGTTTATCGCGATGTAATCCCACAGGTCGTCGCGGCAGTTCCGGATGCCGTGCTGCTCGTGGTGACCGATCCTCCCGATCCACTCGCCTATTTGACACGGCAATTGGCGGGCCACGACCGCGTCCTCAGTACCGGGACCTTGCTCGACAGTCTGCATTTTCGGGTGCACCTCGGCCGACGCCTCAACGTCGCCCCTGCGTATATCGATGCGCAGGTTCTCGGCGAACACGGAACATCCCAGATTTTTCACTGGTCCGCTGCCCGCGTCGGAGGCGTCCCGATCTCGGATGCTCTCGGAAGATACGACCCGAAGCCGACCGACATCCGAGCGGCGATCGAGGAAGAGGTTCGCTACGCAAACATTACTATCATCGAGGGGATTGGAGCCAGCCAATATGGGATAGGAATGATTTGTGCCCGAATCGCCGAAATTGTACTACGCGACGAACGCGCTGTCGTTCCGATAGGGTTCTACAATTCGAAGTATGGCGTAACGCTGTCGCTGCCGAGCGTGGTCGGGCGAGAGGGCTGCCACAACGTCCTCTACCCACCGCTTTCGGATTTCGAGCAGATGGGCCTGGAAAAATGCATTGAAACACTGCGCAGCGCCCAGGAACGAACGCGCTGACTAATCTTTCAAAACGCGACAAAGCAGGACCGATGGCAGGTTGCCTTTTTGGCAGCCCACCCGAGCTTGCATATCCGCGAAAATGAATTCGAGTTTAGAAGGGCTGTTGAGCCTCATGTTCACGGGCGGAAGACGCCGGCGTGAACAATCAAATCACCTTCTCCGTCATAACAACCACGTGAAGCAACCGACCGGCCTTGGCAGGCTGCGATGATTTCGGGATTGTGAACGGGGATTTAATTGAAACATTTGAGTCCAGGCGAGATTTTACCTGAGTGCTTTCGTCGAATTGGTTTCTTGCATTTCGCGAGCGCATTTTGTGCAACCGACTTAGCTCTAGCTTAAGCAGCGGATCTCCACTCAATGTCTTCTCAATTGCCGCCTGTCGCTGAAGGTACAAGAATGCTGGACCTCGACCACCTCTTTCCTCCGTTTGGTCAAGCAGCGGCCATTCGTAAAGTGCGTGCCGCGGAGCGCGGATGGAACACCCATCCGCTGCGCGTACCGCTCGCGTACGCGATCGATAGCGATTGGCAGCCCCACGCAGAATTCGCATCGGGCCAACAGGAGTTAGTCGCGTCCCTGATCCGCACATGGACGAATGAGCTGGGATGCCGGCTGATTAAGGAGCTTTGGACAGGTGCGAAGACCGCCATCCACTTTGCCTTCGAATGGCACGCCGGCGCCGGGAACTGGATTCGCTCCAGTAGAAGCAAAAAAGGGAAGTTTGGTGCCAACGACCTGCTGAAGCTCCGGCTGGCCTGCGTCAGCGGCCTTCCGATCGACGAACCCGGTCGAATGATGCGCTGGGCTCGCAGCGACCCTCGCGCCGCGGATCATTCCGGGCCTTTCCGCTTTTCGTCCCTGATAGTCGGAGAACTCAAGTCCAAGAGGAGGCCGGAATGAATGACAAATGCGATCGGCCAACAAATAAACTTCAAAAGAAGACACGCTAAGCGAGACCGCCAGCGAAATATGCCAAATGGCGTCGCGCCGATGAACAACTCGACGACGCTTTGAGGCAAACCTTCCCTACCCGCGACGCGGTATCGATCGTGCAAAGCGCATGCGGCGACTAGTCGGCCACGACACCAACTGATTACCGGTTATTGCCGCGGCTTTACCGGCCTACAGAACGCTAAACTCGCAGTTGCTGAAGACGCGATGACACGAAAGAATCGGAACTAGCTATGGGTATCGTTCGCTTCGCGCTGAGGTTTCCACACACGTTTTATGTGGTGGCGGCTCTGATCCTGTTTCTCGGCGTCGCCGCCATCCGGTCGATGCCGACGGATATTTTTCCGGAGATCCGCATTCCGGTGGTGACTGTCATATGGCAGTACACCGGCCTCACCACGCCGGAAATGGAACAGCGCGTCAGCACCTACAGCCAATATTCCATCAGTGCCAACGTCAACGGCATCAAGAACATGGAAGCGCAGACCCTGAATGGCCTGTCCGTCCAGAAGATCTACTTCCAGCCGGACGTCAATCTCGACCTCGCCATCGCACAGATCGTCTCTGCCACGAATTCCATTCGCTCCCTGATGCCACCCGGCATTCAGCCGCCCATCGTCGTGCAATTCAACGCCTCAAGCGTTCCCGTGCTCCAGCTCAGTCTCAGTTCAGACAATTTGAACGAGCAGCAACTCTACGATTTCGGCATCTACCGCATCCGGCAGGATTTGGCGCCGGTTCCCGGCGTCACGCTGCCGACACCGGCTGGCGGCAAGTATCGTCAGATCATGGTCGATATCGACCCGGACAAGCTTCTGTCCCGGGGACTGACGCCGCTCGACATCGTAAACGCGGTCAATACGCAGAACCTGACGCTGCCCTCAGGGACGGCGAAAATGGGAGATATCCAATATACCGTGCGGACCAATGCCACACCGGCGACGGTCAATGACCTCAACTTGATGCCGGTCAAGTTCGCCAACGGCGCCACGATCCTTTTGAAGGACGTGGCACAGGTTCGCGACGGATCGATGGTGCAACAGAACGTCGTCCGCGAGGACGGCCGGCGCTCGGTGTTGCTCAGCGTGATCAAGAACGGCAATGCCTCGACGCTGGCCGTCGTCAACGGCGTGAAGAAGGCCCTGGAAGCGACCCGCGCCGCCGCGCCCACCGGACTCAAAATCAGCGAGCTGTTCGACCAGTCGATATTTGTTACAAACTCGGTCACCGGCGTGCTGCGCGAAGGCGCCATCGCGGCTGGGCTCACCGCGCTGATGATCCTGATTTTCCTCGGCTCCTGGCGCTCGACGCTGGTCGTGATGATTTCAATTCCGCTGGCGATCCTGTCGTCGCTCGTCGTGCTGTATTTTCTGGGCGAAACGTTGAACACCATGACGCTTGGCGGCCTTGCGCTGGCGGTTGGCATATTGGTCGACGATTCGACCGTAACCATCGAGAATACCCACCGTCTGTGGACAGAAGAGGGCATGCCGCTTTCCGAGGCGACGCTGCACGGCGCGGCCGAAATCGCGGTGCCGACGCTGGTTTCGACGCTCGCCATCAGTTGCGTGTTCACATCCGTGGTGTTCCTGGATGGACCCGCCAAGTACCTGTTCACCCCGCTTGGGCTTGCTGTCGTCTTCGCGATGCTGGCTTCCTACGGATTATCACGGACCCTGACCCCGATCACGATCGGCTTATTCCTGAAGGGCGAAAAACACCATCAACCAGATGACGGCCCCCCCGCGGGACTCTTCTCGCGGATGACCGCTGCATTCGACCGCGGCTTCGAGCAACTGCGTGAGGGATATCTGAAATTGCTCACCACGCTGCTTCACCGGCGGGCTATCGTCCCTATCGTCACCGCGTTGATACTCGGCCTCGGCGCGGTAATGTTCCTGTCTGTCGGACGCGACTTTTTCCCGCTGATCGACGGCGGCCAGATCCAGCTTCACGTTCGCGCGCCTGCGGGCACCCGCATTGAAAGCACGGAGGCGATATTCCAGGCGGTCGAGGACAAGATTCGCGAAATCATTCCGGAGAACGAACGCTCCTTGATCGTCGACAATTTCGGACTGCCGGCGCGAGCCTACAATCTGGCATTCGCCGACGGCTCGACGATCGGAATCAACGATGGTGTCATCCAGGTGGCGCTCAAGGAGGGCCACAAGCCGACCGCCGACTACGTCAAGAAATTGCGCGAGGTCCTGCCCGCCGCATTCCCGGAGGACACGTTTTATTTCCAGGCGGCCGATATCGTCACACAGATTCTGAACTTCGGACTGCCCGCTCAGATCGACGTCCGGACGGTGGGGCGCGACAAGAACAATCTTTCGGTTGCAAAGGAGCTCCGTCAAGGCCTTGCCGGGATTCCGGGCATCGTCGACGCGCATCTGCAGCAGGAAGTCGACGGTCCGGATTTTTACGCCGAGATCGACCGGACCCGGGCCGCGCAGCTCGGCCTCAATGCGAGCACGGTGGCCACCAACATCAATGTCAGCCTGAGCTCGTCGGTGCAGGTATCGCCCAATTTCTGGACCGATCTGACCTCGGGGATTCCCTATTATCTGGCCGTGCAAACGCCGGAACGGCAAATCAACTCGCTGAACGCGCTTGCCAATACGCCGGTCTCCACTTCGGTTGCAGTAAGCGGCCAAACGGTCCCTGGCATGCTCAGCAATGTGGCGACGTTCAAGCGCGACACGGTTGCAACCAACTCCAACCAGACCAACATTCAGCCGGTTTTTGACGTCTATGCCAGCGTCCAGGGCCGCGATCTCGGCAGTGTCGCTGCCGACATCAACAAGGTCACGACGCAGCTGCAGAAGCAACTGAAGCCGGGCAATTCAATTCAGGTGGTCGGCCAGATCCAGAGCATGAACGACTCTTTCCGGAACCTTGGCATCGGGCTGCTGTTCGCCGCCGTCTTCGTCTATCTCCTGATGGTTGTGAATTACCAGACCTTTGGCGATCCGTTCGTCGTGATTCTGGCGCTGCCGGCGACGCTCTGTGGCATCGTCACGATGCTGTTCATCACCGGGACCACGCTGAGCGTGCCGTCGCTGATGGGAGCGATCATGGCGGTCGGTGTCGCGTCGGCGAATTCGATTCTGCTCGTGACCTTCGCGCGCGAGCAACAGCTGAAGGGGCACTCCGCCTTTGAGGCCGCGCTGAGCGCCGGCCACACCCGAATCCGTCCCGTGCTGATGACGGCAGCCGCGATGATCGTCGGCATGATTCCGATGGCGATCGGCGGCGCCGGCGAGGAACAGAACGCCGCGCTTGCGCGCGCCGTCATCGGCGGCCTGCTGTTCGCCACACCGACAACCCTGCTGATCGTGCCTTACCTGTTCGCCATGCTGCGCAAGGGCAACGACGGGAAACCCCACCATGGCGTTTTCGAGGAAATTCAGGCATGATCGAGATTCAAATGCGACCCAAAAATGAAGGCGTGCGAGGCCGGCCTGATAATCCGGAAACCGATCGCATCGTCGCGCTGCCCAACACGGGCCGCAAACGGCGACGTCGTTACGGAGGGGCGCTGTTCGGCGGAATTGCGTTGCTTTTGCTCGTGGGCGGCCTTGGAATCGGTGCCTGGCGCCACTACCAGGCCGAGCTCGACGTCGCGGCTACCGGCCAACGGAGCCGGACTCTTGTTCCCGACGTTCGCGTAGCCGCGGTCCGCACCAGCGACAGCAAAATTACTGTCACCCTGCCGGCGACGACGACGGCATTTGAGGCAGCGAATATCTTCGCGCGCACCAGTGGATATATCGAGAAACGTCAGGTCGATATTGGCGATCGGGTCAAAGCGGGAGCCCTGCTGGCGGACATTACCGCCCCCGAGCTCGATCATCAGATTACGCAAGCCAAGGCGACGCTGGCCCAGATTCAGGCGACGCTGCAGCAGACGCAGGCAAGCCGCGATCTCGCCGACGTCACTAATGCGCGCGACAGCAAACTGGTCCAGCAGGGATGGCTCACGCTTCAGCAGGGCGACAACGATCGCCTGACGCTGCGGGCGCAACAAGCAGCGGTGGGCGTGGCTCAGTCCAATATTGCCGCCCAGGAAGCCCAGATTCGAGTTCTCGAGCAGGAGAAAGCCTACCAGCGCGTGGTAGCGCCATTCGATGGCGTGATCACCCAGCGCAACATCGACAACGGCAGCCTGGTGACTTCAGGATCGACCTTCATGTTCACGCTGATGCACCCTGACGTGATCCGCATCCAGGTGTTCATCCCCCAGGATGAGGCTTTCGGGGTTGAACCCGGTGTCGACGCGGTGGTCCGCGTCCCCGAGATACCGGGTCGGAGCTTTCCCGGCAAGGTTACGCGCATAGCGAGCGCATTACAGCCCGGCAGCCGAACGCTGCTGACCGAGATTGACGTCCCCAATCCGGACGGCGCGCTTAGTCCTGGCATCTATTGCACCGTCGAGCTTTTCATCCCACGCAAAACACCATCGATGATCATACCGGCCGATGCGGTGGTGTTCGATCAGAACGGCGTACATGTCGCGGTCGTCGAGAATGGCAGCGCTCATCTGCAGAAAATCACGATCGCGCGTGACTTCGGCACGGAGGTCGAAGTGCGCGATGGCGTCAAGCCGGGCGATCAAGTCATCCTCAATCCGATGATCGACCTGGCGGAAGGCAGCAAGGTCACGACGCGCAAGGCGCAGAAGAGCTAAATCGGCACGGAGGAGGCGATCACAATGCGACACTTGTTGGCAGCCGCTCTGCTGTTAGGCTGTCACGCCAGCCTGGCGCAGGTCTCCACCATGGGCACCACGGCCATGGGACTTCCGTCTACGCCCGGGACCATCTTGACATCCCCGCTCAATGGCCCGAGCCCGTTCTCCGCGGCGACCCAACCGGGTGCTCTCGACACGACGCTGGCGCCAGTACCGCTGGCGCTTGATCCCACGGCCTCGGGGACCAGCATCAACTGCTCTCCAGTATCCTCGCAAACCACTTTAGCGTCTCCGACACAGATTACTTCATCAGGCCCGGTGACGGCGAGCCCAACGTCGAGCGGCACCAGTAGCCCATCGGCGTTTGGAACGCCGGGGACGCTCGTGCCGCTGGGGACGGCCCTGCCGCAGGGGACGGTCGTGATCCTGCCGCAGGGGACGATCGAGCCGCCGGGCACCATCGTCACGACGCCGGGGACCAGCGTGGCGCTGGGGACTACCGTGGCGTCAACAGCGAGCACAAGCGCGACGACAGCAATGTCATTGGCGCCATCGACAATGAGCTCCGCATCGATCAGCGGAAGTACAACCGGGACCATATCGCCCGCAGCTCCGCTCGGCAGCCCCTCGAACGTCGTATGCAGTTCTACCTCCGGAGGCCCGCCGACCAATGGCGCGGCTTTGCCGCTCTCGACGCCAGACATTCCGATGAACACGTCACCCGGCACGATTCCGCAAGACGTCGCGCAGCTCGGCGGCACCAGCATCGATCCGACAATGTCGGTGATGCCAACGCCAAACACCTCGGCATGCGCGGAGAGCACGACGATGAATCTGGCAACGCCAGGCACCATGGCGCCGGCCAACGCCACGGGCGCTGCTGCAACGCCGGGCGTATCGCCGCCGGGCTGCTGAGGGAAAAGATTCCTTCGCTGCGCCTAGCGAGGGACCTTGCTCCCGAACCATTGACCGCTCCCGTCTGTCGGCGGCACGACAAAAGGGCGGCCTTCGGCCGCCCTTTTGTTCTTGTTGTCTTGCCCGGATCAGTGCCGCCTTCGCTATCCGAAGAGGCAGAAAAGGCAAAGGAATAGATTACTGACAGTCGTTCCGGCTGTCCCATTCGCCGCTCTGTCGAAAAGCGGACCACCCCATGTAATCGGTCTGCTCGTCGTAGGGATTTCCCGCTTCCTGGCTGCAAAAGGTTTTCGTGCGGCCGTCAGTCGAATTATTGGCGTTGCGGAATTGCTGACTCGCGGCAACGGGCGCACTGTACGCCTTGCGAACGTGATACGAGGACGCTGCGGCCATTTGAACCGCCGATCCGGTAATCAGCAGTGCGCCGAGAATGGTTAGAATTGTCTTTCGCATTTTTATCTCCGTTAATCTGACACCCGGTCGAGGCAATTGCAGTCCGCTTTATGCGTCTTGCATCCTCTTAGATGGCTGGCTGCTTCCAGGACAGTCTTGGAAGCAGCCACCAGCACATTAGCTCGGGGGGTTGAGTGCCGGATCTTCACCGCCCGGCCTCGACGGGTCCCTTCCGCTAAAGCCGAAGTTTTCCTTGTTCCGGTACTCATCACTCGTTAGTGGGGCTGCATAGAAAGGCTGGTTCACCTGATTGTAGGATCGGCGAAAATCCGAATGAGCATGGCCTTGGCCAGTGACGTGATAATTGGTCGCCGCGGCCATTTGAACCGCCGATCCGGTAATCAGCAACGCGCCGAGAATAGTCAGAACTGTCTTTCGCATTTTTATCTCCGTTAATCTGACGCTCAGTCGAGGTGCTGCACCTAACTTCAGCGCCTTGTGTGAACGTGAAATGAGAGACGCGGGCCTCTGCGACCATCATCACACTGGCTTCTGAGCTTTCATTCGCTCTTCCCTCCAGGTGGGTTTCACACTCTCAATGCGCCATTAAATTTGACTTCAGAAAACAACAGTGCCGTCTGGCCTGGCCGCTGATCGCCCAACACAAAAGCGTTCGCTGATCGATCGTCGCTATCAAGGAGATTTGTTCAATTTTCCAGTCGTGATGAGCCGCGCTCTCCGTGCAGTGCTGCTTTAACAGTCTTTCATGCATGCCGGGTTTTCGACGTCGGGTCGTAAATCGCCGACGAACATATTTCTGTTCGGTATCTTGATCGCGCTCAGCGCCTTGGCGTCGAGAGTCGCCTCGGCCGGCAGCAGTCCAATCAGATGGAAGATGTAGGCTGAGACCGCGTAGACGTCATCATTGGTTAGCGATTGCGGCGCGTTCTGGGGCATGGCGCGGCGGATATAATCAAACAAGGTCGGTGCGTACGGCCAATAGCTGCCGACGGTCCTCACCGGCTTCGGCGTCGCAAGCGTGCCCTGCCCACCGACCAGTTGGTCGCCAATACAACCGTCGCCCTTGGCGCCATGACAAGCCGCGCACTGCCGATCAAAAACCTCGCGGCCGTGACTGACACCGCCGCTTCCTGGTGGAAGGTTGTTGCCATGACGATCGATATCGATATTCCAGCCCGCGATCTCGGCAGGTGTGGCAGCACGCCCGATACCATAAGAGTTTTGCGCATGGATCCCCGTCGCGTATGACAGCGCGAGCGCGGCGAAGGCTGCGACCTGAAGTTTACGCATGGGCATTGGTCACCGCGCCATCAGTTCCGATGCGCCAGGGCCAGATCGCATTATTGTGGTAATAATAATTTTCGCCGCGAACCGCGAGAAGTTCGGCCAGCGTCGGCTGCACGTAAACGGTTTCATCTATTGCGCGGCTTTGCATGACGGCCGGCTGGCCGTCCCAATGCCACGGAAGCCTGAAGCGGGTCAGCGCTCGCGTCAGCACCGGTTCCTGCAGCTGCGCCTCCTGCCAGCTCTGGCCGTCATCGACCGAGACATCGACGCGTTTAATCTTGCCGTGGCCGCTCCAGGCGATGCCGCTAATCTCGTGAAATCCGGGTACGCTCAGCCGCTGGCCGCCCGAGGGACGCGTGATAACGGATTTCGCTTCCATATAGAATGTGAACTCGCGCGCCGAGCCATCCGGCATCAAGTCGGTGTATTTCGACGTCTCTTCACGTGAATATGTCGGCTCGGCGGCGACGCGAAGACGGCGGAGCCACTTCACGCTCATATTGCCTTCAAATCCTGGCAACAGCAGCCGTAGCGGATAGCCCTGCTGCGGGCGCAGCCGCTCACCGTTCTGGCTGTACACCAGCACCGCATCACCAAGACATTTTTCGATGGGAACGCTTCGTGTCAATGCTGCCGCGTCCGCGCCCTCGGCGACGACCCATTTCGCGCCGGCCTGCAATCCGGCCTCCTGCAGCACCAGCTTCAGGCGTACCCCGCGGTCCATTCGGCACAGCTCAATAGACCAACGAGGTCGGAGGCGGTCTTGCCGTACGGTCTCTCGTAGTTTGGGTTGGCCGAGCATTCGAGGAAGTAGACGTGCGATTCGGAGGGAAAGCGTCGGATGTCATCCATGGTGAAGATCAACGGCCTGTCGACGAGACCGTGGACCATCAGCCTATGCTGTGCCGGATCGATCGTGGGAACACCACCATGATGGCGTTCGTAGAATAGCCCGTTCGGCGTGAAGATGCCATCGAGATCCTGCAGCGGCGTTCGTCCAGACGCGGATAGATATTGCGGAAGCCCCTTTGGAATATTTTTGATGACATCCTTCTCGAACGGCGAAGGCGTTCCGTAAGGCTGACTCCCCATGGGATCGCCGGGCGTCTTCATCCATTCCGGAACATTGGGCGGAAGGTTGTCGGAGCGTTCGTTCGTCGCCAGCGCTTTGCCTCCGGCAAGAGTGCCCGCGATAACACCGCTACCCAGCAAAGCGCCGCCTTTGCGCAGAAATCGCCGGCGCGACGTCAGGGCAATATCCTCATCGATATTGGTTGGCTTGACCATTTCGCGTCCTCCGTCTGAAGGCCGCACAAATAAACGCCCTTCGACCGATGCCGGCTTAACTTTCAATTTAATGGTGCCGACAGGCGAACAGACTTACGTCGCTTCCACGGGGTCGAATGCTCGATGGACCGCTTTCACATCGCCCATACGGAACCGGAGATCAGCGCCCGGCGTTCTGGAGATCAAGACGCGCGGGATCATAAGAAGGGTTGAAACATGCAGCAGCACACGACAATCACGGAAGCTCGTTTCGTGGGGAATACCGATTTGAGGTCAACCGCGAAATCTGGCGGGCGACCGATCCACAGAATGCTGGCGGCGTTTTCCGCTGCCTATTTCATCGGTGCTTTGGTCACCGATGTTGTCTATTGGCAAACGCTCAATGTGTTGTGGGAGCGGTTCTCCATCTGGCTGATCACTGCAGGTCTAATACTGGCAGGCCTCGCCGTCGTTGCTTATGCAATCGACCTGTTCGCCGGCAGACAAATCGACAGGCCCGCGTGGCCTCGCGCGGTTGGCTACGCGCTTGCCATCCTGCTCTCACTGATAAACGCGTTCGTTCACAGCCGCGACGCCTACACCGCCGTCGTACCGATGGGCCTGATGCTTTCCGGGCTTGTCACTGTCGTTCTCTTGCTGACGGCCTTGATAGGCACGGTCCTGGCAAATCGTTCTCGTGTTGGAGGTTAAAATATGATGCGCGCCCTCAATATCGCAGCTTCGGCGAAGCTTCCGCGTCTCGCCATTCTTCTTGCCACCGTCGCCGGCCTGGGGCTCGCCGGCTGTGATGATCATGCCGGCGACCCGAAACGGCAGATCGGCGCCAATCCCGTGCTGCCTGAGATACAGCAGTACCTGATGCCGCCGATGCGGGTCGCAAAAGTTGTCGGATGGGGAGAGGATGAAACTCCGGCGGCGCCGCAGGGATTGCAGGTCCATGCCCTGGCTACGGGCCTTGAACATCCACGGTCGCTCTACGTCCTTCCCAATGGAGACGTATTGGTGGTGGAGAGCAACGGCCCGAAAGCTCCGGTCAATCGGCCGAAGGACATCATCACCGGCTGGGTACAGTCGTTCGCCGGCGCCAAAGCCAAGGACGCAAACCGCATCACGCTGCTGCGCGACAATGGCGACGGAAGTCCCAAGCTGCGAACCGTGTTCCTGGATCACCTCAACTCGCCGTTTGGCGTCGCCCTTGTTGGTCACGATCTGTACGTGGCGAACACCGATGCCATCGTCCGCTATCCGTATGAGGATGGACAAACCAGCATTGCCGCCGCCGGCACCAAGCTCACCGACCTTCCCGGCGGACCTATCGATCATCACTGGACGAAGGCGCTGTTGGCCAGTCCGGACGGCTCCAAGCTTTATGTCGGGGTCGGATCGAACAGCAACATCACCGAAAACGGAATCGGCGCCGAATACGAGCGCGCCGCGATCTGGGAGGTCGATCGGGCATCGGGCGCGCATCGCATTTACGCCAGCGGAATCCGCAATCCAACCGGGCTTCAGTGGGAGCCTGAAACCGGCAAGCTCTGGGCCATTGCCAACGAGCGCGATGAGATCGGGCCCGACCTGGTTCCGGATTATCTGACGTCGGTGCGGGACGGTGGCTTCTATGGCTGGCCCTATAGCTATTACGGCCAGCACCTGGACCCACGCGTCGAGCCGCAGCGACCCGATCTGGTTGCCACAGCGATCGCGCCGGACTACGCGCTAAGCTCTCACGTGGCGCCACTGGGTGTAGCCATGTACACGGGTACCGATCTTCCCGCAAACTACCGCAGCGGTGCATTCGTGGCCGAACACGGTAGCTGGAATCGAACGCCTCTTAACGGCTATAAAGTGGTCTTCGTGCCGTTCAGCGGCGGACAGCCCAGCGGCCCGGCGCAAGATGTCGTCACCGGCTTCCTCGATGCCGACAATCATGCGCGCGGACGGCCGGTCGGTTTGGCGGTCGATCGGACCGGCGGACTGCTTATCGCCGACGATGTTGGAAACACGGTTTGGCGGGTGTCGTCGGTTCGACCGGGTTCTGTATCATCGATAAGATAGATCTCGCGAACCCAGCCAGTTGATCGAATAGCCCGTCCACATGGCGCAGAAACAGACGCCATGTGGGCGGCGCTTGCCGATCTCGCTCGATTGACGCATTTCATCTCGGCCGACTTTGACGGCCGCATGCACGTCACCGTCGAAAACGTTCGCGATAGTCACTGGGGCCAGTGCCGATTCTTCTCAGGAAGGCGCGGCGCAGGGTATCTGGGCCGCTAAATCCGCAGCGCGAAGCGATACGTTGCAGAGGGGTTTCGCTCTCCTCAAGCAGTCGCCTCGCTGCATCGACCCGCGCCAGTTCGACGAAATCCGCGGGCGTGGTACCGGTCTCGCCCTGAAACACACGCGTAAAATTGCGTACGCTCATTGCGATTCGACTTGCCAAGGACTCCAAGCTCAGATCGTGCGAGAGATGATCGAGTATCCAATGCTGCAGCGATCGAATCCTTCCCTCGTCGGCGATCTGCGCCGCCAGGTGCGCACTGAACTGAGACTGACCGCCGGGACGCTTCAGAAAGACCACCAGCCGGCGCGCCACCGTCAACGCAAGATCGCGACCGTAATCATCCTCGATCAGCTTCAACGCGAGATCGATCCCGGCGGTTACTCCGGCGGAGGTGTAGAGCGCGCCGTCTTGAACATAGATCTGGTCCGGCACGACCTTGGCGGCTGGGAAACGTTCGGCGAGTTCCGCGGCATGTTGCCAGTGCGTCGTCGCATTCATCCCGTCGAGGAGGCCCGCCGCACCGAGAAAGAATGCGCCGGTGCACACCGAGCCATATCTCCGCGTCCTCGGAGCGCGGCGTCGCAGCCATGCGTGCAGCTCTGTACTCGTATGGGCGATCGCGTAGTCGGGCGTACCGGCCACAAGCATCGTATCGATCGATCTGACTTCATCGAAGATCGAGCTGTCCGCGACCAACGACATCCCTCCGACCCTGATCGTCCGGCCAGCACCGGTCGCTACCAACCGGACCTCGTAGAGAGGCCCGCGTGACGAGTGACGATTTGCTTCCAGAAAAGCGTCCAGCGGCCCGGATACGTCGAGAGATTGCGCCTTCGGCGGCACGACGATGACGACGGATTTCTGCGCGGACCTCACAACCATTTTCTAGTTCCTCCGCAGCGTCGCGGGCCAGGCTCTTCCTACCGGAACGGCGTTCACGGCCGGACGGGTCATTGGCTGGAATCGTCGGGCAGACACCATTGTGGCCAACGGTACATAAATCTATTTCCTGACCAATGAAAGCAGGAACAGGACAAGATGCGCCTTAAAATGTTGTGAACGCGCATTCTCATGTTCGGCTCGTGCTGTAGCCGGCGACGGATACGAACAACGATGCATCCAATTAGCGTAATAAGGATGGACCATCTGATCTCGATGATATCCGCATTACGCAATGGGAGACCATGCTTCTAGCGGTGTCTCAAAAATTGCCTCGCAGCAGCGAGTGCTAACACCCAATTTAATGGTGCAAATAACCCCACGCACCTAGATCAGGTTGAGAACAGCCCCGCCACGTTAGTCCCCCCGCGGCGATGTCAAGCGGCTGTCGTGCGGACGGTGCACACCGTGCCTTGTGCCCCCCCTGAGGCCGGTGTGCGCCGTCCGATTTTTTTAGAGGACTGAAATTACGGCGTCTGTGTAGCAACCATGCGTGCATCGTGGCCGGCTCGAGGCGCAGCGCGGCTTCCGGCAAACGATAGCCGCCGGCCCAGGCTCGCCTGGCTGAGATCGCACGCGACCTTCCCGTTCCTAATCGATCTCTCGATTTGGTGCGCGCCTACGTTTCGGTTCGCGCGCATTGGGGCTGCTCAATTCGGATTGGCTCAACAAGAATTGAGTAGAGACGAGAGACAAGCATTCCCATCTCCAAGTCTATCGCGACGTTGGTGTTCAATCGGCTGAGACACACCGACGTCTGACAGGGCCTGTGGCGGAAAATCCGCCGATCTTAATGGAGAAAGTCATGACAGGACGAATGATAATGTTTTTGGCAAGCGCGGTGCTCGCCGGGAGCCTTCTTGTAACGGGTGCACAAGCCCGAGGCGGCGGCGGTGGAGGTGGCGGCGGCCATATGGGCGGCGGCTTCGGCGGAGACCACGTCGGTGGCTTTGGCGGCGGTCGCATGGGAGTTCTTGGCGCAGGTATCGCCGGTGGTGTTGGCGCAGGTCTCATGGCGCACGCCAACCACGAGCACTTTGGCGTCGGAGGACGTCGTTTCGTTGGCGGCGAAATTTACGACGACGGGCTGGGTTGCCCGTACTACACGTCATACACCCCGCCATACACCTGCACCTACTGAACGGTTGGCCGACCCGGCAGTCGCCGACGGCCGGCTTTCACTGCTTGAATGGGTCCCCGTGGGGAATTGGCGAATGAGAAAGCGCCGGCCCCACGGGGGTGTAAGCTCTCAAATCATCCCAGGAACGGCCTCGAACCGTCGCCTTCGGGCGTTATGACACCGCAGCGGCAATGGCGGTGGAATGATATTCGATCGGCTTCACCCGCCGTTCGTCGCTGACGCAGCTATCGCCTGTCAGAAGACGAGCGGTTAGCTGGCAAGCCAGCGCATACAGCGAGCCTCGCGCTTGAATTCGAATCTGGGGCACTAACCCCTAATTTAATGGCTCCCCACGCTCAACGCCTATCTTTTAGAGATCCGTTCAGGTTTCGACCGGCGGAAGAAATAGCGTTTTTGCAAGACGGAGTGACTGATATGGGTATTGAGGGACAATTCAAGGGCCTCGCCGCTCAAACACGGCGCGAGCTGGCGGTTGCCGGCAACGGACGCGACAAAGGCTATCTCTCCGACATCCGGCGCTTCCCGATGCTCGAAAAGGACCAAGAGTACAGTCTCGCCACACGTTGGCGCGAGCAAGGCGACCGTGACGCCGCGAACCAGATCGTCACGAGTCATCTTCGTCTTGCTGCCAAAATCGCGATGGGTTACCGCGGCTATGGTCTGCCCATCTCGGAAATCATCTCCGAAGGAAACGTCGGCCTGTTGCAGGCCTTGAACCGCTTTGAGCCCAAGAGGGGTTTTCGCTTTGCCACTTACGCGATTTGGTGGGTCCGGGCGTCCATACAGGATTACATTCTGCGTTCATGGTCACTCGTAAAAATCGGCACTACCACGAACCAAAGAAAGCTCTTTTTCAAACTGCGCTCGGCAAAGAACAAGATCGCTGCGTTGGAAAGCGGCGACCTGCACCCAGATCAGGTTGCCTTGATTGCAAAGAGCCTCGATGTTGCGGACCAGGATGTCATCGACATGAATCGACGTCTCGGCGGCGATAAATCGATCAATGCGCCGATTCAAGGCGACGGTGAAATCGGCGAATGGCAGGACCATCTCGTCGATCAGTCCCCTTCGCCGGAAGCCATCGTCGTCGACCAGGACGAGAGGGGCCACCAGCATAACGCTCTAATCGCCGCGATCGATGTACTAAACGATCGCGAACGTCGCATTTTCGAGGCACGACATCTGACCGACGAGCCACCGACGCTCGAAGAGCTTGCGGAACAATTCAACGTATCGCGTGAGCGCATCCGGCAAATCGAAGTGCGCGCGTTCGAGAAGGTGCGAAAAGCCGCCAGGAACCTCGCTGTAAAGGTGCCGGAGGCCTGGGGCGCCTGATCCGTTCTGCCCATCGCGCTCAACAGTGAGGGGTTTGGCCACAGATCAACCCGCATAAAATCCACCCACAGTACGCAATGTGCCGTGGAGCGCGTTCACCTACCTCAATTCATACGTTTGATGGGGAACCTTCTCTGCGACCGCCGCACAGTGCTAATCATTGCATATTCGGCCCTATGCGCTGACGGCCTCAACCGATCAACGCAAGGCTTCATGAGCCGTTGAAGCGCGAAGCAGAACTGGAGTCGATTTGTAGGACGGCGTTCCTGATTTTAAATCGTAATGACCGAGCGCGACCAATACATTCGCTTCGGGATAATAAGTTGCGATCGAACCCCGTGCAATATTGTAGGCGACCGCCGTCAGATTGCGCATAACGCGCTTGTCTGGTTCCGATCCCGCATCCAGCACAACGCCGACATCGACGAGATCGCCGTGTTTCAAACCTCGGCTGACAAGATCTCGCTCATTGACGAACACGACGTCACGACGCCCCGTGATACCACGATAGCGATCATTCATGCCGTAGATCGTCGTGTTGTATTGATCATGGCTTCTGATCGTCGTGAGCGTGAGAGCTTCAGGGTTCACCACGCGCGGATCCTCATCGAGGCCGCGGTAGACGAAAAACTTCGCTTTCTTGGTCGGCGTCAGCCACTCCCGTTCCGATGCAGCAATATACAACCGAAATCCTCCCGGCTTTTTGATGCGGGCATTGAAATCTGCGAATTCGGGAAACACTGCCTCGATCGCGTCACGAATCTTTCCGTAATCGGAGACCAGGTCGGCCCATCCGACCCGCGTGTTCGGCAGCGTAGCCAGCGCCATCCCAGCGATGATTTCCGGTTCTGATCTAAGATGCTCGGACGCGGGCTTCAGTCCACCGCGAGAAGCGTGAACCATCGACATTGAATCTTCCACCGTAACCGACTGCCGGCCCGTCGCCTGGATATCAATTTCGGTGCGCCCGAGACAAGGAAGGATGAAGGATTGTTTGGCGACCAGCAGATGAGATCTATTTAGCTTGGTAGCGATATGCACCGCAAGATCCAGGTTTCTCATCGCCTTGAACGTGACCTCCGGATCGGACATCGCAACCGCAAGGTTGCCGCCAAGGCAGACCAGAGCCTTCGAGTGCCCGTCCCGGATCGCCTCGACGGCTTCGATCGCGTTATGGCCCTTGTTGCGTGGCGGGTCGAAGCCGAACACGCGGGCCAATCCATCCAGAAGTTCATCATTCGGAATCTCGGTAATGCCGACCGTGCGGTCTCCCTGCACATTCGAGTGGCCGCGCAGCGGAGAAATGCCGGCGCCCTCGCGCCCGATATTGCCGCGGAGCATCAGCAGATTAGCAATCTGCTGCACGTTTCCCGTACCGTGGCGATGCTGGGTGATTCCCATGCCATAGTTGATGATGACCCGCTCGGCCTTAGCGTAGACATTGCCAACGGACTCGATATCTGATCGCGACAGACCCGAGGCCTCCTCGATCGCATCCCAGGAAGTCGCGTCAATGTCGGCCAGCAGGTCGTCGATTCCGGTTGTGTGATTCTTGATGAAATCGCGGTCGAGAACACCGGGGCCGCCTTCGGCAAGGCTTTTCGCATCAAGTGCCACCAGCGTCTTCATCATCCCCTTCAGCGCCGCGATATCGCCACCGACCTTCACCAGATAGTAGGTCGAAGCGATCGGCGTAGAACTCAAGGTCAGCATCTCCACGGGGTGCTGCGGTGACGTAAACCGCTCCAGCCCGCGCTCGCGCAGCGGGTTGATAACAATAATCGGCACTCCCCGCTTCGAGACCTCGCGCAGCGTCGTCAGCATGCGTGGGTGATTGGTGCCAGGATTGTGGCCAATGCAAAACAGCGCGTCGCAGTGATCGAAATCCTCCAAGGTCACGGTTCCCTTGCCAACACCAATCGATTCTGGCAGGCCGACGCTCGTCGCCTCGTGACACATGTTCGAGCAATCGGGAAAGTTGTTGGTTCCGTATTCCCGCGCAAACAGCTGATACAGAAAGGCCGCCTCATTGGACGCCCGGCCGGACGTGTAAAACTCCGCCATGTCGGGGTGCGGTAACTGACGGAGCGCGGCGCCGATCTTCGCGAGCGCCTCGTCCCACGAAATTGGCAGGTATCGATCCGTTGCCTGGTCGTAGACCAACGGATGCGTGAGACGGCCTTCATTCTCTAGGTCGAAGTCCGACCAGTTCCAGAGCTCACTGACGGTATGGGCCGCAAAGAATGCCGGCGTTGTGCGTTTGGCTGTCGCCTCCCAGGCAACGGCTTTGGCGCCATTTTCGCAGAACTCGAAAGACGAGGTATGTTTCGGATCGGGCCAGGCGCAGCCCGGGCAGTCGAACCCGTGCGGCTGGTTCATGCTAAGGAGACCGCGCGTCTCCTTAACCACAGCCATCTGACCGCGAACGGCATCGGCAACGGCTTTCAGAGCGCCCCACCCTGCGGCGGCTCCCTCGTAATCGCCGACGCCGACAACTTTGTCCTCGCTCATTGTGCTCTCCATAGTCGCCGTAAGGTTCGGAAGCAAACGAGGTCTGCTCAAGTAAATTTTGGTTTAGTCTTCTGAGAGCCGATGCGGCTCAAGTCTGTTCGTCAACCAACCACAAGAATGAGCACGCCAAGCCTCACTCATCACGATTAGCGTTTCAATCGAGCTAAAATCAAAAAGCGTGATTGGCGTTCAAAGTCACGCGGCGCGATCACTCATACCCGGCATCAAATCATAAACCCGTATTTAATTGAACCATTTTTGGGTCCGGCCACTTAATTGTTCGAAACGTCTTCGGCGTGCCGCAGCACCAAATCACAGTGCGCCATCCACGAGATCGACATCGCACAACCTCGCTCCGGATCGCCGACAGGCGCTGGCCTTCGATGCGGGCTTCAGAAGGAGATTGAGAATGAAATTGTCGTTGATTGCTTCGGTCTTTGCAACGCTGGTCCTCTGCAACGCCGCAGCCATGGCACAAGTCACCGGAATGGCCAGCCCGACCCCCACAATGGCTGCGACCTCGCCGCTTGGCATAGGAGCGGGTTCGGCGGTTTCCCAAACCGGCATCCCTCTTGGCTCTACCGAAATCGTATCCCCCGGCGTTAGCCCAGCTCCGGTCGGTGTAACCGGTACCATTTCAATGCCGAGCAGTGGCACAACATGCTCGACCATGGGAACTTCGCCTTCGGGAATGTTCGGATCCACCGCGAGCTTCGATGGCGGAGGGATGGCGGTCGGAACCGCGACGCCTGCCACCGCGGCGACGTCGGCAATGTCAGCAACATCGGGCGTGTCGACGACCTCGGGAATGCTGGAAACGTCCGGACTATCGGGAATGTGCGGCTCCGGCTCAACCAGCATCGCTTCATCACCGACTCCGACGTCGACATCGCCCACTGCGCCGGGTGGCGTCGCTCGAACCGGAATTCCGTTGGGATCTACCGAGATTGGCAATCTCGGCGTCAGTTCCGCGGCAGCGGTACCGACGATCAGCGTATTGCCCACGTTGGGTAGCGTGGGGCCGGTACCAACGATGCCCGCCATCGCCCCTGCGCTCGCCGGTTCATCCGCGACGGCAAACGCTATGCCGTGTCCAACCAACGGGACCACCGTGGCGTCGATCACTCCGGGCGGATGCTGAAACAGATTTTTCAACTGTGAGTACAACCAGCAATGAAAAAAATTGTCGCGATTCCCGCTTCCCTACTGACTGCCGTGCTTGTGGCCGGTGGCTTCCTGTACTTTACGCAGGTTCATCCATTGGAGAAGGCGGCTGCCGCGCCCGCTGCACCACCCGCGGTGCCGATCGTCGCCGGGGTCGTCGCCCAACATGACGTGCCGATCTATCTGAGCGGTGTCGGTACTGTGATTGCGTATAACACCGACGTCGTTCGCGCCCAGATCCAGGGGCAAATCATCAGCATCAACTTTACCGAAGGCCAGAATGTGCATGCAGGGGATCTGCTTGCGCAGATCGATCCGCGCCCCTATCAGGCCTTGATCGATCAGTACACTGGAAATCTGGAACGCGATCAGGCCCAGCTCATCAATGCGCAGGCCAATCTCACGCGCTACACCACATTGGGGGAGAAGGGCTGGGCCACTCCGCAATTGGTCGAGACCCAGAAAGCGCAGGTGGGGCAGCTGCAGGCGGCGATCAAGGCTGACCAGGCGCTGATTGATGCCGCGAAGGTAGAACTCAGCTTCACGCGCCTGACGTCGCCAATCGACGGGGTGGTCGGCATTCGTCAGATCGACGTCGGCAACATCATCAGCCCGTCAACCACCAACGGTCTCGTCGTCGTCACGCAGATCGATCCGATCTCGCTGATTTTCACCCTTCCCGAAACAAGTCTGCCGCAAATCCAGCAGCAACAGCAGAAGACCAAGACGCCGCTCGCGGTTCTCGCCTACAGCCAGGATGACACAGTCGAGTTGGATCAAGGCGTATTGGGCCTCGTCAACAACGAGATCCTGCAGACAACGGGCTCGATCCAGCTCAAGGCGAATTTTGCCAACAAGTCGCGCAAGCTCTGGCCGGGCCAACTCGTCAGCGCGCGGTTGCTCGTCGATACAAGGCATAACGGCCTGACCGTAGCTGCATCGGCTGTGCAGCAGGGTCCAAATGGAGCGTATATCTACGTCATCGATCCCGACAGCACCGTCGAGAGCCGCCCAGTCAAGGTCGCACAAATCAGCGGGGGACAGGCACTCATCGATTCCGGCCTCAAGGCCAACGAGCAGGTTGTGGTCGACGGGCAGTACAAGCTGCAACCGGGCACGCGTGTCACGATGCTGCATGGCAAGGCCGCGCAGGAAGCCATCGCACAAAGCGCGCAGCAGGCGCCGATCCCATGAACATATCCGCACCGTTCATCCATCGGCCGATCGCTACCGCCCTGCTGATGGTTGGGCTGCTGGTCGGCGGTCTGGTCAGCTGTCCGCTATTGCCTGTGGCGGCCTTGCCGAACGTCAACTACCCGACGCTCCAGATCACGGCCCAACTGCCGGGCGCAGATCCGCAGACCATGGCGTCTTCGGTGGCGACACCGCTCGAATTGCAGTTCGGCGAGATCCCGGGTCTCGCTCAAATGACGTCGGCGAGCGCACTCGGCTACACCCAGATCACCCTCCAGTTCAATTTGGACCGTCAGATCGATGGGACGGTGAGCGATACGCTGTCGGCGATCAATGCTGCGACCCCCTATCTGCCGGTGGGCATGCCGTATCCACCGACGATCCGGAAGGTCAATCCGGCCGACACGCCGATCCTTGTGCTCGGCCTGACCTCGGACACCCTGCCGCTGACAACAGTGGATGCCTACGCAGAAAACATTTTGCTGCAAAAAATCTCGCAGATATCCGGTGTTGGTCTCGTCGGTATTGGCGGACAGCAGAAACCTGCCATCCGCGTGCAGCTCGACCCGGAGGCTCTGGCAGCCCGCGGCATCAACCTTGAGGACGTGCGGACGGCGCTTGGGCAGGCGAATGTCGATCTGGCGAAAGGCACGCTCAACAGCCCGCGCCAAACCTACACGCTCAACACCAACGATCAGCTACTCAAGGCCGACGACTATGCCAATCTAGAGCATATCCCGCTCACGTTTAGCCGTACCCCGCATTCTCAAAGAAATTTGCACATTCCAGGGGATTGAAGGAGCGGGAAATCAAGCCGATTCTGCGACAGAG